>Ga0315284_10016991_pt1 | contig 10312 bp, 4 predicted proteins | sample YL17G09_16_MG_FD_203696 | JGI IMG/M metagenome (GOLD analysis project Ga0315284, IMG submission 203696) | Sediment microbial communities from Yellowstone Lake, YNP, Wyoming, USA - YL17G09_16 | ecosystem: Environmental > Aquatic > Freshwater > Lake > Sediment | place: USA: Wyoming | collected...
TATGGAGAAATACCCAATAAATGTCTACATAGAGGACCTCAGGACAAACACTGGTGAGTTCATAGAACATCGTTTGCATATTATTGAAGACATTCCCATAGTCGAACGCCCCTTGGAAGAAGTAATAACAGGATCAGAACAAGAAGAGGCTTCAGAAGCTCCACAAAATAAGAAGAAGAAAAACTCCAAAAAACGTGGAAAGGGTAAAAAGGAGGCCGAAGAAGAAGAAGAAGTGGCATTGGCAACTGATTTCGCAACTGTCTTTAGAGAATGTGCATTCAGTGTCGGCAAAACACTCAACATCTCTGGCGAGTTCGAAGACATGGTTAGCAAGGGTCGCACCGCCAACCACAATGATAAGAAACGCAAGCCGAAATTCCACGCATTTGATCTATATAAATTGGTGTCATCGCTTGAGAAGCTCAACAACTTGCTTCGAATCACAACTCGCAGAGTCACCCACACAGAGAAGAATTTGCTCGATGTGACCCGAATCGGTGTCATGTTGTCTTTCGTCTCGTCACTTGCCCTCACCGATCCAGCTGTGTGCAAGGAGCAACGCATTTATGACTACTACTGTCACAATTTGCCCATGGGAACTAAAACAAGACTTCATGGTGCAATGGGTCTTTACAAGGTTGCCCCCTACTACTGGTATGTGCCCTTCTTCATGGAGCAGTATTTCCCCCATGTCCAATTGGATAACCGCTACATTCGATGGAACAAACATCTTGAAGACATCGCCGCCATCGTAGATAAACGCAATGCCGACTTGCGTGAATTTCAGGAAAATGCCAACCGCAAGCAGAAGTCTGCGGCTAGCAAACCTGCGGTTGGCTCGGTTGTCGCAGACGCTGCTGATGATGATGTGTGTGGACTTCCGAGTAATATATTTGATTTCAAAAAAGAGACTTCCAAAGACTTGTCAAACTCGTTTGCCAAGATGGACGTGGTTGATAACACAAACCCACTCGCAGGAGATATGATTTTTGATGATGACGATGATGATGATGATGTTTTTATTCCAAAAAAGGAAACAGAGGAGGAGAAAAAAGAGCGCGAAAAACACATGCAAATAATCAACAGAAATAGAGATCAGCTTAAGGGGGACATCTATGATAAGAATATCAAAGTAGAAGGAGAACCATACAAGGTGGGAAGTGCCGTCAGCGAACGAGTGCTGGCTGACAGTGGCCTGTGGATTCTCGATGTTACCGAACAAGAATTCGATGTGGTTTCGTACGAGACCCACAAGGAATCTTTCAAGGCCTTTGGAATGCGGTTCAGTGAGGATGACGTGTCTGAATACGATTTGGAGAAGAGTCACATCCTCTACAGTCTCAAAAAACAGTATCTGGCACACTCTTTGATTATTTATGAAGCCTTCAAAGATGCCAATGACATGGAGACCTACGACCGCTACATGTGTTCATTGGACGACATTATGATTGAGCGGTATGCCCACATGTGTATGTCTCCAGCGTCTGATATCTCGGAAAATGCCACCAAATATATGCAGTACTGGCGAGACCACAACTTGGACGATCTCGACACAGAAATCATTATAACAGACCCCACCCTCTCAGTGATGAACAATTTTGTCGCATGGCAGGTTGCTGGCACAAAACAGTACTTGGGAGTGGCTTTCCACACGCTCCTTGTGCACATTATATATGTTAGCGGAGGAGACATGTTTAGGCTTGAGTGGGGGGACGATGCCCTTCATCAGTCGATCCTCCTCACTGGAGATGGTGGTGGTGGTAAGAGTGTAGCCTCGGCTGCAGCCATGAAGCTCATATACAAAGACGTATGTGAGCGCGTCACAGACACTTCGAGACAGCAAGAAGGCAGAAGCCTAAACTCGATCCACAATTTCCAATACGGGGATGATGCCGATCTCACCAAATATGTCGTCTCCAAGGATGGTCTGGGGGCCCTTAAAAAGGAACTCATGACCTCTGGATCAGTAAAGAGAAAAGTGCTCGCACTGGACCCTGACGACTCCCGAAATCGCCAAGTGGATGAATTCATCTATGTCTGGTGTGGTGTCACATTGGAATGCTCCAACAAGGGGGCAATGGAGATATCGATGGCTGCCCAGCGATCTAATGGAAGTACCACCGATGCCGATGCCCTTATGAGCCGTTACATCTTGTTTGATGTCCCCATGGTGACCGACCCAGTGAACACCCTTGACGCCGCAATCAGCAACATCGACAAGACCCCAGCCGAAAAGTACGACGAACAGCAGTTTATTGACAAAAACATCAAAATCCACATCATCCGCATGCATTACTGGAATCTGGTGTATACAGGCGCGCTAAAGAAACCCAACATGATGCTTTTCGACACGATTTTCCCCAAGTTGCTTCCACGAGTGAAATCACTGTGCCCTGGTGCAACAACAAACAGATCGGTCCCTAAAATCCGCACGTGGGTAATGCAGAGAGTTGTCCTTCGAAGCATCGTCGAGCTGTTGTGTTCGCCAATTTCAGTCAACAAAAACATGAACCCCTTTGAGCCCCGCGTTCTGAAACAAATGGTCACCACAGTGACAGTCGACGACATTATTGCGGGTTTTACGGGGTTTTTCAGGACCTTCTACCCCTCTGACATGAATGTGGTCATTGACATCTTAAAAAACATGATGAAGGATTCTGTCAAGAACGAAGACGGAAATGTGGTTTTCCAGAACCCCAACAGCAACGAAGAATTCTCGAAAGTGAAGTCCCAACTGAATCATTTGAAGGAAGAGATTCATTCCAAAAGCAGAGAAGATTATAATAATAATAGTGGAAACAGAGAAGCAAATATGATGAGAAATGCAGAAAAGAGCGGTTTTATTGAACGAGGTCACAACAGTAAATTTAATATCGACCAAGACGATGATAACGACAATGAACGCAATGGCGAAGGAAGTAAATCACCGTCTCCTCCTAATAAAAATAACCCCCCTTCCAATGGAGAAGATGCGGCGGCAGCTAAAAAGAGACTAGAACAGTATGAATATTTGAAGAAAATCGAGCAGGAAATGGAAGACACTGAGAAAAACGTCTCCTACGTGTGTTTTAAGGACAAGAGTTTGAAGTACCTTGCAGAAGACATCTCTGTGATGGCCGAGGGGAGATCGGTGAGACCTTCGTTGCCGTCGATAAATCGGTGTCTGCAGATGATTACAAAATGGAAGATAAATACCCCTCACTACAAGTGGAAGAAGGGGTGGTCGGAGCCAGTGTTGGAAGCAGGCGACAACAAAAAAACATCCAATCAGCGTGGAATCATCTACCACAACCACAATACATATATAAATTACAAAGTATTTGAAAATGATGAATACCTCGATTTATGCACGTCGATTATGACCGAGGTGCTGAATTTCGAGCACAGTGTCCCTGGGAAATATTTATCCCTAATACCAAACCCCGAGGCATACGATCTACCGAGCTATGTGTATGTGGAAATCGACTCCAAGAAGAAGATAGTGATTGACAACCACAAGTACATCCCTGATCACATGAATCTTGTGCTAAAGGGGAAAAGTAACCGCGACAAGATGCCAGTGATCAACAGACCACGCACTCTGATGATGAGTATGGACATGGATACGGTCTCGATAATGACATTTTACAGTAAACAGAATGCGTTGGGGAAAATCGACACCGATGTTGTGAAATCACACCATCCGTCGATGATCAAGAATCTGATTTTGCAAAAGCTCGAAGAGGATGCTATAAATGGCAACGACGACGAAGACAGAGAAATCCAGATGTACCCTGAACATGCCATTCTGGACCGAATTCAGCTGAAGCGTCTTAAACTCGACGACACGGCGGCTGACCTGTCGAATGCAGATGATTGCCAGAACATTTCGAACATTATAAGCAATTCCCGCGTGGATATGACCAAATTGGATGTTGTGAAAACAATCAAATTCTACCAAGTACTTGGAGCCAACACTTACAACTGTCGATCACTGAAAGCACTGAGAGACTTGAAGAATCACACTGGCAAGATCGAAGCAGCCCCCCAGATTGTAAATAATGAATCTAAAAAACAAGTGGAGGAGACTGTTAGTAAAAGTGTCAAGCCCGCTGCCACAAAAACAATTAGAAAAGGACCACTAATGAAGTACGATGAAAATGGAGTTCCTATAATTTACCAATCGGATGGATCAGTGTTACAAAAAGCAGCACCTGCCGTGGCTAAAGATGCCAACGAATATGTTACCGCAGTTATAGCTACCTCAAGCACAGGAAAGAAAGAGAAAGCGACACTGTATATGCGAGAGTCGACAAACAAGCGAGTAGCAGAATATGAACTTAAAACCGACGTTCTAAATAAGGAAAACAACAACGCACTTAAAAAAGTACCACCGCCGATGAAAATTGAAGAATTTGATAGTATGATGAAAACGATCTTTAATAAGAAGAGATCGATTTCTAAGATATATGAAAACATCACGAAAACAGATGTTCTTGTACCACCCGAAGCAAGAATTAGAAAACCACCACCACCAAAGCCACCAGCAGCAGCAGCAGCTCCGCCTGTCACAAATAATAATAATAATAATAATAATAATTCAGGTAAAAAAGAAGAAGTGGTCAAGAAGAGATTGAAAAAGAAAACTGTTATTGAAATAAAAGAAGATGAAGACGGAATAGACCTAACAGATGATGATGATGATGATGATGATAAATTCATCGGAGTGTTTAATAACATGCATTTAAATAAATAAAAAAAACAATTATTTAAAACAAAAAAAAATTTTTTATTATTTAAAAAGAAACGAAAGGTATCCAGTTGATTTTTTTACGGGAGTGGGTTCATTATTATCAACATATTTACGTTTTAGTGTTTTTTTTGAATTGTCATCGTCGTCATCATCTGAAAAATCTGCTTCGTCAGTGTCTGCATCATCGGAATACGAGGCACAAATAAAGTCCAAATAGCTTGTTGTGGGCGATGTTTCGAAAGTGACTCTTTTAATGAATTTAGAAGACTTTAAGAACTCTGCAAAAAACGAGACATCGATCATGGTCACGTTTATAGCACGCCAGCAATAATGTTTCTTTTGCAATTCAGGGAGTCCCGAATCGTGGAATTCCCACACGACACAGGGTTGTCTATCATACATGTTCATGACGCGCTCCATTATCTTGTGACTGTTTATCTTGTCTTTATTTGATATAATTAAGTTGTCTATCCCTGCACCAACCTTGTTCTTGACACAAAACACTGGTTGCTGGATTTTGTAAACGGCCGATTTCTTCTTGATAATGAGAGATATATCTAGGTATTCGAAGGGGTTGTCTATCAAATCAAATTTCTTGGAATGGTTTATAATAAATGGTGTCTTGACTTTGCATACGTCGACTGTCTTTCTAAGAATCATTGGGTCTTCGACAAGAGAATACAAGTCAAATATGTTTACGCTCTTTCGCACTGTCAGTGTCAAGGTATACGTTGCAGAGGCTTCTTCGTTTTGCAAAAAAATGGCAACTTGAACAACGTCTGATTTTTCAAATTGGAACCATGGTTTATGCTTAAGCAAATTTTTCACTGTTGATTGGGCAAATATACAATCGTTGCCATCTTTAAATTCTTTTTGTATCTTTGTTTGCCATGTTTCCATCACATCCATTTTTTTTCTTTTGTTACAAAGTGTGTCTGTGAAAAAAAAAAAATAAAATAAAAAAAAAAAAAGAAAAAAAAAAAAAAGAATAATTTATTAAAGCTCTTGTCTATAAACTAAATCGTGGTTCATTAAACTTTTTCCAAACATTGCGTGTGAAATTACATCGATAATAAAACCGAAAAACAAAAAAATAACTACTACAAAAACACGATTAAAGATATTTCTCAAAGCGTTTAAATCCAAAGTATCACGTTCATTGTATTGTTCATACATTTTTTTTTCTTCTGTAAGTAAAAGAAGATATTGAATTTGAAGAAGCTATAAAAAAAAAAGTTTTTTAAATAAAAAATATCTTTAATGTTCAAAATATACTCCATAACAAATTGTAAATGAAAAATATATAGACAATCAACATGCCAAAGTCCAATGACAACCCTGTGATTTTTGAAAGAAGTGATTCTTTTTTGGTGCGAAGCACAGTGCTTCCCATAGGTCTACCACTTCCGTGCTGGATCAATGAAACTTCTATATTGTTATTTTGGAAATCAAAGGTCGTTGCTGGATATCTTTCGCAAAAGATTCGGATGTCTTCTGTGGACATTGATCCACTTACAACTTTAATTGTGATATAATTCTGCAGTATTATGCCAGATTTCACATGGCTTACTTTGATATGCTTCAAATCTTCGTTTAAGAACCCAACTATACCCGAAAAGAAATCATCTCTTGATTCTTGATTTGTATTCAATGAATTACTTCCAATAAATATGCCTTGCATTTTTTTTTTCTCTGTCGACAAAAAAAAAATAAAATTCGATATTTTATCACTTTTTTTATTTTTTTTTTTTTTTTGTTAATGAAAAATGAATATTGTAAAATTCAACGGCGCAACGGAGAATCGTCATGAACATAAATTAAAATTGTACAATGGAAGAAACAAACAGACCAGATTTATGGATGTGCCTGTGCTTTCTACATTTTCTCTCGATTATGGATTTTGGGATGAAAAAGATTTGATTGCAGATGACAAAGGTTTTATACCAATGTTGTCGTTTGAACCTCGGCTCTACAAATTCGACCCGAGTGTGTTGGCACAATTTCCAGGGTCTCAAAAAATAATTGACATTTTGCAAACATGTTACCCGTACATCATTGACACTATAAATATAGACAAATTGTGTGTTGTAAAAGAGACATTTGAAAAAGAATTTGAGCTATTTAAAAAGGAACAACCGTTTAATGAGGGGTTGATGCGGTATATAACACTCGGGGATCAGACATTTGTCGACATGCAATACAATATGACACCAAATTTACATCGGAATATCGAAAATGACCCACTTTTAAACAAGTTTGATGTTGATGGGGATATACAACCGAATTGGGTCCACCACAAAAAAGTGCAAGAAAAACTTTTGAATATTGCTCTCATTTTCATGTCGGGAGATATGGATATGAAGTTATGGAAAATCCAAAAAATGTTTACTAAAGTGTTGGCTGACGTAGGAGCAGTTATCAAATACGGTAGTTATCACCATTTCCCAATTTCCGAAAGCGATAGCAAAGAAATGACAATGAAAAAGCTGCGCATGCTTCCGTTCCACAATCTAGAACCCCAGCTGCGGGAGCAGCAGCAGCAGCAGTATAAAACTACATTTTCTATTTTGAAAAAAGCACTTACAGCACTTCCTTGGCATAGACCAGAGTATGTCAAGGATTCGGACTATTTCAAGAGTGTTTATACATCTGGGACGATTTTGCAACTTCAGGAAGCTGCTTCGTCGTGTAAAAAAAGACTGGTGGACGCACTGACAGGAGATATTATTCCAAACATGGTTTTTTTAGATAATACTGATTTTGTGGTGCATTTTGCAATGCAGTTAGTGACATTTTCAGTGCTGACATTTTTAAAGTCAAGTGATATGCTTCGCAAGACTTTGAGACAGGATGCTGAGACAGTTGACATAATTTGTATGATTTTGAAGAAAGACATCCTGTTGTGTGTTGAATACATGTCAAATTACGGGGACGAGATCACGCTTAAATCGATGAAAAAGATGTGTGATCTTATGATCAAGAATCTGAATGTGAAAGCCAAAGTAACCAAAGAACGCCTTGTCTCTGGACCACTGGGAAAACGCAAAATATCCACAGTTTCTGACGTAAAGGGTCTAATCATATCAGCAGAAGTCACCAAAAAATACGGAAAATTGTTGGAAACCGAAGCCTACTTTCGTTATGGTGATGCAGGTTGGAAAGAATTTTTGTTCTCGACAGATTACGTTACAAGTTTGGACTACCTCGTAGAACTGTGGTATGAAACAGTGTTTGACAAAACTGCCAATGAACCCGATAAAATAGTGGAGACATTTAGAAATTCTGTCGCAGATTTTTTTACAGCCGATAATTTTTCAAGATTGTTGATACACGTGCAAAAATCTGTGATCGCAATAATCCAAAAGATATTGCCTCGTCGACAGAACATTGTCAAACCCACCAAGATTGTTTCGGACGAAGACGTTAAGATTTTGGTGCAAAAATATATAGCATGGTCGCTTGTTATTTTGGACCAAAAATTCCTTCTCTCTGGAAAAGAAGAAACGGCCGTCGTTGAAAAAGCAAAATCTTTTTTATCAGCAAAGGGAATTGTCATCAAAAACAAATCGATGTTTGCTCTCCGTCACATTTTAGGAGGTGGTAACAAAATGACGCGGAACGGCATCCTCTTCTCACCAGTTACAAAGAATCTGATTCAGATTACTGGACTCTCAAAAAGAGCTGTGGAAGTTGCAAGAAGAATAACAGAATCGCTAAGTTGCGACAGCACCGTCGCAGGTATTGAGGTAGATATTTCGAGGAATGCGCAACACAAATCGATTGTTTTATCTGCAAGAGTTATTACACATCGGAGCGACAGAAAGACAGAAAAAACCTATACCAAGGTTCGTTTGAGGTGGCTCTGGAGACCACAGTATGCAGATTTGTGGAAATTGTATGGATTATCTGGCGGCGATGATGATGATGATAGTAATGATGATAAATGGTACATTATACATACATACAAGAAATACAAAACGTTCAAAGTGAAAGACGATGTCGTGTATAACATAGAAGTGCCGATAGTGAGCGGAATCGACGGCTTGTTCAAATTACACGCGACCGTTGAGGTGTTTGAGCTCGAGGAAAAAATTGACATTTTTCATTTACAGAGTGCAGCAATACAGCTGGACATTAGGAAAAAATGCGTTCGCAGCGGACTCAAATTCACTGACAGAATGAGACTGCAGACTATCAGTAGACCCATCCAGTGGACGATGCAGAGCCCATTGGACCCTAACATGTTTATGGTATATGAAGGGACATACAGTGAATATGCAGAGATGCCTTTTTTATTTATAGACAAACTTGTGGGGGTGAAAATATTGGTTTTCGAGGAGGGGTGTAAACAGGTGCGCAATTATTCTACTACATGTGACAAGACAATCGACGAGGCCAACACGGACGAATCGATGACAAACGCTCCGCGGTTGTTTACATGGGCGACTGGTACAAGCTCTGAATTCTACGAGAAAATCGAGCTGGTTGATCCAGCTGTGAAATTAAAGACCCGCAAAGAACACGTCAAGAGTCTCTTGCGCATATTTGACGCAACCAAGAAATTCGTTGTGAAAAAATACACTGCGTTGCGCACGATAGAAATAGGCATCGATACTTCGAAAAAGACAAATGTAAGTAATATTTTTAAACCAGTAATAATAATAAAACCAGTGTTAGAAGAAGTTGAAAAAGACGTCTTGGATGACGCAGATTACAAAAGAGTGTTGGATTTTTTGGAGTTCATCAACTACGATAGCAAAGAACTCGAAGCATACATGACGTACACAAATGTCGATGATTTCATATTGTACAAATATTTCACAGCAACCACTGTAGAAACTTTCGAAAAATATCTTCGTTTACTGTTAAATACCATATTCCGCAAAGATATAGCAGGCGATAAATACATTCCTTCCAATAAATTAAGCGCACTTGAAGAATTGGAATTGTACATAGAATTACAAATACACAACATCAACTTCAAAAAAGGTGGATTTTATTTGTTTATTCCCACAAAGATAGAAAAAAAAGTGCCTAAACCAGAAGTTTTAACGATTATAAACAATGAAGAGGTGACACTTGAAAATTTTCACACGGTGGCAAACGCATATATCATATCCAAAAACAAGGATAATATGAATTTGCTTTTGAATGCCATAACACAAAAAATTTTGGGATCAGATTTTTTTTCAGAAGTATATCTAAGAGAACTCGAACTATATGAACTTACACTTACTGAAGAAACCACCGAATCAAATGTGATATGGGGATTTGCTTATTGAATAATCAAAAAATTTTATTTAACAATACATAATAAAAAAAAAATTTTTTTTTAAAAAAAAAAAAAAAAAGAATGGACAAAATTGTGGCTTTAAGAAAAGAGATAAGAGAAAATGGTATAATGAACGAATATCTATTTAAAATAGTCAATGATAAAATGCTTGTGAAAAATAGTGTTGATATTGATCAAACATTGGCTGCACTTGAATTTTTATTCGCATTGAATGTTCATTGTCACACATTGTATCCAGTATATCTGGTTGATCAACTTGTGGTCCATCAAACATTACGAGCCATAAA
>Ga0315284_10016992_pt1 | contig 10312 bp, 6 predicted proteins | sample YL17G09_16_MG_FD_203696 | JGI IMG/M metagenome (GOLD analysis project Ga0315284, IMG submission 203696) | Sediment microbial communities from Yellowstone Lake, YNP, Wyoming, USA - YL17G09_16 | ecosystem: Environmental > Aquatic > Freshwater > Lake > Sediment | place: USA: Wyoming | collected...
TGAACGTCATAACCCACCGTAAATCCAGGGCCCAACCCAATGACGAATGGCGCGTCGTGAATCTGCGTACCCAGGTTCCGCTTGGCAATAATGGCATCCACGACGACCTCGGGTTTCAGATCTGCGCCACACTTTCCGCCAGGGTCGACCATGACAGGGATGGCGTTCATTCTCCAGGCGACCTCGATTCCTGCTCCGTCTCTCACCCGAAGCGCAGTCACCCCTTCCACTACCGTCTTGCCGTCGTAGATCGCCTCGGAAAAGGCCACAGTGCGCCGAATGGCAACCGGTTGTTCCAGTTCCGTCATCGCAACGCGAAATCCCGCATGCCAAAGCCGCACCGCAACTCCAGTCGCCAGGTCGCCCGCGCCTTTGATCAGAACTCGCACGTCGTCAAACACGCTGCCTCCGTCACTAACCTTGTCTCACCTTACCACCAGCCACCCGTGATCTCGATCATTTTCCGATATCCTTGAAGACGCAAAGACTCGAGGACTTATAATAGGAGGGATCGCAAGTTGCCGCAGCACCAGGCCTTTCAGGCGTTTTCATGATCCGGCAAAAAATCCCGCTGTCTCTGGGGAGCCCTCGGGAAGGTTTTATTCCTGGATGATGCAGGGCGGAGATCCTCCCGGCCGCGCGTCGCACTACGGCACGATGTGAGTGCCTGTTTCACCTTTGAGCGCGCGCCCAATATTCTCCGGATTGGTGATGATGGCATGCTTGCCGCCGGCTTCCAGATACCAAATGATGGACTGCATCTTAGGCGCCATCGAGCCTTTGGCAAAATGCTTGCCCTCGGCAAGGTATTGCTTGGCTTCAGACAGCGTCATCCTGTCGAGCCACTCTTGTTCAGGTTTGCCATAATGGAGCGCTGCCTTTTCCACCGCTGTTGAGATCAGGAACAAGTCTGCCTCGAGCGCCCGGGCCAGCAAGCCGCTCGCATAGTCTTTGTCAATCACAGCAGCCACGCCAATGTAATCGCCGTTGCCCTTGTCAACGACCGGAATGCCACCGCCGCCGACGGTGATGACGATGACCCCGGCATTGATGAGCACCCTAACCGTCTCCAATTCGACAACTTCCTTCGGTACCGGAGAGGCCACCACACGCCGCCAGCCGCGGCCCGCATCTTCCACGACATTCCAGCCCATTTCGGTTTTGCGCTGCATGGCTTCGGCTTCTTCCATGAATCCGCCGATCGGCTTGGTCGGCAGCTTGAAGGCGGGGTCGTCCCGATCCACCAGGACTTGGGTGATCAGAGTGGCGACGTTCTTCTTGATGCCCCGATGGAACAGGATGTTTTGCAGGTTTTGTTGCAGCCAGTATCCAATCGCGCCCTGGGTATCGGCGCCCAGGGTATCGAGAGGCACGTCGTGCATTCCCGCGACCTTATGTGCGATTTCGGTACGGGCCAGCATAAAGCCGACCTGCGGCCCATTGCCGTGACCGATGGCGACGTTCCAGCCGGCTTCAATCATGTCGGCGATGTGGAATGCCGTCTCTTTGGCTGCCTCATATTGGCATTCAATGGTCTGGTGCTTCGAGTCCTTGATCAGCGAGTTGCCGCCGATGGCAACGACTGCAGTCTTGTTTTTTCCGTTCATGGTTTCCTGTCCTTCCTAGCCGGGACACCTGGATCCGTCAAAGATTCAGGCAATGTCTCCACTATGGGTCACAACTCATGCGCCGGGTGTGGCAACGTGAATCTCGCCCAGAGCTTTCATTACGTCTTCCAACGCCGCTATCAAGCGGGTGTTTTGAGCCGGGGCGCCCACCGTAATACGCAAGAATTCCGGAAGGTCATAGCCGGTGCATGGCCGGACGATGACTCCCTTTTCCAGCAGTTTCTGGAAAATCCGGCCAGCCTGCGGGCCAACACGTACCAGGACAAAGTTGGCGTGGCTCCTGACGCAGAACAGTCCCAGGCGCTCAAACTCGCGATACAGAAAAAGCCGCCCGGCGTGGTTGGCTGCTACCGTCGCCTTTCGATACTCGTCATCCTCTAAAGCCGCGATGCCCGCCACCTGTGCCAGCAGATTTACCGCAAAGGGTTCCTTGATTTTGTGCATCGGCGCCAGGATGTCAGGGTCGGCGACCGCGTATCCCAGTCGAATGCCGGCTAAGGCGTAAATCTTGGAATAGGTGCGCATGATGAGCACGTTCTTGCGTCCTTCATGGATATACCGCAGAGTTTCCGGGTATTCCGCCGAATCCACGAACTCATAGTACGCTTCGTCGAAAACGACGAGAACGTGATCGGGCGCCTTTTCCATCAGCGCTTCCACCTCGGCGGCCGTGTTCATCGTACCCGTCGGGTTGTTCGGATTGCAGACGAAGATTATCTTGGTCTTGCACGTGATCGCGCTCGCCATGGCATCGAGGTCGAGGCCGTAGTTCCTGGCCGGTGTCTTGATCAGCCTCGCGCGCATGACGTGGGTGTAAATGTCATAGACGGGAAATGAGGACTGGCTGACGATCACCTCGCTCTCATCATCCAAATACGCCAGGCAGGTCTGCATGATGATGCCATCCGCTCCGTTCCCTACGGTCACTTGTTCCGGCTGCACCCCTAATCGGGATGCCAGCGCTCGGCGGAGGTAGTAGCTCTGTCCATCCGGATAGGAATTGAGCAGGTGCAGGGCGTCTTTTACCGCAGCGACGGCTTTAGGCGATGGCCCCATGGGGTTTTCGTTGGATGCCAGTTTGATGACGTCCTGCAAACCGTACTCCCTTTGCACTTCTTCGATGGGTTTGCCAGGCACATAGGGTTTGATGGGATCCAGCCCGCGCTGGGGACGTATGGGGGTTGTCATTTTTGTTCTCCTTGATCGTTTCGAGCGCTTATCACGCGTACGTCTCCAATCACTAATCCCTTTGAAAACACGAAGACCGGATTAAGATCAATCTCGGCAATTTCAGGGTAGCGGAAGGGAAGCTGGGAAAACTCAACCAACGTATCCGCCAGAGCGTCCAGGTCGCGCGGCGCCTGCCCGCGGATGCCCTCGAGGATCGGGAACGACCGGATCTCTCGGATCATCGCCTCGGCTTCGGTGCGATCCACTGGAGCTACCCGCAGTGCGATGTCTCGCAGAACTTCCGTGTAGATTCCGCCCAGGCCAAAGGCGACTACCGGGCCGAACTGGGGATCGAGCGTGATTCCCATCAATACTTCCTGAGCGTCTCGAATCATCGGATAGATCACGACCCCACGAAACCTCTTTCCGGCCGCGGACTTCCGGATCGTGTCAAAAGCAGCGGCGGCCGCGGCTTGATCGCGGATACCCAGTGCCACTCCGCCCCATTCAGATTTGTGCAGGATGTCAGGCGACACAACTTTTATCACGACCGGGTAGCCAATTTCATTGCAGCCCTGCGCCACTTGCTCGACGTCGGCGGCAAAGCGCAACTCGGGCGTGGGGATGCCGTTCTCTTTCAACCATGCCATCGCTTCCGGCTCCAGCATCCGACCGCCGCAAGGCAGCAGCTTTTCCTGGCACGGCACCTCAGGAGATGGCTGACGACGGGTTTTGTAAGCCTCATAGTCGGCCATCCGCGCCAGCACCGTCACGGCCCGCTCACCGGTGGGATAATTCGGACTGCCTCTTTCATTCAGGTACGCGATTGCGTCCGCGACAATCCGGCCCGCCATGAAGTTGACGACGACCGGCTTGCCCGTCTGTCGAGCAGCATCGCACACTCCGCGCGCCAGCGCGACTGTGTCCATGTAAGGAGTAGAAACGTCCAGGGCCAGTGCGGCGTCGTATTCTTCCAGCATGGTCACAAGTGTCTCGCGATACCCGGACTCGGTCCCCTCGACTGTCAGGTCAATTGGGTTCCTGAGCGCGCAGTGATCCGGCAAAAACTGCCTCAGCCGCTCGCGCAACCGAGGGCTCGGTTCTAGAATCTCAAGTCCGACCTCTTCGGCCCGGTCAGCAGCCAGCACGCCCGGCCCGCCCGAATTGGTTACGATCGCCACCCGGCGGCCCTTGACCGGCGGAAGTTTTGCGAAGCCCTTGCAGAGGTCGAACATCTCTTCTACGTTGGCTGCGCGGATTGCGCCGCACGACCGCAGCGCCGCGTCGTACACGGCATCGGAACCGGCCATCGACCCCGTATGGGATAGCGTCGCGCGCTGTCCCGATTGACTGCGCCCCGCCTTGATGACGACCAGCGGCTTGCGCCGCGTAAACTGGCGCACTGCCTCGAGAAACGCCCGCCCGGCGGCAACGCTCTCGAGGTACAGCGCGCCGACTCGCGTCTCAGGGTCTTCTGCCAGGTAGGGCAACAAATCCACCTCATCCAGATCAACTCGATTGCCAAAACTGAGGAACTTGCTGAATCCCATTCCCTGCTCTTCGGCCCAGGAGAGCACGGCCCCACCCATCGCGCCGCTTTGTGAGATCAGCGCCACCTCACCTTTCGGCGGTCGAGTCTCGATCGATCCGAAAAGATTGTGATGCGTGTTGACGATACCGGCGCAATTCGGGCCGACAACGCGCATGCCGTACTCGCGGGCCATGCGCCTGATCTCTTCCTCTCCCGCCTTGTTCCCAACCTCGGAGAACCCGGACGAGATTACGACGACGGCCCGGATTCCTGCCTTACCGCAGTCTTCAAGCACCGCCGGCACGGTAGGACCGGGGGAGGCGATGATTACCAGATCCACCGGCTGTTGGATCCCGGTCACGGCAACGAAGCCCGGAATGCCGAACGCACCCTGCGCCTTGGGATTCACCGCATAAACATTTGGAAAACCACCGGCTACGATCTGGCGCACCAGTTGGTAGCCGATCTTGCCCTCGGCAGTCGAACCCACCACAGCCACACCACGAGGATAAAACAGGTTGTGAATGGCTGTCGCCTCCCAGCTATGCACGATGTCTCCTCTGAAATTCGGAAACGCGGGAATTACCGATTCTCGCCCAACATAGTGACGATCGCCCCTGGGACCGCGGGCGTCTCGCCCGCAAATTCCTTGGCTATGCCGCGTCCCAAAGATGCGCGCGGGACGCGCGCGGTCCCAGGGGGAACCGCGGTCTTGATCCATGCGTTGTGTTTGTCACTGTATTTTGCGATTCTCAATAAGGTGATGATTTCTGCATTTCCTCGTGTGATTGGGCCTTGAGCCCTGCCTGGAATGCAAATACGTTTCGTTCCACACCGCGTTTCCAGCGGGTGCGCACGGCCTGCTCCACGTCTGCCGGCGGCAGCAATTTGCCCAGACGGGTTTGCTTGAGAGCAACCGCCAGCGTGTAGATGTTGTCCGGTACCGGCGAGTCTTCGAATACCGGCAGGCTTTCCTCCGCGATGTAATGGATTCGGCCCCCGGCATGCAGCGCACTTCGCGCTGCATCGAACACCTGATCCAGGGTAGGGTAAGGCGCCTTGCCCAGCATCACGGCCGTGGGCGCCCAGACGTGCCCGAACAACACGAAATCGCCGTTGGGCCTGGCATAACGGACAGCCTTGAGCGCTTCCGAAACCTCGGTGGCGATGACCATGTCGGCGCCTTTTTCCGGGATCGCCGGCCCGATCCTTGCTCGACCCAGCCGCAATTGTGCCTTCACGAATCCGCCGCGCTGGGCCATGCCCTTGGTCGGATAAAAGTTGACCGGAATGCCTTTGCGAAAAGCTGCTTCGGCAATCAGCTCCCCAATAGTCAGAACGCCCTGACCGCCGACACCGACGAGGTAAATATCGTAGGGGATGGATTTTGTCAGTTCCGTTTGCTGTGATGTTTCATTTGTCATGCTGTCGCCCCTTCGACCAGGATAGCGTCTTGATTGCAGGTGGCTGCGCACAAACCGCAGCCGTAGCACAGATCATCATCAATGATGACGGTATTTTCTCCCAGCGAGATCGCCGGACAGCCGGTCTGGATGATGCATAGCTTGCAGAGATTGCAGTTTTCGGCGACGATTTTCACTTTACCGGCTTCCAGCCCTCGCCGCATTGCGGGCATGGAGCACTCTTCCCGCGCCAGCACAACCTTCACCCCGGGCAGCTTGATGGCATTCTGAATCACCTGTGTGGTCTCTTCCAGATCGAATGGTCTTACGATCCAGAACTGATCGATGCCGAGCGCGGGCACGATTTTGGCGATATCCAGCCTGGTGTCGCCGGACTGCTGGAACTTATCGTCCGTGCCCGGATTGACCTGCATCCCGGTCATGGCCGTCCAGCCATTGTCCAGGATGATGAGCGTCAGCGGGGTCTGATGTTGGACGGCATTCAACAGCCCGGGAATGCCTGCATGGTAGAACGTGGAATCCCCGATGGTGGCGATGACGGGCGTCTGGACGCCGCCGCGGACATAACCTTGGGCCAAGCCCAGGCTGGCCCCCATGGAGACTTCGGTCGACACCGTGTTGAACGGAGGGTTCATTCCAAGGATGGTGCAGCCAATGTCTCCCGTCACCATGACTTCGTTTTTCTTGAGCCCGGCCTTGCGGATGGCCGCATTGATTGCCATGAACGTGCCGCGGTGCGGGCAACCCGCGCAGACCGTAATGGGGCGCGCGGCGGCCAGCTTTTCCGCGTCGCTCCCGCTCTGAAACAGGTCGGAGGGAATTTGCAGATCGAGCGCTGCACCGATGCCATTGACAACGTGGGAGATCCCATATTCGCCGATGCGACTGAACACTCCGCTCAGTTTTCCGACGATCTTGCCCTCGAATCCCAGACGGTGCGCCTCGACATAAATGCCCTTCTCGATGTGCGGTTCCAGTTCCTCGAGCACGAGGATCGTGTCGCAGTGGCGCAAGAGCGCCCGCACCTGTTCGATCGGGAATGGATGTACGGCCTTGAGTTGCAACAGAGACGCGTCGTTCGGATTGAAGCCAAAGCGCGCCGCGATCTCGAACCCTTCTTCAAGGTAAGAGTCGACCATGCCGCACACGACGATGCCTAACCCGCGCGGTTTGCCGAGTCGCAGCGGGTTCAAACCGGCTTCGGAGATCAACTGACCCGCCTTGTCCAGCCTTGCAATCAAATCGCGGTGCTGGGTCATGCAGATCGCGGAGCCGGCCTTGGTGAATTTGTTGATGTCGTGGATCAGCACGGGTTTTCGTTCCGGCCAGGCCGGCGGGTTATCGTCCACATGGACGGCGGAGTACGAACTGCAGTTGGCGGTCACAAGCCGGACAAACACCGGCGAGCTGGTCTTTTCGGAGAGGTCGAATGCCACCTGGGTCAGCCGGTAGATTTCGTCGGGCGACGACGGATCGAGCATCGGCAGGTCGGACATGATCGCGAAGCCCCGCGAATCCTGTTCCGCCATGCCCGCACTTACGCCAGGGTCATCGGCGACGTAGATCACCAGCCCGCCGACGATGCCGGAGTAGGCGATCGAGATCAGAGAGTCGAAGGCAACGTTGACGCCCGCCATTTTCATCGTGCACATGGCGCGCTGCCCTGCCCAGGCCGCTCCCGCCGCCACTTCGAACGCGACCTTTTCGTTGACGCTCCACTCTACGTAAACGCCTGGCGGGTTCATTGCCAGCAGGCTGGCAAGCGCCCCTGTGGACGGCGTGCCGGGATAACCGGCCACTACTTTCACCCCCGCGTGCAACGCGCCCAGTGCCAGAGCATCGTTGCCCGTCATCAGCTTCATTCCCAAAACGCACCTCCTTGAACTTGCCTGCCCCTTCCAGGAGCGGACGGCCATCACGGTTGCAGCGGTTCCGCACACGACTCGAGCGTCGGCAGGAACTGCCCCTGGCCTGGTTGTGCCATGATTTCGTTCTGCCATAGGACACGCCGGCCGCGCTGGAAAGACATTTCCGGCCAGCCCAATACGGTTCGGCCTTCGTAAAGGGTGTATCCGGCATTCGAATGTTGGTTCCCGGCATGGTACGTAAACTCCCGCGTCGGATTGAACACGACGAGATCGGCATCGGAATCGACGGCGATCGTGCCCTTACGCGGATACAGCCCAAAGATGCGCGCGGGATTTTCGCACAACACCTGCACGAGTCTGACGACGCTAATGTGGCCCCGGTTGACACCGCCATCGTACGTTACCGGCAGGAGAGTCTCGATTTGTGGCGAGCCGAAACCTTGCGTCAGGAAATCGCCGTTTACATCCTTGGCCTTGGGGGCGTGATCCGAAGCGACGACCGAAAGGGCTCCCTCCCGCAATCCGCCCCACAGAGCCTCGTTGTCCCGCGCCGAGCGAATCGGCGGGCCGATCTTTGCGAGCGCGCCCCGCTGATCGATGATGTCCTGGGTCAGACTGAGATATTGCGGGCAGGTTTCCGCATAGACTTTCAGCCCTTCTTCCTGTGCCTGCCGGATGGGGCGCAGTACGCGGCCGGCAGTGACGTGCGGAATGTACACCTTGCAACCCACGACTTCCGCCAGACGGATCGTGCGGAAGACGCCTTCCTCTTCCAGCGCCGCGGGGCGCGAGGCGTTGAAGAACCGTGCCGAAGCCCCGGGTCCCTTGAGGTACTTGTCTTCCAGATAGTCAATCGCGCCGCCGTTTTCGCAGTGCACAATCGCCATGCCGCCGCGGCCGGCCAGAATATCCATCGCCTTGATGAGTTGGTAGTCGTCGGTGTGCCAGCCTTGCTTGAGATACGTCAAAAAAAACTTGAAAGTGCGGACTCCCAGCTCCATCACGCGCGGAATTTCCGACACCTGCCTGGGCGCTTCGAACATGCCGCCGTGCAGGCCGAAGTCCAGCCGGGAGCGCGCCGCCGCGTCCTTGAGCATCTCTTCCACTTTTTGCAGCAAGCTGTCGCCTGTGCGAGCATAGGCAAAGTGCAGCAGCGTCGTCGTTCCGCCATGAGCCGCGATCCGGGAACAGGCTTCGACGTCGTCCAGGTAAACCGGGTGCACGTGCACGTCGATGATACCGGGGAACACATACTTGCCGGTTGCATCCACGATCTCGCGTGCTTGCTCGCGCTGCAGATCAGCCCCAACCGCACTAATCCTCCCGCCGCGCACGGCGACGTCGACCCGGCGCATGCCGGAACCGGTCACGACGGTGCCGCCGGTGAAAAGCAAATCGTATTGTTTGTCCATAGTCTAATCTTTAATCCACCGCGGAAAACAGCCTGCGGATTCCGCATGACTCAGCGTTGAGCTTTCCTTCGTTTACCCTCTGTTCGCCCCATCGATCGCTGCCAGGACTCGTTCGGGAGTCAACGGCAACTCATGAATCCGTATGCCGATTGCGTCCGTAACGGCGGAAGCCACGGCCGGCGCGGCAGGGGTGAGCGAAGGCTCTCCGATCCCCTTGGCGCCAAACGGCCCTACTCCGGTCCCCGACTCGAGAATGATGACTGTGGTTGTCGGGAAATCCTTACACGTTGGAATGAGATACTCGGATAGCGATGGTGTCTGAATGACGCCGTCGCGCACGATCAGATTTTCCATCAGTGCATAACCGAGCCCCTGCATCCCCCCGCCGGCGATCTGTCCCTCGACCGCCGCACGGTTGATCGCGCGACCGATGTCGTGGCAGGCCGCGGCCTTGAGCACCGAGATTTGGCCCGTCTCGGTGTCTACGGCAACCTCGACCGCGTACGAGCCGAAGGTAAAGTCAGGAAAGACCGGCCCCTGACCGGTTTCCGGATCAATCGGATCCTTGAACGGCGCTTTGAACATGGTCAGATTCGCCAAGGGAATGCCCTCAGACGCACATACTTTGGCCAGGTCGGCCAGTTCGATGAACCGCGACGGATCGCTTTTGACGAACGCTCGGCCGTCGGCCATGTCGAGGCCGTCGATCTCCGCCTCGAGATGCTTGGACGCGCGCTCCAGCAGGCCCCTGCGCACGTTCGTCGCCGCCATGAGCGTTGCGTTTCCCGACATGTACAATTGCCGCGTAGCCGTGGAGGTACCTGAGAGCGGGGTGATGGCCGAATCGGTGCAGTAAATCGAGACCCGCTCCAAGGGCACACCGAGGACTTCAGCAGTAATCTGACACAAGCTGTTGGCCTGTCCGGCGCCTAAATCCGGTACGCCCGCGCGAACGGTCACAGTGCCGTCCATTTCTACTCCGACCCACGATTGGGACGTGTCATGCAGCCACATGATGCGGCCATAGCTCTGAAAGTACGACGAGAATCCTTGCCCTGTTTTGACCGGGCCATGATCCGGCGTCTTGTCGCCCAACGCCGCCATCGCGCGTGTGGCGGACTCCTCGAGCCAGGCGGCGCTTTCAATGGCCTGGCCGGTCGCGGTAGTATCGCCCGTGCCGACATAGTTGATCTTGCGCAACTCGAGCGGGTCCATTCCCAACTTTTCGGCGATTGCGTCCATCTGCTGTTCGTAGGCGAAACACGCCTGCGGCCCGCCA
>Ga0315284_10016993_pt1 | contig 10311 bp, 6 predicted proteins | sample YL17G09_16_MG_FD_203696 | JGI IMG/M metagenome (GOLD analysis project Ga0315284, IMG submission 203696) | Sediment microbial communities from Yellowstone Lake, YNP, Wyoming, USA - YL17G09_16 | ecosystem: Environmental > Aquatic > Freshwater > Lake > Sediment | place: USA: Wyoming | collected...
AAGCCTGCGTCAGAAAACCCGTCCTGGCCTGGATGCTCATGGCCGCCACCGTCGTGTTCGGCGTCGTGGCCGGCGGTCGGATCGGCATCAGCCAGTTCCCCGACGTCGATTTTCCTACGATCAACGTTTCCGCCTCGTGGGAAGGAGCGGCTCCGGAGGTCATCGAGAACGAAGTTGTCGAAACCCTCGAGGAAGCCCTCATTCAGATCGAGGGGATCCGCACGATCACCTCGAGCGCGCGTCAGGGCTCGGCCAACATCACGGTCGAGATCGAGCTCTCTAGGGACGTCGACTTGGCCCTCCAGGACGTCCAGGCTAAAGTCTCCCAGGCCGCCCGGAGCCTGCCCCGCGACATGAACCCGCCCACCATCTCCAAGTCCAACCCCGAGGACCAGCCCATCATGATGGTCCGTATCGGCGGGCCTTACCCCCAGCGTGTCCTCAGCGACTACGTCCGCTACGGGCTCAAAGAAAAGCTCCAGACGATCCCCGGCATCGGCGAGATCTCCCTCATGGGCACCCTGGAGCGGAACATCCGCATCTGGCTCGACGCGGCTCAACTCGACGAAAAGAGCCTCACCATCCGCGACGTCATTTCGGCCCTCCAGCGAGAACACATCGAGCTTCCCGCGGGACGGCTCGAGACGCCGGGCCGTGAAGTCAACGTCCGCGTCCTCGGCGAGGCCGTCGACCTCGAAACGCTGCGCAAGATCGTCGTCCGCGAGGTCGGGGGGAGTCCCATTTACATCAGCGACGTCGCCCTGGTCGAGGACGGCTTCGAGGACGTCCGGAGGATCGCCCGCGTCGACGGCGGCCCGGCCCAGGGCATCGGCATCCGGAAGCAACGCGGCGCCAATGCCGTGGCCGTGGCCAAGCGCGTCCGCGAGGCCATCGACGAATACCAGAAGACCTTGCCCGAAGACATGTCCATCGGCGTCACCAACGACAGCACGGAGTTCATCCGGCAATCGGTCAACGAGATCCAGTTCGAGCTCCTGCTTTCGGTCGTCCTCACGGCTTTCGTCTGCTGGCTGTTCCTCGGCTCCCTTTCGAGCACGCTCAACGTCATCCTGGCCATCCCCATGTCCCTCCTCGGGACGGTGGCCATCATCTACTTCCTCGGGTTCACTTTCAACACCTTCACTCTGCTCGGCCTGGCCTTAGCCGTCGGTATCGTCGTCGATGACGCCATCATGGTCATGGAGAATATTTTCCGCCACCGCGAGGGAGGCAAGGCGCTGGTGCCGGCGGCTCTCGAGGGGACAAAAGAGATCGCCTTCGCCGCCCTGGCCGCGACCCTGGCCGTCGTGGCCATCTTCGTCCCGGTCGTGTTCATGAAGGGCATCATCGGCCGCTACTTCCTCCAGTTCGGGATCACCCTCTGCCTGGCCGTTCTCCTGTCCTACGTCGAGGCGGTCACCCTGGCCCCGGCCCGCTGCTCCCAGTTCCTCAAGACCACGCGCGAAGGCCGGAACAAGGTCGGCCTGGCCGTTGACCGCGCCTTCGGCCGGCTGGAGAAACTCTACAGCCGCGTTCTTCAGAGGGGCCTCCAGAAGCCGGGCCTTGTCCTCGCCCTGGCGGCGGTCCTTTTCGCCGCGGCCATCGGCGTCTTCATGATCCTGCCGAGCGAGTTCGTCCCGTCCCAGGACCAGAGCCGGGTCATGGTCCGCATCCAGACTGCCGTCGGCTCGGACATCACCGAGACGGACTCGCTTCTCATCAAGGCTGAGGATGTGGCTAAAAAGCACCCCGAAATAATCCAGGTCTTCAGCTTCGTCGGCGGCATGGGTGGCGGTGGAAGTGTCAATTCCGGCATGCTCTACATTACCCTGGTTCCCCCGCGGGAACGAAAGATGAGCCAGGCCGATCTGTCGAGCGCGCTCCGCCAGGAGCTCAACTCCGTCCCCGGCCTGCGGGCCGTCATCCAGGACACCTCCCAGCAGGGCTTTACGGCCCAGCGCGGTTTCCCCGTCGAATTTTCAGTCCGCGGCGGCGACTGGAACGAGCTCGTGCCTGTCAGCCAACGGCTCATGGAGGAGCTTGCGGCGAGCGGGACCGTCGTCGACCTCGACTCGGACTACCGCGTCGGCATGCCCGAGCTGCGGGTGACCCCTGACCGTGCTGTGGCTGCGGACTTGGGCGTGTCCATTGATGATGTGGCCACGACCATCAACGCCCTGGTGGGCGGGATCAGGGTCGGCAAGTACAGCACGGGCGGCCGCCGGCTCGACGTCCGGGTCAAGCTCATGGCCGGGCAGAGGTCGAGGCCCGAGGATATCTCCCGCCTGCGGGTCCGGGCCCGGAACGGGGAGCTCGTCCCGCTGTCCTCGCTCGTCATTTTTGAGGAGCAGGCCGCCCTCCAGGCCATCACCCGGCGCGACCGGGAGCGGGCGATCTCCATCTACGCCAACGTGGCTCCGGGTCATGCCCAGGATGAGGCCCTGCGCGCGGTCGAAGGGCTCAGCGGGAACCTGCCCGTCGGCTACCGGGTCGTCCTGGGCGGCTCGAGCATGGCCTTCCGCGAATCCATGAGCAGCCTCCTCTTCGCCATGGTCCTGGGCATCCTCATCGCCTATATGATCCTCGGGTCGCAATTCAACTCCTTCAAGGACCCCATCACGATCATCACCATCCTGCCGCTCTCGATCGCCGGGGCGGCCTTCGCCCTGCTCCTAACCGGCAAGTCCCTGAACATCTTCAGCATGATCGGGCTGCTCCTGCTCATGGGGATCGTCAAAAAGAATTCGATCATCCTCGTCGACTACGCCAACGCCTTCCGGGCGAAAGGCTTCGGCGCGAAAGAAGCCATGGAAAAGGCCGGGCCCATCCGCCTGCGGCCCATCCTGATGACGGCCACTGCGACCTTAATGGCGGCCATACCGCCGGCGCTCGGGATCGGCGCCGGGGCCGAGATCCGGATGCCCATGGCCATCGCCGTCATCGGCGGTCTGGTCCTGTCGACGGTCCTGAGCTTGATCGTCGTCCCGTCGTTCTATGTCGTTTCGGACAAGCTAGGCGGGAAGAAACGGAAAAAGAAAGATTAGATCTTCTTGTCGGAAGCACCGGGCTTGGTGATGGGCTGTCCTTTCGCGCAGAAGGGGCAGACGTCGGGCTCGAAAGCCTCGACCTTGAGGGCGAGTAGACTTCCGACCGGCTTTCCTTCGACCGGGACGGCGCCGCCGCTCCTGTCGACAAGGACGTAGATCCCAGCGACCGCGACTTGCCGTTCGCGCAAGCAGGCCAGAACCTCCTGGATCGAGCCGCCCGTCGTCAGGATGTCCTCGACGATGACGGCCCGCGAGCCGTCGAGCCCCGAGAAGCCGGAGCGGATGGTCATTTTCTCCTCTGCGCGCTGGGTGAAGGCGAACTTCTTGCCGAGCTTGAGGGCAGCCAGAAAGCCGATGGCGATGGCGCCGTAGGCGGGCGAGACGACGTAATCGAAATCCGGGACCTCGCGGCGGATCTTGGCGGCGAGGAGGTCGACGATCTTCTCCAGGGCGGCCGGCTTCTCGATGAGCCGGATCTTCTCGAAATACCACTCCGAGTGCTTGCCCGAGGTTAGCTTGAAGTGGCCCTGGAGCAGGGCGTCACATTCCTTGAAGAGGCTGAGGACGATCTCGTTTTCCGCGGCCAAGGTCATGACGGCCCTCCTTCTTCGTCTAGGGTACCATTGGAAGGCCAATTATATCGGGATTAGCGGAGTGGGACAAGTTCTCTCTTCCTTGCGGCCAGCTGGGAATTATGCTAAACGGGGAGCGGGAAAACGACCTATCGAGGAGCAGCTATCCATGGAAAAAGAATTCCGTGATGACCGTGTTTGTTTTGTCTGCGGCGAGAAAAACGCGGCCGGGCTGAAGCTCCGCATCCGGACCGACGCCGAGCGCGGGGAATCGACGGCGGACGTGACCTTCCCTGAGCATTTTCAAGGCTGGGCCAAGGTTGTCCACGGCGGGCTCCTGGCCACGGTCCTCGACGAGGCCATGATCTACGCCGCCGGGGCGAAAGGCCTCAAGTGTGTCACCGGAGAAATAACCGTGCGATACGTCAAACCGGCTGCGACCGGCGTCGTGTACGCGCTCCGGGGCCGGTTCGTCGAGGACAAAGGGCGCATCGTTATCGCCGAAAGCGAGCTCCGCGATAGCGATGGCCTAGAGGTCGCCCGGGCAACTGGGAAGCTGTTCAAAACAAGAACATAATTTCGCTGATCGGCTTTAACCGCGATTTTGGGGCCCGAAAACGTGGATTTAGGGTCGAAAATACCCCAGAAAATCTTGCCAAATCACTAATAATAATTGAGTCAGTGAGGTCCGACCCCTAAAAGAAAAAGAATCGGGCGGCGACAAAGAGAAGGAAGAGGCCGTAGAGGAGTTTTGCCGTCCGCGACGGGAGGCTGATGGTGATACGGGCGCCGAATATGGTGCCGAGGAACAGGCCCAGGGCGATCCATGCCGCGGCGGTGAGGTCGAGTGTTCCTGCGTTGTAATAATAAAGAACTCCGGGCAGGCCGAAGGGGAAGAGGATGGCCCCGAGCGATGTGGCGATGGCCCGCTTGGCGGGATAGTGTAGGACCAAGGTCAGCATCGGAACGATGATGTTGCCGCCGCCGATGCCGAACATGCCGGCCATGACCCCAGCCAGCAGGCCGATGCCGATGAGCGCATAGGGGGATGGCCGCGGGTTCGCCGCGGGCTCGGGTTTGGCCGGGACGTCCTGCCCGCGCCAGCGGCGGAAGCGGCGCACCGGGTCGATGAAATTCCAGCCGACATAAAGACAGAACACGGCGAAGAATTTCCGCATGAGGTCGACCGGGAGTGTGTTGGCCAGCCAGGCCCCGATGACGACCGACGTCAGAAGCCCCGCGGCGATATAGGCCGACGCCCGAAGGTCGATGATGCGCGCCTTGGAGTAAGCGACGACGCCGAGGATGCCGACAGGAAGGAGGATCGCCGCGAGCGATGTCCCCGTGGCCTTGACGAGGGGGAACCCGGCCAAGAGGATAAGCGCCGGGACGATGATGATGCCGCCGCCGATGCCGAACAGGCCGGCGAAAACGCCCGCCGCGGCGCCGACGAGGATGAGCCACGGTCCGCTCATGCCCGCGATTATAATTGAATCGTTGCTCGGCTGCAATAATGTATTGATAAATAACAAATTAGGCAAATAAAGAGCCCTGTTTCCGGGCTTAAAAGGCCTTTTTTAGCCCTAAAAGCGCTGCCGTGAGATTGTTATTGACCAGCCAGCCCTATATATTGAGATCGTCTTGCCGTGATATTGTCTGTTCGCGTTTTTTGTCTCCCGCGATACAGGAGGTCCCATGAGAACAAAAATGCGTCTCCCCCTCGCGGCCGCTCTCATTTCCCTCTTCGCCCTCGCCCTCTCCGGCTGCCGCGCCCGAAACGCCGCGCCGGCCGTCCTCGACTACCCCATCCGCCCCGTTCCCTTCACCCAGGTCAAGTTCACCGACTCTTTCTGGGCGCCGCGCCTCGAAACGAACCGCACGGTCTCCGTCCCCTACGCCCTCCGGATGAATGAAGAAACGGGCCGCGTCGACAATTTCCGAAAGGCCGCCCGCCTCATGACGGGCCCCCACAAGGGCCGACGATTCAACGACTCCGACGTCTACAAGGCCATGGAAGCTGTCGCCTACACACTCCGTCTCCACCCCGACGCCGCCCTCGAGAAAACGCTCGATGACCTTATCGCTCTTATCGCCCTGGCCCAGGAACCGGACGGTTATCTCTATACGACACGGACCAACGACCCCGCCCATCCGGCTCCCGGCGCCGGCCCCGAGCGCTGGTCGAACCTCCGCGTCAGCCACGAGCTCTACAACGTCGGCCACATGTACGAGGCGGCCGTGGCCCATTTCCAGGCCACCGGCAAGCGCGCGTTCCTGGCCATAGCCGAGAAGAACGCCGGCCTTCTCCTGCGCACGTTCGGGACCGGCCCCGGCCAGCGCCGCGGCTTTCCCGGACATCAGGAGATCGAGATCGGCCTTTCCAAGCTCTTCCGGACGACCGGCAACCGCGCCTACCTCGACCTGGCCAAGTTCTTTCTCGACGAGCGCGGTCATTATTTCGGCGGCGAAAAACACGCCCCGGATGACCCGTTCGCCGTCTACGATTCGGACGAATACATGCAAAACCACAAGCCCGTGCTCGAGCAGGACGAGGCCGTGGGTCACGCCGTCCGGGCCATGTACATGTATTCGGGGATGGCCGATGTCGCCGCCCTGGGTGGGTATCCGGAGTATGTCGCGGCCATCGACCGGCTCTGGGAGAACGTTGCCGGCAAGAAACAGTACCTTACCGGCGGCGTGGGCGCCCGCGGCGGGTCCGAGGCCTTCGGCGATGCCTACGAACTGCCGAACGCCGAAGCATACACCGAGACGTGCGCGGCCATCGGCAACGCCCTCTGGAACTACCGCCTCTTCCTCCTCCATGGCGAGTCGAAGTACATGGACGTCTTCGAGCGCGTCCTCTACAACGGTCTCCTCTCCGGCGTCTCGCTCAGCGGCGACCGCTTCTTCTACCAGAATCCGCTCGAATCGGCCGGCGGCTACGAACGCAGCCCGTGGTTCGAGGTGGCCTGCTGTCCGCCGAACATGACGCGCTTCCTGCCTTCGCTTCCGGGCTACGTTTATGCCATGAAGGTCGGCACCGTTTTCGTCAACCTGTTCATCGCGGGAGAAGGGGACATGGAGGTCGATGGCCGGAAGGTCCGGCTCGCCCAGCAAACGCGTTACCCCTGGGATGGCGAGATCAAGCTGACCGTGTCGCCCGCGCGGCCCGGCGAGTTCGAGCTGGCCCTCCGCATCCCCGGTTGGGCCGGCGACAAAGCGATGCCGACGGACCTCTACCGGTTCCTCGACGCGAATGCCGCGAAGCCCGGCCTGAAGGTGAATGGCCAAACCGCTGCCCTCGACATTCGCGACGGCTATGCCCGCATACGCCGGGGCTGGAAAAACGGGGATACCGTCGAGCTCTCACTTCCCATGTCCGTGCGGCGCGTCGTCGCCCATGACTCTGTCATCGCCGACAGCAGCCGGATAGCCCTCCAGCGCGGCCCGGTCGTCTTCGCCACCGAAGGGCTGGACAACGGCGGCCGTGTTTTCGACTTTTTCCTCCCGGACGGCGCGGCCCTCAGCACCGAATTCCGGCCGGACCTCCTCAACGGCGTCGTCGTCATCACGGGGAATACACTCGCTCTGTCCAAGGACGCGGCGGGAAAGATCCGCAACGAAGAGAAGCCCTTCCTGGCGATCCCCTACTACGCCTGGGCCAACCGTGGCCCCGGGCAGATGCAGGTCTGGCTGCCGCGCACGGCCGCGGCCGTGAGGCCCGCCAAGTCTGTCAATATGAAGGTCGATTAAGAAAGGTCGCCGGCTTACTTGACCTCCTTGACCATGTTCCTATTGACCATGGCGATGGTGGCCTGGATCTCCCTCATGTAGTCGTCCTTGATGAGGCTGTCCGCTACCTGGAACGACACATTGAGCAGAGCGTTGAGCGTTCCCTCGTCCGGTACGGGAAGACCGTTGAGCGCCAAATAAAGCACGGCAAGCTGCTTGAACTCGGCGATCACGTTGGCCAGGATTACGGACTCGTCCTGTTGGAGCAGGTAGCCGTAGCCGATGCAGGATATCCGGAACTTCGTTTCCTCGCTCCGGATGAGCTGTTCCGCCTGGGCGAGCGTGATGAAATAGCCGCGCGAGCCCGAAACGTCCGACAAACCCTGGGCGTAAGCTCGGACCATCAGGTTCTGCATGTGGGGCTTGGGCCTGAGGGCGATCTCCATGAGCTTCGCGCCCGCCGACGCGTCGCGGCGGGCGAGGACGATATCGCCGGCCGCCTCGATGACATTGTGGCAGATATCGACGCCGACTGCCGGCGCATCAATGACGAGAGCCGCGTACTGAGGGACGTTGGTGATCAGCCAGTCATTGAGCATCTTCGCCTTGGTGATGACGTAGCCCTCATTTAGAAGAAGCGTCCGTGAGGCGATGTGGGCCGTCGAGTCGGCACCCCACACATTATTGTGGCTGAGGAAGCCGTAGGCGCTGGACTTCTCGTAGCCCCATTTGACCGCTTCCTTCACCTTCAGGAACTGGTGATGGGTCTGGTCGTAAAGATAGTCCCGAAAGGCGACATTCGGCATCGTGAACAAGTAATTGAAGACATCGGGGGCCATGGCGCCGTACATCTCGTCGATATTGTAGGGCCCGCCGGCCTTCTTAAGCTTGTCGGCGATGAAGGCGTGGGTTCCCCTCTCCCAGGCCATGGCGGCGCCGGCCAGCACGGCCATCCCGAGCGAGAGGGCCGCCAACAGACAGATTGCCTTTTTCATGAAAACCTCTCCTTTCCCCTTTTGGGGGTCTTGAATGATTTTTTCCTTTGCAGTGTAGAGGATAAGTTCGAAAACCGGAAATGTCAAGTCGGGATCGGGACGATTTGATTTTTCCACCCCGTCCCTCTTCTCCCCGAAGACAGCGTCCGCCTGTCCAACGACCCCGGCAAGACCGAAATCTTCCGCGACGCCGGCCTCGGCCTGTTCATCCACTGCATTAAGTAATGAGTCATTGCGAGGAACATAAACTGAGATTCCTCACTCTGTTCGGAACGAGCTCCGCAATCCGACGCAGTCGCCGCGAGCGAAGCGTGACGGTCTCATACCAGTTTCCGCTTGATGAGATCCCTCGCCATGCTCGGGACGGCCCAAGGGGCCGGATTGCTTCGCTCCCAAAGGTCGCTCGCAATGACAACGTAACATAAAGAATTGCGCCCATGATAGGATAAATATGAAAAACCAAAGGCTCCAGAGGGGGTGGTAACAAAGGGGAATACGGATCCCCTCTGAGGCCAGTGAGCCAGCTTGTCTGAGACTATTGAGTCAGCTTGGAGAGATCACCGAGCTTCATGTCGTCGAGGAGCTTGTGGAGGAGGGTCGCATCGCTGGTCCCCCTTCCCTGAAGCTCGACTGTGAACCGGTTGCCCACGAAAAGCATGATCTCCATGGACTTATTGTCCTCGGAGTTGTCGACCTTCTCCGTGCCCGGGAAGCCCTGGACCTTGACCGACTTCTCATAGCCGTTTTCGGTCTCATTCTCGAACTCGGTCATCCCGATAACAGAAGCGCCCATCTGGGCGAACGGAATCCCTGCCACATCGTTGATCTTGACCTCAATCGTGATGGGGTTATCACCGCCGCCCTTTTCATAGGTGACGTGGGCTTCCGAAGTCGACATGCCCATGGCCGAGCTCGTCTCTCCGCCGGGCTTCAACCGGTTGAACCCGCTGAGGTCGATCTTGGGCAGAAACTCCTGGAGCTTCTTGAAGCTGACGGTCTTCTGCTGGGCCTGGGCGGTCGAAAGGAAGAAACACCCAACGGCCAAAATCAGGAAAAACACAATCCACTTTCTCATCTCGTCCTCCTTGAATTTATCCACGGCATGTTGAATTCCCGCCCTTGGCGCTGAATTTACCCTCCTATCCATACCGATAATATATCGCCGGCCGGGCGGCGCTGTCAATCGCCGTGAAAAGTAACCTGATGTCTGCCCTTCAGGCGTTCAGCCTTGGCGGAGGCTGGCCACGGAAGGCGCCCATGATGCCCAGGACGGCCGATCTCCAGAAGATTTCAAATGGAGGGAGAGGCATAAACCCATGTTACCCTACGGGTGTTTTTCATAATGGGGAAGCCAATTGTCCCAAAATCGCTCTACGGGCCTCTGGGGCCCAATTTCGGGTATCCCGTAAGCTTTCGCATAAATTCCCTGGCCTCTGTGAATAGCATGGGTATTTCAAGCTGATATGCCTAAAATGTTTCTCACGTGTCCGTGCCGATTATGTGCTCAACAACGTATGGTTTGGGGATATGGGTATCGGGGTGCTCCATGCCCCCCCAGGTCGGGCAATCTCTAGGCGCGGATAGGCATATATTTATGGCGGCGATTTCCCTGCTCTACATACGGCGAAAAGGGTATAGGGAAAATGGTACAGCAGAGGGGTGACGGGTAGGGCCCAAGCAAGCGTCAGCGGCGACAGGCGCAACCCCTACTCCACTCCTGCCGAGGGGAGGGTCTCATTACATCCCCTCAAGATTCGATCAGAATCCGATGGCCGAAAAATTGCCAGAATATCCTTGAATATAGGGGAATCCACAGGAATCTACAGGAAGGGAGAACTGGACTGCTCTCTTCGCTAAGTGCTTGATAACGCAATCTTATATGGGGGAAAAGGGAGCGCGCCCGGGGTGATTCGAACACCCGACCTTTGGATTCGAAGTCCATCGCTCTATCCAGCTGAGCTACGG
>Ga0315284_10016994_pt1 | contig 10311 bp, 13 predicted proteins | sample YL17G09_16_MG_FD_203696 | JGI IMG/M metagenome (GOLD analysis project Ga0315284, IMG submission 203696) | Sediment microbial communities from Yellowstone Lake, YNP, Wyoming, USA - YL17G09_16 | ecosystem: Environmental > Aquatic > Freshwater > Lake > Sediment | place: USA: Wyoming | collected...
GGCGCAGCCGGCGCAGATGGTTCCGGCGCTCGCGCAGCGGGCGTCGGCGCAAGCTGCGTGAGCCAATCCGGGACCTCAGCCTCAGCCGGTAGAGGCACAGCTGGCGCGGATGGTCCCGGCACTCGCGTAGCGGGCGTCGGCGCGACTTGCTTGAGCCAATCCGGGACCCCAGCCTCAGCCGGTGGAGGCGCAGGAGGTTCTGGCGCTTTCGCTTTCGTGGGCGTCGGCGCGACTTGCTTGAGCCAATCTGGGACTTTTGCCTCAACCGGCGGAGGCGCAGCCGGCGCGGATGGGCCCGGCGCTCGCGTAGCGGGCGTCGGCGCAAGCTGCGTGAGCCAATCCGGGACCTCAGCCTCAGCCGGTGGAGGCGCAGCCGACGCGGTCGTCGGCTCGGCGGCCCCACGCAACCGGGCAGCCAGGTCAAATTCTGGCTCGACTGCTGGCGCGGCCATCGCGCCGCGCAGCCAATCTGGCGCGTCTTGCTCAGCCACAGATTGTTCAGGCAGCGCGCCACGCAAGCGACTCAGCCAATCGTCAGACTCGCCAGCCGCCGCGGGTGGAGGCGGCGCGGGCTTGGTGGGTTCTTGATGTGGTTGGGCAGGCGGCGTCTCTGGGGCGGGCGAAGCGGCCTTGGGCGTCAATCGCGCGCCGCATGACGCGCAGGTGGCCTTGCCCGGCGGGTTGAACGTCCCGCACATGGGGCAACGTTGCGCCGACGGCGCAGAAAGCGTCTTGCCGCATTTGCTGCAAGTCTGGCTTCCGTCTCGATTGGCTGCGCCACAATTTTGACAGGTGATCATCAGTCACTCGATGGGCGGTCCGCCCCGATGAGCACGCGCAGCGCGGTGGCCGTGATGCCCAGCGCCACGCCCAACAGAACACCTCTCATGCCCGCCATCGCCCACACCTGGACGATCCAGTCGCGCAAGTTTTTCAGAATGCCCAGGTTGAACAAGGGCACCTGACCCAACAGCACCAAGATGGCCGAGAGCAAAAACACTGCCGCGCCGAACGTTCGGCGCATCCGCAGTGTGCGATAAGCGGCAAAGGCCAGCAAGAACGGCAAGAGCGCGGCCAGCGAGGACTGGATCGGGATCAGGACATACTTGTACAGATTGATCATCCAGGTTCCCGAGATGCTCTGTTGGGCAAGGTTTTGGCCATTCGCCGCCGCGCTCATCAAATCCAGGCCGTGCACCAGCGGCACCATCACAATCATGCTGGCAATCAACACAAAGCTGTAGAACCAATTGGGGTGCTGGCGGACGATGTGCATCGCGTGGACCGAGAGCAGATTGAAAAAGCCCAAGATCAAGGCGAACGCGGCGACAATGATCGCCAGCTCGGCCAGCACGTAGCGCACGGCAATAATGCCGGGAAAGACGCCAGATAAAAAGTATGTCAGCAGCGTGATCCAGCCGACAACCATGGTGATGAAAAGAGGAACGCGGGTCTTCATGGAGCTCCGCCTCCCGCGAGGGCGCTGAACAACGCGCCGAGCGAGACCGCGAAAATGACGACGACCAAAATCCAGCGAATGAGGTCTTGCGCTTGGAGGCTGCCCACGTGCGCTGGTTGATCGGTGGTGTAGCCGCCGGCCGCAAACATTTCTTCGCCGACTAGCAGATGATTGACAGTGGGATATAACACGGCCAGCGGCGCAATGTCCGCCGCTCCGGCGATTTGCACCAGTCCTTGCCGGGAGCCTTCTTCGGCAATCAGGGCGGCCTCTGGCCCAAACACGCCGACCATCACGTTCACCAAAGTCTCTTCGTTGGACAAAACGTCCATCGTCCCGGCGGCGTAGGGCAGAGGCGAAGCGGCGACGTAACGCACTGAGCGAGGATCGTAAGCGGTCGGGTTGCCCTGGCGGATGTACGCGCGGCGGAGAACATCTTGCGCCATCACCATCGCGGTGGGATCGGCCACAGTCACGGTGGGCAGGGTTTCTGTGGCGGCAGCTTCTTCGGCCAGGAATGCCAGGGTGGAAAGCCCGGCCAGCGTGGTCGCAGTGTCGCTGCCGCCTACGCCGCCTGTGCCAAGCGAGAGATGCAGGCTTTGCCCGGCTTCAATCGCGCGGCTCAATTGTCCGGGCAACATTTGGTAGCCGGGAAGCCGGCGCAGCGTGGGGCGGCGGCCGGCCAACGCGCCGCCAGCGAACACGGCAATAAAGACGGCAAACACCGCGATCAGGACCAGTCCGGCGATCTGCGCGGCATCAATCGGCATCGGGAACGTCTCCTATGGAGAGTGGCTGCCTGCGTCGGTTAAGCGGCGCTCGATCTGGTCGAGCGCGTCTGGATCGTCCAGCAACGACGACAATTCTTCCAGCGACGATGCGTCGGCGAACAAGGTGAGCAAGGGCTGCCCGAACAGAATCGTCTGGCTGCCGACGAATCCTAATGGCTGGAGCGTCTGCAAGAGAAAAGGGGCGATGGGAGTCAGCCCCCAACGCTCCAACCGCGCAGCCCATTCACCGATCAACTGCTCGCGCCGATAATGATCCACAGCAAGTATATTTTAACTCGTTCGCTCACATTGTCAAAACTGGATAATAACGCACCGATTGACGTAACTGCGTGAAAGTATAACACGCTTCATTTGGGGGTGCAAGCGTGACTTGTCTCTATCGGGGGGGTTAATCATGGTGACATCAACACACAGGAGGAAGCGATGCCGAGATTAAAAGTCATTCTGAATCCGGTGGCCGACCGAGGCCACGCGCGCGAGCTTGCGCCGCGCATCAAGGCGCTGCTCGGTGAGCACGGCGATTTTGTATGGGTTGAAACGTCGCGGCCCGGCGAAGCGATTCAGCTTGCCGCGCGCGCAAAAGAAGAAGGCTATGACATCGTCGTGGCCGCCGGCGGCGACGGCACCGCGCAAGAAGTGCTCAACGGATTGGTCAGCGGGTCGCGCGACGACGAGGTGTGCGGCACGTTGGGACTCATTCCCGTCGGTTCCGGCAACGATTTTGCGTGGATGATGGGCGTCGCTCCGGGCGTGCGGCAGACGCGCGGCCCGCAGGGAGTAGAAGCCGCCATCCGCAAGCTGTTTGCCGGCCAGACGCGCGTCATTGACGTGGGACGCGTGTGCGACGAGACTCGGCGTTGCCGCTATTTTGGCAACGGCGTTGGAATCGGCTTTGATGGGATCGTCAACATCGAGAGCCGCAAGATCACGTGGGCGCGCGGGTTTGTGATGTACACGCTGGCGGTGCTGCGCACTGTCTTGTTGTATTTTCGCGCGCCGCGCGCCGCGCTTGAGGTGGATGGCGAGCGCATCGAGCAGCGCTTGTTGATGCTCTCGGTCGCCAACGGGCGGCGCTACGCCGGGGGATTCTACGTCACGCCGCAGGCCGAAGTGGACGACGGGCAGTTTGATTTGTGCATCGTGAATCAGCTCAGCCGGTTGCAGATCTTGAGGCTGATCCCCAAGTTTATGAATGGCACACAAGCCAGCGACTCGCACGTCAAAATGAGGCGCGCCCGGCATGTGGTTGTGCATTGCGATGAAGGTTACGCAGTTCACGCCGATGGCGAAATCTTTGCCACCTCGGCGCAAACGTTGACCATGCAAATTCTGCCCCAAAAATTAAGAGTGATCGTATAGTGCTTGATTCAACCCTTGCTTTTTCGGCGAGAATTTTACAGGATGAACAGGATAAGGTATGTGCATCCCGTTTGGCTCTGGCTCGGCCAGGTTAGGATTGCAGATTCGAGATGTGGTCCTGGCTCATCAGCGCATTAATCGGCTACCTCATCGGCTCGATTCCGAGCGGGGTGATTGTGTCACGCGCAGTGGCCGGGCGCGACCCGCGCCACGTGGGCAGTGGTCACACTGGCGGACTCAACACGGCGCGCACCATTGGTATAGTCGGGTTCTTTTTGGCCGGAGCGCCGGATGCGATGAAGGGCGTGGCGGCCGTCGTGCTCGTGCGCCAGTTCGTCGCGAGCGATCCGTGGGCGAGCGTCGTGGCCGGAGTCGCCGCCGTTGCGGGACATTGTTGGTCGGTCTATATCGGCTTTCGCGGCGGGATGGGCATTAGCGTGCTGGGCGGGCTGATGCTGTTCTTTGCGCCGCCCGTCGCGCCGGTGGTGATTGCGCTGTGGGCGGCGTTGCGTTTCACCGTGATCCGTCACACGCCGCGCGCGGTGGCGTTCGCCGCGTTGGCGACCGGGCCGGTGGCGTGGCTGTTCGGCGTGTCGCTCCCGGTGATTGTATTGGGAACGGCAAGCGGCGCCGTCTTGTTTCTGCGCCACTTGAGCAATTGGAATCGAGTTTATTCTTCCACAAAGGAACACTGAATTCTCGGTGAACCTTTGTCCTCGGAAAAACTATGGGCTCTTGTAGAGACGTTGCATGTAACGTCTCTACAGCAGCCCGTTTCCAAAAAATCAACATCAGTGGGCTTCGGTGGGGGCGAGAGAGTGCCTGCGGAGCCGCTATCCACTGCAAGCCATTGTCGGGCGGCCAAGTCATCCGTTACCTGACAGGCTAGACGTCTATCACCTTGATTCCCTTACAAATTTGAGATTTGCCTGATCGCTCATGTAAAGCAGTCTACAATCGGCTGTTGACCGGTCAATTTTGTACTTGAAATCGGCGTTGGCCGACCCTGTACTACAGGCTGCTAGACATGAGCGTAGCACGATTGTGCTATTTGTGAGGGAATCAGGAAATCGTCTAGTTTCACGGAGTAGACGGCTTGAGTCGCTTGACCAGCCCGGCGATGTATTGAAGCGCAATGCTGAGAGCTACCAGCCCGCCTGCGGCATAGCCGATAGTCGGGTTCAAGTGAAGCGGCCAGATGACGCACACGGCGTACACCAGCCCGCCTCAGACAATCATAGCACCCAGTGTTCCAATTGCTTTCAACAGCTCGCGCATTTGACTATCTCCTTGCTCTGCGCCAGTTGTACACTAGCGCTCAAGATGGCTTGCACTTCAAGTGGTCGCGTGTTTCTTGCTCAATTGTCCAATGGCCTGATGCGAGGGGGCTCTTTTTCGTCACGTCGCGCGATTGGTGACCGTCGTCAATGATCAGCATGCCGTCCTTCTTGGCAATTCGTTTGAGCTCGCCCAGGAACTCGGTCGGATTCTTGACGATAAAGAGCATGTCAATCGCGCACACCACATCCGCCACGTGATCGGGAACGCTGCTATTGTATCCGCTCGCCAGCACGGGCGCGACGTTTTGCCATCCACGCTCGGCAATTTTTCTCTTGACCGCTTCAATTGCCATCTCGTGAATATCTACGGCATAGACCTTGCCCGTCGCCCCAACCAGTTTTGAGAATCGCGCGGTATATCTTCCGGGGCCGCACCCGTAATCCACGACGGTCATCCCTTCTCGGAGGCCAAAGCCCTTGACTCGTGCATGTATGTAGGGAGAGAGAAAGTCAAAAACATCAAACGCAAAACACATGAACTTGAAAGAAGCATCGGACATTCTTTCCGATGCTCTCCCTCGCACTCCCGAACTCGTGTCTGCCTCTGCCGAGATGCTAATGTGCGCTTCACCGGATGACGACTTGCCCTACCCCGCCGCTAATGTCCAGGTCAATGCGATCTTCGGCGGCGGCATAATTGCCTACAACGTAATCGCCCTCCTGGCGGGAAAAGCGACTGGGGACCGATACGCCGCCTATCCCAGCGGAAGCGTGAATCCGCGCCGCCATGCCTTCGGGGATGGTGATGATCAATTGCCCAACGCCGCCGCTAATCTTGGCTTGCACACGACCACGAGATGGAAGCTTTACTTCCGTCTTGCCCACGCCGCTGCTCACTTTGAGGTCGGTCACTTTTAAGGCTGAAAGATCAATCAGCGACTCGCCGACGCCCGTGCTTACGTTCAGCGCCATCGGCACAGAAGGTGAAAGGTCGAGGCTCCACCTTCTCTCTTGCTCGTGCCGTCTCCACGGCCACGGGCCGAGTGGCACGCCCTCGCTCTGCAATGCAAAGCGCGCCACGCCACCTTCCACACGGAAATCACGCAAGACCCGTTCACCCGGCCCGGTGACGACCGTTCCCTCAATCAGGTTGCCGGAATCCTTGAGCGCGCCGATGCGCAACTGCCCCGCGCCAAAACTGATCCGCACGTCGGCGCTCGTCGCGTCGGCCCGCTCTTGCGTGATGCGGTCGGTGGTGAGCGCCTGCCCGGTGGCGATCGGCAATTGCGTGACCGCGTACCACACCGCGCCGCCGATCAACGCGATCACCAGCGCCAGCGAGATGAGCGCGCTCAGCGCCGAGCGGCGGCCAAACAAAAGATCGAGGCCAATGGCGATGAGCAGCACCGGCCACAACCGCCAGATCAAGTCCCAGACGTTCCAATTCAGCAGTCCCAGGTTGCTGAGCAGGAAAATCACGCCCAGCGTGATGAGAATGAGCGGCCCGACAAATCCGCTCCGTCGCCGATACGGTCTTTGATCCATGCTTATTCTCCTCTCAAGCGGCTGACGAGCAGCGCCAGCCCGCCGACAATCAAAAGCAGCGGCCACAGCCGGCCAAAGCTGAGCCAGTCAAAGATGTGCAGGGTGTCCAACAAAAATACCGCGCCGACGACGATCAGCCCCGCGCCGACGATGATACCCGCCTGGCGATTCGGCCTGCCACGGAAAGCGTCGCCTACGCCTTGCGCCAACTCTTGCGCCTTGCCGGCCATCTCTTGGACGTTGGACTCGACGGTCTGACCCGTTGTGGCGTCTTCCCGCCCGGCTTCCGGCATGATGATCCACAGGATCAGGTACGCCAGCAGCCCGAACCCGTTCGCCATGCCCGTCAGCACAAAGAACAGCCGCACCCACACGGTTTCAATGCCCAGGTAGGCGGCCAGCCCGCCACACACTCCAGAAACCATGCGGTCGGTTCGACTGCGAATCAGTTTGGGTTTCATGCGACCTCCTTTACATCTATCTATTACGCAAATCCCATTCAAAAGTTGTAAGGCACAACTGTCTATCGTGAGAGGCCCGCCACTCTACAGCCAGTGAATCTTGATCTCGCCTTCGACCTGTTTGAACTCGGTGTCCCCTGTCACCAGATCCGCCTTTTCCTCTTTGGCCTGCGCCGCAGCAAAGCAATCGGCAAAGGACATCTTACCTTTGACCTTGAACCGCGCAGCTTCACGCGCAAGCTTCCAGTCGGCATCAGAGAACTGGATGCCTAACTGTGCCAATTCCGTAACTGTGCGGTCTGCCTCATCTTCCGACGTTTCTCGCGCCGTGATGTACCAAATCTCTCCGGCGTTGACCACTGTCATCATCAGCGGTATACCGTTCTCATGAGCGTCAGCAATGATGTCGGCTACTTGATGACCGGCAGGCTCGTCTTCCAAGTAGGCCAGGATAGACCACGAGTCAAGAACAATGGCTTTCGGCTTGCGTGGCATGTTATAGCTCCCTTTCTCGCCTTTTCTCTTCCATCAGCGCTTTGAGCAAGCCCTTGCCTTTGTATTTGCCGCGCAAGCTGTGGACATACTCGCGGGTGATGGGTGTCAGAATAATCTGGCGCGCTTCTTCGTTCACCTCAATCTGGATCCGCGTCCCTTCCTTGATGGCAAGCTTGCGCCGCACCGAGGCCGGGATAACAACCTGGCCTTTAATAGTCGCATAGGTTTCCATGGCTTCCATTTTTCTCCTTGCAGTCAAAAGTATATCATAAAACAAAAAGTAAGTCAAGATGTATTTTGAATTACATTCATGGCACAAGGCAACCTGCTCTCGTCGGTAAGCTGCCAGTCCGGCAGGAAGCAGTTGATCCGGCTTGGGGCTTTTGCGTTCGGCACAGTGCGAGTATAATCCAGCTTGATGCGAATCTCTGTCATCGTCACCGTCAAAAACGAAGCTGCAAGCCTCCACCGCCTGCTCGCTTCGCTGGCGGCGCAAACCCGCGCGCCGGACGAGGTCGTCATCTGCGATGGCGGCTCGACGGACGGCACGCTCGACGCTTTGCGCGCCGAGACCCGGCTGCCGCTCAAGGTCATCGTCCGGCCCGGCGCAAACATTAGCCAGGGGCGCAACGCCGCGATTGCAGAGGCAACGGGCGAGGTGATCGCGTCCACCGATGCAGGCGTCGTCCTTGCGCCAGAATGGCTGCAAGAACTCGTCGCGCCATTTGAGAATCAGACCTCCCAGGTCTCGGTCGTTGCTGGATTCTTTTTGCCCGATGCGCGCACGGCGTTCGAGGTGGCGATGGGCGCGACGGTGCTGCCGCAACTATCCGAGATCCACCCGGAGACGTTCTCGCCTTCCAGCCGTTCTGTCGCGTTTCGCAAGGAAGCGTGGCAGGCCGTGGGCGGTTACCCTGAATGGCTGGACTATTGCGAAGATTTGATTTTTGATTTCGCGCTGCGCCGGCGATTCGGCCCGTTTGCATTTGCGCCTCAAGCGATTGCCCACTTTCGCCCGCGCGGAAGCCTGCGCGCGTTCTTTCGGCAATACTATCAATACGCGCGCGGCGACGGCAAAGCCGACCTGTTTCGCTGCCGCCATGCGATCCGGTACCTCACGTACCTCGTCGCCGCGCCGGCGGGCGCGCTGCTTTCGCCGTGGGGGTGGATGCTGTGCCTCGTCGGCGCGGCGGCATATACTCGCACACCCTATCGCCGCTTGATGACGATGTGGCGCGAGTTGAGTCTGGCGGAGAAAATCCAGGCGGCGTTGCTCGTGCCGGTCATCCGCGTCATGGGTGACGTCGCCAAGATGATCGGTTACCCGGCTGGCGTGGTATGGCGGCTCGGAGGGAGGCGGCGCCATGAAAATTTATGACGTGACACTGCCCGTTTCATCCAATCTGCCTGTCTGGCCGGGCGACCCGCCCGTGCAATTAGAGCGCGTCGCCAGCATGGAGCGCGGCGATAGGCTCACTCTTTCGCGGCTGGCGAGCAGCGTTCACGCGGGCACGCACGTGGACGCGCCGCTGCACTTTATCGCAGGCGGCGCCGACGTCGTTTCCCTTTCGCTCAACGTGCTGGTCGGCCCGGCGCGAGTCGTCGCCTTGCCAGACGCGGACGTCATTGCCGCCGCGTCATTGGCGCAACTCGAGCTGAGTGGAGTGAGTCGGTTACTATTCAAGACGCGCAACAGTGACCTGACGCGAGAAAAGTTTGTGGAGGATTTTGTGGCGCTGACCGCCGACGCCGCGCAGTGGATCGTCGAGCGCGGCGTCCGGTTGGTGGGCGTGGATTATTTCTCCGTGGAGCGTTTTGGGGGCGATGGCTCTGTGCATCGCGCGCTGCTGGGCGCGGGCGTGGTCATCGTCGAAGGATTGGATTTGCGCGACGCGCCGCCAGGCGATTACGAACTTTTTTGCCTGCCGATGAAGCTCGTCGGCAGCGAGGGCGCGCCCGCGCGAGTCATCCTGGCGACGTCATCAGCGCCCCCCGACTCTATATCAACCCGACTTGCTCGACCAGCTCGCGGAACTCGGCGATCAGGCGATTGAGCGCACCACGCTGCTCGACCAGCTGAATGTGCAAATCGGTCGCCATCTCGGCCAGCAAATCGCGCCCGTCGTGGCGCGCGAGCGCTGCGTCAATCTTGAGCAGCATGAGCGGGTCGCGGTTCAACTCGGCAATGTCTTGCCGCAGCCGGATGACAAGCGCATCCAGCCGGTCTCGCTCGGCCAGCAACTCGGCCAGCGTCGGCGGCAGCTTGGGCCGCACGTCTGATTGACCGGCCATGCGGCGCAACGCTTCGAGGTCGCCGCGCGCATACGCCTCATTGATCTCGGCCATGCGCGCGCCGCGCGCCTCTCGCTCAGCCTCGTCGGCGGTCAGGTCGGGATGGAATCGCTTGGCCAGCTCGCGGTAGAGCGACTTGAGCTCGGTCTTGGCCGCCCCGCCCGGTTGAGGCGACACGCTCTCCCATTTCTGGCGAGTGTAAGGAGACGGAGCGTAATCGTCCTCGGCGGGACGATGGCGCGCGCCTATCCGCATCTCGACTTCGGCCTCGAGCTGCATCGCGCTCAACCGGTTGCCCCGAAAGCGCAATAGCTCGTTGCGCTGCTCGTACTCTTCGATGTGAAGCTTGACCGCGTCCAGCTCGTCTTGGAGCGGCTTGACCTGCGCGTTGTATTCCACCTCGAACACGGCGATCTCGAGTTCCAGGTCGGTACGTTCCTGCTCCAACCGGGCGACAAACTCGCGCTTTTGTTCGATCTCGGCTCGCAACTCGGCCAGTTGGTCAGCTTGTCTCATAAGTCGTTAGAAGTTAGAGAATCAGCAGCATTTTCTAACCTTTGAGCCATTTTACCCCGATCGCCCCACAAAGCAACCCCTGTTTGCCCAGCCCAAGCGCCATCCTCCGCCCC
>Ga0315284_10016996_pt1 | contig 10311 bp, 8 predicted proteins | sample YL17G09_16_MG_FD_203696 | JGI IMG/M metagenome (GOLD analysis project Ga0315284, IMG submission 203696) | Sediment microbial communities from Yellowstone Lake, YNP, Wyoming, USA - YL17G09_16 | ecosystem: Environmental > Aquatic > Freshwater > Lake > Sediment | place: USA: Wyoming | collected...
GGCCGCCTTTCGGTCTGCTCGTAAAGTTTATAGATGCCGCCGATGTTTTAAGCGTTCAGGTTCATCCAGACAAAAAAACAGTGAAAAAACTCAAAACGGGCAGCCCAAAAACCGAATGCTGGTATATAATAGATGCTGAACCTAACAGTTGTATTTACAAAGGCTTAAAAACGGGCACAACAAAAGAACAGTTTGCCGCGTCTATAAAAGCAGGCAGTTGTGCCGAGCTTCTTAATAAAGTGTCTGTAAAACCCGGCCAATGCCATTTTTTGCCTGCCGGTACTGTTCACGCCATAGGCGCAGGAATTTTAATAGCTGAAATTCAGACGCCATCCGATACGACATTTCGGGTATTCGACTGGAACAGACTGCAAAACGGAAAACCCCGGCATCTGCACATCGAAGAGGCTCTTGAGAGTATTCACTTTGACCAGAGGCCAGACGAGCTGCCCGTAACAACCGGCGGCAGACTTGTTGATACTGAATTTTTCAAAGTTGATAAAATCACGGCACAAGCCGGGACAACAAGTCAAATTTCCGAAGGAATAATGAAAGTAGTTATAATTATCAAGGGAAGCGGACGAATAAAATCAGGCGATTCGCAAACAGTTGATTTTTCAAAGGGTCAGACAATCCTGCTTCCGGCGGCATTGAAAGGCCAAATGCTTTTTGACAGTTTTACCGAATATTTACTAACTACCCTATAAACGAGGTCTTTGTGCTGAAACCAGAAGAAAATCCGCCGATGATATGGCCTGCTGAGTCGAGCATAAAAGACTTTCAGGGCACCTGGTGGGTTGCGCATACCAAAAGCAGAAATGAAAAGGCTCTTGCCTGGCAAATGCAGAAGAAAAATATCAGCTATTTTCTGCCTCTGACCGAGAAGGTCTATAAGAAAAGCCGGAGAGTGTTCCGCTCAATGCTGCCGCTGTTTGGCGGATATATTTTTTTCTGCGGGACTGAATCCGACAGACTGGAAGTTCTCAAGACAAACCGTGCTGCCGGTCTTCTGGAAGTGAAAGACCAGCAGCATCTGATAACAGAACTTTTGCCGATCGAAAAAGCCCTTACAAGCGGGATAAATCTCGCACCATACGCTTACATCAAGGCAGGACAGCGATGCAAGGTTATCGCAGGAGCCCTTATGGGAATAGAAGGATTAGTTGCCAGCGACCAGAATAAAACAAGACTTATTCTTCAGGTTGATATACTCGGCAAGGCAACGTGCCTTGAAATAGATTCCACTTTGCTTGAAGTGGTTGGGGAAAATTGATTTTTCAAAGATATTTTTTAGCACGGAGGTAACTTATGAACTGGCTGCTGAAAATTGTTGCGATTCTTATAATTCTCGACGGCATAGTGCTTTTGTTCCGGCCGGACTTTCTGAAAAAGTACATTGAGATTTTCACTAAGGGCAGCAGAATCTACATAGCCGCGATTATCAAGGCGGCATTTGCAGCGATTTTTCTATTCGGCGCTTCAGCATGCAAAATACCGTGGGTGATAATCCTGTTCGGAATTCTGGCTCTCGGCGGTGCTGTTTTCATAGTAATTAGCCCCAAAAAAGCCAGAGCTATGGCCGAATGGTTTGCGGCAAAAAATAATATGATTCTGCGGTTTTTGTCGATAATCTATATGCTTATTGGCGCTCTTTTGGTATCTTGTGTCTGATATCGCTGTTTCAAAACAAGCATAAGTACTTTTGCGATACGGAGTTAAGGAAAAACTAAACAGGTATATAACCTATCGAAGGATTTGGTATCTTTGCCGAAAAAATTTTGCTATAATCCAATTTTTGGAAACCATTTTTAAATACGAGAATTGAATGGACAAAAATCTTGATATATCGGTAGTTATTCCTGTTTTTAATGAACAGGAGAATCTGGAAAACATATATCAGCAGGTTATAACTGCCCTGCAGAATAAATATTCATTCGAGATAATATTTATAGACGATGGGAGCACGGACGACAGCTGCAAGGTTCTTGAGAATATACACCTTAAAGATACAAGGGTAAGAGCAATAATGTTCCGCCGAAACTTCGGCCAGACTGCCGCGATGAGCGCAGGCTTCAATTACGCAAAAGCTGACGTTATAGTTCCGCTCGATGCGGACGGCCAAAACGACCCCGAGGATATCCCGGCATTAGTCGAGAAATTAAAAGAAGGCTATGACATAGTAAGCGGCTGGCGAAAAGACCGAAAAGACAAAACTGTTACGAGAAAGATACCGTCAATGATGGCTAATTGGCTAATCGGGCAAATGACCGGCGTTAAGCTTCATGATTACGGCTGCAGTTTGAAAGCATATAAACGCGAGGTACTCGAAACGATAAACTTATACGGCGAAATGCATAGATTTATACCTGCGATCGCGAGCTGGTCGGGGGCGAAAATCACGGAAATGGTCGTAAATCATCGTCCGAGAGTTACCGGCGTCGCAAAATACGGCCTTGAAAGAACAATAAAGGTTTTCCTTGACCTTATGACGGTCAAATTTCTGGGGTCTTACGCCACAAAGCCTATATATATCTTCGGCGGTCTGGGTATTTTGAGCGGTTTTACTGCTGTCTTATGCGGTCTGGCTGTATTGTATATGAAATATATAAGCTCCGAGCATCTTGCGATGAACCGCAACCCCTTTCTGCTGCTTACAGCAATCCTGATGGTTACAACCATTCAGCTTATACTTATGGGCCTGCTTGCGGAAATGATTGTGAGAACCTATCACGAATCCCAGAAACGGCCGATATACGTGATTCGCAAAATCCTCGAATCACCACGCGGAGACAGTAAATGACGATGGTTCCTGCAAAGAGCAGGCAGCCGGGCAGACCGGTGCGTAAAGATAAAAAACCGGCTGCAGCAACAGGCGAAACCAGTTCTGAGCTGACAGCTATTGTCCTCGTTGTAATTCTGGCAGGAATACCATTTGCACTGGGACGTTATTTTGAGTTCAGCTACCCTGACCCTTTCGACAGCGCCTCCAACGTTTATTCCGCACAACACATTCTCAACGGGGCAAAAATCGGGATTGATGAAAAACCAAGTGCGGCAATGGGCACATTATTGGTCAATATGTTAGGGGTCCGGCTGTTTGGATTCAGTGAATTCGGACCGAAGCTGCTTCAATCAATTATGCAGGCCGGCGCATTGGCGGCAATGTATATTGCCATCAGAAAATTGATGGGTAAACTGCCGGCGGCTGTCAGCGTAATCATAGCTTCGATTTATATCTCAGCTCCCTTTATCGCCAAGTTCGGCAACGTCAAAGAACAATATATGATAGCGTGTATGGCAACGGCGATAAGCCTATTTATGCTAAGGCAATCAGGCGGAGGCTGGTGGTATAGTCTGCTGGCCGGCGCAATTGTAAGCCTGGCTCCCCTTTTTAAAGAGACAGGCTCGTCTGCGATAGGAGCAATCGGATTATTCGTAATACTTCAGCCGATATTTAAGCACAGAACATGGAAACAAACAGGCATTGACATTGCATTGCTGTTGGCAGGCGCTATTGCGGCAATGACGCCATTGTACGTCTGGATAATCGGATGGAAGGTTCAAGCATCATTACCGTATTCATTCATCTGGGGAACCGTTGCAGGACTTCTACCCGGTCACCAGGCATCGCCACAGACAAGCAGTTATGTTTCATCACTAAGAGCGACGCTTCCTTTTTCCGAGCAGTGGCCGAGAGTGCTAAGATTCTACCTTGCACTGTGTCTTCCTGTTTCGCTGGCCGCCGGCTCAATCATCGCAAGATTCGGGAAAATAATTCTCAAACTGTCAGGAAAATTACTGCCTGATTCCGACAGGTGCGATTATGACCGGTTTGTTCCACTGTTTGCCGTTTGGTGGCTTCTTGATATGGCCTTCGTCTGGGTAAGCCCGGCTTCTTATGAGCAGTATTATCTGCCATTGACCGCTTCCGGTGCAATGACAGGCGGTTATCTCATAGCCGTTTGGCGAGATAAGCTTATCAAAGCGGTGCTAAAGACCAAGTGGGTTGTTACTGGAATCGGAAGTCTTGTCCTGATGGTAATTATGTGTTGGCATATATTTTTTGGGCTGCCAAGAAGTCCATATTCAGGCGTGAAATATCCTGAAAAGCGAAACGGTTACGTTCAGCGATGGGATGAAATCAAACACCGCAGGTACAATGGCTGGAAAGGTTCGTGGGAGGTTACAGGAGAGTATATACGCAGCCATACACAACCGAGCGATAAAATTTACGTCTGGGGCTGGGTGCCGGGTATATACCTCTCGGCTCAAAGGTTCTGCCCCGCTCCTCTCGCCTTTGAGAGTGAAATGCACGCCAGACCTCCCCAGCAACTCGAACAGATAGTTGACGAGCTGCTTAGTTATTTTAAAAAAGAAATGCCCAAATATATCGTTGACAGCAGAAAGCAGCACCTGCCCCTTGACCGGCCTAAATTTGAGCTTTGGCCAATTATAGGTTATTCCGGTCAGGGACAGCCGAAGTTTCTGCCGACTGACCCGCAGACAGTCGAAAAATTTGAAAAGCAATGGGAGCAGATGACTCGTGAGAGATTCGGAGACGACGAGGCGAGAAGATTTGAGATAATGGGCAAATTCAGAAAGTTCATAAGAGAAAATTACGATATAGCTCAGATGTTCGGCGATTGTGTTGTTTTTAAGCTCAAGAACCAATAAATGAATCCCGTTAGAAATTACAGAGAAAGCGAAAAGAAAATTTTTAATGGGATTAAAAATACCAAGATATAAAAGCTTATAATGAAAAAAGGATTTCTAACGGGATGAATATCTTAATGTTAAACTACGAATTTCCTCCTATCGGAGGCGGCGCAGGCAAGGTGCATCTGAATATTCTCAAGGAATATTCAAAACGAAACGACTTGAGCATCGATGTATTGACATCGGCACCTCAGCCGGAAAATCAGATTATCAAGCTCTCCGATAATATAAACATCCATAAAGTCGGCGTTCACAAAAAGAACCTGCACTTCTGGAGGAAAACTGAAATTCTTGAATGGATTGTCAAGGCAGGCCCTTATTACAAGAAAATGATTAAGAACAGAAAATACGACCTTGTTCATTCATTTTTCGGATTTCCAACAGGGTGGTTTTGTTATAGAAGCAGAAATAAAATACCATATATTATTTCATTGAGAGGCTCAGATGTTCCCGGTAAAAATTTAAGATTCGCATTTGAATACAAGCTGCTGGGAATCGCATTTAAGGCGATTTGGAAAAACGCCCATACCCTGATAGCAAACAGCGAGGGTCTGAAACAGCGGGCATTACGATTCTATCCGCAGGTGAAAATAGATGTTATACCCAACGGCGTCGATATAGAGAAATTCCATCCTCTGCCGGAAAACAGGGCAAAAAAATCCGACGTAATCAGGCTCATCACCGTCGGAAGACTGAGCATTACCAAAAGAGTCGATATTCTAATCGACACGGTCAAAATTCTTGTCGAGCAGGGTAAAAATGTTAAGCTGCTGATTGTCGGCGGAGGCTCTCTTAAGGATTCTCTCGAAAAACTTGCCGCTCAAAAAAATCTTGCAGATTTTATAGAATTCAGGGGCATTGCGGATTCGGAACAAATGCCTCAATTTTATCGAAACAGCGATTTGTACATCAGCGCAACGATGCAGGAAGGAATGAGCAATGCTATGCTTGAAGCAATGGCATCGGGACTGCCGATTATAACGACTCCCTGCGAAGGTATTGACGAACTGATAAAGGAAAATGGCATAATAGTTAAAGACGAAACAGCAAGCGGAATCACTAAGGCAATATCAGAACTGGTTATGAATACCGAAAAGCTAAAGTCGATGTCCGACGCGGCGAGAAAACACTCTGAAAACTTTACCTGGAAATCTATTTCTGACGCTTACCTGAAATTATATCAGAAAATCTTATCGTGAAAGCATTTTGTATAACAATTGATACCGAACCGGACTGCGATATTCACTGGAAAAGGTCGCAGCCATTGTCATTTGAGTCTGTTCTATCAGGTATCCCTGATATATTACGGCCTATATGGAATACATATAACATCAAGCCGGTATATTTCGTTTCTCCAGAAGTAATCCATAATGAGCAGTGCTGCCAGATACTAAAAAATGAAATCAAATCAGGGGCAGAGATAGGCGCACATTTACATTCGGAGTATATAGAACCACAGATGAAATATAATCAGGCAGACGGAACTGTGAGCAGTGAATTTCCCTGTTTCGCTTACAGCGAGACAATAGAATATGAAAAAATAAAAAATCTTACCGGTTTAATAGAGCAGAAGCTGAATATTCAGCCGACTTCTTACAGGGCGGCAAGATATGGAGCAGATTTGGCAACCGTAAAATCTCTTGAAAAGCTGGGTTATAAAGTTGACAGCTCTATCACGCCGAATATTAACTGGTCTTCAGTTGGAGGGCCAGACCATTCGACTGCTCCCAAGCAGCCGTATTTCGTTGATAATGAGAATCTGTATAAATCAGGCAGTATGAAAATCCTTGAAGTGCCGATTACTATTTCCAAGAAACGATTGCCCTTCCTGCCTGACAAATGGATGTCTTACCGGTGGCTAAGACCAACCCATATGACTGCTTTCGAGATGAAAATGCTTGTAAACGAATTTCTCGCCGACTTTGAAAATCCTGTTTTAAATATGATGTTCCATTCAATGGAGATAATACCCGGCAAGACGCCGTTTGTGCGAACAAAGTTTGAACAAAAACTTTTTCTTCGCAGACTTGAAAAAGTCATAAGATACATAATAAAAAAAGGTTTTGAAAATAAAACTCTCGATATGATTTATACGGCAAAGACATGTGCGGAATAGCCGGCTTTAACTGGACAAGCAAGGAGGCCGTCGAAAAGATGGCTGATACCCTGCGCCACAGAGGACCGGACGACCGGGGCATTTACTTAGATGCAAATATTTCATTAGGTCATACAAGATTATCCATTCTCGACCTTTCACCTAAAGGTCATCAGCCTATGGAATCTGAAAATCTCGTGATTGTCTATAATGGGGAAATATATAATTTCAAGGAATTGAAAAAACAATTAGAATCCAAAGGCTATCGGTTTAACTCCGGCACAGATACGGAAGTTTTATTGTATAGCTATCATTGCTGGGGGCCGGCGTGTGCGGAAAAATTCGACGGCATGTGGGCATTTTGTATATACGACAAAACGAAAAACATTCTTTTTCTTTCAAGAGACAGATTCGGAATTAAGCCCTTATATTATTACTTTGACGGCAGCAAATTTATTTTCGCTTCGGAACTGAAGGCAATAACGTCTCATAATGTAAATCTCAAAATAGATACCCAAGCCGTCAATTTCTTCTTTTATCAGAAATATATCGGAGACAACCTGACAATATTTGAAAACTGTTTCAAGCTCAGGCCTTCAGAAAATCTGTTTTTTGACTTAAGTCAGAAGAAAATCCGTATTGAAAAATATTATCATCTCGAAGAGGATATAGCCCGCCATCAGACAATACCGCTGGCGCAAAGGCTCGAATCGCTGAAAAGTACGCTAACCGAAGCGGTCGAGGAAAGACTCGTGGCAGATGTGCCGGTGGGAAGTTTTCTGTCCGGCGGAATAGACTCTTCCCTGATTTCAGCAATCATCAGCCAAAGACACAAGGCTTTTGACACTTTCTCCATCGGCTTTAAAGATGAATCGTATGATGAACTGAAATATTCAATACTTGTTTCAGAGTATATTCATACTCAACATCATTATGAGTATATGGAAGTCGATGAAAATGTTCTCAAATTCATTTTGGATAATATGGACGAGCCGTTCGGGGACTCTTCTTTATTGCCGACATATCTGCTATCCAAAATAACCCGCCAAAAAGTAACTGTCGCCCTGTCCGGAGACGCCGGCGACGAAGTTTTCGGCGGTTATGATACCTATAAAGCGTATAAGTATGCTCAATATTTTCCAAGTGCCCTATTGAAATTGGCCAGATATTGTGCCGATTTGATTGGCCCCTCCGATAAAAAGGTAACGTTTGCTTTTAAGGCAAAAAGATTTTTAAGGGATTTCGGTGCGGAAGTTAATAGGCGGCATTTAGACTGGATGGCTACATTCAACGACCCCCAAAGACAAAAACTGCTTAATCAACATTTTGTCCCCGCTGAATCTCTGATTCGCTGCGATTACAGCAAGGACCTTGTATCTATCCAGACCAACGACATTCATAACTATCTTGCGGAAGATATTCTTAAAAAGGTCGATACGGCTTCTATGCTTAATTCTCTTGAAGCAAGGGTGCCGTTTCTTGACCATCAATTGCTTCCGCTGGTATTAAGTCTGCCGGAGAAATATAAAGTAAATCTCTTTGAAACAAAACGAATTTTGAAAAAAATCGCTTTCAAATATCTGCCCAAGAAGATAATTTATCGTCCCAAAAGAGGCTTTACTGTTCCGATTTCCAAATGGATAAGGCAAAGCAGCTTAATTCGTGATTTCTTAACCGGTACTGATTTCTATAAACATAATTTTCTAAATTACGATTATATTCAAACCCTCTTTAACTCTCATATTAACAAAAGCCAGGATAATGCCAGAGAGTTGTGGCTTGTATTTGTATTTAATTACTGGATGTTCAAAAAATTCAGAAAATAGAGCAAAGCAACAATGAGTAGATACTTCTGCATAACGATAGATACCGAGCCGGACTGCGATGTCAGGTGGCTAATGTCCGACCCGTTGTCGCTTATATCGGTTACGACAGGAATACCTGATATATTACGCCCGCTCTAGCGCCGCCATCGCATTAAGCCTGTATATTTTGTCTTTCCGGAAATCATAAAAAATGACAATTGCTGCCGAGTTCTAATTCAGGAAGCCGCCGAACAGGCTGCCTTTGTACGTTCCAGAATAGAACAAAAACGTTCTTTACACAGGCTCGAAAAAATCATACAATATATGATTGAAAAACGTTTTGAAAGCAGGACGCTCAAGGAATTTTACGATGAAAAATTACGAAAGGTACACGACCTATACGCCTGATTCGTACGAAAAACAGGGGATTATGACATACCTTTGTCGGATACCCTCGGACAAAAAGATAATTCCTGTTCTTTCACAGATAAAAGGCAAGAGCATACTGGATGTCGGGATGGGAACGGGCGATTATACGCGTCTGCTGATAGACGATAACGAGGTTGTTGGCGTGGATCAGAATCCGCATCTTTGCCAATTAAACATCAAAGTTCACAAAGGCGATGCGACAGACCTGTCGACATTAGTCGGCGGCGAAAAATTCGACATCGTGCTATCAACGTGGATGACGGATTACCTTAGTGGCGAAAAACTTCAAAAGTTTTTCTGCGAGGCAAGGAAGGTGCTCAAGAACGGCGGACAGCTGATAACAACTACTATAAGACCAAACGGCTGGGGACTTGTCTATCTGCTTTTGGCAAGGCATTGGAGAGGCGTGGACAAGCACGGCTGTGCAAAAAGGCATGTCGTCAAAAAGCTCAGGAAGGCGGGGTTTAACGAAATAAAGATGATAAACCTTAACTCCTGGCTGGGTATCCCGTGGGCATGTCTGGTAATTGCCGGCTAATTTAGCCTATTACCAGGGAAGTTTTTTATTTCTGATAAAACTATGAATGCCGACAACTAACTTCCTGTAAGGTATTGATATTAATATAACGCTGCTCCAGTTAAGCAGGTCAAAAGGATATTTCCTCAAGGCAGTCCAATAACAGTTCTTTGCCTCCTTCAGACAACCTTCCGATGCCAGATAGAAGCCGGATACAAAGTAGGTACGCGAAAATCTTTTACAAATAGCCCTCTTTCCAACAGATTCTCTTAGTTTAGGATTTTTGTCTAATATTTTTGTCAGCGCATCTCGCGTCCTGGCAGACCATTCCGCTTTTTTAATGATTTTAGAGGTATTGGTTTCATGTCTTCTCACATAAGCAAGGGGCACGGGGGCATAACAGGTCTTACTGATTAAAGCAATTTCAATCCATTTCATATATTCTATTGCATATCTCGAAGGGTCAAAGAAACCTGTTTTTAGAAAAGTTTCTTTTCGAATCATTACTGTAGCAATAGATACGAAACAATAATGCGCAACGAGTTTTTCTGCAAGATTACCTCCAACAACCGGATAAACATCGTTAAATCTGCCTATGATATTATCTTCCGTATCAACTATATAAGCATCAGAATATACCAGTCCTATTTGAGGGTCATCTTCCATAACTTTAATCTGACGCTCAAATCTTTCAGAGACTGACATGTCGTCGCTGTCCACAAAACAAATATATTTTCCCTTAGATAATT
>Ga0315284_10016999_pt1 | contig 10310 bp, 20 predicted proteins | sample YL17G09_16_MG_FD_203696 | JGI IMG/M metagenome (GOLD analysis project Ga0315284, IMG submission 203696) | Sediment microbial communities from Yellowstone Lake, YNP, Wyoming, USA - YL17G09_16 | ecosystem: Environmental > Aquatic > Freshwater > Lake > Sediment | place: USA: Wyoming | collected...
CTAACGGTGGGCTTTCATATACCGATGATAACGGCGCAAACTGGAATCATATCCATTTAACCAATTCAAAATTGCTTAACGGCATATCATTTATTGATCATAGGCTATATGTATGGGCTGAAGTAGCGTCGGGAAATGCAATAGCGTATTCCGATGACCACGGCGCAAACTGGACTTATGTAGCTTCAATAGGTATAAACGTGGTTCATCTTTTCGTCAGCGCGAGGACTTAAATTAATTGGCTGGCTATCCGATAACTGACTATGTTGTGCTGGAAACCACTGGCCAACCAGGGCGCCACGCCATACCGCCCAAAACCTGGTTAAAGATCAAAAAACATTTAATCGCGTGCGGTCGTGACGTTGTCGCGGTCGGCGACTGTCCCCCCTGGTATGACCTAGCGGGTTGCGCGTTGCATACAAGAACGTTTGACACCGCGACCACTATCAATATTATTGGTCGCGCCGAATGTCTGATAGCAATGGACGGCGACCTTGTTCGGTTAGCAGCGCGCACCGACTGTCCTATGGTCATCGGTTGCGCGCCGACAAGCCCCCCTTGCCAATTGCCTATCCGGCATGGACAGGCGGGCTGGCGGTGCGTTGCAGTGTCACCTAAAAGCGATTGTCGCCATTGCGAACGCGCGCCCGTCACGAACGAGGTGATTTGTCCTTTGGGTAAAAACTTTGAATGCGTGCAGTCGATACCCGCCGGGGACTATATTGTCGCCTATGAAAGTTTTTTTTAATCCGGTTTACCCGCCTATTTAGCTGTGATATCCTCACTTTATAACCAATTTATAAAGGGGACTCATCGATGGAAGTTTTTATTTTGTTGTTGTTAGTCGCTAATATTGCATTAACAATTGACACGCGCCAAAAAGTCGCCGATCTGGACACGCGGGTTAGGTATGGGACAATACCAAGTGACGTGTTCCCCAATGACCCGCGCCACAAGGGCGCCGTCGTGGACCCTGACGCATGGGACGCCGTTGGCAACGCGCCGTCATGGGACAGCATATCAATCAGTCAGCCGGACCAATCATCTGTTAAGAAAACGGGGTATTGATGTTTTTGCAACATATATCCAACGCGTTTTTGATGACATGGACAATTTTAATGGAGCGCCCGCATATGAAAAATTACTTTAGATCGAAACGCCAGCCACACAAATATTACCAAGGCGTCCCTGTAAAATCGGACCCAGACAATCAGGTTGAAACCTGGCGCTTGCGGGACATTATTGAAGACTTGGTTATCAGCGTGACCGCCGCCGAATTGCTTGCCGAGTGTGACCCCTGCTCCCCCTTTGAAGCGATTAGTATGCTTAAAAAACAACCCATGATATAATACCCCCATGTCATTTCAACTCGTGGGAGTACTATGATAAGTCCAGAAGTCGCCGAAGTGTCGCTATCCGTGGCAGGGACGTTTATATCGGTCTCCTGGCTCCTTGGTCGGACTGTCCACGGTGCTATCCACTCGCTTAACAAGCGGATTGACGAACTGACGATGACAATTGCAACGCTAGACAAAAACCTGGCGGTGCAATCGACAATCCTGCAACAATTGACAAGAAAGGCAGGTCTGTAATGACCAATTTATTAGCGGAAAAAATCGGTATTGATGAAATCAAAAAGGCTATCGAAGCGGCGTCCAATGGGCTAATCGGTTTAAAGGACATTAATTGGGGTCAGGTTGCAAAAGAATTTGGCGACCTGGACGCGGGCGAACAAAAAGCGTTGTTTTTGCTTGTCGCGGAAATGTTGCTAAAATTGGCTGGTATCGCGGCTGAATATAAGGGTATCCTCAAACTGATATTGTCCTTTTTGAAATAAGCAAAAAATTGGGGTTAAAAATGTATTTGGAAGCCGTTGTAGTTTGCGTGAACTATTCCGATTTTTTGGCCTATACCCTGGCTAAAAATGTTGAGTTGGTTGAACGCCTAGTCGTGGTATCGCATTACGATGACAAAGCCACGCATAGGCTATGCGACAAGTTTTCGGTTGATTGCATTAAAACGGATGTTTTCCATGACGACGGCGACCGCTTTAACAAAGGGCGGGCAATTAACCTTGGCCTGGCCAACCTAAGACATGACGGCTGGTTAATGCACCTGGACGCTGACATTATGCTACCGCATAGGTTCCGCCACGCCCTGCATATGGCAAAGCTAAACAAGGATTGCCTTTACGGTGCAGACCGCCTTAATTCGGTGTCATGGGACAATTGGGAGCGCAACAAGGCGCGGACGATACCGCAACACGCCTATAGATTCATGGTGACCCCACAGCCAGAATACCCACTAGGGTCACGCCTATTGCACCTGGAATATGGCTATTGCCCTATCGGTTATTTCCAGTTATGGCATAGCGCCGCCAGGCGCAATTACCCCATAGTGTGCGGTTCCGCCGAACACAGTGACGTTTTATTTGCGGTTCAATGGCCACGGGAAAAAAGGGTATTGCTACCCGAATTTTTCGTATATCATCTTGAATCGGAAGTGGTCAGAATGGGGACCAATTGGGACGGACGGGCAACCAAAACCTTCGGACCTCCGGGGACCAACTTAGATCAGATAAAAATGCCAGGCGGCAAGGGTCTTCGTCACCCAGGCGTTGACCCGAAATATTAACCAACCAAAAAAAGGATTAAACAATGGAAGAGAAAACGGAAGAGAAAACCACGGCTGAAGTTGGCATAACCGAATGCACAAAAGTTATTGACATGTTGGGTAGCTTTGCAGCGCAAGCCCAAAACATTGACTGGACGCTATTGTCAGCGGAATTGTCTAGTCTTAACGAAGTGGAAAAAAAGGAGCTATTGACGCTGGCGGCTAAAAAAATCCTGGCGGGTTTATTGGTCATCCTAAGTTAAAAAAAGGCGCCTTGTTAAAGGCGCCCCACTTAAAGAGGACTTGTATCTGTTCCCCCCAATTGTATCAGCCTGCGACCGTTCCGCCAATCCTGGCGGCTAAGTCATCTGCTTTTGTCGCTGCTTTTTCCAGCTCAGTTTCATTCGCGCTATCAATATCGATATAGTCAGCGTCCAAATAGTCGTCATCGGTTTCGGCGGCGTTGTCCCGCGCCACGGCTTTGGCAAGGTCCGTTGACATAGGACACAGTTTTAACAATTTTTTAAGGCATGTCTTCCTGGCCATTTCGTCCCAAAATTCGACCCATGGACCACTATTGGACGACTTGCTTTTTGTCCTAACAAATTCCACTTGTTGGATTGTCATTACTTCGAATTGGTAGCCTCCGTCCTTAAATCGGGCAATGGCATATACCAGGACAGGCTTCCCCCGGTCCTTGCCGTCATACAGGGGGACGTGGACTAGCTTGGGGGTCAATCCTTTTTCGACCTCCCACCTGTCCTTTTCATAGACAACGTCAGCGTCGATGGATTTAATCTGACCCGTTCGCCGCGCCAGTTCGATCATACCGCGATATGACGGAATAAACTTGGCCTCATTGACGCCCGTTTTCCCGTTACGATATGGGATGATATAAGACAGGTTTAGCCCGGTAAACGGTTCCAACCCCAATTGGCTGGCGTCCATTAACGACGAATAAATTGATTCCGCCGAACACGCAAGCAACGCGGGCGCCCGTGAACAGGCAACCAGCGCAATCTTAATCAGCCGTTCTGGGGTCATGTGGGACGGTAGGACCGCCGCAATGTTTCCTTTTTTGTTTTCAAGCAACCGCTTTAGGTCGATGATTTTTTGATTGCCCGCATTCATTGGTACGTTTCTTGTTCCCATTTTTTAAGTCTCCTAGATTGTTTTGGATGTAAAGACAAATCTTCGGCTTTCTGCTTTATTTGCCGAATACTTATCGATTAGCATTGTATCAGGATTGCACTCTTTAGCAATCCTTTCCCAGTCGGTTTTGACCCCGGTTTTAACCGACCGCCAGGTCACCTTGTATTTTGACGATTCGAGTCCGTCATTGGTCCCTATCTCATATTTTAGCTGGTTTTCCAGTTCCGCCCTGCGCAGGTCCAACGCGGCGGCGGCGGTCCGCACACCATGCAAGTGGTCCATAATAAGCGCGGCGTCAGGCGTGGCTTGATATATATTGCCCTGCGACCGGGGGAAGAAAGACTTAAGGAAGATTTCTGACCCCGGCGTTGCGTCCATTGGCGGCGGTATTTGCGGTTCAACGTGGTTTTCCCAAAATTCGCACGCCCTAACAATCAAAATATCGATCAATTTTTGGTTGCGTTGGATATGATATATCCGATAGTCCTGGCCAGCGATAAGCGCGACTAGGTCGGCTTTTTCCAGGTCCGTTAGATATAAATACCATTGGACTTGTGTCATGTAGTGGTCAGGTATTTCGTCAGTCCCCGCTTCCCCGAAATGCTTTGCCATATGGATACCGGCGGTTTTTATTTCGATCACTTTGTCATCCGCCAAATAGTCCGGTGTGCCGCCGCCAATGGGGTCCTTCCTGATAAAAACGCCGTCCGTTAAAGTGATACCCGCGTCCCTTGCATATCGCCCGGCAATTACCGGTTCAAGCAACCGTCCCCATATCATCGGTTCGTTTTCTAGAAGAGGGTCAGACAAACCTAATTTGTCCAGGAAGACGGTCATCGGTGACGCCCAATGGTTAACGCCAACCAGGGCGCCGATATCGGTCCCCGTGATACATTTCCGCCTTTGTTCAATCCATTCGGCGCGTTGTTTCTCGTCCATGTTTTAGTCCTTTGTGTTGTTGATTAGCTTCCGCCAAGCTATAGACAAAAATAAAAACGCACAATACAATAAATATAAATTGCAAACAAATAATTGACCCCGTAGCTTGTCAATATCACGGACATACAAACAAAAAAAAGCGGAACAAAAAAATGGTCACTATTAACCGTCAAAAAACGCTTAAAACTTCGCCCTATATTGACAAGATAGGCAAAAAGGAATTTGCCGATTTAATGGGGTTAAGCGTCCCGCGCTTTAGATCCCTTTTGGATCAAGGCGCCCTACCTACGCCGCTATTCGTTGGAACCGCCGGTCATCAATACTGGCGCCGATCTGTCGTGGAAAAATTTATCGCGTCACTATAGGCGGGCGTCAACATGTCAGACAACAGTCGGTCAGGCGGACGGGCGTTAGATGCTATTTTTGATTCGCCCATAGAGCCTAGCCACAAATTTATCCTGGTTGCGATAGGGTCCGCGTTAGACTATCGCGGTGATTTTTTGGAATGGAAGCAAATTAGCGTTGCTTGGTTTATCAAAAAAACCGGGTATTCAAAGCCAACAATAATTGACGCGTTAAAAAAAATTGAAGAACTGGGATATCTGGAATCAAGGACAGAAGGAATAAAAATTGGTCGCGGTGATATTAAATTTTACCGTTTAACCGAAAGGCTTTTTGATGACTACGCAATCCGCCTTAAAACCCCCAAGCCACAACGTCAGAGCGACACAAAAAAGGGTCAAGTGGCTTTACCCTTTTCTGGCAATAAGGGTCAAGTGGCTTTACCCTTTTCTGGCAATAAGGGTCAAGTGGCTTTACCCTTTTCTGGCAATAAGGGTAAAGTAGCTTTACCCCATATTCCTAATTCAATTCCTAATCTAATTCCCCGTCCTAAAAACAACCCCTGTATTAAGTGTGTGGATTCAACTAAGGCGCGGGCGCGCGACTATGATCTGATTGGGATCACACACACACTGGATGGGATCATTAAATCCAGGGGACGGGTAAAACCGGAAGATAAGCGGTCGTCAATCCCGTTAACCCCTGGCCTACCTATGACCGACTGGGACCAAGTGACTGACAGTGTCATTAATGCGCATTTCACCAATGAATTTCCGGCAAAGACTTTTTTGCGCAAGCATGGTATGCGGGACGATATGCGGCGGTTAATGACGCGATATGGTATCGACAGGGTCCGTGAAACCTGCGTTAAAATCCACGGCGATTGTCCGGGTAGTCATCGATTGCTTTTTAACCTCCCGGCAATCGAGAAGGCAATCCTAGACGAAGACGCCGCGACTGACGCGCAAAACCATAGTCCTGAGGTGCAATTTGGGGACTGGTAATAGGCTGACCCCGGCGGGGGACAAAACGCCTTAAAATCGATCCTAGCGCGTCCTACGGGGAATAGTCCTTGTTGGCGTGTGGATGATAAAAAACAAAGGGGACCATACAATGAAATTAATCTGGCAAATTGAATTAACCAATCACTGCAACCGGCGTTGCCATTATTGCGGTCAAGCCAACATGACGCGTGACAAGGGGTTTATGACCGAGGAAATCTTGCGGGCGGCTTTAGACGTGACGCAATCGTTTGGACATAAAACGATTATGCTACATCACTATGGTGAATCCCTAATGCACCCACGTTATTTGGAATCGATCCAAATTGCCAATGACTATGGGTTGGCGGTCGAGATCTACACCAACGGCGACCTTTTGACCGACAGCATTTTGGGGCGTTTGTCCCAGCTAAAAATTTACCGGATGATAATTTCGGGTCACGGCAACATGCAAGCGCGCATGGCGTTGGCCAACCATGTCCGCACCTTTGGCATAGAAGTTAACTACCAGGTCGATATAGCCGCCAACGCGTCAAATATTGCCGGTCAGATTCCAATCAAAACATGGGACGCCGAATTACCGCCCTTAACCGACCCCGCGACGCAATGCAGTTTTTTGCGGGACGACGTTGGCATAGTGCTGTGGAACGGTGACGTGGTGCCATGTTGCTATGACTATGACGGGCTATCGATCTATGGACATATTACGGACCCAGATATCAAAACCAAAACAGCGCGACCAAGACGGATATGCGCAACGTGTCCAGGGCATATGGTTGATCAACCCGCCGGGAGGGTATGGAAATAATGAGCTCTAACTTTTACGCCGTTAGCGTGTCGTGTCCAATGGAAAGTCTGTTTTCGCAAGGTCATCGCCAACCGACCTTTGAAACCTACGGTCTTGGGGACGTTATGGGCGAGGTCGATAAGCAAGGACTATCACCATTTTGCGTGGGTCGGTGCATTGACCGGGGACACGCCACGCACAAGCTAAAATCGATGGGACGGGGACGGCTGATCAAAGAATCGGTCAAGGATGAATCATGTCCATATTGCACCGACGCCCTATATTACAGCCAACATTACAAGCCCGTGGACCCGGCGACCGATAGATCACCCAAGGGATCATTTGGGCTGACAAAGCGGGGACGCCCTAAGGGCAAATTTGATGACCCAACAACAACAACAAACGAAGGGGACGAAGATGAAAGCGCATGAATTGGCGGCTTTACTTATGACCTTGCCAGACCTCCCGGTTATGATTAACGGTTGGGGAAGCGAGGAAGGATTAGGACCGTTTGAAGTGGACGCGTATTTTATAAGGCAGGAAACGGGCAAACCAGACACAATCGAATTATGGAATTAAAAGCATCAAAACAGGGGACGAAGACAATGGATGAATTTACAGAAGGAGAAATTGAACAGTTTGAGGAAATCAATCGAGTCAGGTTGCAAGCGCGGACGCAATTGATTATTGAACTAGTGGACATGTTAAAAGGCAGGGCCAATGGGATTTTATCAGGCGAACTAGACGAAGAAATGCCTGATATGGACAAAAACACCGCCGTTATAGTGCTAATGGGTATAGCGAGCGCTTTATTGATCATAGGCAACATTGGCGTTGATACGGAAATTTTAGCAGGATTGGAAACAAATAATGGACATTAAAGAAAGGCTAATAGACAAGTCATATATCGGCGACGGCGTCTATATCCAAACCGATGGTTTTGCGATTACGCTGACCACGGAAAACGGTATCATTGCGACTAATACCATTTATCTGGAACCGGAACACTGCCGAAAAATAATGGAATATTGCAGAAAGAAAGGCATTATAAGGTTATAAAAAATGAAAGGGGTTAAACATGATGAATGAAGACCTACGCGGCAAGTTAAAGAACAAGCTAGTATCTAATGGGGTTAAATTGGCGATGACCAAAAAGCAAAAGGCAACCATGGCTAAGGCGCAAAACGACCTGATTAAAAAGCTAACGGCTGTCCAGGAAGCAATCATAGAATCCCTGGACGTTAATGACGAAGAAGTTTTGGTCGGTAGGTTGGGTGATTTTTATCGCAATGAGCTTGGCTTGGGGGACCAATGACGGACATTAAATTTTTGATTGTCACACTTGACGAACGGCTGACGTGGATCAAAAAAAATTATATCGCGGCAGGGGGACCGACCGCCAGGGCGTGGCAAAACGCGGTGACCGAACTGGAAATTGTCCTACGCAACCTGCGGTCAATATCCGCCAGGCGTCAAACATATTGACACCTAGTTGCTAATCCGATCAATAGGTTATGTAAAGGCATGGATTTTGCATGGTTAGGGAAGAAGGGAGAATACACCATGCACAATACACTATTGTTTTTTTTGGTCTGGACAGTTATATCAGTCGTTTGGTCGTTTTTGTTGGGTCGGTTTTTGGGTAAAAAGCAACCCGCGCAACCTGATCCCGCGCCGCGCCAGCGCCGCCGCATAGTTAAACCCGTCCCACTGCCGCCAGTCCAACCCGTCCCCTTGCCGCCAGTCCAGTCCGCGTCCACGCACCGGCGCCGCAATTGCCTACCACGCGACCGGCGCCAGCACACGTTGCTATCAAAGGACCGCCGCCAGGCGTCAGACCGTCCCCCTACCCACTTATTCCGATAGTCAGACCTCCCCGATAGCGTTATCATGACTCCATAACAACGGGGGACTTATGATTGCTATTGGTATTGACCCAGGCAAAACGGGCTACATAGTCCGCCTGGACACCGATGCGCACACCGCGACAACGCTGGCGATACCTTTCCGACCTGACGAGATTGTTTGCTACCGGACTATCAAGCGGTTTGTGGACTTTGGCGCCGCCGATATCATCGTGTTGGAAAAAGTATCATGCCAGCCAAAGTGGTCCGCCTTTAGCGGTATGACGTTTGGTAAAATTACCGGGCAACTCCAAATGTTGATATCACCGTATGCGTTCCGAGAAATATCGTCCCGCCGTTGGCAAAGGGATATCCACATAGGGTTTTCCGACACAATGGACGCCAAAGCTAAATCCATGGCGGCTTTTTACCGCATTAATCCCGGCTATGTCAGCAAAAAAAAAGTTGATCATAACCTCGTGGACGCCTTCCTAATCGCCGACTACGGCTTGCGCATTAACAATCAATCCGGCAAGGGGGACTGGCGTTTTGACCATATTCAAAAGGGAGCTTAATGCGGTTAGAATAATAGTCATCCATTGCAGCGATTCGGAAAGGCCGGAACATGACAATATTTCCGTTATCAATAATTGGCATATTAAGCGCGGTTTTGCAAAGGTTGGTTATCACTTTTATATCCAAAAAAGTGGTAAAATACAGGTCGGGCGCGGCCTCTACGAAGTCGGCGCCCATGCGGCGGGGTTCAACAGTGAATCGGTCGGTATATGTCTTGGGGGTAAATTGGTCTTCAGCGAAGCCCAAATCATCGCCGCCGCCCGACTTATAAGCAACCTGGCGCGGGCGCTACCCAACCTTCGCAGCGAATATTGGTTGATCCCACACCGCTTTTTAGATCGGTCCAAAACCTGTCCTAACTTCAATTTGTCGAGGATAGATCAATACCTGGACACCGACCTGGACAATAAAATCGATTGCAATGGTAAAAACTTCGAATATAAAATATAATTCCCCTGCATTTGGCGAAGTCTCCATGTTACGATGTTTGGGTCATTTTAGAGGGTGACCCATTTTATTACGGTTAAGGAGGATCTATGTTTAAGGCGTTTTGGATGTTTTTAACCATGCTTTTAGCGTTGCCAGCATTCGGCGAAAAATATTCGTTTGGTTTGGTCATGCCGCCCGACTGGAAGGCCAAAGCAAATTTCGTTTCCGCCAAGCCCGCGCTCAAACGGGTCGCGTTGCCTGATGCGTTCGACTGGCGCACCTTGAAGACCCTGTCGCCTATAAAAAATCAGGGAAATTGCGGGAGTTGTTGGGCTTTTTCCAGTGCGTCAACATTTCGTGACGCACAAATTGTCCAAGCCGGGGAAGCGGGGGACGCCGCCGAACAGTTTTTGCTCGACTGCAACACGAAGGGCTACGGTTGCGACGGAGGCTACTTTTCGATCAATGACATGTTCCTGTCCCCCGGCTCTGTCCACGAGGCACAATACCCTTATCAGGGCAAGCAAGGACAATGCAAGCCGACCACGTCCTACTCTACTATCAAGTCGTGGGCTTTTGTCCCTACCGACAGCGCGGGCAACCCGTCAGTCGAGGAAATTAAGGCAG
>Ga0315284_10017001_pt1 | contig 10309 bp, 7 predicted proteins | sample YL17G09_16_MG_FD_203696 | JGI IMG/M metagenome (GOLD analysis project Ga0315284, IMG submission 203696) | Sediment microbial communities from Yellowstone Lake, YNP, Wyoming, USA - YL17G09_16 | ecosystem: Environmental > Aquatic > Freshwater > Lake > Sediment | place: USA: Wyoming | collected...
TCCTTGAGACAGTGCTCCAGTCGTTACGCTGTTCATGCACGTCGGAACTTACCCGACAAGGAACTTCGCTACCTTAGGACCGTCATAGTTACGGCCGCCGTTTACCGGGGCTTCGGTCGCAAGCTTCGCCCCCGAAGGAGCTAACCTACTTCTTTAACCTTCCGGCACCGAGCAAGCGTCATTCTGTATACATCCTCTTTAAGAGTTAGCACAGAACTGTGTTTTTGGTAAACAGTCGCCAGAGCCACTTCACTGCGCCCTCAGCATGCACTCAATCGAAATTAAATACATCTGTAGGGACCCCTTATCGCTAACTTACGGGGTCAAATTGCCTAGTTCCTTAAAGACGGTTTTCTCGAGCGCCTGAGGATATTCTCCTCGCCTACCTGTGTCAGTTTTAGTACGGATACGCTGCCTTCAACCTACGCAAGCTATTTCTCGGCATTCTCTCCAGCCACTTCGGCATCTTAAATTGGCCTCGAGATTTCTCAACCCGTACTACTAATCACGGGATGACCCTTGAGAATGCGTCACTTGTTTCGTCCAGCAACATAGTGCAGGAATATTAACCTGCTGTCCATCGTCTACGCCTTTCAGCCTCGACTAAGGGGCCGACTAACCCTGGGCGGATTTACCTTCCCCAGGAAACCTTAGGCTTTCGGCGAACAGGATTCTCACCTGTTTTATCGTTACTCATGCCGGCATAATCACTTGCTGTCGCTCCACGGCTCGTTTCCGTACCGCTTCGTCGCTGACAGCAACGCTCTCCTACCACCTTCCTTCAGGCGAACCTGTTGGAAGATCCGCAGCTTCGGTGTTCTGCTTATTCCCGATCATTATCGGCGCCAAACTGCTCGACCAGTAAGCTATTACGCACTTTTTAAATGGTGGCTGCTTCTAAGCCAACATCCTGGCTGTCACGGCAATTCAACTTCCTTAAGAACTTAGCAAAACTTCGGGACCTTAGCTGGCGATCTGGGTTGTTTCCCTCTCGACCATGAAGGTTATCCCCCACAGTCTGACTCCTGAGATAGTCTTTACGGTATTCGGAGTTTGGTTGGGGTGGGTAGGCTGGTGGCCCCCCATCCCCATTCAGTAGCTCTACCCCCGTAAAGTAGTGGCTCAAGGCTAGCCCTAAAGCTATTTCGGAGAGAACGAGATATCTCCAAGTTTGATTAGACTTTTACTCCTCCCCACAGCTCATCCCATAACTTTTCAACGTTAATGAGTTCGGTCGTCCAGGGATTTTTACATCCCCTTCCACCTGGCCATGGGTAGATCACTTGGCTTCGCGTCTACCACCTGCGACTAATTCGCCCTATTAAGACTCGCTTTCGCTACGGCTCCATCCCTGAGGGACTTAACCTTGCCACAAACGGTAACTCGCCGGCTCATTATGCAAAAGGCACGCGGTCACCCGTTGAATCCCGCCGAAGCGGAAAACCATAGGGCTCCCACAGCTTGTAAGTGTATGGTTTCAGGTACTTTTAACTCCCCTAATAGGGGTACTTTTCATCGTTCGCTCGCGCTACTTTTCACTATCGGTCGTCGAGTAGTACTTAGCCTTGGAGGGTGGACCCCCCAGCTTCACACAGAGTTCCACGAGCTCCGTGCTACTCTGGTACGCCGGCAGTAACACAGGGCTCTCGCTTTCGCATACAGGACTATCACCTTCTACGGTTGGACTTTCCAGACCATTCTGCTTGCGATGCCTTTGTAACTGTTTGCCGGCGCCCGCAACCCCAAAGAGCAAGCTCTCTGGTTTGGGCTGATCCGCTTTCGCTCGCCGCTACTTACGGAGTCTCGGTTGATTTCTACTCCTGCAGGTACTTAGATGTTTCAGTTCCCTGCGTTCGCTTCACATGGCCTATGAATTCAGCCATGGATGACGCCATCTGGTTGCCCAGTGACGTCGGGTTTCCCCATTCGGAAATCCCGGGATTAGCGGTTGTTCGGCACCTGCCCCGGGCTTATCGCAGCCTACCACGTCCTTCTTCGCCTCTCGACGCCTAGACATCCCCCATACACTCTTAGTAACTTGACCATATCAATCTTTGATTGAACAAGGTCATAAAAATTTGCCTATTGAGCGCTCATATTCACAAACTCTTCGCCTCGGCAGGCGAAAAGCTTGATCGGAATTATATTGTATAATCCCACGCATCTGCATATTAACTTATAAAAGAACCAATTAGTATTTAGTCATTGGTCTTTAGTATTTAGTGCCGCCAGGGGCGGCTTCAACCAACTATTCACTATCCACTAACGACTATTCACTAACCAATGGAGACGACCGGGCTCGGACCGGCAACCTCCGGCTTGCAAAGCCGGCGCTCTCCCAGTTGAGCTACGTCCCCGGGCCTGCTTCTCAGGAATTTCAAATCTCAAATTTGAGATCTCAAATTACTCGAAATGGGCCCGGGAAGATTCGGACTTCCGACCTCACGCTTATCAGGCGTGCGCTCTAACCAACTGAGCTACGAGCCCCAGGGCAATCTTCGATTTCCGATCTTCGTTTGACGATTTTAATTAAGAAATCGCAAATTGGCAACCGTAAACCGACAATCCTGCCGGGCTCGTCGGTTATAACTATATACTTAAAAAAGAGCAACAAAAAAAACCGCTGCTCGAAACTGCCAGCGGCCTTAAATACGGACATTAACGATTGTCCGTCATGCAGTTCAGAGCAAATCAAAGATTCTTAAAATCTCTTTCAAAACCCTAACCAAATCCTTTCTTAATGGTTTGGTACAATCATCATCCCACACCCAAAATCTTAATATACTACGCTATCGACATACCGTCAATATAAATTTTAAATATTTTTTTTAATTTTTTCTCCCTAACCATCCTACTACGTTCATCCCGGCCAAAAGTTCGTTTCCAGTTCAAAAAACCGAATTAGCCGCAGACGTTACAGAGAAATCGATAAATTTATAAAAAGAACCACGAAAAAAAATCAAATAATCAATTTCTTTAACCGCAGATTAACGCGGATATACGCGGATTTTTATAGCCACAGAGGACACAGAGAGTACAGAGATATTAATTCATGTGGGGTGGGCCTCGGCCCACCGATCAAACTTAAATCCCTGGCATCTGGAACCAGAAGAAAATGTATGTCACGACAAGCAAAGATATAATTACAAGTATATATTTTTTCATTCTATACACCTAACGATCATAAAACGGGGTGCGTCCCTCTAATTAATAATGGGCACCTCACCCCTTAATTCAGGAGATGCTGAATGCCCGGCGGCAGTTGAGAGTCTTGTTCTTCATGTACCAAGAAAGATCATAAAGATCCTGATTACCTTTCACGCATATGCCGTAGATTTCTTCCCACGTTACATGCGAGAACCTCTTCTTGTACTGAGGCTTGAGGATCGAACGGACAGCTCGCACAACTGGCAGGCTTTCAGACTTGCCACGCCTAATATTCATCACGTGTTGGCTTCTTAGATTTACGACAAACCATCTCTCAATGTGGGCCAACTTAGCCATTGATGCAGCAAAGACGAGATTTCTGAATAGCTGTTCATAAAAGCATCCTTTCTTGTTGGAGAAGTCAAGGATGCTTTCGGCATCTATCAGCTTGTTGCCGTCACAGTATCGCTCAATCAAGGAAGCCATGGATTTTGGCTTTTCACCTTCCTTCACAGGTTTGTCTTTGGCGATTGGATTCTTGCTGCCAAACTTTGCCTCGATACAAATAAGAATCTTGCCTGGCACTATTAGCATGATGTCCGGCTCGGTCACGAACTGTTTGATATCCGGTTCCAAGCGTTGACGGACTTCTTTTAAAGGTTCGTATACGGTGAACTGGTCCTGCATTAGGTCGATTTCCCCACCCCATAAATACAGTTTCACAGTCTGGTCAATTCTCGTCTTAACAATATGGCCGACGAGTTTTCTCAAGGATTCATTTCGCGTTAGCATCTCTGTGAACACATTGTATGTTACAGCGTCTTCGCTGTTCTCGTAGCACAGCCGGGAGGATTCCACTTTGTTGCTTGCCGTAAGGAAATGATCCAGATAGTAATCCGCGTTAAACGCGAGATTGCGACGGGTCGATATTACCAGATCCTGTTTGGACGGGCCGTTATAGTACACAAAGCCCTCTTTGTGAAGGCGTATGCCGTGCTCCGGGCAATACGGCATGTATCTCATGTTACCAAACGGCACTTTGTGGTCACGGACATTCGTTGAGCAGTTCTTGACAGGGCATTTGCCTTGTTTGAGCCTCGTGCCAAGCAGGTCATTCTTGAAGAACGATATGGTACACATTGAACGGTTCATTTCTTGGATTTATTAGGGACAGTCACCCGTTTCTGTTATCGTAAATAGGTGGCTGTCCCTAGTTTCCTAGTTTTCCTTTCACGCTTTATTTTTCCCGATCCCTTTGTTATGCATCGCTTGCCTTTGCAGCGTGCACACAATTACAATCGTCACACATTACGAAGTAGGTTGTCTCGCCAAACATTTCATCAAAACGAGTCTTCGACACAAGATTCTTAGAGCCGCACTTGGGACAAAATAGAGCTTTAATCGGATCCCCTTCAGGAAACTCGTTTACCACAAGCTCAAGCAAGCGTCCTTGAAGACGCTGCGCTAAATCAAGAACGTAATCATCACCAGCGATGTCCTTGGCAATGCCCTTGAGTTCCGAGAGGCTCCGGAGTTGAAATCCTCGATAGTCTGCGACTAACGCGGGCAACGTAGTATCATCTAGCATCACCGGGATAACCCGAAGTTTGGCGTCGTCGACTCGACGTCGCAATGCTGCGCGAAGCTCTGTACCAACCCAATTCGATTGCTGTGCTTGAACGCTCCAAACAAGAACAAAAGCGTCACACTCAGATATTCCTGTCTCAATGCCTCCCGTGATGGAGTCACCGGGTTTGAGTTGCCATTCGTCGAACCAAACGTCAAATCCCTGTTCGACGAGTTCGACCGCTAAGAGACGGGCAGTTTCCTTATTTTCGGTGTTGTAGCTTATGAATATCTTCATTGTCCCTAGTTTCCCAGAAGGCGTTGGATTTCAAATGCATAACTAATTCGGGGACACCATACATATTTCCAAATGATAAATGCGTCCCAAAGCTTTGCAGTAATTCAGGGCACCAGCTGTCCTCGATCAAAACCTGTCATTATCAAACACAACTCAGCGAACAATGTACTGTACCACTTTAATTCCCTGTCCCTAGTTTCTCCAGTTTCTCCCTTTAATTCTCCCGAAAAATTCCGCTAACGGTTCCTCCTGGAGCGAACGTTTCCTTTAGTAAATCGCACGTGTGGTTGACGGCATCCGAGTAAAACAGAAGTGGATATTTCTTTGTAACATCGATACTGCCCACGAAACACCTTGCCTTGTGGACTTTGCCCGAGCTACCGGCCACCTCGAAAAGTACCCCGTAGTAAAGCCTAAACGGCAATTTCCCTTCTTCGTCAAGCTTGGCAAGTACGGTATTCATGTTACCTTGAAACGGCTTTAGCGAACCCTCAATCCCATGTAATACTTCCTCCGTCGTACTTCGGTCTTTCACAAGACAGACCATCCTCTCCCCTGGGCGCAATACCACTGGCCCATCAACGTTACGTCCGGACACGAACACTAAATCGCTGAAATCTTTCGAACTGGAGTAGATTAGCTTGGCGTCGCACAGAGTCTCATAGTATGTGCCATTGTTCATCAGAACCACACGGGCTGACCGCCCTCCGCTGCTGTCCTGCATGTAGTCAACAACCAGACCCATGAAATCGTGTGACCTCTTGAGGAACTGGTAGTAGAAAGTTGAACAGGACAGCAAAAGAGCAAAACATGCAATCTTGTTCTTCGTTATAGGCACCCATACTCTCGCTTTCACATATCTCCCGAGCCGGACCGTCAAAGTCGCCATTCTTACATATCTCCAGTATTTCTTTACGTTCTATAGGAATAATGAGAAACACTACGGACATTCACCCATTAAAATTTAAGTAACACTGTCTCATTAAAATTCTCAGCTTTTATTAGGGACAGTCACCTATTTTTGCGCACTGACCCCAGTCATTAATAGGTGACTGTCCATAGTTTCTCCTCTTTATTTAAGACGCCAAGGGCCAGATGAACTAATCTGCTCAACTTTATCTTCTGCTTCTAATTCTCTCAACAAAGCAACAATCCAATATTGTTGATTTGTTGAACTTGCTTTCTTATAGCTCCCCCAATCAAAACCGCATTCTCGAAAAATCACTGCTTGTCTCATTCCTGAATCAGAATCTTTTCTACACTTACTACTAGAATTCATAAAATCAAGCACTAATTGTTTTGCGTGTTTTCTGATTTCATTCCCTTGTTTTTCGAAGTTATTCATTCATCTCCTTTATTAGGGACAGTCAAAGTTTTCTGTGTACTGTCCCCAGCCATTAATAGGTGGCTGTCCCTAGTTCCCTAGTTCCCTAAACTACGAGAGGAACTCGGACAAACGTAAATCTAAGACAGGTAAGGGCTTGGCGACGGCAGTGCCATTCGGGACAGTCACCTTTTTCTGTGTACTGTCCCCAGCCATTAATAGGTGGTTGTCCCAGTTTTCCCTAGTTTTCCCCGAAATTTTCACCCTTACGCTCACAATAGTTCATTACTGTTTCTTTGATATGGTCATTCAGCCTGTCAAATTCCAAACGATTTTGTTGAATTGCCTTAATCAATAACCGAGTTATCTGTGGTTTGGTCCTTCTTTTAACTTTATTCTCGTGAAAGTTTTTTAAGATTATCTCAGCTATTGTTCCCAGCTTATCGTATGTTAAGTTTTTAATATGCCGATGAGCCTGAATTAAATCCCTTACAAACGTTATTCCTTCTTTTTCGATAACTTCTAAGTTGTTGCCTTCTAATTCCCTAAGTTCTAACAATGCGACGTCAATGGTTTCTATGTGTTCTTGCTTTTCATTAGTTACCAGTGCCAGGATTCCTTCATCTACTATTTCCTCTTCGTCATCGAGACTAATTTGCCAGACAGACAAAGCACTCGCTACCGTCATCATGTCACGAGTAATCGCATCGCCCGGGACATTTGCGAGTATTAGTGTCTCTCCTGGTTTCCATTTACCTTTTTCAACTTTTCTGACCAAAAAAGGCACGGCACTCCTCAAGATATTTTATAACTTGCTCAAGATAGTCTTGAAGCCATTGTTCTTTACATTCAATGTGCTCAAGATATTCCAATGAACTTGTATCGTCCCAATTTTCAAAAGCTCTGATACCACATTCTCGAACTTCAGCATTTTCATGACTAAGTGCAGCTAAAGCCATAGTTGGTCCTGTTGGAGAAATATCTGCATAATTTAGATGTGATACTGTTCTTAAAAGTCCAGATATAACTTCAACATCAGCAAAATGATTAAGAAAAATTGAATTCAGGCAGTCTTTAGTAAACCAAGGATTTTCACTAAGGTTTTTTTGAATAAATCTATCCGCAGCATTTTCCATACCAAATTCGAATACTTCTTCATTTATTAATTGTAACAGTGTGTCAGTAAAAACTGTTTTGTATTTTCTTTTGTCCTCAATATCAACTATCAAGTCATTGTGGTGAGTATCCCCAAAAATTTGTATAGATTGGTTATTGACCGAAAATTCATACAAAAACTTTTCATACCGATTTTCATAAGCTGAAGAAGAAACGGGTTGTGTTATAATATCAATAATCTCCGTGAAAGGGGCAGAAGTATATTGTTCGATATTCTCTGACTCGGTGAAAGATGAGCTTGATTGAGAAGATGAGCTTGATTGAGAAGATGAGCTTGATTGAGAAGATGAGCTTGATTGAGAAGATGAGCTTGATTGAGAAGAACGTCTTAAATATGAAAATATATGCTTAATAACTGAACAGAATAACAACTCACTTAATTCCTTTAAGTATATAAAGCAACATTTTGTATAATTAGTCATTTATTCTACTTTCTAATTCTGAGAAAATCTGACTATATTTTTCGTTTGCTATATCTACAAAATTTCCAAATTGCTCAACACCAAATCTTGTTTCCTTGTTTTCTGGAATAGTGTTGATTTCGTACTGAATAAATATCCTTTCAAGTTTTTTAATCTCCTTTTCCTTTGAAATTATTTGCGCCTTCATTCGTTTAATTTCTGTAATAACATTCATTTTTTCTGTAGTTCCAGCTAATGAAATATCTTCTTGCGAAACTGAGCGATTGTTCCATTCAAAGGGAGACTTCTTTTGGTATGTGGGCAGAGGTTCGAAGAATTTAGAATAACAGCTTTCAAGTTTTGCTTGGTCCATTTCTTTGAGGATAAAGTCAACAATAAAAGCAAGGCGATTACTCTTTTGACCTAAGTACCCAAATATCTTATTTGTCAATTTCTTTGCCGTAGTTAAAAAATTATCCATCTCATCTTTTTGGGGTTCATTCTCACCAAGATGTTCAATGTTAATATTTCGTGATAAAAATGCAATACTCCATCTATTGTCCGTAGTACTCATCCTAAGTCGAAATGTCTGTCCTGCAGGTCCCATTTCATAGATAGTACTTGGTATAAGTCCATCATTTTTGAATAATTCGAGTAGTTTCGATATTATATTAGGTTCTGGCACGATGCTGTCAGTATTAACAAAGATATTGATTTGGTACTTAAGAAATCTGTCAATCATTTTATCCCTCTTGATATTCGGCTTTTCTATTTAATTGTAATATATTCTATGGCAAAGTCAACGCTTGAAAACCGAAAAATCCTTCTATTATATAAATAGGGACATTTACTATTAAAATTTAAGTAACACTGTCTAATTAAAATTCTCATCCTCGAAAGCCTTTATACAACGAAATAAATAATAAATACAGAATACAGGAGACAGGAGACAGAATACAGTAACCACATAAATGCTTGCCTGAACAACTCGCATAAATTCGTATATCCCTTCGGATACCTGTGAGCAAACTCTAAGCTCATTCGGCTACGCTCATAATGAACTTAGCCGACTAAGTAGGTGCGGCGTGACTACAAGGCGATTCGAGTAAGTTTTACGTTCAATGTTGTATTAAGCCTTTAGAAATATAATAGTCTAAAGAAACTCAAAAGTCAAAAGGAAAAAGGTAAAAAAAAAGAATACAGGAAACAGAATACAGAAGCCAGAATTTGAAAAAACACTTAAACAACAGTGTCTATCAGCGTTAATCAGTGTCTAATATATCTTCTGACACGGAGATACACGGATTTACACGGTTTTTATCTTTTTCTAAAGCTTTTGACAGGATAACAGAATCTACACAGATTTTCTCTTTTTCTTTAAACCGTGTTAACCGGTGTTAATCAGTGTCTAAAAAAATAAAATCTACTTTCTGACACGGAACTACACAGATTTACACGGTTTTTTCTTTTTTCATAATAAAGTTCTTATCCGCGTAATCCGCGAAATCCGCGGTTAAAGAACATGATTATTTGATTTTTTTCGTGGTTCTCTGTGGCCATTTCATTTGACTATTTTTTCATTTTTTCTGCGTAAATCTGCGTCAATCTGCGGTTAAAGAACATGATTATTTGATTTTTTTCATGTTTCTCGGTGCCCCTTGTGGTGAATAATCGTCGTTTTTTAAGAAATAACAGGGATTTTTCACTTGCTGTGACAGTCCGTTGTTACTCTTCGGTAAAATTTTTTAAAAAATCTCAAATTTACTATCAATATTTTTCCGTCTCAAACGCTTACTGTATAGAAACGTGAAATATGTATAAACGTACTTGAAAGCCGGCACGGCCGGGAAGGAGGCGGTATAATGAGACATTTATTTATTTCATATCTGCTGACAGGGCTGTTTTTCGCCTCGGTTCGCGGGGCGGAGTTTCAGGTCAATACCCATACGACGTACGATCAGAAAAACGCTGCTATAGCGATGGACCGGGAAGGGAATTTTGTCGTGGTCTGGAGCAGCTATTTGCAGGACGGCAGCTCGAACGGCATTTTCGGCCGGCTTTTCGACCCGAATTGCGGCCAACTCGGCGAGGAATTTCAGGTAAACACTACCTCCTCCGGTAACCAGGCAGAACCGGCCGTGGCAATGGACGCAGCGGCCGGTTTTGTCGTAACATGGCAGGGGCCGGGGCTCATCGAGGAGGACGAGGAGGATATTTTCGCCCAGCGGTTCGACCCGAACGGCTCGGTTGCCGGCGAAGAGTTCCTCGTTAACAGCTATACGAACGGCCAGCAACTTTTGCCCAGCGCGGCTCTGAATGACGACGGCACGTTTATTGTCGTTTGGGAGAGCAGCAATAACCCGGTGGAAGGCGACAAGGCGATATGCGGCCGATTAT
>Ga0315284_10017002_pt1 | contig 10309 bp, 15 predicted proteins | sample YL17G09_16_MG_FD_203696 | JGI IMG/M metagenome (GOLD analysis project Ga0315284, IMG submission 203696) | Sediment microbial communities from Yellowstone Lake, YNP, Wyoming, USA - YL17G09_16 | ecosystem: Environmental > Aquatic > Freshwater > Lake > Sediment | place: USA: Wyoming | collected...
ACATACTCTGGCTCCTTCTGAGCAATTCTAGTAGCAAGATCAAGAGTGCGCTTTAATTGTTCCTCACCTGAAACGTAGTACGTTCCATTGAAACAACCAGTCATCGCTAATTGGGCAAGGGCTGCCTTATCGCTGAGCGTATAAGCAGTTCCACCTGCATTGTTAATAGTATCAGTTACCTTGGTAACCTTCTTAGAAACAGCAGACTTCTTAGACTTAGATGAGAATAATTTTTTAGATGACATGATAATATCCTTTCGTATTTGGACGATAGGTCCAACAAATGTTTTGCCATTACAATTCCATTATTGGTTTGAATTTCCGTTTTTGGAAACTCAAGTTGATAATGGATCCGTAAGACGGATCGAATTATTCTTTCGAATAAGTTTGCCATTGATCATTTTCACGATCCCAATGGCGATGATCGCTAATGTTTAGGTTCAACCAAAACAGCTTGTAAATGGAGAAAGTAAAGTCTAATCCAGCATGATCGCGTTTAGTAGTCCATCGGAAACTAAACTCGAAAGGTTGGTCGGCAAACTTCTTAAACTCAATTTGATATTCAAATGATTTATTTTTAGCAATTTGTATTACGCCCCATCTCGGAGTGATACGCGCTAACTTACCGTAATTCATTTTCCCCTCTTACGTATCCGCTATATAACATTATTGATAGCTTGTTAATTTAATTAAATTGGCGGAAGCAACGAAAGATTTTCCACTGCAATACGATCTACTTGATCTGGCGTAATCTTGAACTGACGGAACTTATTAACCGGACACATCTTACGAAGCTTATCTTTAGCCACTGTGAGAGCCCTTTTATTACGAGCAGGGTAACAACCTGGCACAAGGATACGCTTGCTATTAACAAGCCCATACAGATGTAAAGTATCAGTCTCAGTGTGCAGCTTAACTCCCTTAATATAACTGCCATCGTTATCGAAAAATCTAGTATACGCATCATCAACTTCCTCAATAGAAGTTTCTGCCATCTTACTGAGAGATTTATTATAACCATCAATCAATTCTCTTTTAGCCACTGCTTGCAGATCATCTGCCGGCACCAATCCCTCTAAAGCTACAATGCTGCGTTTAAGAGCATTCTCATAACTCATATGAAAAACGATACTGTAATCGGCAACTTCACTGTGCTCATTACGATAACCAGACAGTGACAGAAAGGTAGCCGAAGGACGAAGCTTAGCTAATTCAGAAACGAATTGTTCTTTGTTCATTTTCAATCTCCTTGAATTGTGAATAAATAATCGACGGGCTGATCTCCTCTGCCCTCACTTATAAAATAAGTCTCCTCGACCTAATTGTCAAGGATAACGCAATTTAAAAAATACACACCTCAATCGCGAAGCACTCGGCACTTACCCTCGCATGGGCATTCTAATTCAATCTTGTCATCTTGAATGTCTTTCAAATCTTCTTCTGATTCAAAATCTACAGAAAGAATCATCGCACAATCTTCACATTTAAAAAGAAATTTTCTCTTAGGATCATTGAACATATATCTATATGATATAGTTCATAGAATATTACTCAGAATAAATTATTGATAATAACATTCCTAAAGTAGACCAGTCGGTTAATTTATTATCAATTAAATCTTGAACCGAATAAACCTCAATAAAGGTTCTTTCCGAATCATCTGTGTTGCCGTGTACAATTCCTTCTTGAGATTTAAACCATTTAATTTCTTCTTCATCCAATTCCACAGAATAGAGATTAGATTTATGAGAAGACAGTGTGCCAACTAATTGGCGACTACCATATGATTTGAGTCTATCTGATTTAAGATGAAACCCTGTTTCTTCATGAACTTCATCGGCAGCTACCTCTTGTGGATCTTCATTCTTTTTAGCCGAAGACCCTCCGGGTAACTCCCTAATAAATCCATCTTCGGTAGAAGCTGGAGATCTAAACTCTTTAACTAATACCACTTCAATATTTGAAGTAGTTCTATGATACATGCAAACCGAAGAGATATCTGTTCTAGATAAAACAAATTCATTTGTCTTATGCCTATCTTCTGATTCAACATAAATATCTACATTAAGAACCCAAAGAAAAACAAAGCTCTTGTAGCGAGGTCTAAAAGAAAACAATAAGTTGGCATGGTCTAATCGATTGCCAGCCTCTTTCTGAGCCTCATACCAAGATTGGAATGAATCAGTTTTCCAAATAAATAATGGGACATACCGCTCACCACCGGAACGCTCCTCGCCGCCTCCCAGATAATTTATAGCATTGTTCAGCGTCTCGGTCAAGGTTCCGCCCGTAGGCACGTTATACTTCTCTGCATAATGTTTAAGATAAGAAACCTTCTCGGCACCTTCGGGACAACCAAAGACTACCTTTCCACTATCTGCCCAGACTCCCCACTCAACATTAGTAGTAAAGGCTGCCATCTTAGGGAATTCTTTGCTATCTAAAGTTAAGTCTCTAGGAACCCAAAAGACGATACAATCGGCTAACTTTAGATACTTTTCTTCCCACTCTACTTGATCTTCATAAACATGATCTTTGGTAGCCACCTTTGGTTCCGGCACGAATACGACGCCATCAAATCCAATATCTTCTAATATCTTAAGGGCATCAGGGCGCCATGATTCTACTTCATCTCGGTTCCTTGGTGTCGGTCCTGCAAGGAATATAGATTTTGAAAAGGAATCCGGCATATCTTCAAGCGCATAAACTACTTTCATTTTATCTCCAAACAATGCGGACTAAACCAGATTCTTTCCAATGCAGCATTTGATCTTCCTCGATCATCTGCCAGATTAGCCAGTCCACCATTAGCTTTCCAAGCGTGAACCTGCCACGAATCTGGGAAACTATGGTCTCCTTCATATCCACATAATACAATTCTCATTCTGGGGTTGTCACCATTATCTAAAGCCCACTTACAAACATCTTTAAATATATTATTATCTTCTCTATAAACCTTATCTCTACCTTTAGAATCATATGGTGGATCTAAAAAAACACCAGTAATATCTTTATTAGATAAACCTTTATTGCCAAAAGTAATGGCGGACTTTACCATTCTAGTCCAGTCACCACAACAAACTCTAGTTCTTCTTGTTCGCTGTTGTAGTAATTTAAACCAATCTAAAATTGGTAATGTTAATCCATTGATGCCGCCGCCCGCAGAAGATAGCATTGGGAGGGAATTGTTTTCTTTAGAGCTTAACCAGCTACTACCAATTGATGTTCCCATGCACCAGACCCACCACCCGGCAACCTTTAGGTCATAGAAGTCGGGATCGGAATTCATTTTATTATGAAATACTTCGGTAGCAGAAGACAATAACCATTTACGTCGGGCATGCAAGTCCGCTTCATGCACCGGATAATCTGCATATTTAGCTACTCCATCAGGATCTATTGATACAGCCCTCCAGAAGTTAGATATAAAACAATCTTTATCATTAATGGTTTCTATCTTGGGCACCTTAGGGTTAGCCAAAAGAACCGCCAATGAGCCTGCAAATGGTTCTACATAGTTAGAGACTTCGCCTAAACCAGACCAAATTAAGTCAGCGACTCTGCTCTTACCACCAAAAAATGGATAAGGAGATTTTATTTTTGATTTAGTCATAAAATCATATATATCATAGATATGACCCCGAACTTTGGAATATAAATATGTCCTGGAATAAGATAGATAATTTGCTCACAAGAATTGAAGCGTTCTATAAGAAGGCTTTGTGGTCAGAGTTAGTTATAAAAGCGCAGCATAACGACATTAATGGTGCTGAATATCTAACTCCAAAAGAAAAAGAAAAGAAAAGATTAGAAGAAGAAAGAAGTCGAATGAGCGATGCGTGGCTCAGTAAAAATGATCCGGGCACCAAAGTACGAGTTGATACTAAAGCTCCTGCGCCAAAAGAAGTTGATTTAGGAATACACCCTGAAATTGTTCATTTTATAAAAGGTATTAAAAATATAAATGTTTCAGAGAAACTATTTGAAATAGCGGAATTATATAAAGAGACGGTTAAAAATAATGAAAGCCCTACTTCATTATATAAAGCTATTGATAATTTTTTGGAAACTACCTTAGTAGATGAGTATTCAGATTATGACCAAGAAGATGATCTTGAGCCAGGAACTAATCCTAAAGACATCACTCCGGGACAAGCTGCGAAACTAGAAGGTTTAAATATTGAAATTCTTTTAAGAGAAATTTATGCAGATATTTCTAGAAGAGCCTCATCGGCAACACAATCTATTACATCTAAACCAACTGATACAGATTCTCCTACTCCTGCTCCTGCTCCTGCTCCTGCTCCTGATCCTGAAGGGGAAGATGATAGGGTCCCAGAAGAAGGTGGAGGTCAGGATTATGACAAGCCTAATATGGGAACGACTGTTGATCCAAACGACATAGGTGGTAAAAAGCCGCGGGCAGATGGTGGGGTGCCCAGCTTAGGTGTTATCACTATAAGAGAGCCTAAAGATTATGTAAAAGATTATGAGGCTCAAAAAAATAGATACATCGAGCAATTAAATGATCCATCAATTAATGATGTGATTAAAAATAATATTAAAGAAAATATTAATGTATTAAATAATTTGATTAATGTAACTGAAAACGAAGCGGCGATGTTGAAGGATGGCGGCATTGCTTGGGTGGTAGTGCCTAAAACAGATGCTAGCCCAAGAAGAAGAGTTCCAACTGATCCAGAAAAAAGATTAGAATGGGAATCAATTAAGGCTAAGCAAAAAAAATTAAGAACTGCCAATAATAGTATTAAAACAAATATACGCAAGTATATTGGTTTACAAAAAAATGTAGATTTAGATCAACAAATTGCATCTACTCGTTCGGAAAAATATAAATTCTTATTAAATCAGAAAAAAGAATTAAATGAATTAATTCTTAAAAAAGATTATAATAAATCAGAAGAAATAGAAGCAAGACGGGCATTCATTAATTATATTCGAGCATCTGCTGGCAATGCTACAGACGACGAGATTGATCGTTTCCCCGATCGAGTTATGGGTAATTTAAATCCAGAAATAGTCGCTGCCCATGAAAAGAAAATTGAGGAAGCTGCCGCAAAAAAAATACCATTTGAAATAATTGATGCCGAAAGAAAAAAGAAATATACTCAACAAAGATCCGAGGTGCGTCAAACTGGAGATATAAAAGGTATTGTATTACAATTTTCCCAAAATTATTCTTCATTTTTAAGTGATAATAAAAAATTAAAGGAAAATGCTTATCATTCAGAGCCCGCTCTTACGGGCTATGTAAAAGCCTTTACTCAAGCCTATGAGATAGCTTCAATAAATCCTTCTCCTGAAAATAATCAGAAGGTAGAAATCGCCAAATTGGCATTAACGAATGGCATTGAAGAGTATAAACAAAAACTTTTGAAAGTAGAAGAAGTTAAAAAAATGCTTGAGGCGCTTGTAAATAATACTAGCGGCAGATATTCTAAACCAAGAACGCCATGGTTCTGGCTAGATGAAATTCCTGAAGAGAAAAAAATGATTCTTCATGAACTAATATCTAGAATTAGCTCTGTTAATATGGAATTTAGTAGACCTATGCGCTGGGCAGAGCAATTAAATCTTATTGTAAATAATCTAAACGAACGACTTAATCCAACTAAAATAAGAGTTGCTCCGACCGAAGAATTCGGCTCACAACCTGAATCAGAAACTTCTACACAAGAAGAAGAATATATAGAAGAAACTCCGGCTTTAAAACAAATGAGATTAAAAGGATACATGAATAAAAAGAAAAGAAAAATTATCTTGACTCAAATCAATAAGCAAGCTCAAGATGAGCCAGAAACAATTAGCAGCATATCCGCAGAAGACGCTACCAAGAAACTCTTTATGGAATTATGGGATAAATCTCCCACCCGTTTAGAGGGTGAGAGATAATCTTTCTTTAAGATGGGCGACAACCATATCAATGGATTTAACAATGAACACACTGTTCTTGGATCCCAACTCTTTAACAAAGGTCGAGTCTTCGCCAGGGATCTGGAAGTTATATTCTATCCACCTCTGCTTTGGCAAAAGCTCAGCAGATGATAACCAGAAACAATAGTCCTTCATTACAGAGACTCCGATATTTTCGTAGTCTTTGTATTCTGTTTCATTATTAATTCTATTTAAAAAGACTACTATATCTTCATTGTAATTAAATAGCTGAGTGAAATCTCTTGGAGAGAAAACTCCATCAATAACAAAATTATTTGCTTCAGAATTATAAGCATCTATTGAATCATAGATGTTATGAATGATCATGTCAGGATAATTTTTAAGCCTATTCGTAAACCAATAATGGTATTCATCATTATATAATTGAGGCTTCTCTCCAGGCTTCTGGTCCCTAAAAGAAAATTTCACCCAAGAAGTAGCGTGAATGTGCTTATAATCTTTTGATTTGCATAAAGCGTTGGCTACCGTAGTGCGACCGCTTCCAGGCATACCCACAATGAAAATATTCATATCAATTAACTTACCTTAATAGATGTCCTTTAAACTTAATATAACCTACATAATATCACATTTTATGATGCGGGTATTTTGGAAAATATTGTCCAAATTTTATTGTGATTTAATTATTAGTGGCATTGATTTTGATCCACCAAGTATTCTATTTAATAAGCCAAAATATAAATTAGACTGCTGCTTTACTGAAACAATATTATGTGACGTAACCTTTAATGAAATAGAACGTGAACTTATTAAAGAAGCCATATTAAATCTAGAATCTTTTTGTAATGGTTTAATCAAACTTGATATTATATTTGATTTAGATCCAAACGATTCGATTAGAATTGAAAACAGTTCTGTATTATTACGAGTAGATGGTTATCATCCATCTATAGTAGCTTCAGATCAAAAGATATCCTCTACCACACTTGGTCTATGCGAATACATGACTAGCGGATACCGTCGTTTATATTTGGTAATCGAAAGGCTTGAACATCATGTTGCCTTTCGCACTACCGCTATACACGAACTAGGGCACTTTCTTGGGCTAGATCATACTGATAAGCCAAGTATAATGCACAAAACAAATTTTAATAATGTTCTTTACCCTACACACATTGATGCGTTAGAGCTTGCAAGACTATGGAATGTTAATGCAGAATGTTTAAGATATTTTAAGTTATAAACGAATTGTTTTAATTTCTTTACAACGTTCTATGCAGGCAATTACATCAAACTTAGCTCCGCCTTTGCTGGCAGATCTTTCCATCTCACGCTTCAAATCAAGTTCAGCTTCGGCTCTAGCAGCCTCTTCAGTAGCATAGAAAGCATGCCAACACCATACATCGGGAACCATAATGGTTTCCTTCTTGCCATCAACAGTTCTCTCAATTTTCTGATGAAGAGAGGCAGGCAATAGAACGTGAGCCCGATATTCGCCTGACTTTAACCACAGAACAGATGGGTCCTCTATTGGTTTAACAAGTTCAATTTCTACTTCCATAATAGAAGTAATTCCTTTTTTAGATTGTATAATAAATTTTTTCATAATTAATACTTAAGGCAATCAAAAGTTTTACAATATTTTTTCCAAGACTGTTCATTAATAATAGATTCAAACTTCATAAACTCAAAAGATTTCTTTAGATTATCGAAAGCTCTGACGCCTTCTGCTAGAAGTATATCTTCTTCAGGAACCGATCTGAATTCAATTAGCTGACGATTAACATTGAAATTGGCGCGGTTCTCTTCTACTTCCATAAACTTCTTAAATAGTTCGGGGCTGTTAACCGTCTCCAGGGCTTTCTTTGGCTTCAAACAAGATGGAATGTTATCCGACTTATCTCCGTTCAAACACTTCCAAGCCACATATGGATACAGCGGAGCCTCCATATCAACTTTCTTAATTGGATTATAGATTCGAATATTCTTATAGCCGCGCTGAAGAAGCTGGATATAATCTGAGTCGTTGCTCAGCACAGTCAAGTCCTCGTCCTTCATATTCTCACACAGCGTAGCAATCACATCGTCGGCTTCATAATTTGCTGCACGACAGGTTGTGATAGGCAGACATTGCATTAAAGGGACGATGATGTCTTTATTTCTATTGAACTTAACTTGCGCCTCTTGTTTAGCAGCGTGTTTGACAATCCGGTTGGCTTTGTAATCCGCAAACAAATCATATCTGAATTGAGGATGACCTTCAAGAACAAAAAAGCATTTATCAGGCGCAAAATCTTCAATCAATGGTCGAAGGTTGCGAAAGAAATTAAAAACCATTATAAAGTCTGACGCGCAAGAGTCGGCAGAGCGATCCCATTTATCACCACACTTACATAAATCAAGATGAAAATCTTCTAATTTATGCTGGTCTGCTACAGCCCCAAAAATTATGTTGGCACGCCACATTGCATTGTGCCCATCAATCAAAAGAATTTTATCCATTAAATTATATCAACTGGTGAAATCAATCCTGGCATATCATCAATCCAAATGCTAACGTTGTAGCCTTGCTTCTTGGCAGCCTCAGCTTTCCATTCTCCATTAGCAAATACCACTGGAACAAACTTGCCAATGCTGGCTAGAACCTCTGCGCCCATAACTTCAGGACGTGCCGTAACACAGATAACTGTGTGCCCCGCTCCTAGAAATAATTTAATTACTTCATTGAAAGTAATGGGGTCAGCCGAATATGTTCCATCGTAATCAATTGCAATAATCATAATTGTTTAATATTGGTTCGATAAAACTTGCGCCACGCGGGATAAGCTAGGAAGATAAATACTCCAGCCAAAGCCGAATAAGAATGATTCATAAGAAAATAGGCTAGCCAAAATAACTCTTTACCAATAAAATAATACCATAATTTCTTATAGCAATCTACCTCTGGCTTTTCTTTCTGCCCTTCCTTTTCTGCTAATCGATCTGCTATCTGAGCGTGACCAAATGATAAGAATACGGCTACTGCGGATAAAATTTCCAAAGGATGGAAGTCACTTCTAAAACCATTGACGGCAAGAAGAATGCCGGCAACAAATAACATTTCCTGTTTCCAGGTTTTCATTAGTTCTTAATGATCTCGGGTTCTGTAATATGGCGAGTCAATCTTTCAAACTCCGAAAAGATAACTAAAGAAATTAGATACATGCCTTTACGATCTTCGTTATTGGCATTACGAACAAGTGAAGCGAATAAAGTCTGGCGCATTTTTAAGAGCCTATCCTTATTCGCTTCATTCACATCATCTATATCTAGAAAGCTATCTTTGTTATCCATTAATTTATCTTGACGGTATTGGCAACCCCAAAGCACAAATCATGTGGAGCTAATTCAACTGGTCCGCCACAAGAAAATCCGTAGCCAAAACCATTATCTAATGTAACCCACATAAAAAATTGTACGTTGTTCTTAGTAACATCAAGCACTACAAACTTGTGTCCATTAAGAGTTACTTGTTTAGCTGAAGCTAAAGTGCCGCCAGAGTCTTTGACCCCACGAATAGCTCCCAAGACAAACTGATCATAAGTGCTGGCATCTGCTTGCTTACTTAATAAAACTAAATTCTTTAATGTAGGATTAATAAAAGCCTTGATAAAGCTGCCTTCAGGAACATCTAAAACCTTCCATCCATCATTCGGAAGCGTTGCCTCTAAATTATCATTACGAATTACTACGGTAGTTACAGGTGGCACAACTACAGTTGGAACGGGGGCAGGCACAGGAATTGGTGTTTGATCTTGTTTAGCACAAGCTGAACAAGAAATAATTCCTAAAGAAATAGCGGTAATAACAATAAGATTTTTAATAGCATTCATTTGAAACCTTTCAATAAGGGGCTGATTGCTATATACCATCATAATAGATGGAATTATATTTTAATAAATAGCGGATAAGCTTTTAATTAACCTACCCGCTTTTTATCAGGCAGCAGGATTAATAGCTGCTTTTGCAGCAAGCTCTTTGGCTTCTAAAGCTTCTTGCATTTGTTTCTTGGCAATATCTTTAGCAATCTTAATGGCATCTTTCTTTTGCCATTCCGACGCCCTCATAATGCCGCCATGAGCACCACGAGTAACATACCAATCCTTATTCTTACGAACATACTTCCGAACAAAGGGGTCATTCTCTCTGGCATCTTTTGCGCTCCAATTTAATCTAAGTGCAATTTTTGCTAAGAGATTAGGGAATTGAAGGTTGCCCTCGCCAGTCCATTCATTAAGGACTTGCTCTGTAGCTTGAAAAATCGGCAATAAATCATCCATTACTTCTTGTGCAGTTTCATTACTCATTTGTTTTTCCTTGATTTCTAATGTAATCCCTTAATTTATGGTTGAAA
>Ga0315284_10017003_pt1 | contig 10309 bp, 9 predicted proteins | sample YL17G09_16_MG_FD_203696 | JGI IMG/M metagenome (GOLD analysis project Ga0315284, IMG submission 203696) | Sediment microbial communities from Yellowstone Lake, YNP, Wyoming, USA - YL17G09_16 | ecosystem: Environmental > Aquatic > Freshwater > Lake > Sediment | place: USA: Wyoming | collected...
CGGACCTCGCCCGCATGCGCGTCCTCGAAGGCACCGGCTTCAATCCCCGCGGCGAGGAGACCCAGATCTACCGCGTCGACGGCTTCGACCTCGGTCTCATCGCCACCGCCGAGATCACTCTCGGCGGCATCCTCATGGACGAGATCGTCCCCGCCGAACGCCTGCCCATCCTCGTCGGCGGCCTCAGCCATTGCTTCCGCGTCGAGGCCGGCGCCTATGGCCGCGCCAGCCGAGGACTCTATCGCGTCCACCAGTTCACCAAGGTCGAAATGTTCGCCTTCACCCGCCCCGAAGAGTCCGACGCGATGCATCACCGCCTCCTCGCGATAGAGGAAAAGATCTACCAGGCGCTCGGCATCCCCTACCGCGTGATAGACATCTGCACCGGCGACCTTGGCGGCCCGGCGTATCGCAAGTTTGACCTGGAGGCCTGGATGCCCGGCCGAGGCGAAGGCGGCGAGTTCGGCGAAATCACCTCCGCCTCCAACTGCACCGACTACCAGGCCCGGCGCCTCGGCATCCGCTTCCGACCCGCCCAAGGTAAGAAACCCGAACTGGTGCATACCCTCAACGGCACCGCCATCGCCACCAGCCGGACGCTCATCGCTGTCCTCGAAAACTACCAGCAGGCCGACGGCTCCGTCCTCGTGCCGGAGGTCCTGCGGCCGCTGACGGCCTTCGACCGCATCGGCCCGCGGTCCTAGCGCTACCTTGTCAACTCCGCTCCTCGACCCTGGCTGGGCGCCGTGGCGACCGCAGGTAAGCGGAGGCGCGGTGGCCATTCTTGGCCACCGCGCGGTCGCCAAGACTAAAGGCGACCGCGCTATCCCCCCTCTCGGGGCGCGAAGTTGACAAAGTAGCAGCACTAGCAAAAGTATCTTTTGCATCTCCCACGTCCATCACGTAAAACAATCCTAAGGTGGCGCCGCGTCGCTCCAGGGAGACCTACCTTGCCCGCTCGAAAAGCCGGAACCGGCCCGGTCGGGATGAGGCTCAGCGAATTCCTCAAGGCGCCTCCCGCTCAGCCCAAGCCCGTCTACGTTCTCGTCGGTTCCGACCCCTACCTTCTTCACGAAGGACGCCGCGCCGTCCGCGCGAGCGTCTTCGGCGACACCGACCCCGGCGCCGGCCTCGAGGAACTCGACGGCCCCGAAGCCGACCTCGCCCGCGTTCTCGATACGTTGCGAACGCCGCCCCTGCTGGCCCCACGACGCCTTGTCTTTGTCCGCGACGCCGACGTCTTCGTCCAACGGGCCCGCGACGCCCTCGAAAAGTACCTCGCCGCCCCCGCGCCCGATGCCGCCCTCTGCCTCGAGGTCGCCAAGTGGAATCCGGGCACTGAACTCGGCAAGCGCGTCGCGCGCCTCGGCCTCTGCGTCCAGTGCGAAACCACCCAGCCCCACAGGATCCCCGCCTGGCTCACCCAGCAGGCCCGCAAGCGCCACGGCAAGGAACTCCCCTTCGCCGCCGCCCAGATGCTCGTCGAGCATCTCGGACCCGACATGGGCGCCCTCGTCTCCGCACTCGAAATGCTCGACCTGTACACCGGCCAGGCCCGCGCCATCGACACGTCCGACGTCGACGCGCTCATCGCGCGCGGCCACCACGAACGCATCTGGGCCATGGCCGACGCCGTCGCCGAACGCCGACTCGCCCGCGCCCTCGAACTCCTCGACGCCTTCTGGACCGAGGGAATGACTGCACCGCAGATCGTCGGTCTCCTGCGCGTGCAACTTCGGCAACTCGTTCGCGTCTTTGCATTCGGACGCCAGATGGGTCTCGATGCCGCCATGGCCAAGGCCGGCGTCCCGCGCGGCGCCTTCGCGCGCGTTCGCCGCGCCGTCGAGGCTTTCTCCGCCGACCACCTTGCGGCCGCCTATCAGGCCCTCGTGGATGCCGACCTCGCCGCCAAGACCTCCGCCCACGAACGCCTTGCCATGGAGACGCTCGTCCACCGCCTCTGCAACCCCGAAGCGGCGCGCCTCGCCGCCGACACGGGCGACGCCCTGGAGTAACCCATGCGCGTCCTCCTCGTTCAACTCGCCGCCGACCTTGACGCCCAGCGAAACCCTTACCGCCACGAAGTCGCCTTGCTGGGCGCCGTCTTGCGAGCCCGCGGCCACGATGCCTCGCTCCTCATTCTCGAATCCTGTGACGAAGCCGCCCTCGACGCCGCCCTCACCGGAGCCGCTCCTGACGCCGTCGCCTTGTACGTCGAAAGTCTTTCGGCCGACCTCGCCCGCCGCATCGCCGACTCCCTCGCTCGCATCACCGATGCCCCGCTCCTTCTGTTCGGTCCCCATCCCGCTCGATGCCCCGACGACTGCCTGAGCATGAGCGGCGTCCAAGCCGTCGCCATCAGCCCGGCTGACCTCGCCATCCCCGCCTATCTCGACGCGCCGCACGAAGGTCTCGAACAACTGAAGACCCCCGGCCTCTGGATCAAGTGCGAATCGGGCATCATGCGCAACGCCCCCGGCCGCCCGCCGGAATCCCTCAGCGACTCTCCGCCCCCCGCCCGCGACCTCTACCTTTCCGACCTGGTCCTCGATTCGGGCGGCTACGCGGAGGTTTGCGTCGCCCGCGGCGGCGAGACGACCGGAATCCCCTCCTCGCCTACGGGACCGCCGCCCCAGCCCGCCGCACCCTGGCCCGTCATCCACCGCCCCCTGCGCGCCATCCTCCAGGAGATGTTTAACCTCGCCGAAGAACACCTCGACATGGCAGGTTTCCGTATCACCAATCCCCGCTGGGCCTCCGCCCCCGAGTGGCTCGCCAAGTTCGCCGACGCCTACGCCCGCGACGTGGCCTTGCCCTTTCGCACCGTTCTCGCGCCCCGCGACGTCACCGACGCCGTCGCCCCCCTCCTCGCCCGCGCCGGGTGCGAGGAGGTCCTCATCGAGGTCGGGAGCGGCTCGACGCTTATCCGCAACGACATCCTCGGCCTTGAGGCCTCCGCCGGGGACCTTGTGGACGCCTTTGCCGCCCTTCGCCGCGCCGGCGTTCGAAGCGCCACGCGAGTCGAAATCGGCGCGCCCTACGAAACCCCCGCCTCGCTCGACGAGACGCTCTTGATGCTCAATCGCCTCAAGCCCGACCGGGTGGAAGCGGTCCTGCACTTTCCCGCGCCGGGCACGCGGGCCTACGCCGCCGCCAGGGAAAACGGCTGGCTCGTCGGCGACCCCGCCGCCGCCTACCGCGCCGGTCGCCCTGCCCTGGCCCTGCCGGCCCTTTCCGAAGACGATCTCATCACGGCCCGCGAGACCGTTCCCTACGCCGTCCACCATCCGCGGATCGCGGCCTTGATTCGCCTCGCCCGGCGCGCCAAAATCGGCAAGGGGCGGACCCTCTTCGAACTCGTCGTCAAACCGTTTCTCGGCCCGCCCGTGCGGTCGTCATCGTGAGCCCGCCGCGGAAGCGGCGGGACATCTTAGCCGCGCGCGTTTTGCGCGGCGGGTCTCCGTACCCGCCGCGCAGAAGAAGTGGCGCTATCGTATTACGAGTGCCGTTCGAAACACAACACATATGACGCGAACCCGCTCCCAACTTTCGCCCTCCGACAAAAAGGCCCGCCTCCTCCGCGCCTACGTCGCCCGTCGGCCCGTCTGGTGCGCCTGGCAGGTCACCTATCGCTGCAACTTCCGCTGCCGCATCTGCCCCTACTGGAAGGAGCCCCACTCCCGCGACGAGGAACTTTCCGTCACCGAGTTCGCGCGAGGGGCGGCGAACCTCGCCCGCTCAGGCTCCCTCCTCGTCAACCTCGCCGGCGGTGAACCGCTTTTGCGCGCCGACCTCCCCGAGATCGTCGCTGCAATCGCACGCTTCCACTTCCCACTCCTTACGACCAACGGCTGGCGTCTCCAGGCAGAGACGGCCCGGCGCCTCTGGCAGGCCGGACTCTGGGGCGCGAGCATCTCGATTGACTATCCCGACGCCGAACGCCACGACGCCCAGCGCGGCCGGCCGGGCGCCTTCGACGAGGCCGTACGAGCCCTCGAAACCTTCCGCGACACCCGGACCGCGCCGCACCAGCGCGTCAACCTCATGGCCGTCCTCACCGCGGACAACCAGGACTGCATCGAGGATGTGGTCGCCCTCGCCTCTACGCTCGGCGTGAACTTCATGGTCCAGCCGTACGGCGTGCTTAAGACGGGAGAAGAGTCGCACCGCCCGCGGCCACCCATTTCCGCGATACTTCTCAACCTTCGCCGGCGATACTCCGGCTTCCTGTCGAACCCGTATTTTCTTTCGCGCTTCGATGCGGCGCTCGACGGCGGCATCCCGGGCTGCCGCGCTGGGCAGGCCACGTTCAACATTGACGAGCGCGGCCTCGTGGCCAAGTGCGTTGAGGATCGCGCCAACCCCGTCGGCTCCATCGTCGAGACGCCGATGCCTTTGCTGATTGAGCGCCTCCGCCGCCGCTGGCGCGCCAACACCTGCCGCCAGTGCTGGTACAATTGCCGCGGCGAAGTCGAGGCCCTCTATTCCCCCCGCGGCCTCCTCGCCGCCCTGCCGATATTCCTCGGCCGGCTTTGCGGCACCGGTGCAAAGGAGAAACCATGACGTTCCGGATTACCGTTGTGGCGGGCCTGCTGATCCTGCTGACCTGGGGGACCGTTTTCGCGACCGAGTCCGCCGCGCCGGCCGACAAGCCGCAGGCCGTCTTCCTCTGGCCCAACGGCGCACCCGGCGCCAAGGGCGACACGCTCGAAGACAAGCCGCGCATCACCCCGTACCTCGTGTCCGGCGACGGGCCGAACGCCTGCATCGTCGTCTGTCCAGGCGGAGGCTACGGCGGCCGCGCGGCCCACGAGGGCGAGCCCGTCGCCCGATGGCTCAACACGCTCGGCATCTCGGCCGTGGTCCTCGATTACCGCGTGAAACCGTACCTGCATCCTATTCCGCTGGGCGACGCGCAGCGCGCCATCCGTTTCGTCCGGGCGAAGGCGGCCGAGTGGCGCATCGACCCCAAGCGCGTCGGGATCCTCGGCTTCAGCGCCGGCGGCCACCTGGCGGCCTCGGCGAGCACGATCTTCGACGCCAGCAACCCCGACGCCCCCGACCCCATCGACCGCCAGAGTTGTCGGCCCGACGCAACGGTTCTGTGTTACCCGGTCATCACGTTCGGCGAGTTTCGGCACAACGGCTCCATGGTGAACCTGCTGGGCAAGGACCCCGACCCGAAACTGCGCGAGTCGCTGAGCCTGGAGACCCGCGTGACGTCCCAGACGCCGCCGACCTTCCTCTGGCACACAAGCGACGACTCGGGTGTGCCCGTCGAGAACAGCCTCCTGTACGCGATGGCGCTTCGGAGGAACAAAGTCCCGTTCGCCCTGCACGTCTTTCCGCACGGCCCGCACGGCATCGGCCTTGCCGCCAATGTGCCGGAGGCCCGCCAATGGCCGACAATCTGCGCGGAATGGCTGAAAGGACTCGGCTTCACCGGCAAGTGACGCGTCGGGCAAGCCCGGCGGACCTGTCCGCCGTAGTCCCACCGGACGAAGGCATGATGATCAGCCAGCCTGCCGTAGCAGCATCGAACCGCGAAGGCGGGTCCGCCTGCCGCGCCCGTCGCCTATTCAGTTGACTGCCACCGATCTGTACGACTGCCACCACCGTAGATGCAAGGGCGGTGTGAGAATATATTGGCATCGCCCCAATTCCCTGTGTATAATGCTGGGCGAGCGCTAAAAGGAGAAAGGTCATGAGGCTAACATTAATGTTGTTCTGCTGTCTAGTTGTGATTACCGGATGTGAACCTCCCCCGTTTCTTGACGCGCCCGGGCCGGACAGCCCGAAATCGAAAACCAATCCCAATGGCGTGAGCTCTGTGTCCCAACTTGCACAGGAAGATGGTTACTATCTGGTCAAAGGCGCTGACCTGCACAATGTTGGCGGCGATTTGATTGGGAAGAACATAAGGGTGCGCGGCACGATACGCGATATGGCGACTCCTTTGGGCGGGAAGACCATACTAGTCGAGACGGATGACAACTGCTACTACGTCCAAGTTGTGTTTGGATCGAGTGCGAAGAAAACACCGGAAGAACTAAGGGCGCAACTAGAGAAGGGCGGCTTGCAGAAAGGAAATCCGATAGAACTCTGGTGCACAGTGGATAGCATTGCTCAGGAATCCGGATGGCTGAAAAGTGCCCTGAAATATAAGAGTTGCATAGTGTACTCGGTTGATAAGTGGAAACGCTAAAGCACAAGTGTCAACATGCCACCTTTACTGCCTTCTCGCCTTCATCGTCCCCAGTGTGTTGTTCGTTCAGAAACGAGTCGGCGCAAAAGGCGTCTTCGATAGGGCAATGTCAGACTAGACCTCACGCATATTCCTTATCGATGCGCACCTGGCCGCAATCCAGGCACCGGCACTGGCGGCGAATGACGTAGTTGGGCTGTGCAAGCCTCGGCGAGTCTTGGCTTGAAAGGAATTTGACAAACGGGTGTGTATGATGTATAATGACCCTTGTGGAACGTCCGGCGGGGGTCGGACTGCAAGAGTAGACAGAATTGGCGGCCGGGGGAGGAGAATACCCGGACCACCCTTTTTATGCGCAGTCATGGAGGGATTCTGGACGGCGGCGCGACGGCCTCTGATACCTTCGTTTGGGGCGACGCGAACGTGGGGTTGTACGGGTTGTACGGAGAATCGTCCTACTACGATAGCAACGGATTGCAGTCGAATGCTGAAGCATGGGCGATGGGTTACGCCAACGCATTCTATGCGTGCTCGCGTATGCGCGGGTGTTGAAAGGAACCCAAAATGAAACTCGTCGAGTCTCAACCATCCATCAATAATCCACGAGAGGAATGGCAACAGCCTCGTTGGATGATTGGAGCAATGGCTCTGCTGACAGTGTCTTGCGTATTGGCCGTTCGCTCTGCATACGCTGAGAACCCTGTTTGGACGCATCCATTGGATGGCTACAACTGGGGAGTCGCGTTCGACGGGAGCAACGCAGTTTACGCAGGCGGAGACAACATCGCGAAATACGATATCCAAGGGAGCGTTGTCTGGACCTTGCCAGCGATTGGCGCACAGGACGTTACGACGGATCGCATAGGTGGAGTTTACGCGGCGGGATTTTATGGCCCCAACTACCAGTGGCACACCTTCATCAGCAAATTCGACGCGAATGGCAACTCATTATGGACGACACAGTTCGCTCCGGCAGGAACGGCCATCGCGAGTGGAGTTTCGGCGGATCATCTGGGAAATGTGTTCATAACGGGGCGTCTCGATCCAGGGGGGATGCCTGCTATCGGCGTGCGAAACGCTTTCGTGAATAGGTACGACGCCGCAGGCAATCTTGCTTGGACCCGCACGCTTGGCGATCCGAGTGAAGATGACGAAGGCCAGGACGCCTGTGTGGACGGCCAAGGGAACGTGTACGTCACGGGCTATACTAACGGTAGCATGGGTGGCACGAACTTTGGCGGCAGGGACGCTTTTCTTGCGAAATATGACGTGACGGGGACTCTGGTTTGGTCACGTCAATTGGGAACGGCCTCGCAAGACGAAGCATGGCGGGTGTCTGTTGATGGAATCGGCAACGTGTTCATAGCAGGCGACACATACGGTGATTTCGGTGGAAGTGCTGGCGGTAGAGACATGTTCTTGGGCAAGTTTGATGCACAAGGGAATCTCCTTTGGACGCGACAACTTGGCACATCAGCGACAGACATTGGTTGGGGTGTGGCTGCGGACGGAGCGGGGGGTGCTTTCCTCGGAGGATACACCTGGGGCAGTTTAGGTGCTCAGAACGCAGGGCTAGAGGACGTGGCGATCGCGAAGTACGATGCGAACGGGAATTTGACCTGGGTTACGCAGTTCGGCAGTTCGGGCGGTGATCGTCTCAGAGATATTTGTGCAAATGGTCAAGACATCGCCTATCTGACGGGCGCAGGCTTCGTTGCAGCCGTTTCCATCCCCGAACCCGCGACGCTCTCGCTTCTGGCGGCGGGGCTGGGGGCGGTGTGGCTGAAACGGAGGCGGCGATAGGACTACGACTCGCGCGGCGGCTTGTTCTCGACGTTGTCCAAATCGAAAACGTTGAACTCCACCGACGCCCACGGCGAGACCCCTCCGCTTCGGTCGGGGTGACACCCGGCAGCCCACCCCGCCTTTTCCGTTGATGCTCCGGCGGCGGGCGTCTATAGTCTTTTCAGGAGGATTTCTTCACCGCAGAGACGCAGAGATCGCAGAGGGAGCATTGAGTAACAACGGCAAGGCAATTTTCGCCATCGGCTCACAGCATGTGCCGTTTGCCGTTCCCCTATCTTTGCAGTTCTCTGCGTGCTCTGCGTCTCTGCGGTGAGACCATGTTTTGAAGGAGCGGCGGATGGCGAAAAGCAAGCCGGCCAAATGGACACGCAAGCACCTCCTGGGCCTGGAAGACCTCTCGGCGGGGGAAATCAGGCATCTCCTGGATACGGCCGAGAAGTTCCTGCCCTACGCAACGGGCACGCGGCCGGCCCGTGCACTGGCGGGCAAGCCGCCAGTGCCACACGGCCCTCTCGCTAATCGCACCGTCTTAAACCTCTTCTGCGAGGATTCGACGCGGACGCGGACGAGTTTCACCCTGGCGGCCGAACGGCTGGGCGCCCGCGTCGTCCAGTTCCATGCCGCAACGAGCAGCCTCAAGAAAAATGAATCGCTCCTCGACACCGCCCGCAACATCGAGGCGATGGGCCTGGACGCCATCGTCATCCGCCACCCGGAACGCGGCGCACCCGAGGCCGTGGCCGAGGCCGTCAACTGCTCCGTCCTCAATGCCGGCGACGACGCCCACGAGCATCCGACGCAGGCGCTACTGGACCTTCTCGCCCTGCGCCACAAACTCGGCCGCCTGGATCGTCTAACCGTCGCCATCGTCGGCGACATCCGCCATAGCCGCGTCGCCAGAAGCAACCTCTACGGCCTCTCGAAACTCGGGAGCCGCGTAATCTTCGTCGGCCCACCCCTCTTCCTCGATGGGCTGGACGACATCACCGCACCCGTTGAGACGAGCAGCGACCTCGACGCGGTGCTGCCTGAGTGCGACGCGGTGATGATGCTCCGCGTCCAGTTCGAGCGGCACGAAAGAGTCTCATTCGACCTCGAGGACTACAAACGCGGCTACCAATTAACGGCGAAGCGGCTCGCGCGGGCGAAGCCCGGCGCGATTGTCCTGCATCCTGGGCCGATCAACCGCGGCCTCGAAATCACCGACGAGGTGGCCGACGGCCCGCAGAGCGTCATCCTCCACCAGGTGACGTGCGGCGTGGCGGTGCGGATGGCAGCCCTCAGCCTCTGCATCGGGGCGATGGAGCGCGAGCGCAAGAGCGCCAAACCGTCCCCCCTCACCCCGCCCCTCTCTCGTTCGACCCAGAGGCTCTCGACGGGCCGCGAGGGGAGAGGGAGGGGAAAAAGTAGCGCGGGGGCTTGACCCCCGCGCATGCTGCCATGGCGCGAGGGACAAAGTTTACCCGCCTGCGGCGGGCCCTCGCGCTACGCCGGACGCCGGCGAGAATGGCGCGGCGTCCCGTGGTTGCGCGGCGGGTCAGGAGACCCGCCGCGCAAAGCGAAGTTGGGGTGCTAACGCGGAGAGTGGAGCGTGGCCAGTCTTCTCCTCATGGGCGGACGCGTCATCGACCCCGCCTCCCCAACGGGGCAGGCCGGGCGCGACGAAGTCGGCGACCTTGTAATAGAAGGCGGCCGCATCGCTCGCATCGGCCCGCCCGGCTTCGCCAGGGCAGAGCCTGGCTTCGCCGTGGCGAAGCCGGGATCGCTCAAAGGGGCCGAGCGCGTTCTCGATTGCCGCGGGCGGATCGTCTCGCCGGGATTCATTGACCTGCACGTCCACTTCCGCGAACCTCCATTCGAAGGTGGTAGCGAACGCGCCGGCTTGGCGGAAACCATCGCGACGGGCGCGGCGTCGGCGGTCGGGGGCGGCTTTACGGCGGCGGAGTTCCGGGGACACAATACAATGGCGGTGAAATAAGCATCAGGTAGCCCTCCGGAGGCGTTGGTTTCGCCAGGCGGATCGGGTTTTGCGGAGGTGCGGGTAATGTTTCCATTCGCGTGTGAGGGCGCGGGGTTCGAGGCGGCCGGGGCGGACGTCGACCCGGCTGGCGGCGATGGCATCCAGCAGGCGCTCGTAGTAGATCGGCAGGGCCGCGGCCGGGGCTGCCGCCATGTGGTGCGAGAAGCGGACCACCAAGCGGGCCGCGCCGAGGAGACTGATCTCGGTGGGCTTCCGACCGTGTCGGGCGGCCGCCGCCACGATGAGTCCCCGCACCAGTTGGTAGGCCAGCACGTGGG
>Ga0315284_10017004_pt1 | contig 10309 bp, 10 predicted proteins | sample YL17G09_16_MG_FD_203696 | JGI IMG/M metagenome (GOLD analysis project Ga0315284, IMG submission 203696) | Sediment microbial communities from Yellowstone Lake, YNP, Wyoming, USA - YL17G09_16 | ecosystem: Environmental > Aquatic > Freshwater > Lake > Sediment | place: USA: Wyoming | collected...
CTCAGCTACAGAACTTTCCCAGTGATACCGCAACAGAGGGGAAAGTAGAGAGTATTTTTCTGTCAGTAGTCAGAAGGGATACTTCCAGATCTTCAGCCAGCGCAACGAATTCACAGTCATAGGCAGAACAGGGTGATTTCTTCACCAGGTTCAATACGTGCGTCGAAGACACCGTGTATTCCCTCCCCCTCATATGATCTTCTGCTTCCTCCATGAGCTGCATGGCCGTATCGAAAGAAATCTGATTGCGGCGGATATAGCCTGTTAGGATATTCCTGAATTCTGACCGCCATAAAAGAGGGGCAGCCCAGTTGGCATCTTTCCTTAACGCTGATTCTGCCTGTGAAGTGTGCACCCCGGGAATCCAGAGGTAGGCAATAACATTCGTGTCAGCAACGATCACGGTCTGCCTTCCCCTTTCAACGCGGACAGATCCTTTTCAGACATTCTGACAGAGAGTTTTTTGCGAAGAGAACGCGCACGGACGAGAAGGGCTTCGGGATCTACCTGCGCAGAGCCAACAGCCTGATTCAGGCAGGCAATCACTTCACTGTTCATGCTCCGGTGATGGCGCGCGGCTCTCTGCTTCATCATCTGGTGAAGCTGTTTGGGAATATTTTTAAGAGTAATGGTAGCCATTCTTCACACCTCCAACAGGCTGCTGAAAAACGCCCACCTGCATAAACGCGAAGCCCGCTCTTGCGGTAAATTCTATCGTAAGAACGACCAAACGTTTTATTCAGGAGCGGCCCAAGGTTTTATACTCCTCAGGATTTCTGGCGCCTTGTCCGCCACAGGCGGAGACATTTTTGATCAGCCTTACAAAAGTGTGCTTTTTCAGCACACCTATAAAAAACCATTATGGAACCATAATGCAGTATTTTCCTGTCTGAGTCAAGCAGAAGCCTGTAAAGAGGTGCCTATTCCTCTTCGCCCGGAAGTCATCCATTCGCCGGTGATCACGTTTACCCTAACAGTGAAATAATAGGCAATGGTTATATAAAAATTTCATCTGATCTATTGCCTGCTGCCTCTTGCCTTGTTTACATTCCCGCCATAATCTCCTTGATGGCACTGATCACGGTGTCAATCTCATCGTAGTTGTTAAAGATATTGGTTGAGACCCTGAGCATGCTCTTATTCTTAGTGTCCGATGCCGTATCTTTAAACGAGACTCTCCTGATGACAATCTGGTAGTTATCTTTTAATCCATAGAAAACGGTCTTGGTCTTTGAAGCATCATACGGGTCGTCAAAAGGATTGAAGGAGACCAGACCGGAGCAGAGGTCCCTGTCCGTCGCAGGAGGAGAATAGATCTTATCTGCTCCCCAGTTTTCACTGATCTTCTCCTTCAGGTAGGAGCTCATATCCAGGATACGCTCCTGCACCTTGTCTTTCCCGATGGTGTTGTGCAGGTCCATCACGTCATTGATACACCAAAAGAACGGCGTGCTTAGCTGCCCTCTGAATTGAAATGTGTCAGAATAATAACCGGGACTAGGCGGATATATGTTCGTGACTGAAGGCCAGACGAGGGTCTGAACGTCACTCCGCATATAGAGGACGCCGGTGCCGGGAGGGGCACAGAGCCACTTATGGGGGGAACAGGCGTAGAAGTCGCACCCGAGGTCGTGCAGATTCAGGTTGAGCATCCCTATGGCGTGGGCCCCGTCAACAAGGGAGATGATCCCGTTGTCTTTCGCCAGTTGGCACAGCTCCTGAACAGGCATCCTCAGTCCGGTAGTATAGTTGATGTGGCAGAAGCTCATTACCTTTGTCTGGGGCGTAATGGCGTTCTGGAAGATGGAAATAATCTGGTCCTTGCTCGTGGCAGGACTGGGCAGGGGCACCTGTGTAACCGTGATATTTCTCCGGTCCCTGAGGATATCCCAGGGGCAGATACCAGCTTCGTGCTCATGCAGGGTGGTAAGCACCTCATCTCCTGCCTTGAGATCCAATCCGTTGGCGATAAAGGCCATCCCCTCGGTGGTGTTCATGGTGATGACAATTTCGTTCTCGGTAGCCCCCGCCCCCAGGAATGCAGCGATATTGGTGCGGGTCTCAGTCTGGAAGTAATTGAACTGTTCACTGTCAATAACAGCCGCATAGGGATTTGCAGCAAATTCTCTGCAATAGCTCTTGATCCGGTTAAGGACACAGCGGGGCATGGAACCTTCCGTGCCGGTATTCATGTAAATCAATCCAGGTGCTAAAACAAACTGCGTGCGTACTAATTTCCAGAAGGCTTCATCTTTTAACCCCTGAGATGTACTGGACTTAAGCGTTTCGAGTGTATTGCGAGATTCAGCATCTCCGGAGAGGAGTAAGGCTGAAACCCCTCCTATCGCCGCTGCACCGCAGAGCTTCATAAAGTCTCTCCGTTTGGTATCAAAACAGGATATCGGTTTATTCTCCTTGCCCATCGTTCTACCCTCCTTTTTTTATCGTGCTGCCCCAGAGACCGCCCTGGGAGTAGCAACTCTCTTGACCTCACGAAAAACCTTCATCAGGTTTTCACCCCATATCTTACATACCTGAAGAAAACATGTGGGAAAACGTTATCCTGTCATGATGCCATTTCTTATTCCGAGGTCGACTAACGGTTCCTTTACCCCTTCTCTCTCCAGGATCATTCTCGCGCACTGCAAACCAGACAGCGTCACCGACGATACCCCGACTGCCGGCTGTGTCCAGTGTCCGCTTAGGAATAAATTTCTGATTGGCGTCGTGTGAGCTAACCGCTTCGGCCCGATCTGCTGGGGGCTGCATGCCCACCCCATGCTTGCATCTGTGCCGCAGAGGTCGTATCTGTCAATCGTTACTGGCGACCAGAACTCCTGATAGACAATGTGTTTGGAGAGATCGGGGATCGCCTTTTCCGCCCGCTTGATCATCTTCTCAACTACTTTCTGCTGCCACTCCTGATTCTCCCAACCTGTGGAGGGGACAGGTATGGCATGGATGACCAGGGCTGTCTTGCCTTCAGGCGCTGAGGTGCGGTCGCTCAGAGGGGCAAGCTGAAGCCGGTAAAAGGGCTCAGGCCCCTTCTCATCGAGCAGCTTCGGTCCCACATCCCTGAAGTGCTCATCCGTATCATAGGTTGAGCTATGGATGTGGAGGGCAGGGACAAGCCCCATCTTCTTCAGATCCATATCCAGACCTAAAAAGAGTGCGGCAAAGGGAGGCGTGGGCTCCATCTTTCCTAATGCTGTCAGGAATTTATTGTTTACCTGCTCTTTCCCTATGAGTTTTAAAAAGGTCTGCCTGGCAGCAGCGTTGGAAATGACGTACTTTGCCCTGATCTCATTTCCTCCCTGACTTGCTGTTTTCCCTGCTGGTGTTGATAAATAAGAAGAAACAATCCTTACGCCAACGGCCCTCCCATCTTCAACAAGGATCTTTTCCACGAGCTGCCCAACCGCAACCTCTCCACCCCTGTCCTGGATGCTCTTGGCAAAGGCCTCGGATACTGCCTGTGCTCCCCCCTTGACATGGGGATTGGAAAGCCCCCCTTCGATAAGCAGACCGGCGATGGCGAGGACGGACATCCTGGAGGGCGGCAGGTTCGCACAGGTCGAATTGATGGAAAGGACCGATTTAAGCCTGGGGTCCTTGACATAGTCATTCATGAAGGGGATAATACCCTTCCCCATGTGTCGCACCAGAGATGGACACTTGAAGAGGATGCGCGCCACATCCATAGGTTTTGTGCCCAGGAACATGGCATAGTCCATCTGCTCATAGATCTTCACCAGGGTATTGAAAAAGGCTTTGATACCATCCTTTTCGTGGGGGAAAAGCCTGATGAGCTGCTCGATAAACCTCCGGCGTGCCTCCTCACCTCCTGTGTACATATAATAATCAAAGTCCGGCATATGGACGTGGTACCCCTGCTCCAGAGGAATGAACTGAATATCTTCTGCAATTCCCAACCGCTCGATCAGCCTCCTGAAAAAACCTTCTCTCTTCGTGGTCCCTGAAATAATGGAGGCAGCAGGAGTAAAGTTGAACCCGTTCCGCTTATAACTCGAGCAGAGTCCACCCACCTGCATGTTCTGTTCGATAACGAGGACTTTCATCCCCTTGTAAGCGAGCCAGGCGCCGCAGGACAGTCCTCCCATCCCGGCTCCGATGATAATGACATCGTACGTATCTTTCATTCATCACCTCGCCTATTTGCCGTAGAGTTCGTCAGCCATGTCTTTCAGTCCAAGCTCCTCAAGTTTTGTCCGAGTCGGCCACCCCGTTTTAATATCAAACCCCGATTCCTCATAATACTCATCCAGCATCCCGTCGAGGTCCTTCACGTACCTCCCATTGGCAGGCCCTCCCTTAACCGGCTCAGTGAGAAACCTCTTGGGCAGGGTGTCATCCTTCCGGGTAAATCCTTCCCTGGCATTAAAGGCCCGCTGGACAGAGACTGTTCTCTCGCCTACTCTGAGATATTCTTTGAGATCCATCTCCCTTCCCGAGATTGCATTGTATGCTTCAATGGTCTGGTGCACAGTGGGAATTTCAAACAAGCCGGGATACAGGCATACGCCGACACAGTTAGCTGCTATGGTGAACTCTTTATAGGGCTTGTACCACTTAGCAATGCCCTTTTCTTCATTCGGGTCCGGCTTTTCCTTGAGGCCTGTTACATCGGAGAAGATCACTCCCATGTCCATGGGAAAACCCCATGGCCTCACAACTGAAGCTCCCCTTTCGGCAACAGCAGCTGTCAGAGCCGATGCCTTGTTCTGCCTCCACTCATCGCCGTCCAGTTCCACGCCCTTCACATGCATGGAGTACTCTTCAGTGCCATGCCCTACTTTTTCTGCTGCCCGCTTGACCCCCTCAGCAAGGATATCTCCAAACCCTTCCCTCGTAAGCATCATCTCCATCAGCCTGACACATCCTGTTGCATCTCCCCAGGTGAGTTCCAACCCGCCTGTTTCTTCAGTGGAAAGCAGGCCGCGCTCCTGGCACTCCATCATCCAGGCAGCCAGCTCTGCCGATGAATTGACACAGATACCGTTGTGATCACAGATCTCGGTAATCTTCCCGATAGCCTCTATGTCCGTGATCCCGCATTTCCACCCCCAGTTCCAGAAGGCCTCAGCCATCGGACCGCCTGTCTCAACTCCCTTATAAGGACCTTTTTTTATCCTGCTGATTACCCCGCACCCGATGACACAACCATAGCACCGCTTGTGCTCTTCGAAGAGGGCTTCTGCGATGGGTTCTATGTAGAGCTTCGGACCGTCCTTCCAGCCCCCCTCCTGGAAGTGCTTGTGTCCAAAATCCTGCACCTCTGCTACGAATTTATTGAAAAAGGCTGAGCTGAAATTCTTCAATCCCTGGATCAGTTCGCTTTTATTCATAGCCTCGACCACCGCAAAGCTTAAATCCCGCAATCTCTCGAGGTCATAAACGGGGACCATCCCGGTCCCCCGGATAGCGATAGCCTTGAAATTCTTTGAACCCAGTATGGCTCCGCTCCCACCTTTACCGGCAAACCGTATGTCGTTCCCTATGTTGGCCATGCGAATAAGCCGTTCACCGGCAGGTCCTATCCCTATCACCTGGATCTTCGGGTCGTCCTTCTCTTTCCATATGATCTCCTGAGTTTCGGGAATCGTCTTGCCCCAGAGTTTTTGAGCATCCCTTAGCTCAACCGTCTCATCATCAATCCAGAGGTAAACAGGCCTTTTCGCCTTCCCGGTAAGCGCAACCAGGTCATATCCGGCAAACTTCAACTCTGCACCCCATCTCCCTCCAATGTTTGACATGGAGATGCCCTCTGACTCAGGTGATTTGAAGACGATACAACCCCGGGCACCGGCAGGAAATATCGTCCCGTTGAAGGGAGCAGACGCAAACATCACTGCATTTCCCGGGTGGTACGGCTCTGTTTTAGGCTTTACCATCTCCCACAGCAACCGGCTGCCAATCCCCTCTCCTCCGATATAATCACGGATGAGGTCAGCCCGCATCGGTGACACGTCAATTTTATCTTTGCTTAAATCCACCGTGATCATCTTTGGTATATATTTCTTTCTCATAAAGCACTCCTAAAAAATGGTTGTAAACCTACTTCAATTCACTATCTCTGAGGTCTCTGAAAAACAGGATTCCTCGTTGCTCAACAATCCGCCTGAGGCGGAACAATTCTACATCTCGCTTCACTGCAAATTCGAAACTCTCCGCCTGCGGTCCGCCGTTGGCGGATTACCGAAAAAATCTTCAATTCGCACTCGGAACCCTGTTTTCGACTTTTTCAGAGATCTCATCTCCTTTTTTGTTCTCCCTTCAATGCATATTGGTTATAACAATCAATTACCTCGCTCCAGGTAGCTTGGCCACTCACATAGGTGTTGTACTTTGTAATTACACTGGACCAGGTTGAACAACATTGTTCAGTCTCAGTCTCCCATTGCCACTCACCCATTCCTCCCAGCATGTCATAAACATGGAGATAGCCGTTGTGATCAAGGAACGTAGCTGCCTGATTGCTTCTATAACCCGACTCGCAAACGGTAAGTATTTCAGCATCTGCAGGTAATTCCTGATATCTCTGTTGAAATACATCAGGCCAGGGGAGGTTCATGGCACCGGGAATATGGCCGTTATCACAGAATTCTTCTGGTGTTCTCACATCAATAACAAGTAATGCAGTATCAGTACTTACGAGATCATGTGCCTGCTCAGGGGTAACATCAGTGTGGTCCTGAAGGCCTGCACGCACCGGCCACAGATAGTGAAATTCAGACTTAGAGTATGCATGGACAAGTCCGGATTCCATGAGGACCATCCATGCATTCGAGCATCCATAGGCATAGGTCGTGGAAGACCAGTAGTAGTCACTCTCCACGCCGGTAAAGGGATGCCCTGCTGGAAGGGCCGGTGCAAACTGTGAAGCGTCCGTGAGGCTGTGCAGCTCTTTGCGGTTGGGGAGACGCCAATCCGCGTAACCATAGTTTGGATACATCCCTGCGTTCATCCCAGCCACATAGTTCAGGGCCCCGTACCAGTCGATTGCAGCACCAGACCTGTTCGCATCTTTCGTCCACATGAGACCGGTGAGGGTATCAGTGACCGTACTATCACTATTATCCGTAAATCTGGGATCAGGCCAGGCAACTCCCTTCTCAAGGTCGCCGTCATCGCCCGTCCCATAGCTCTCTGTCTGCCCCGTTTTCCACACCTGAGCCGGTTGAATCAGGTGCTCACCCCCGCGTACCGGCCAGACGTAGTAGTTGGTTGACTTGCTGGTTGCGCATACCCAGCCATCAGTCATATTGACCCGCCAGGCGGAGTTCGTAGAACTTGCGTAGGTTGTTGAAGGCCAGTAATAGGTGTATTTCTTATTCTGTACATCAGCAAAATACTGCACATTCGTAAAACCCTGTGTATTCAGCCATGCTGCTGTGTTTGCTTCCCCTCCATGAACAAGACTCTCCAGTTCATTGACATTGGGAAGGCGCCAGTCTGCGTAGCCGAGGTATTGTTCAGCGTTCAGTTTTGCCACATAATCAAGCGCATGCTGCCAGGTCACCGCCCCATCATCTGCCGTACCATCTTCATCCCACCCCAGATCCCTGGCAGGCATCATATTTGCGTTGGATGCCCAGATAAGTCCCGTGAGGTTATCTGTTATTGTTGTGTCAGCATTTGTCGTAAACCTTGGACTTGGCCATGCAACCCCTGACAGAAAATCTCCATCCTGCCCCGTACCTGGGCAGGGAATCTCGGTCCCTCAGGAGAGGTAGCACTTCGTCTGTCCTGTCTCCGGAAGGTTGACGAAACCTGCGAATGCAGGGGAGGCTACAAGAAGGCACGCGAACATGAAGAAACCAATTCTTTTCATTACTATCTCCTTCCTTAAAAACAGTGATAAATTAAGAATTAAGAGTTAAGAATTTCATTTTTAATTCTTCACTCTTCATTCCTTCCTATTGCCCGTTGCCTGATGAGCAGTTAACGGCACCGGATCATTCTGTTCTCTGTGATGATCAGGTCAACAGGAATATCGCGCTCCGGATTGCATGGTACCTCATTTACGATTTGCAGTTCAAAGGCCAAGGCTGCCACCGGTATCTTACCTTGCAAGCAGCGGAGCAACTTGTCATAGTAGCCTCCACCGTACCCTATCCTCCTCCCCTTCTCGTCGAAGACGCTTCCCGGCGCAATAATCAGGTCAAGCTCTTCTGGGCTGACTTTTTTCCTCTTCTCTTTTTTGGGTTCAGGGATTCCATAGGTGCCTGGGACGAGATCGTGATCGTAGTCTTTCAGTTCTGACAGAATCAGGCGATGATGCTCAAGATCGGTAACCGGCACCATCACCTTTTTTTTAAGCAAGATTGCCGCTTTGACCATCTCCTCCGTCAGCACTTCACTCCGGAAGGAGATGAAAAACATCACCGTCTTTGCCTGGATGAATTCAGGAAGCTGAAAGAGGAGAGACTTGATTGCCCTGCTCTTTCTGACTCTCTCGTCAGGGGTAAGGGCATCACGCAGGGTAAGAACCCTTTTCCGTAATACCCTCTTTTTTTCTTTAATTGATTCCATTGCCCCGTTTAGACTGCAATAAACTTGCTCTGGTTTCATCTACCACAGAGATTGCTTTGTTCCGCCGTCGGCGGACTACGGCGAACTCCTCGCAATGACATCAGGGGAACACCGTTATTTTTTGTCATTGCGAGTCCGCCAGGGCGGACGAAGCAATCTATTTTCAAGGCATTAATTTTAGACGTAAGCGAGCCAGTGCTTATATTTCTCTTCCCTGCCCTGAACAATGGAGTAGAAGGTAGACTGAATGGCCTTGCAAATGGGACCGGGTTTTCCTTTTCCAACGGTGCGGTCATCCACCTCCCGGATCGGGGTAATTTCAGCAGCCGTTCCGGAAAGGAAGACCTCATCGGCTATATAAAGCTCATCGCGGCTAAGCCTCTCCTCAAGAACCGGTATCCCCCTGTCCTTGGCAATCGTGATGATTGCATCCCGCGTGATACCTTTCAGGATAGAGTTGGCAGGAATTGTCTTCAGGACACTGTTTTTCACCATGAAGATATTTTCTCCGCTCGCCTCGGCTACATACCCTTCTGTATCAAGCAGGATCGCCTCATCATACCCTGCGGCAATCGCCTCTTTCTTGGCAAAGATGGAATTCACATAATTGCCGCAGATCTTTGCCTTGGTCATCATCACGTTTGCGTGGTGGCGGGTGTATGAAGATACCTTTGCCCTGATCCCGTTACTCACCCCGTCTTCCCCGAGGTACGGCCCCCAGGGCCAGCAGGCAATCGCCACCCGCACCGGATACTCTTTGATGAAGAGTCCCATCTCTCCGTCGCCGATGAAAACCAGCGGACGGATATATCCCTCTTTCAGCCCGTTTACCCTGAGCGTCTCCAGGATGGCATTGAAGATTGCCTCCCGGCTGAAGGGGATTTCAATAAGCCCGATATGAGCAGACTCAAAGAGACGGTCAACGTGCTCCTTCAGGCGGAATACAGCAGACTTCCCGTCCTGGGTGCGGTAACACCTGATCCCTTCAAAAACCCCCAGTCCATAGTGGAGAGTATGGGTGAGGACATGTACCTTCGCATCGTCCCAGTTCACCAGTTTTCCATCCATCCATATTTTCTCTGTCTTGGCAAGCATCAACCTTCTCCTTTCATTTTGTGTCCACGGTAAGGGCGTATGGTGATACGCCCTTACGAAAAATCCTGTTTATGCTCCGGAGGTACGGTTTCTTCACGATACCCCTCTCCGTAATGATTGCAGTTATGTATTCAGCCGGGGTGACATCGAAAGCAGGGTTCCATGCCTTAATCCCGACGGGAACAAACCTCTTCCCCTGAATGTGGGTCACCTCTTCTCCACTGCGAAGCTCGATGGGGATTTCTTTCCCGCTCCGTATCCTGACATCAATGGTGGAGAGAGGGGCAGCGATATAGAAGGGGATACCATGAGCCCCGGCTGAGATGGCCAGTGCATAGGTTCCGATCTTGTTGGCCGAGTCGCCGTTTGCGGCAATCCGGTCCGCGCCGGTGATGACCAGATCAACCATCTTCTTCTGCATGAGGAAAGCGGCTGCGCCGTCAGTGAGCACCGTTACCTTGATCCTGCTCTTCTTGAGTTCCCAGGCAGTCAACCGTGAGCCCTGAAGGACCGGCCGGGTCTCACAGGCAAATACCTCAATCCTCTTTCCCTCTTCCTTGGCCGCCCTGATAACACCGAGGGCCGTCCCGTACCCTGCAGTGGCCAGGGCGCCGGCATTGCAGTGGGTGAGTATCCGGGCGCCGTCTCTGATGAGCTCCCT
>Ga0315284_10017005_pt1 | contig 10308 bp, 8 predicted proteins | sample YL17G09_16_MG_FD_203696 | JGI IMG/M metagenome (GOLD analysis project Ga0315284, IMG submission 203696) | Sediment microbial communities from Yellowstone Lake, YNP, Wyoming, USA - YL17G09_16 | ecosystem: Environmental > Aquatic > Freshwater > Lake > Sediment | place: USA: Wyoming | collected...
TCGTTCGTGCCGCTTTATGAGAAGAAGGGGAAGCTTCCCTGGCCCATCCAGGGGCCGATCATCACCGCCTTCGGCCTGCAGAAACACCCCCGGTTCAACACGATCACCCAGAACAACGGCATTGAGATCGCCCCGAATAAGGAAAAGGCCGTCATCCAGTCGGTCCACCCCGGCCGGATCGTTTACGCGGACGTCTTCGAGGGGTACGGCAACCTCATCATCATCGACCACGGAATGGCCTATTACTCGCTCTACGGGCACTGCTCGGAGTTCCTGGCCGCCAAGGGAGACGCCGTCAAGGCCGGCCAGCCGATCGCCCTCGTCGGAGACAGCGGTTCCCTGAACGGCGAGTGCCTTTACTTCGAGCTCCGATTCAAGACCCGGGCCCTCGATCCCTTGCAATGGCTCAGGGGAAGATGATACAATGGATCTTCAAAAATCATGAGATCCGAACGGTTCCGCCTTGTTTTTCTCTCGGCCTGCGCCGCCCTCTGCCTCTTCTTCGTCCTCGAGAGGAACTTCCTCCCCGGGATCTCCCAGAAGCTGACCCACAAGGGTCTCGACCTCCTGGCAAACGTCACGCGCCTGGTCAAGAACGACTACATCGATGAACGGGACCCGGACCGGACCATGGAGGGGGCTTACAAGGGGCTCATCGATTCCCTGGACCCGGTCTCGAGCTACTTCAGCCCCGATGCCACGGCCAAGTATCTCCGGAGGGATTCGCGGTGGGCCGATATCGGCGTCGTCCTCTTCAAGGGATCCTTCGGCCTGTTCCCGCAGGTCGCGGGGATCATCGAGGACTCCCCGGCTGAAAAAGCGGGCATCAAGCCGGGCGACACCTTCAGCGCCATGGACGGCCGGGGGACCCTGAATTGGAGCTCCCTCGAAGCCAACCTCTATCTCAAGGACCTGGAACAGAAGCCCGTCGTCCTCAAGGTCCTCCGGGAGAACCAGACCCTGGAGCTCAGCGTGGAGCGGGCCGTCCTCTTTCCGGACCCGGTCTCTTTTAAGTCATCGGACGCGTTCGCGGTCCTGAGTCTTCATAATCTCTACGCCCCGTGCGTGAGCGAGGTCCGGAAAAGAGTCCTGCCGCTCCTCAAGTCCCAAAAGAAGCCCCTCGTCCTGGACCTCAGGAACTGTTATGAAGGCGAGATCGAAGAGGCCCGGGATTTCCTCAACATCTTCATCCAATCGCCGCGGATCGGCGACTTCGAGAAGAGGGGCGGGATCAAGGACCCGGTCGCCTGCCCCGCCGAGCCGGAACTGGCCAGGCTGCCGGTCGCCGTATGGACCAACCGCGGCACGATGGGGCCGTCCGAGCTCGTGGCGGCCGTCCTCCAGGAGACCAAGAAGGTCAAGGTCATCGGCTCGGAAACCCCCGGCCTGGTTTCCAGACAGGAGCTCGTCCCGCTCCAGGATGACAGCTCCGTCCTCGTCACATCGGGCGTCTTCACCCTCGCCTCCGGAAAGAAGCTCTGGGAAAAGGGTGTCGTCCCCGACGAGAAGATCGGCTTCGAGGACCAGGACCCTGCCGCATACCTGAAAAGGACCGCGGCCCTCTTTCCCAACCGCTGACAGATGAAACTCAAAGGGATCCCTCAGTGGCCCGTCTATTCCGTGGCCGCCTGGGTCCTCTGCGGGCTGGCCCTCTTCTCCATGCTCGCCCTCGACCGCATGAATTGGAGGAAGGGGGAAAAGTCCTATATTTTCACAGGGTCCCGCGTTCCCAAGGCGCCCAAGGCCCAGGTCAAGCCGGTTCCGGAGATCGTCAAGGAAAAGCGGGCGGAACCTCCGGCCGTGGCCGTGAGGAAACCCGAGCCGAAACCGGCGCCGCCGGTCAAGGAGCCTGTCCGGGTCCAGCCGGCGCCCGCGGCCGCCGCTCCCAGGGGCAAGGTCGCCCTCATCGTGGATGACATGGGGAACAGCCTGGAGGCCCTGGACGAACTTTTGGGCCTGGGCGAGCCGGTGACGATCTCGGTTCTCCCCTACAGCCCCTATTCCCGGGAAACGGCCGAGATCGCCCACGAGAAAGGCCTCGAAATCCTCCTCCATCTCCCCCTCGAATCCCTGAACAACCACGACTCCGAAGCGGGCGAGGAAGGCCTCATTCGTTCCGGGATGGGCGAGGCGGAGGTCCGGAAGCTCATGGCCGACAACCTCGACCGGGTCCCTCACATCAAAGGCGTCAACAACCACATGGGCTCCAAGGTCACGGCCGACGAGACGCTCATGCGGACGATCCTGGAGCCGCTCAAGGAGAAGGGGCTCTTCTTCCTGGACAGCCGGACGAGCGGCCGGTCGGTCGCCTACACCGTGGCCCGGAACCTGGGCATCCCCGCGGAATCCCGGCAGATCTTTCTCGACGCCGACGGGAGTAGCGACCTCATCAAGGAGAGGCTTCTCGAGCTTTTCAGGCTGGCCCAAAAGGAGGGCCGGGCGATCGGCATCTGCCACCCCTTCCGGGAAACGCTTCAGACGCTCAAGGAGAACATCCATCTCCTGGAGGGCTACGGGCTGGAAGCCGTCTTCGCCTCCGAACTGGCGACCCGCCGCGATTGAATTCTTTTCCCGGTTCCATTATATTAGGATCAACAGAGAGGAGGATTTTCATGAAAAAAAGTGCGAGCTTCATTCTCCTTGCGGGAGGGGTCCTGTCCGTTCTTCTCATGTCTTCCTGCAAGTCCATGTCAACCGACGAGCTTAAGAAAACCATTGAGATCATCGACGTCGAGACCAAGTGGGTCTCCAAATACTACCAGCCGTGGCCTCCCAGGCTCCTCCTCGTCCCGGTCCTATCCTTCCGGGTGAAGAACATCGCCGTCGAGCCCCTCACCTACGTCAATTTCAACGCCATCTTCAAGTTCAAAGGCGACCCCGAGAACCTGGGCGACAACTTCCTGGCCGCCATCCGGGGCAAGGCGATCCAGGCGGGAGACGTGAGCGACGTCATCACCCTGAAGAGCAACTTCGGCGTCGAAGGCAAGAGCGTCGAATCCATCAGGAGCAACCCTCAATGGAAGCCGGTCGAGGTGAGACTCTTCGCGCGCTCCAAGGGGTCCCAGTTCGTGCTCATCGGCGAGTGGGACGTCTCCCGGACCATCGACTTCAAGGAACCCGAGCCCGTAAAGGTTCAATAGGGCCGGACCCGCTCCGCCCTGCCGCAAGTTCCGAGGACGACGAAAGGACGACAATGAACACGATCCTGCCTGCCAAGATGTTCCTGACGAAGGGAAGCGGACAGCACGGGGAGAAACTGGTCAGCTTCGAAAAGGCCCTGCGGGAGGCCGGCATCTCGCCGTTCAACCTGGTGAAGGTTTCGAGCATCTTTCCGCCCGGCTGCGAGCTCGTTTCCCGGGAGAAAGGGCTGAAGCTTCTCATCCCGGGGCAGGTCGTCTTCCTGGTGATGAGCGAGAACGCCACGGATGAAGGCCACCGCCTGATATCGGCGTCCATCGGGATGGCCGTGCCCAAAGGACGGAGGTCCTACGGTTATCTGGCCGAACACGAAGGCTTCGGGCAGGCGGAGATGGACGCCGGGCGATACACGGAAGACCTGGCGGCGGAGATGCTGGCCACCAAGCTCGGCCGGAAGTTCGACCCCCGGAAGGCCGGAGGGAAGAGCGGCAACACATATCGCCTCTCCGCGACGGTGTCCGTGACGACGAGGAGCATCACCCAGATCGCCAAGGGAAGCCAGGGGTTATGGACGACGGCCATTGCGGCCGCGGTTTTCGTGACCTGACCTACAGGTCGAGGGGGTTGGGCTTCAGGATCTTGATGTAACTCTTCTCCTTGAGGCCCTTGAGGTATTCTTCGAGCTTTTTGTCCTTCTTCTGGACAAAAAGGCTCTCTTCCACGTTCTTCTTGACCTCTTCGAAGGTCATCAGGCGGCTGTCCTTTTTTTCCTCGAGTTTCAACAGGTACCAGCCGTTCTTGGTCTCGACCCAGCCGCTCGTCTCCCCCGCCTTGAGCTTGGAAACGGCCAGCTCCAGGGCCTTGTCCAGCTCGCCTTTCTTGAACTTCCCCAGGTCGCCTTCGGATTCCTTGGCCGGCCCATCCGAATAGTCCTTGGCCAGGACGTTGAACGGCTCTCCGGCCTTGACCTTGTCCCCGATCTCCTTCTTCTTCTCTTCCAGCGCCGCTGGGGCCTTCCCCTCCGTGGACAGATAGACGGCCCTGATCTTGTATTCCTCGGGCTCGGTGAACTCCTGGGGGTGGAGCCTGTAGTAGCCGATGATCTCCGAATCGTCGAGGACGATGGACCTGTCCACCTCGGAATAGATGACGCCCTGCTTGAGCATGTTGTCCTCGAGCTGCTTGATCCACTGGTCATAATCCATGCCTTGCTGCTGGAGCCCTCGCCTCAGGTCGTCGTCGGAGGCGATGTTGTTTTCCTTTTTGATGCTCTCGACGGCCGCCTTGAGCTGCTCGCCGACGTTCAAATCCTTCTCCTTGGCTTGCTGCATGAGCAGGAGATCGGTGATCATCATGTTCAGCATCTCTTTTTTCAGCATGGCATACTGCTTCTCATACTCCTCCCCCTGGAGGGCGGCCCTCATCTGCCGGACCGTGGAGTCGTATTGCTCCTTGTACTGGGACAGGGTGATGATGTCGACGTTGACGATGGCAACGATCTCCTCGACGACCTGGCCGGCAGCCAGGGATAGGACGGCCGCGAGCCCGAAGAGCGCGAAAACGGAGGTTCTTTTTCTCATGTCTCATCCCTCTGGTAGGCGAAGTTAAGCATTTCGGGGTGGGAGCTCCAGGCCAGGGACCCTTTGAGCTCCTCGAGATGGGAGGCCAGGGCCTCTTTGACCTTCCCGTCAAGGATCCTGATCCGGATGGACGGGGCGGCCTCCTCCTCGGACAGGAGCTCCGGCGGGAATCTCTTGTCCAGGCGGAAGATGTGGTATCCGTAGGACGATTCGACGACACGGCTCAACTTGCCCTCTTCCAGGGCGAAGATGACCTTTCCCATCTCGTAGGGAAGGTCGCCGTTCTTGAAAACGCCCATTTTCCCGCCCTTGAAGGCCTCGGGGCCGGCCGATTCCTCCTGGGCGATCTTCCGGAATTCCTCCTCGGTGGCATTCTCCAGGTTCCTGAGGACCTCAACGGCCTTTTCTTCGGTCTCGAGGAGGACCTGGCTCACCCTGACCCTTTCCGGCAGGAGGAAATCCTTTTTATGCTCCTCGTAGGTGGCCCGGACCTCTTCGTCCTGGACCCTGATATCCTTGAGGAGCGGGTAGGCATACTTATCGATGAGGGGCCTGTCGAAGAGGGATTCGTCCTGCTCTCCACGGGCCGGGGCGGCCGCTTCCTCCGGCAGGGACTCGCCGGCCAGCTTGACCAGGTAGTCCTTTTTCTCTTCCTGGGTCAGGGAGACGCCCTGCCTGCGGGCCGCTTCCAGGAGAAGCTTCTCTTCGACGAACTTATCGAAGAGGCGGCTCAGGGAGAGGTCGGAGAGCTTTCCCGTGCCGGCGTTCGTCCGGACGTATCGATCGAAATCGGAGGCCGTGAACGCCGATCCTTCGACGTTAAGGACGATCCGGCCCGGGTCCCCGGCGCCGTTCGGTGAAGAGGCCTTCCGGAGGTCGGACCCATTCCCGCAGCCCGCGGCCAGGAAAACGACGCAAGCGGCCAGGAGCGCGGCGGGCCGGTCGAGCAACGGGGAGACAACTCTCATCTTTTTTAATTTCAATCCATTATAGTATATCCGGTCAATTCCTTCAAGACGAGGACGGTTTCGTCCAGGAACTCCCTGTCGGTCCGCGCCGGGAGGTTCAGGGACATGACGCCCGCCGGCGAGAGCGAACCGGAATACCTCTTGAGAAGCGACGGAAGACGGGCGAGGTCGACCCCCGTCGAAGGGAAAAACTTGAAAACGAGCCTCTGCCCGGCCCGGTCGAGCGATTCGATCCGGAGCTTTTGGGACAGGAGCTTGATCGCCCCGTATCTGAGGAGGTTCTCCACGCTGTCGGGGATGTCCCCGAAGCGGTCCAGGACCTCTGCCCGGATCTTCGCGATCGATTCCAGGTCGTCCAGCGAGGAAAGCCTCTTGTAAAGGTTGAGCCTCAGGTTGACCTGGGGAAGGTAATCTTCGGGGACCCGGATGTCCGCCTTGAGGTTGAGCTCGGTCTTGACCTCTTCGACCGCCTCTCCCTTGAGCTCCCGGATGGCCTGGTCGAGAAGGTGCATGAAGTAGTCATACCCGACGGCCTCCATGGTGCCGCTCTGCCGGTGCCCGAGAAGGTTGCCGGCGCCGCGGATCTCAAGGTCCTTGGCGGCCAGCCGGAAGCCGGAGCCCAGCTCCGAGAACTCCTTGAGGGCCTTGAGCCGCTCCTTGGCCTGCGGGGTGAGGCCCATGAGCGGCGGGACGAGGAAATAAGCGAACGCCTGGCGGGAGGAGCGCCCGACCCGGCCCCTCAGCTGATAGAGTTGGGCCAGGCCGAAAAGGTCGGCCCGGTTGACGATCAGGGTGTTGACGAGCGGGATGTCGATGCCGTTCTCGATGATGGTCGTCGAGACGAGGACGTTGGCTTTCCGGCTGATGAAGTCCATCATCCGCTTTTCGAGGAGCAGGCCCGGCATCTGCCCGTGGATGGTGACGACCCTGGCCTGGGGGACGAGCTTTTCCACGAGGCTGGCGATCTTGTCGATGTCCTCGATCCGGTTATGGACGTAGTAGACCTGACCGCTGCGGTTAAGCTCCTGGCGGATGGCCGAGGCCACGAGCCCGGCGCTGAACGACGTCACGACCGTGTGCACGGAAAGCCGGTCCCTGGGGGGGGTCTCGATGAGGCTGATGTCCCGGAGGCCCGTCAGGGACATGTTCAGGGTCCTGGGGATGGGCGTCGCCGTGAGCGTCAGAACGTCGATATTGGCCTTGAGGCCCTTGATCTTCTCCTTGTGGCCCACGCCGAACCTCTGCTCCTCGTCCACGACGAGAAGGCCGAGGTCGCGGAAGGCGACATCCTTGGACAGGATCCGGTGGGTGCCGATGAGGACGTCCACCTGCCCGTTCTTGAGGTCGGCGAGGATCATCTTCTGTTCGTTCTTCGACTGGAGACGGGTCAGGGCCTCGACGCGCGCGGGGAAGAGGACCATCCGGTTCTTGAACGTCTTCAGGTGCTGGCTGGCCAGGACCGTGGTCGGGCAGAGGACGGCCACCTGCTTGCCGTCCATGACGGCCTTGAAGGCCGCCCGCATGGCGACCTCGGTCTTGCCGTAGCCGACATCGCCGCACAAAAGACGGTCCATGGGGGTCTCCGACTCCATGTCCTCCATGATCTCCCGGATGGACTTGAGCTGGTCCTCCGTCTCCTCGAACTCGAAGATCTTCTCGAACTCGGACTCCCACTCCCCCGCCGGGCTGAAGGTGTGGCCCTTGATCGACTTCCTCCGGGCATAGAGCTCGACAAGTTCCTTGGCGATGGCCTCCACGGCCTTCTTCGTCCGCGACTTCGTCTTCTGCCAGGTCGTCGTCCCGAGTTTGTCGAGGGGCGGGAGGTCCGGCCCGACCTTGGAGAATTTCTGGACGAGGTTCAGGTCCTCGACGGGAACGAGGAGCCGGTCATTGTCGCGGTAGTGGATCCCGATGAACTCCCGGTTCCGGCCGTCGACCTCGATCCTCTGGAGGCCGTGGAAGACGCCGATCCCATAATCCGCGTGAACGACGTAGTCGCCGCTCTTGAGGTCCTGGAACTGCGAGAAGAAGGGTTTTCGCGAAGCCCGGCTGACGAGGACCTTCTCTTCCGTGAAAATGTCTTTTTCGGAGAAGAAGAGGACCTTTTCCCTGGGATAGCTGAAACCCTGGTCCAGGTCCCCCAGGAGGAGGGTGATCTCGCCGCTCCTGGGGACGGAGAAGGGGTCGGCGGATTCCACGGCCGTTATTCCGTTTTCGGCGAGAAGCGCGGCCAGGCGCTGCCGCGTGCCCTGGTTCGCAAGATAGATGAAGCACAGGTCCCTCTCCCGCTGAAGCTTCTTCAGGTACTCGAGGAAAAAGGGGATCCTGTTGTTGAACTTCGGCACGGGCTGGAAGCCGAACGAGAAGTTCCTCTGTCCGGCGGAGGCGCCAAGCTCCTGGAGGACCAGGGCTTCCTTCTCGACGGCCTTCCAGAGCGCCGGCGGATAGATCGCCTCTGGACGGAGCGCAAACGACCGATTCCGCCGGAGTTCCTCGTAATGCTCCTCGAGACCGTCCCGGGCTTCCTTCAGTTCCCGGTCGATCTCGTCATGATCGTCGAGCAAGAAGACGGCGTCATGAAGGTAATGCGTGAAGGGGACGAACCGGTCCTTGGCGAGAAGGGACAGGTAAACGAACGAGGGGAAACGGTCTCCCTGTTCGAGGAACCGGAACTTGTCTTCCAGATCCTTCCGGGCCTCGTGCCCGGCCTTCCTGGCGAGGGCAACCCAGGACGCGAGAAACTCGGGCGAGCCGGGGAATTCACGGAGGGACGGGACCAGGGCCCGGTCCACTCTCCGGAGCGATCGTTGCGTGCCCGTGTCGAACTCCCGGAGCGAGACCACCGCGTCGCCGCCGAGCTCGATCCGGAACGGGAAGGACTGCCACGGCGGGAAAACGTCGATGATGCCTCCCCGCCAGGCGTATTCGCCCGGAGAAGCGATCAGGTCCTCCCGGGAGTAGCCGTATTCGGACAACGTCCGGAGAATGTCGTCGCGGTCCATGGCCCGTCCGACCTCGATCGTCAGGAATGAGCGCTCGAGGTCGGCAGGCGCGGGCAGGGGCTTCAAGAGGCCGAAAGGATTGGTCACGATGAGGGACGCGGATCCATGGAGCGCGTCCCAGAGGAACCTCATCCTCGAAGAGACGGCGTCGAGAGAAGGGGGGATCTCGAGGTAGGGGTCATCGGAGAGCGCCGGAAGCGACCCGGCGGGGAGGGTCGACCGGAGCCGGGAGAGGAAGAACCGGCAATCCTCCACGAGAGGGGCCAGGGGCCGCGAAGGCGGGCGGACGCAGACGAGCCTCTTGGGGAGCTTGCTGGCCAGGCAAGCCAGGACGTAGGGCCTGGCCGCGTCGGTGACCCCCTGGATCCGGATGCCTTTTTCGCCTTTTTCGGCCGCGGCCCGGAGGTCCCGGAACTCGGGGGTCGCAAAGAGAAAATTGAGGCTCACCCGAACATTCTAGACCATCGGGTGTTTACCGTCCATCCCGTTCGTCCCTGCCCGGAAAACAAATTCATCAGCGGAAACGTTGCCCCGCGACAGTCCCCTAGGGCCGCTTGAGCTTGCTGAGCGACTCCTTAAGCCATTTGACATATTCGGGCCGCTGGATAAGGCTTTCGACACGGAAGACTCTTATGCCGGCCAGCCTGCCTTCGTTGACTTTCTCGACGAAGAAGTCCATCAAGCCCTTGAACTCCTGTTCGGTCAGCCACCGGTGCTCACTGCCTGCGTCCAGGTACAGAGATCCTAGAATCGGCTTTCCCGGGAACTTTTTCAGCACCCGGTCGAGCAGTTGTTCGTGGTTTTGAAGCTGTGTCGTGTCGTAGAAACTGAAGATGATCGCGTCGATATCAAAGTCATACGGCTTGTCCAGATCCCCGGGCGGGTAGCAGGGAGCCCAGATGGCCAGGCGGGGATTGATCGCTTTGGCTTGGGCGATAATCTGGCGAAATTCATCCGTAGAATGGCCTCCCTTGGCGGTTTCCTCCGTCTCTTCGTAGAAGTCGTTCAGGTACAAGCCAATGATTTCCTTGTGGGTGAGCGATAGTTCTGCAATCCATGCCGCGTGCCGCATGGCCTCATCGAACTTCCATCCCCAGATACCTCTCTCGATTTTGGCGATGATGTACTTGACCCCCGGTGTCTTCATGTGTCTGTACATCAGGGTGTCTTCAAGCTTCATTTTTCCGTCGTAGGGCTTGTCGTGGGTCCACACCGTGTTGAACCCGATTTCCCTGACCATCGGAGCAATATCTACTTTGTCGCTGTGCTCCCAGACAGAAATCAGGGATTCGGAGGGGAAGTCGATCGGGTCCTCCGCGAGCGCCGGAACGACGCACATCGCCGATAGAAATACTGCCAAAAGCGCCGTATGCAGAATGCGCCACGGCACGATGGATCGGCCGGCTGGAAGGGTGGTCAACCGATGACAAGTGTCTGACATGGGGACTCCTTTCTAACCATTTCGGAAGTGTATCGCCGGCCGCTCGGCGATGTCAATAGCCGCAATAAGCGGCGGCGGAAGAGCATGTTGGGGCAAAAAGCCCTTTCGCACCGGCCAAAAGACGATAGATTTCCGCTCCTCGTAATCGCAAATAACTAAATATTCATCGCCCGGGTGAC
>Ga0315284_10017008_pt1 | contig 10308 bp, 7 predicted proteins | sample YL17G09_16_MG_FD_203696 | JGI IMG/M metagenome (GOLD analysis project Ga0315284, IMG submission 203696) | Sediment microbial communities from Yellowstone Lake, YNP, Wyoming, USA - YL17G09_16 | ecosystem: Environmental > Aquatic > Freshwater > Lake > Sediment | place: USA: Wyoming | collected...
CATTTATGTTTCCACCCGCTTCATTTGCTCCACCACCTCCCCCACTTGCGCTAAAAGTTCCACCACCTGCACCACCTCCACATCCACCACTACTTCCAGTAGCATTGCTATATCCACCGCCACCACCACCATTAGCAATAGCTAAAGCCCCAAAACTTGTAGTTCCACCTGTACCACCATTATTATTTGCATAGGCTCCACCACCACCTGCGCCACCTATAGTTACGGTAACATTTCCAGTAACATTAACAACGGTATGAACTACCCCTCCACCACCACCTCCGCCACTATATAAAGAGGTATTTCCTGAACCACTTCCTCCCCCTCCACCAACTAAAAAAACTTCAACAGCATCAACGACAGCAGGATGAGTCCATGTTCCTGACGCAGTAAAAGATTGTGATTTTAACTTCTTACTGACTGCTACCCAAGGCATAATATTCCTCCTTTATGCAACAAAGACATCCAATCCATTTGACGTTGTGTTAAAGACTACCAAACCTGTTGCAGGTGAAGCAATAGCATCTCTTTGCGTCGTTGTCATTCTAGGTGGTAAAAATCCTTTTGTTGTGGATGCCGCTTCAAGAACAGCAGATGCACTTGGAGCGTTTGTGCCGAACCCAAAACTTCCACTACCGTTATACCAACTCGCACTACCTGGATGCAAATTTATATCAGTATTTCCTGCATTGTCGGCCATCTCTAATACACCCATACCTCCAGACTCAAATATAGACAGAATTGGGCTTACATCAGATGAACGCTCAACACGAATACAATTACCTCCAGTAGATTTAATACCTAACTTAGCCCCTAAATTCGACCCACCTATATTAATTTTACCATCACCATCAATTTGGAAAAACGTGGATGCCCCTGAACCATCCTTAACTTGCATGGCAATATCAGACGAATTACTTCCAGCCGCTAACTTGAAACCATAATTAAGACCAGTAGCTCCTGAACAAGCAACCTGCAACGACCAAGCAGAATTTGCGGATTGCAATATATCTAACTTTGCTGTTGGAGTAGTGGTGTTAATACCAACATTTCCGGCAGTAACAAAAGATACTGAACTTCCGCGCAATTCCAAAGCTTTATAAAGTAAGGTATCCTGGTCAAACGATGATATATAACCAACCCCACTTACATAAGTAAAGTTTATTCCTGCACCACTTGTAGCTGTATACCCACCTTGGGCACGTATAGAGCCATTAACATCTAATTTTGCTGTTGGAGTAGTGGTGTTAATACCAACATTTCCGGCATTGGAATTATAAATATGACTTCCAGTAATAGCCCAAGTAGATGCTCCTGCGGCAATAGTCTGTATGCTACCATCAGGAAATTTAACTCCTCCAATGGTAGATTCAATAATTCCTGCGACAGTTAATTTCTGCCCAGGAGCCGCAGTACCAATTCCAAAATTACCTCCTGGCAACAATACTGCGTGTTCAGTTCCAACAACAGCATCAGTAACACTATAAAATCCTAATCTACCACCACTCGACATGATGGCAAAATGTTTTACATCTGCTGCCGCACTTGTGGAAATAAGGTCTAATGCACCGCCAGAAGTTCCCTCGGATACGACACGAGCAAATCCTGACGCGTTTTTAGTGTTTAGGAATATTCCTGTAAGCGTTGTCTGACCATTTATAGTACCAGGAATTTGTGTTCCCACACCAACATTTCCCCCACTAACATTGTTTAAAAGCAAAGGTAATCCGTCTATGTTTAGGGGCTGGAATGTATTTCCTAAGTCATTAATTGAAAAAATCGCGGTATTAGGATTTGGACTGAACCCTAGATTTTGATTAGTTCCTTCATGTACGACAAAATTATAACCAAGGTTAGTTGTCCATCCGATAATTGCATTGCCATTTACCACGAATTTTTGCGCGGGAGTCGCCGTTCCAATGCCAACATTGCCATTGTCGAGTATTCTAATCCTCTCGGTGAGAACTGTGCTCCCGATAGGGGTGGTATGAAAGTGTAAGTATGTTCCCTTATTAGAACCAGAGTAATTTTCCGATGCAGATGCCCTTACTGCCGCCTGTGTCGTAAATGCAGACCCATCATATCCGCGGCTTGCGAGCGATGAAATTAGGTCATCAGTCTGAACCGCCAGTGGGGATGCCTGAGTTCCCCTCGAGCGCTCAATAACAACTCCAGCACTAACTGGGCCGCTTGTTGACGCAGAGCGCATCTTTAGATTTATCTCGTAACCATCAAGATGAAGAATATCCAATGGGGTAGCAGTGCCCAACCCAACCTTACCACTACCGAGAATCGTCATTAATTGTGTCGTGTAATTGAGATACTGATATGCTATTGATGATGCTGTAATTGCCGCCGCTCCTGTTCCACCATCTGTCTTTGCCACCTGAAATCCCATATGGGTATTGGTGGTTCCTCCATCTGTAGAGCGTGCTGCAAAAAACATCGGGTAGGCTGTCGTTGAATCACCATAGGAATTTAGCAATAGTCCACCAGTCGCACCAAACTGACCCATACTCAGATAGGTCTCAGCAGAGACTTCCGATGTTACTGGATTTGCAAACGATGCTTTCGTCAATCTTAGTCCATCTCGATAGGAAGCGCCTCTTATATCTAGAAGTGAGGATGCGGAAATTGTTCCTATTCCAACCTTCCCATCAGAAGAAATACGCATCTTCTCAGTAATAGAATCACTGCCACGTGTATATAGGGCCAGATAGGCATCAGTTGTTGCTGCCCCATTCCATGCATAGGATATATTTCCTTGGTCTATACCAGCACCAAGAACGGCTATTCTAGAACCAACATCGGCTGCGGCGGCTTGGGAGTTTTCAAAAAGAGCTAGGTTCTGTATTCCAACACCAGTTTTATATGCGTGAAAAATAGCAGACGGAGATGCTGTTCCGAGACCGATATTTCCAGCAGAAGTAATAACCAACATCGAGCTGGATACTCCGTCGCCAATCTTAAGCTTGTCCGAGTCGGAGTTATCAAGATTAAAGTACCATCCAACCACTCCATTGTGTAATGAAAGGATTGGGTCTCCAGAGGATGCTCCCCCAGTGTTAATCTGCAACCAAGAGTCTGAGCCGGTATTTGTATTATCTGTATTCTCAAAGAGGAATCTGTTTGAGCTCCCAGCGTTGGAGGTTGATGCCTCGAGATTGTAGGTTGGATTGGCCTTTCCGATACCAAGTTTCCCACTAACGATTAAACTGTTGGATGGAGCGACATTCGCGCCAGCATAGGACCCAATCGCCACACCTCCATTAACGTCCAGCTTATTAACAACGGTAGAGGTTCCGAGACCGACATCTCCGCTTATGATTAATCCATTTGCAGGTGCAGTGATTGCTCCAGCATATGAGCCAATAGCAATTCCGCCAGCAATGTCTATTAAGCTGAGAGGTGCTGCCGTGCCAATCCCGACCCGATTATTAAAGGTATCGACCTTGAGGACATTGGTGTCGACGGTTAAGTCATTGGTGATTGCCACCTTGCCATCATTGCTAACCGTATATTTTGTGCCCATTTTATTCCACCGTTATATGCAAATTTTTAGCATGGGGTATCTTCGTATTATCCCATTATCGCTAGCGTGGCTCCGCCCAATCCATCAGAAACAATGCCCTTAATTTGTCGCTCATCAGAATTATAAAACAAACCAGGAATGTTCCCAGTAATGGTTATGGCCGCTTCCTGCAATGTTGTATAGGATGGTAGAACAAAAACCCCACCGCCAGTTATTGTCCCAGTGACGAGCAGGTCTCCATTTACTTTTACAGTTGGCGACCCAGTGTCAAAAGCCTGGAGAAGCTTATTGGATGATGTTCCTATTAGTGCCCATGCATCGAGTGTCTCATCCCATGTAACGCTCGGGTCACCAGATGAACCACGGTGAGCCATAAAACTAATGTCTGGTCCTGGTGCCACTGAGTTGCAGTTCATCAACAGGATATCGTCGGTGATGTTAACGATTTCCGATATTTCTCTATTAACAACACCAGTGATATTAAGGTCGCCAAGAATATCGACATCTCGAGGGAATGTAAAGTCATCGGTAGCTATGTTACTTATGTGTCCTGGCCTTATGGCATTGGGCAGGAGCGATAACCCATAGTTGAGATTCAGAACATCTTCTGCATATACCAAGGAGCCGCGGCCAGTGCATATAACTTTAAACCTTCTTCCAGCATCGAACTGGCTAAATCGAATATAGCCAAATTTAAAAGTATCATCGGCATCCAGGGTATCGCTTTTAATAACAAACTTGCCAGCGGTAAGAACACCGTACTGGTCTATCGCCGTCAACCTTACTGGACCTGGAAGCTCATTGTTAAGGGCATCTACCTCACGGCACTCCACTGCACTTCCCTGTGGATTAGCCAAGGGAACATTGAGCGGAAGTTCCGTCAGCCGATAAAGGTAGCTCCCTGGTCCAGCGACTCCAGGGATAGTGATGTAATCATAAATTAATATTTCGGTACCGACTGGTCGAATGTTTGCTAGATTCCTGAACAGTTCTCCTACTGCCATATTTATACCCCGTACCTGTAGTGAACGATAAGAATGTCTCCAGCTTCGACCTGAGACGCGACCTCGCTGCTAAGCGTTAGCGTACTTCCAGCCAATGAGTAATCGCCGATAAACGATGCTGGAATCCCGCTCTTAGACTGCGATACACCGTTCAGAAATACAAGCTCTGTATCTAAGATAGGCGTATGGACTAGAGGGATAATTGCCTGCCCAGCAGCCAAAACAAACTGCTCCCTAATTGCCAGGTAAGACTGCATGCTCTCTAGGTGCTCAACCCTGGCTTCTAGGGAGCTCATCCTAGAGCTGTTCGTGGCCAGCTGCTCACTAATATAAGTAGTGTTCAGGAAGATGGTACCATTCTGGATAGACTCGACCAGCTGGTTTAGGTCTGAGGATGTTAGTACTTGGCCTTCTTCAAACGGATAGAATTCTAGAGCCATAAATTTGCCATTCTCCCTGTATTAATAATGTATTTTTCCTACGCTATCCCACCACCGTAATAGTCAATGTTCCAGCGCGCAAATACTCCTGCTTGTTGGCTAAAATCTCCTGCAAGTATGTCGTTGGCGCATCAGAGCGCGCCATCTCAAACGTAGTAAGGTCGATTGAGTCTACCCCAGCCACCTCTCCCATGACCGTGACAACATCCGACACCTGAACATCATCGCCAAGCAGCTTGGCCGCAAAGAAGCTCTGAATGGCAGATACCACATTAGCCTGGATGGTAGTTGAGTCGTAACCAGGAATGATTCTGATGTCGGCCGTAATGTTGACTAGAATCTCGATTGCCAGCTTAACCAGAACATCTGCTCCAAGAATGGCATTTTGAGGGTCGTCGATGAAAGACTGGATAATTCTTATGAGCTCGCTGTTCTGGTATCTAATTGTAAAAACAGAACTTGGATTTGGAATGAATGATGTCACATGTAGGTTCACCCTGCTTTTTTCGCTGAAACTCCTACTAAGTGGACTATAGGTGTCGATTATCACATCATAGTCGGTTCCAGGAACAAGTGTCATCACGGTATTGGTGATGTCCTCTATCCCAGTTATAGAATCAACGGATACGAGCGGTAAGAATACTGGATAGAATATTGTCGTACTCGATACTGTGGTCTCCTCGCTTTGAACAAGATTCCCACTTAGAATTGTTATATCGAGCTCCCCGCTGAATTGGGCGCGAGATGCCTCTGTATCAGTAGGAGTAATTATCTCCATGTCATCAACAGAAAAGTTGTCCCGCACCAAGCTCTCATATCCGCTACGGGTCCCGAGGTTGCCCTGTGCCCTAGCAACTATCAGCTCGGCTAGCTCTGCATTAGTTTGAGTGTCTTTCCCGCCAGAGAACGCATTTGGATTGGTTACTTCGTCTATTCCAGCAACGGACTGATACCTAATTGTGTCAGCGGGGGCATTGCCAGAAGTTCCACTCACTAAGCAGATTGCTGATGAATCTACATAATACGCTCCAGTAACGGGGTCTTGTGGTGATAGCGCGCTTAGAGTCACAGCGCCTAATGTCTTAAACTTGAGAGAGTCACCGATGTCTGATGACGATGCGATTGTCCCGCCTGGTATTGGTATCGCTGTTGTTGGGGCCTGGAATCTCATGAATCTAAGCGTTCCGGAAGATAGTGTTCCGACGAATCTAACTAGTCCGAAATTGGCTGCTATCGCCTCCATAGCCTCGCTGCTAATAGCATCTGGAGAAGCAATGGTTTGATTCGCCTCAACCTGGTCCGTGCGAGAATATGCGGTCACAAGCTCTGTTGCCACTGGGGCCAAAAAGCCCTCGCGCAGAACTGTTCCAGTGCGGGTATCTTGGTCGCCAAGATTTATATCTACCTGACCCACCATCTCCGACATTATTTGGTCGAATGTTTTTGCCATGTTAGTTTTCCACCTGTGGAACCACTACGCGAACCCCCTTACCTGACTCCGTTGTTACGCCAACTACAACTCTTACGATTCTCGGGTCATTCAGGTCTGCGACAACCTGGAGTTCGTCGATTGTGCTTATCACTTCATCCGAATCGGGATTATCTTGATTAACATCGTTATAATGAATAAGAGCCTGTATAATACTTTCTCTTGTCTGAGCATAATTGTCGTTCTTCATCTTACTGCCAATCTGGGAATTCAGGTCAGAACCCCACTGTTGGTCCTCAAAGGAATCCCCCTTGGTTGTTAAAAGAATTCTCATTATTGACTGAACCAGCTTGTCGATGCCAGAAATTGTGCGCATCTTCTTTAGTCTGTCGAATTGAATATCGTTCTCGTATGGTTCAAACACGAACTCAGTATATCCTGTAGCGCGGATGTAATCTGGACTTTTCCCAGACCTATTAAGTGGAGCGATGATTAAAATATCATTTGGCATATATAACCCTAGATGGTTTTAATGAACTCACTGTAGGATGGTGCCTTAAGACCATCCACTGAATCTGGAAGGTCTTGGAGCGCCTGAAGGACCTCCTCTTGGTAATACAGAAAATATTTAAATCTATCCGCCTTATTTTTCAATTTATCGATGTCCTGCGTCGCAAATTTCTCAACCTTATTCACTGCTACCTGATTCTTCGCAGCCTTTGGACACGCGCTGCTTACCGCGCCTATCACCTGGGCTGGAATTTTAATCGTTCGTTTGACAACATCAGACGCTTCCTTCACCATGGAAAGCTGCGGTTCCACAAAATTGTTATATACAAATTTGTCTATCGTTATAAGTGGTTCCAACACAGCTGTAATGGCCGTAACTTCCTGCTTGATTATGTCAATAAAATTATTATACACGGAGGCAAATGCATTGTACCCAGCCTCTCCAGAACGAAGCGCCACTTCCTTCAGGCGCGCGTCCCTAGCTGCCTTCGCCCTTATCCTACACTCATCGTCTGTCGGTAATGCCGTTCCAGTCATATTAAGCCTGCGCCGTTACTGTTGTCGACCCAATTGTTGATGCTAGTGGAACTAGAGGAACTAGCCCAGAAGCTAGAAGCGTCAGAGATGCCTGCGCCTGACCAGCCACTGCTCCTCCAGAACCAGGCCCGCTTGTCACAATTCCAGATATAACATGTGTATGAATAGCCATGGCCTGCAGTGTTGTGTTTAGTTTCTGAAGCTCTGCAACAATAGCTTCAGCTATTGCCACATGGCCCATGGGAATCAACCCAAGACTTATGCTCGGCGACCTCAATATGATGGATGTATCGCCAGAAAGTGTTGATGTTGTACCCGCACTTATATCTACATTATTTCCAGTGAAAGCTAAATTGCCACCGGAATCGGCGGAGATGCCCCAGTCTAGAGTATTTGACAACATGCTAAGTGAGCCATCCGCCATTAGCTCAATACTCCCATTGGGGCCCAAGAAACCGACCCTTCCATCTGGGTCTATGCTGATTGTTCCAATCGTGTTAGTCAGCGTGATACCACTATCGGGCGCCAGTTCAAGACTTGACTTTCCAGGAGTGCTTGAAATGCTGGATAGGCCATCACTGGATACGAATAACTCACCCATCGGACTAAACATGGATACATACGCATCACTGATTGGACCAACCTCAACGCCGATTAGTTTTGTAGTTCCACGGCCAATGGATATAAGGCCCGTCATAGCATCCATCTTAAAATTAAGCAGCTTAGAAGAAACATCCATATTGACTGAACCTAACTTGTCGATGGAAATCTTTCCAAGATTTGTCGGAATTACTTCTGGTGCAGAATCTAGTCCTGGTGCTATAGGGATATTGACTTCAAGTGATAATGAATCACCCCATGTCTGCAGTGGTCCTGTCGATACCGTGCTTATAGAGCGAATACGAACATTGTTACCCATCGTATACAAGTTGAAATTGTACCCATATAGCTCTGCTCTGGCCTTCTCGGATTTCAACTCTAATCCGGAACGAGCCATTTCTGACTCTATCCTGACATTGCCACTATTATCAAAATACGCCCTTCCATGCCGGCCGATATAGATTTCACCTTCCCGCATGTCTGGGACTAGGCCAGACTGCGTTGGCCTCTCCTGCAGCTGTTCGACAGTCAGCTCCTCACGCTCGTATAGTGGCATGAGTACCCGCTTCCCGTACCCTGGATTATCATATACAACAACCATAGAGCCGACGGATGGCATCATCCCCAATAGCGGATGCGGATTAAACGGAACATTCTTGGCGCTGCTATAGGACCCTAGAAAATTTATATTGCAGGTGAATGCATCGGTGTTAATGGAGTCTATCTGCCCAATCCGGATAATCCCGTAAACATCGTTATACTCTCTCCGCATATTATCCCTGTGGTGTTTTCGAATTAACAACAGTAGATGATGATATATTAACCGTAAATGGAATCCCCGCGGGTGCTGGATTCCATACCGTGAACTGACGGCCATACTCGGTCAGGTTATTCAATGCTGTCTGACCTTTCTGTTCCTCGGACAGCTGCTGCTGAATGTCCTTTAATGACATTATCAAATCCTGCACGCCTTGATTATTTTCCAGCCTTTTCTTGCTATACATTGACTTGAGAAGTGGTAGGATATCCTCCCTAATTCTCTTCATTACGTAATTAGCCGAACGCACATCTGATTCAGTGAATTGTTCCGATGCGTCACCGCTAAACAATCTCTTATACTCCGAATAGAATTCTTGCGATGACTTATCAAAAAATAGTATTGAGCCATGATATATAACGAATCTATCGTTAACCCCAGAACCACTCATATCCGCCTGAGTTTCCCTGTAGCGCTGAACATCACCTGGAAACTCGAAGCTGATTAGAGTCTTCATAGAACTGCCAACCTCGGCTGCTAAAGACTCAGAAACATATCGACGAAATATCTGATATACCCTCGCAATATCTGATGGTGTTGTTGAAATACCCTTGCCAATATCGGTCGGGGAATTAAGCATTTTAGACGATATTCTTCCACAGGCATTCCCAAAAACCACGAGGCTGCCCAGCTTCGCTGCCTCTCTATCGATGGCCTGATTTGTGGAATAAATACTATTCTCCAGCTCAACAATCCTTGGACCAGACCCAGGATTCTGGAGAGCAGCTGACCTGTTTGCGTTACTCTTGACTATTGGTGCCGCGATGATGGCCAGCTCAATTGGGTCGGCTACTGGCTTAAAGGAAATAAAGGCAGTCTTACCATCATTAGCGGAAACTAATGTTTTAGAGAAATACTCTTTCGAGCTGCTTGTCTTCTCATCCCTATATGCCGATATAATCCCACCGATATTTTTAACAACCTCGTTAGGATTATTTGTCGTGGCAGCTACTGGTCCAACAGCAACGACATTGAGCGCATTGGCTAGCTCATTAGTTCCTAATGCCAACTCGTCGAAAACGCTTGAATTAGTAATCGTACTATTCACTGGCCTAACGAAAGAAAGATTGAGCGTCTGCTCACTGCCGCCACTTATCGTTACCGTTTCGGAAAGCTCGGTAACATACCCGACATATAACTCCTCTTCGCCACCAATCCATGTCATGTCTGGACCAGATATCTTGTCTACCGGTCCAACCTCAAACAAAACTTGGTCACCGACATTAATAGATAGGTCTACTAAGCGGCGAATCTGAGCTCGACGCGAAGCGCGGGACGCGTGGTAATCTCGCATAAATCTACTGAGGGCCTTGGAAAAATTGTAATCCGCTGCATTCGCATTCTCCTCAATCTCAGGAGCCCTAATGCCGAATTTCAAGATGGACAACCTGTCCATGTACGGATTTCCAGCGATTCCATCCATCTTCCCATAGTATGCC
>Ga0315284_10017009_pt1 | contig 10308 bp, 22 predicted proteins | sample YL17G09_16_MG_FD_203696 | JGI IMG/M metagenome (GOLD analysis project Ga0315284, IMG submission 203696) | Sediment microbial communities from Yellowstone Lake, YNP, Wyoming, USA - YL17G09_16 | ecosystem: Environmental > Aquatic > Freshwater > Lake > Sediment | place: USA: Wyoming | collected...
TCCAGAGACAAGCCATCACTCGGAACAATGGATACTGAATCCAGATCCACTCCTCTCTTCTTGTACTCCTCTACCCATCTACCTACCCAGTACATAGGATCACCCGAATCTATTCTAACACCAGCCCAATCGTTGAAAACCAGTTCAGCCACTCGGTTGTACTCGGATATTTCTCCAAGAACACTCTCACTACCGAAGGTATCAGGTAGATATATTCTCATAGATTTCGGGTACAGTTCCTGCCATTCCCACGCCACTCTACTGGGGGCTGAGGATAGTTCTCCTTCCATATACAGAGTTAGGCACGCTAGGAACATATCCAACTCATGAGCCATAGTCCCTATAACCGGAAGACCATATTTCATAGCGAAGTGCACATTGGAGGTACCTGATAGGAAGCTCCCGTACTCACTTCCCTTGTAACCGTTAAGTATGATATCGAGCATTAGGTCATGCCACATATGAGAACGCCGTCTCCTAGTGACGAAATCAATGATACTAGGGCTAGGAATCATAAGAGCATGTACCTTGGCCAGTAAACGCTTCACTCCTTCCTCGAGTAGGAGGTAATTACTAGACATACTATTCTTATAAATATAGTTATCATAGTAGCATTCAGTAATATCACTTAGAGCCAGGGTCTCCCATAAGGTCACTTCTCCTAGCCTACCAGAGAACCTGATATCGTAGTCATCATTATTGCCCAGTTCTACAGTGTACTCCGACAGCTCCAGAGTCCTAAGATACTCCAGGAACTCCGGCTGGAAAATGTACTGGCCATCTCTCATGAGGCTTGCTAGGTAATTCAATTCGTGGTCAGAGATTGCAAGATCCTTGATATTGTCCAGTATCCTCCTCAATTCGCTACTAGAGATACAATCTCGAAGTCGCCCCTTCCTGCAGATAACTTGGAAGGTAGCGTGGTAATTAGTATACCTGTAGTACCAATAGTACTGAAGCATATATAGCTTGTATACGTCTATGTCCATAAGCGATGTTATCATAAAGGCACCTCCACTACCTCTTCCAGAATACCCAGTACGCCATCCATTCCCTCATCTACGGAGGACATTCCATAACCAGACAGTATGGCCATATTCTTAGTTGCTATATAAGCCTGAACCAAGTAAGAATGTAACAACTCCAGTTTCTTCCCATCGACTACATAGTTGTAGTCATCATTAATTAGCTTAATATTACTCGTTGCCCTGTCTATTACATCTCTCATTCCTTTATTCCCCCGATGGTGGAGGCGTCCCGCATCGAACGGGAGTCCGTCCAGAGCTCCTTCCAGAGTTCCCTGTACGTCGATACCAATTCGCCCCCAATACTATATTCTACCCTAATTCTTCCTTAAGTCTATTTACCAATCTGTACATATCATTCAGCCCTTCCAAGGTACTAGCTAGTGATTGCAAGGTTCCGATGGACTCATCTAGCGACGTTACAGATATGGGGTTATCCTTACCAAGTTCACCCTTTAGTTGCGTACAAGCCCTTTCCACATTATCTACACCTATAGAGGCCCATTTTCTCATAACCCTGATTTCACCGGCTATATGATTCATTACCTTCCCGTCATTCATCGTCCTGCTCCCGGGAGTTACCCCTAACCCAATCCGCCACAGTCGTAGAAACCGTATTCGATAGGAAGATAGTAAGTTCAATAATGCCTACTAGAACGAGGCAAGCTCCGAAGTCTATGCTGGGCCTAATCATGGGTCTCAATTCTACCAAGCTAGGCCCGGGGGCTAGAGCTCCATCATTAATCATACCAGGAAATACTATAGGAACAATGAAGTTGTAGGAAAGCATAAGCCCTAAGGATATTATTATCCATACTAAGAGCAGAGCTAGTAGGGTCGCTAGAGTCTTCCCATAAACATCAGATACCATTCTCTTCACCTCCCACTGCGAAGTGTAAACTGTCCAAGTCCGTATCTGGAAGGATAGCTACCACCATATTAGGTTTCCGGAATCCCTTCCTATCTATCAACCAAGATTCCAAGGTAGGATAATTCTTGTCCCATACAGGTAAGTGGCAACTATCGAAGAGTTCCACGACAGTAAGGTCCATGTCCAAACCTGAGTACAGGGTATGCTCCTTCCTAAATTGCTCCTCCAATTCATCTCTATATTCCCGAATGTACTCCCTAATAAATATCAAGATGGTGTCCCTATCCATGTGGTCTTCATGTTGGAGTAGTATGTCTACCTGTTCCCAGAAACTCTCATCAACAGATCCAATTCTGTATACGTGCATTAGTCATTCTCCAATCTATAGAGCACATTCTCTACCTTGAAAGAGAAGCGTCCACCTCCTAGGGTCCCAGATTTCATCTCCACCATAGGACGTGCCACGATACCCTCTGCTCGCACATCTGGGTAATCAGCATAGTTGCGCTGGGCGTACTCTAGGAGCCACTCTAAGGACACGCCAGGGGGCTTCCTGACGGTCTCAGCATAATCCACTCTGGGATCTGTTTTGAGACCCAAGGCTCTCATTCCTAGAACCAGGCTGTCATAGTCCGTATCTCTCTCACTATTAGGAATCATTATGAAGCGTCCGTTAGGATCCTTTCCTACTATCTTAACTTCGTGTTCCTTACAGACTGCACCTATAACTAGGGGATCTTTTATGACAGCTACGAGTTGATAATCCTCTCCACTATCAGGCCTTGTCTCCATAGGTAGGATTAGATTGGTATCTATGGTCCTTACCATAGGAATATCCCAGAACTTAGCCCGGTCTATCATTTCCTCGTAATCTAGATAGGCACTCCTACTCCTAGAATACATATTGAAGCCAAACGGGTAGTAGTCTCCCAGACGGAACTTGTTTCCCTGTAGTCCAGGGCCCATTATCTCCCCTTGGTATACTACATCCGTCTCGCCCTTAAGCTTCTCCAGAAGTCCTGCGTTCTGGGCCGCATTCCACCACCAATTCTTTCCTTCCTTGATGGTTCTACCACGAGAACATACTCGAGGCTCGCGCTCTCCGTTATCGTCATTTAGTTGCCAGAACACTGTTAGGGACGACCCATCATACTTCTCAGTGGTGTACATTGGTATTCCTACTGCTTCCATTAGGAGGCCCGGTTCTGACTGTACACGTATCTCGTCAGTTTGAGGTATCCACCACGGGAATGGGGCCTGCGTATCTCCCCCGCCACGACCTCCCACAATCTCCGGAACCTCGTACTTGATGACCCCTAGAATATCAGTTAGGTCTGTACCCGGTTCAGCAAGATGTAGGTCTACGAACGTACCAGTTTCTTCCCCCTCCTGTACGCACTCAACGTACGGCCTCCCATTGAATTCAGTGGCCGGTATAGCGAGCCCCTGAGAGATAACGCCGCCCATCTTAACAGTCTTGAGCCTATATGGAAACGGGGCCCTACTCTCGAGGAACGCCCATTCCTTCCTCCAAGGGAGAACCGAATCTATTTCAAGGAACACAACTGAAGAACCGGCCCTAGTAGATGTTTTATCTACAATAACCTGCCATCCTAGAACATGCCCTACCCCAATCCGATCCTTTCCTGGTATATCGTCGATACTATCCACAATCTGTAAACTCGCGAGCTTGCGTGCCATCTAATCAACCTCCTAAAGCTTTCTATATATTATAGTGATGTCATAACCAATAATCCTGTACTCCATAAAATCATCGTAATGGTTAATTATCTCTCTAGACCCATACCTAGGTGTAGCTACAGTATCCACGTACACAAGTCTAGGGTGACTAGTCACCCAGTTGGCAATAACGGTGTGTACGGGGGATATGGTCTCCGGTACACAGGTCTTGTACACCCTACATGAGCCCATTGTCAGTACAATCGACAAGCGGTGTCTCTAGTCCCACAGCCAGAGGAGAATACTCCTCAACATACATATTGTTACCCTTAACTACGAATGTGGTAGATTTATTCTTAGCTGAATGCGCAAGCCGAGATGGCCATTCTGCTTCTCCAGGGTACGTGCTAACCTTCCCCAATTCATTCCAGAATGTTCTCATCTGATCTCTTGTTATCGGCTCACACCAGAAGCCCAGCTCCGAGTCTTCATCTTTTCTACTCATATTGCTCTCCTATATTACTATCTATTCGCAATGAGCTCAGCTGCTAGAGCCACTATCGCAATTAGTAACATTATAACCATGGCTCCTACCACTAGAGCAGGTAATATCCATAGAGGAAGAAGAACCCATACCCATGCTAGCTGAATTTTCCCCAGGACCTTAAGTACAACCAAGATTATTAGGAGTGTACTGAGGACAGGAATTCCGGTACGCCCTTTCCTAACTGTAATATTCACTACATCACCAACATTAGCCATTTTTATCACTCCTTAAATTCTAGAGGTAAATTCTTACCCCACTTACTGGTTATCTTACGGACTATATCCTCACATTCCCCAATTTCCAGACACGGGCTAACTTCAATTACAACATACCTCTCTACTCTAGAATCCATAGCCTGTAACCATCTCTGACCCGCTGCCCAGCTCACTATCTCTCTGGCCGTAATCTTATCCAGAGTAGCTATTCTTATGGTCCTATCCTCTCTACTAGCCACTAGACTTTTCATGATAGTATTACCCCTCCACCTCTCCTTACCATAACGGTAAAGTTCTGGGAGAAAGTGCCCTCTATAGTGATCGGACCCCCGACCTCATCCTGAGTAAAGGTTACTTCCGTATTGTTGCTCCCTGATAAGTACCTACCACTGAGAGGCTGCTGGTCAGAGTCATCATCTGGAACATATACCAGACGTACACCAACCTCAGGTTTCCCATAATTACCACTAGCATTACTACCCGACCAGGGTATAGCACAACCACTAAACGTTAGGTACCCAGGTCTAAGAACTTCAGGACTACTTGTTCTTCTCTTTCCCGGCCCTATATTCATCTTACCTACTAGGGTCTCTGGTTCTATCCCAGCTATACTCCTAACATCTACTAGTCGCTGGGTCAGTTTCGCTAATTGGTTCATGTTCACAGTTGCTCTCATAAGACCTCCTAATCCAGTAGTCCAGGTACCATAGGCGCTAGACTCCATCTGAAAACCCAAGTCTGCCTATAGGCTATATACTTGTTCCTAAGTTCCTCATATACCTTTATGTAGTCCCTATAATCTCTTACTCTCTCTGAGTTAGAAGTAGACTGCTTCAGGTTTTCCAAACCACCCTGTATACTCATACCTGTAGGTGTAGGATTAGCAATATTGTAAGGTTCCTGCACCACAGCACTCTTCGTATCCAGGATAGCTTGCTTATACACAGGTATAACTTCCTTGGCAGCACCAATTGTACCATAATCCTTAACAGAATTATTGTAAATGTCGATGTGCCACGATATAGCTATAAGGAACGTAATACCACATATGATAGCTCCTACTACCAGTCATATGTCCCACCGTTTTCGAGCTCCCACTAAAGTAATATCCCAAGTAGCCAAGAACGAAAGCTAAGACGAACGTAACTAAAGCAATTACTAACATTATTACTCCTCCTCTTTCCTATCTTCTTTATGACGCCTGCCATCTATCGAGTACCCAATTACACCCTTTCCCAAGATGATCCTAACTATATCTTCAGTAGGATCACTGCTATCCGTCCCCAAGAGATGTACTTCTGGTAAGTAGTGACTCGCTGGGTCCCTGTAGATTCCTCGGTAACCATTATCTATTGCAGTAAAATCTACCTCTCCAAGTCTCTCCTCTCTACCTACAGTTCTAGATAGATACGTCTGGTAGTTGATAGTAAGTATGATGGATATGTCAGGTGTAGCTATACCAAATATACTGGTAACCGCTTTCAGATTCTCCTTAGTTATAATATCCTTCTGGTACACTAGGGTACTCAGCCACCACCTGTTCAGAATGACCACCTCAACAGGCAATCTCTTGATAAGAGTGGTAGTATCTTCCATAGAGGATAGGATTTGCATTACCCTACCCATCTGACTCTGGGGCCTAGGAACGTCAGGGTCACCGAAGACCGACTTCCTTATCCCATTACCATAGATAGTAGACCCAACTTCCCTCAGGACTACATTAGATATACACAGGTCGCTCAGAGCTAGTGATAAACGGTTGCAGGTTGAACTTTTACCCGAGCCATTAATTCCTTCTACCGCTACAATTAATTTATTCATAGTTATCTACTTCCCAGCGGATCTATTTCGAATTCTTCTATGTCAGGAATAAGTCTCAGAGTCTTATCGCCGTCCCGGAAAGCATCCTCTGAATAGTAGTGTCCCTTATCCTGTAACTCCTTATCCTTCATCTTTCCCCACATATACCTTATCATCCTACGAATGTCTGCCGGGGCCGGCCTCCTGTCCATCATACATACACTTAGGAGGTGATACCCTGGGTACATGTCCGCTCTCGTATACCTCTTGGAATCACCTACCGAGTGTACATAGAATTCGTCTATATGAGCTACTCCAGAACTCAAGCATCCAATACGTTCCCTGTCGTCAGGATCCACTTCCTTCGTGTACACGCTAGGTAGTCCAGCATGTAGTTCGAGTGTACTACTCTTTCCCACAAGCATAGGCGGCCCTTCGAGATTTGGTACCGACTCATCAGAGGAATTTAATTCAAGTAGGATTACATAGTAAATCCACTTATTACTCATCTTCTTCCTCCTTCACCTTCTCTTCAGTTCGAAGACTAGCCTTTATCTTAGTCATACACGTTCCTGTAGCAGACAGGGTGTAGTAGCCCATGACCATAGACACAACTATCCATATAATTATCTTTACTGCTACGAGTATAGGCATAGTGGCAGGAAGTTTACCACTCTCAACAACGGAACCACTAAAGAAAGTGGAATAAGAGGCAGAGACCCCACTGGCTAGAACAAGAACAACCAGGGAGAGGCCTACCAATAATACCACTACACATAAGAAGGAAGAAATTATCCTTCTACTCACCAAGAACACCTCCTACACAGTAAACTGTTTCATATCTATACCACAGTCCATGAGCGCTCTGAACCTACGAAGGCTCATACCATAACTAAGTCTGGAATAAGCCTCCAGGACTCTGTTCAAGATAGCTCGGACCAGTTTCCTATAGAAGGCATCCGCGCCCTTTACATTACGCACATAGGCATTTATCCTATCACCATACTTTATCATTACCCTATCGTATATGTATATAGATATGTCATGTACAACGTTCTTAAGCTTATCCCAGATGGAACCTAGGATCTTAAAGCCCGCACACAAGGAAAAGCCATGCACCACACCAGTTGCTACTAGAGATCCCGTTATTACCATAGTTCTTCCTCCTAGTCATCATCTATGTTACCATAGTTCTTACTATCTACATCTATTCTCTCGGCCCTATACAACTTTCGGCAAGAGGACACCCGTATTTATACGGGTGGTGAATTGCCCTCTTGACAAATTATAATATTTATTGTATAATTATAGATACAATAAGATACTCGTAATTCACTTAACGATAATAATAGGGAAAGTGATAACTAATGATTATTAATAAAGCGTTCAAATTCAGATTATATCCAGATAGTGAGCAGAAAGTATTTCTAGCCCAATCCTTCGGATGTGCTAGATTCGTATTTAACTACTTCCTGCATCAACGTATTGATCATTATGCTGCCACTGGTACTGGACTAAACTACTTTAATAATTCAGCAGCGCTGACACAATTAAAGAAACTACCTGAATTTGAATGGCTTAATAATGTAAGTGCACAATCCCTACAGCAAGTACTTCGTAACTTGGATATTGCGTATAATAACTTCTTCAATAAGAGAGCGCAATTCCCTAAGTTCAAGAATAAATCTAATAAGCAATCATTCAACGTACCACAATCATTCTCAATACACGATAACATGCTTAATATTCCCAAGTGTAAAGGCATTAAGACCAAGTTACATCGTGATATTGAAGGTACAATGAAATCAATAACCATATCAAGAACATCATCTGGTAAATACTTTACATCTGTACTCGTTGAAACTGAAATACCAGAACCAGTATATTCTGGTGGTGAAATTGGTATTGACTATGGCGTTAAAGCCTTTATAACAACATCAGATGGTAATATAATTGAATCACCTAAATTCCTTAGAGAATCAGAAGCTAGATTCAAGAGGCTACAACAATCATTCTCCAAGAAACACCCATCAGCCAAGAACAGATATAAGGCACAGAAGCAATTAGCTAAGCTGCATGAGCACATATCTAATCAACGCCACGACTTTCTTCATAAGTTGAGTAAACAACTTGTATGCGATAACCAAGCGATCTACATAGAAAGTCTCAGTATTAGAAATATGGTGCAGAACCACTGCCTCGCTAAATCCATCTCAGATAGTGGCTGGAGCACATTCGTTAATATGCTCAAGTATAAAGGTAGTTGGTACGGCTGCCACATCATTGAGATAGATAGATGGTTCCCCTCATCTAAGCGATGTAACAATTGTGGATATATCAATAATAACCTGACACTTAATGATAGGTATTGGGTATGTCCAGAATGTAATACCGAGTTAGATAGAGATATTAATGCAGCTAGAAATATACTACAGTTCGGTAGGGCTGGAGCAGCCCGAAGTCACGCTTGCGGAGAAGATACCCCTACAGCTAGTACATGCTGCAAGTAACTTCGGTGAAGCAAGAAGCCTCCGCATTTATGCGAGGGTAGCTCACCTCATAAGCTACCATACTGCCCTTCCCGAAAACATGTACGTGTAGGGCATAACTCCCGTCCGAGCACTTGTGCAGGGTTACGTTCCCACGGTCATATAGCTTCTCAGTAATACCATTCATAATCCTTACAAGGTCACTAGAAACATGCCTATTATCAGTAAGCAGAGAGATAGAGCTTACACCTACATCATCCCGAACAATCTGAGGTCTAGTTACATCCAAGTTGGCCATACTCCACCTCCCGCACAATTAAGAAGAAACAAGGAGATAGCTATAATAGAATTGTCCACACATGGGCGATACCACAACGGAATTCTATCGTAGGTCACGTCTAAGGACACAGCTATCTCCAATAGCGCATTCAGAATTCTAAAGAGTGTTCTTACCATTACTTATCTCTCTTGTGACATACTATTACTCGATCATCTAGTATACCCTCTAGCAAACTCTTAATATCTTCCCAGAGAAGCCCGCCGTTGCCGACGCCAGGTCTTGGTAGGTATACCTCATTATGCCCTCTAAAGCTTATATGTCCCATAAGTTCGAACGCACTTTGAGCTATCAGAGCAGGACTAGATGAATCCCTCCAGTTATGCTTAGTGGGAAAGGTATACAGATTATTCTCTGGCATCCAGAACACATGGTTACCATTACCCTCAAGTAAGGCACCCAGGTACCCGCGCAAGTTTTTCATTCTATGGGCAGCTTCCAAGGCTACTCCGCGCCCCATGACTGCTTCTCCATAAGAATTAACCATACCATTGGTCAGGACGCACACTATTCTTCCCTCTTCCCACTTATTCCATATGTTGACTTCTATCTCTCTCATGGGCTATATCCTCCAGTATCTTATCATAGTCGAACTCTACGACAATCGGTGTCTTCCCTTCACCTATAGTAACCCATCCCACAGATGGGGCCATATTCCTAAGTCGATCGGGGAACTTAGTAATTTCCAGTACCGTAATAGTAGCATCCATGTACTCCTGGTCCCTGATCTTCCCTCCTAGCCTCTCATCGTAAGTAAGCGACACCTTCTCCCCGTCAGTACGGGCCACAAACAGGGTAACGGGCTGTGGCATAGGAACTATCTCAGAGTTCTGGATACACAGTATATTACCCTGCGGAACAATATCTGCATACTTACTGGAGTGACGCTTGAACATGAGACTGGTAAAGATATATCTCTTACCATTTACCATGGTCCTACCTCACTATTTTATATCCCAGAGCAATTAGTAACTTGATAGTCTCCTCCGCCGTATTACGGTCATATTCCTTCTCTCCATCAGATAATTCCTCATAAGGAACTAAACATGGATTAGTCTTCCTGTCGCTATCCTTAGTTTCCCCATAGGACCATCCTTCCTTGATACGACCAGTAGACCATACATCGTGAACATGTTCAGCTACTTTCTCACGGACTTCAGCAAGTCCCTCAGGTAAAGCTATTCCAGATGTATCAATTGGATTTGGAATATAGGTTACTTTACTCATTTTACCTCCTAAACTTCTATTTCTATAAACTTGTGACCTTTCCCGAAGACTCTATCATTGCCAACAGGTACCATCTTCAATTTCTCTACAATATCTATACGAACGAGTAGTGCCTCC
>Ga0315284_10017010_pt1 | contig 10308 bp, 8 predicted proteins | sample YL17G09_16_MG_FD_203696 | JGI IMG/M metagenome (GOLD analysis project Ga0315284, IMG submission 203696) | Sediment microbial communities from Yellowstone Lake, YNP, Wyoming, USA - YL17G09_16 | ecosystem: Environmental > Aquatic > Freshwater > Lake > Sediment | place: USA: Wyoming | collected...
CCGATGCTTTTGCAATAACCACCCCTTCGGTGGCATCACGGTCCGCTCTTTTGCTGGCAACCAGCTGACCTCTTTTGCGGATGATCTCAACGGCCTGTTCGTAATTACCACTTGATTCTTCAAGGGCATTCTTGCAATCCATCATGCCTGCACCGGTCATTTTTCTCAACTTGCTGACATCTGCTGCTGTAATAGCCATATTATAATTGATTTAATCAGTTTACTACTTCTTCTTCTTCTTCTTCAATCTCAAGCACCACACCTTTTTTAGCAGGGGCCTTCAGTGTAAGTGCCTTCCGGGCGGCAGTACGTTTTTCGCGCGATTCTTCAAATTCCTCATCTGCATCTTCCGAATCCTCAGTTTTATCAACCGTCTTGCTCTTTTTGTCGCTTGCATCGCCCTCTTTTTCCCGTTCGAATTTGCGCTCCTCTAACCCTTCGTGAAGTGCATTGCAAACCACGTCAAGAATCAGAGCAATGGATTTGGAAGCATCATCATTGGCCGGGATTGGAAAATCAACCAGGTTAGGATCCGAGTTGGTATCCACCATGGCAAAGATGGGAATATTCAAACGCCTTGCTTCATGTACCGCAATATGTTCCTTGCTGATGTCAACGATGAACATGGCTGCAGGTAACCGGGTAAGATCGGCTATACTGCCAAGGTTCTTTTCCAGTTTTGCACGCTGACGGCCAATCTGTAATTTCTCACGCTTCGATAAATTGTCATAGGTTCCGTCAGTAGCCATCTTATCAATCGAGGACATTTTCTTAACTGCCTTGCGGATCGTGGGAAAATTGGTAAGCATTCCGCCAGGCCAGCGTTCGGTTACATAAGGCATGTTTACCTTCTGTACTTGTTCTGCTACGATATCTTTAGCCTGTTTCTTGGTGGCTACAAACAGAATCTTTCGACCCGATTTGGCAATTTGCTTCATTGCTGAGGCAGCTTCTTCAAGTTTAACCTGCGTCTTTTGCAAATCGATAATGTGAATCCCCTCTTTTTCCATAAAAATATAGGGAGCCATTGCGGGATTCCACTTTCTTCTGAGGTGACCAAAATGTACACCTGCGTCTAATAATTGTTGAATGGTTGTTCTTGACATGTTATAATTGTTTACGTTCTATAAATATCAATTGAAGAGTAGCCAGTTCCCTTAAGAAATGAGTCTCATCAATTTAGATGCTAAACAAAATGAAGGGTATTATCGCTTGCTGAATTGGAACCTTCTTCTTGCACCGGGTTGGCCAGGTTTTTTACGTTCAACTTCACGAGGATCCCTGGTAAGCATTTTATTGCTCTTCAGTGCCTCTTTACTTTCAGGTTTTACAATAACCAAAGCCCGCGCAATGGCCAAACGAAGAGCCTCAGCCTGACCCTTGATTCCTCCTCCCTGAAGGTTCACGGTAATGTCATATTTATCGGGAACCTCAGCAAGATTCAAAGGTTGCTGAATAATATACTGGAGCTGCTGGAGCGGAAAATAGTCCTGTAATTCACGGTCATTTATGGTGATCTTGCCTTTGCCTTCTTTCACATATATTCTGGCGACAGCGCTTTTTCTGCGGCCAATGGCGTTAACTACTTCCATACCTCATTTATTTGTAATTTAATGTAAGTTCTTTGGGTTGTTGGGCCGTGTGGGGATGATCGGGACCGGCATATACATGCAAATTGTTAAAAATAGCATTGCCTAAACGGTTTCGGGGCAGCATTCTTTTTACAGCCATCTCAATGATCTTGCCGGGATTTTTCAGGGCAACATCGGCCGGACTGGTGATACGCTGTCCTCCCGGATATCCGGTGTGACGCATATATTCCTTATCTGTCCATTTTTTCCCTGTTAGTCTCACCTTTTCAGCATTGATCACGATAATGTTATCCCCGCAATCTACATGCGGAGTAAAATATGTTTTGTGCTTCCCCCTGAGAATGCTTGCAACCTGCGAACTCAGCCTCCCCAGTACCTGATTGGTGGCATCCACTACAAACCACTCTTTCTGAACAGTAGCATTGTTTGCCGAAATCGTTCTATAACTCAGTGTATTCACGTCGTATTTTTGTTATAAAAATTTGTCGCTCAAGTATTACTTCACCCTTAAAATAGGGAGTGCAAAAATACAATTTATTTTAATTTTACAAGATGTTTTATGAATTTTATTTTTATTTGCCACGGCAACCGGCTGTTCATTGTGAGCCGGTTATGATATTTGTCCAGATATGAAACTAACTATCCCACGTGAAGATTTTCATCAGAAGGTATATTTCTTCGGGCTGGCCCTGCTGGTATGCTGTCTTCCGCTTTCAAGATTCGTGTTGAGTATTTCACAGTTCCTTCTGGCCTTGAATTGGCTCACCCAGGGCAGGTTCAGGGAAAAGGCCGCTATGATTTCCCGCAGACCTTCCCTACTGCTTTTTGCTGCAGTATTTGTAATATATGTCATTGGCCTGCTTTATACCCATCATGTTGAAACAGGTGCTGCCCGAATCAAAAATGCGCTGCCCCTGCTGCTTTTGCCCCTAATCCTGGGTACTTCACCCCCACTTTCCGGGAAGAATGTAAAATGGCTTCTTATGCTGTTTTCTGCCGCGGTTATGCTGGCATCACTCATATGTCTGATGAACTACTTTGCCAAAAGCGCGCCGGCAAACGGGGATTTTAGGAAAATTTCCATCTTTATGCTGCATATCCGCTTTTCGCTGATGATTGTCATGGCCATATTTATTTTGCTTTACCTGGCGTTCTATAAAAGCTTTTCCTCCACAAACCTTGAAAAAGCGGGCTTTTTCTTAAGCGCTTGCTTCCTGATAGCTTTCCTGTTCTTTTTACGCTCTTTTACCGGCATCATTATTTTCCTGGTAATGACCACAGTATTTATTTTTAACACGGCCGTCAGATGCAAACGGCCTTCACTCCGAAATGCTACCCTGTTCCTGATAACAGGCTCTTTGATGGCTCTTATGACATATACCTCATGGACCTATTTTCATAATTTTCAGGTAAAACCAATCCGGTTATCCACCCTGGAAGAATACACTGCCAATGGTAATCCATATACCCATAATGCAAGTACAGGAGCGCTGGAGAATGGCCATTACATCGATCTTTATGTATGTGAACCCGAATTAAAACGGGAATGGAATAAGATCAGCACTATATCCTATGACAGTATTGACCGCAGGGGGCAACGAATCAGTTTGACTATCAGACGCTATCTTACCTCCAAAGGCTTTCGGAAAGACTCAGCAGCTATAGGTCGTCTTAATAAACCCGACATACAGCGGATTGAAAACGGACTGGCCAATTATAAGTTTCGGGAAAATCCTGGAATATACCAGCGTTTGTATGAGACACTCTGGGAAATTCATATTTTGTCAAGAACAGGCTATGTACAAAAACACTCCCTCGGACAAAGACTTGTATTCCTCATAACAGCCAAAACAATATTCGAAAATAATATTTGGTCAGGTGTGGGAACCGGTGATGTATATGATGCCATGCTACAATCTGCGCAAGGTAAAATGCCCGCTATCGACCCCCAATGGGAAGGCAAACCTCACAACCAGTTCATCTTTTTCATCCTGGCTTTCGGTTTACCAGGGTTTCTTTGTATATTGTATTGTTTTGTTTATCCGGTGATTGCCCGAAAAAGCTATCGGTGTTTTCTTTTCAACATTTTTGCAGGAATAATATTGATCTCAATGCTCACGCTCGACACACTGGAATCCTATGATAGCATGGTATTCTTCGCATTTTTCTACTGCCTCTTTGTTTTCGGGACTGAACTGCAGGAAAACATGAAGACCTGATTCCTGTTACCAGGAATCAGGCCTTGTACCCATGTTTACAGATTCAGATACTGCTTAATTCTTGAATTGAAAAGTGGCTATAATGTCGTCGAAAACGGGCCTAGTTTTATAATAGGTAGTATCTACGGAAACAAAACCGAGGTTGTACCCATTGTTTTTTTCAAAAAAGAAATACAGGGTTGTAATCAAATTAACATCAGAAGTATCCCTCAGGCTATTAATGTACATACCTGTTTCCCTGTAAATTATTCTTTTACTGCTGGCACCATTAATGGTTGTATCCTTTTCCTGCAGGGTTGAAACATAATTATCCAACGCAAGCAGATTTGCCTTAACTGCACCGTAGTAAGTTGACAGATTATAACCCTCCAGAGGTTCTTTGTAAATGGAAAGATATTCCCTGATCGTATCCTGGTCATTTACCTTATTTCTTTCTGCAGAATATACATAGCCCTCGTTGGCCAACACATAGTATGTCCAGTTATCAGGCACGGTAATATCAAAATCCAGGACTAATTCTTCATCTTTATTGCACGAAACAGATACCACTACTATTAAGGCAAGCATTAGAAAAGCATGCCAGATTTTTAGTTTTTTCATTTTCATAATCATTAAAGTGAGACATTAAGAATAAAACTGATATTTTAGGTTTATATTGCTCATCCCTGAATTCAGAGGGACCCGGCCATGTAATAATTTTATTTGAACCGGTAAAATTATTGTGCCGAAAACAAAGGTTCAAAGGTAAAACATTATATTATTAAATTTGTATTATTGATTCACAAATTACATATCTGGTTTCTTGAAAATAACTTCTGCACACGATGAAAAAAATTATTGTCCTTCTCATCCCGCTAATTTGCCTTTCTATAGCCAAATTGCATTCCCAGGTAGTAAACCCTGATTCTTTGTTTCCTGTTCGCGGCTTTTGCATTGCAGCACCTGAACCCGCCGATCTGGATGAATTCATCAAATTTATCCAGGATGAGCTGGCTCCCCGATCTGTAAACACCTTGATTTTAAGGGTGGATTTCAATTATCAATATACCAGTCATCCTGAACTGAAAGATAAAATCGCCCTTTCCGCAGCGGATGTGAAAAAAATTGTTCGTGCCTGTCAAAAGCACAGCATCCGTATAATCCCCCAGATTAATTTGCTGGGTCATCAATCGTGGGCTGGCAAGGTGAATAACCTGCTCAGAGTTTATCCCGAATTCGACGAAACCCCTTATGTCAAAATACCGGAGGACTATCAATGGCCAAATACCGACGGTCTGTATTGTAAAAGTTACTGCCCGTTGCACCCCGGAGTCCATAAGGTTGTTTTTGACCTTGTGGATGAAATATGCACCGCATTTAAAGCAGATGCATTTCATGCAGGTATGGATGAGGTGTTTTATATAGGTCACGACAGCTGCACCCGTTGTTCCGGCCACGACAAAGCAGAACTGTTTGCCGGAGAGGTGACCGCCATTCGCAACCACCTGGCATTTAAAGGCCGGCAGCTCTGGATTTGGGGCGACCGCCTGATCGATGGTAAAACTACCGGGATGGGAATGTGGGAGGCCAGTTATAACAACACCTACAGAGCCATTGATTTGATACCGAAAGACGTAATGATATGTGACTGGCATTATGAGCGTGCCGACCAGACCCCGGTGTATTTTGCCATGAAGGGATTTACCGTAGTCACCTGTCCCTGGCGCATGCCCGATGTTGCCGTGATGCAGGCGGAAGATTTGGTAAAATTCAGGCAACGTGCCACCCCCGAAATGAAAAACCGCTATGCCGGTATAGTACAGACGATATGGTCCCCTGCCTCGGATTTTCTCAAAGATTTTTATGACGAAAACAACACTACCCGGGTAGAATACAATACCCCTGAAAACTGTTTTAAGGTTTTATTCAAACGTCTGAAGACTTTAAAGCCTGCTCCATGAACAACCGCATATCCTCTATTGATATTTTCAGGGCGCTCACCATGTTCCTGATGATCTTTGTGAATGACCTGTGGACCCTCCATGATATACCTGGCTGGCTGGAACATACTGCAGCAAAAGAAGATGGCATGGGGCTGGCCGATGTGGTTTTTCCCGCATTTCTTTTCATTGTTGGCCTTTCCATACCTTTTGCCATGAATACCAGGATAAATAAAGGTGATTCCAAGGGAAAAATATTGCTGCATATACTCCGTCGAACTCTGGCACTCGTTGTCATGGGCTTTTTTATGGTGAACCACGAAAATTACCGTTCAGATGTACCGGAAATGCTCAGGAGCATATGGGAGGTGTTGATGATCCTGGCATTCCTGCTCATTTGGAACAACTTTGAGAAAGATAAAGTACTCGGGATGCCAGTTTGGCTTTTACAGGCTGCCGGGATACTCACCTTACTTTTTTTGGCCCTGATTTATAAAGGGGGGACGCCTGAGGAACCGGAATGGATGAGACCTCATTGGTGGGGCATATTAGGACTAATCGGCTGGGCGTATCTCGTTTGTTCTGTTTTGTACTTGCTGGCAGGTAATAAGCTCTGGCTCATAATCGTTTTCTGGTTAATTCTGCACGCTCTGAACGCTCAGGAATTTATTCCTCTTGCCGGTGCCAGCAAGGGATTCCAATTCATTGTAAGCGCTTCCAATTTTACGCTGGTGATGAGCGGCGTGCTGGCCACATTGATGTTTCTGCGATTGAAAGATCTCAACCGAAAATTCCTCTTCCCGGCGATGCTTATCGTTACAGCTATTATCTCCACCGTCTATGGTTTTAGTGTAAGACCTAACTGGGGCATTTCCAAAATTCTGGCAACCCCATCATGGACCGCTATATGTGCCGGAATTAGCTTTGCTGTTTTTGCTGTCATTTATATTGTTGCCGATGTGTTCAGGGTTTCCCGGTGGGCTCAAATTATTATGCCTGCCGGCAGAAGCACGCTTACCTGTTATCTGCTGCCAGGAATGGTTTACCCGATATTGTGGCCTTTGCAGCAGCTAATGCCGCAATCATTCCTTGAAGGCTGGATTGGATTGCTTAAATCACTGCTTTTTGCACTATTAATAATAGTACTTACAGGATTACTGGAGAGGATTAAGATCAGGCTTAAGATATAGTTGTTTAATCGTTGAATCGAAAAGGCCACTACATATATTACCGGTTTAACGATTAAACGATTAAACGGTTAAACGATTCCACGATTAAACGATTAAACAATTCCACGATTAAACATTTTTCACTTATTTCGCACTATTATTTAACCCAAAGTTCATGAAAAATTTCAAGTTAATAAATATTGTTGCCGGCTGGATTACTTTTATTATAGCCGCTTTCGTTTATCTTTCAACCATTGAACCAACAGCCAGTTTCTGGGATTGCGGCGAATTCATATCATCTGCATTCAAGCTTGAAGTCGGACATCCTCCCGGAGCTCCGTTTTTCATGATCATGGGTCGTATTTTCACACTTTTCGCCGGAAATGATGTAACGCATGTAGCCAGGATGGTAAATTCCATGTCGGCTCTCTTCAGCGCTTTGACCATATTGTTCCTGTTTTGGTCCATTACCCACCTGGCCAAAAAAATCATTGTTAAAAACGAAGAACTGACCACCGCTAATGTGATTGCCATCCTCGGCAGCGGACTGGTTGGCGCTTTGGCCTATACTTTTTCCGATACTTTTTGGTTCTCTGCCGTGGAAGGGGAGGTTTATGCCAGTTCATCCCTATTTACAGCACTGGTCTTTTGGGCCATTCTCAAATGGGAAAACGTTGCCGATGAGCCTTATGCCAATCGGTGGTTGATTTTTATCGCTTATCTCATGGGATTGTCAATCGGCGTTCACTTGTTGAACCTGTTGGCCATTCCGGCTATTGTTCTGGTGTATTATTTCAGGAAGCATGAAATCACCACGATCGGAATATTGAAGGCCCTGATTGTTTCAGTCCTCATTCTTGGTGGAATCATGTATATCTTGATTCCCGGGATTGTTAAATTTGCCACCTTTTTTGAGTTGTTATTTGTCAATACTTTTGGCTTACCCTATTCTTCCGGGATTTTATTTTATGCACTGCTGCTGATCGGCCTTATATTTTACGGACTCTATATCACGAAAAAAAGACAGAGAGTTATTCTGAATACGATCATTCTGGTCATTACTGTCATCCTGATCGGCTATTCTTCCTATGCTATGCTGGTCATACGGTCCGCTGCCGAAACCCCCATGGATCAAAATGATCCTGAAGACCTGTTTTCACTATTGTACTACCTTAACCGTGAGCAATATGGTGACCGGCCCCTGGTATACGGACAATATTTTAACGCCCCTATCACCGACTCCAAAGAGGGTAAACCTTTTTATTATAAAGAAGACGGAAAATATAAAGCCAATAACTACCGCATTAAATATATATATGATAATAAATACACAACTTTCTTCCCCCGGATGTGGAGCAATGATGCCGAGGGAGGTCACATCGAAGCCTATGTGCGATGGGCTAATTTGAAGGAAAGTGACATGTTCCAGTCCAGGGTGGATGCCAATGGAGAAGTTGTGCGCGACCGTGAAGGCAAAACTGTTTATGATTATAACAAGGCAAAAAAGAGCCCGAATTTCACACAGAACTTGCGTTTTTTCTGGCGCTATCAGGTAATGCATATGTATTTCAGATATTTCATGTGGAATTTCGCCGGACGCCAGAACGATATCCAGTCAACTCACAAAACCGAGATTAACAAAGGAAACTGGATTACGGGGATCCCTTTTATCGACAATATGAGGTTGGGAAACCAGAGCAAATTGCCTGCCTCCATGCGCAACAACAAGGCCCGTAACCGCTATTTTATGCTGCCCCTTTTGCTGGGGCTGGCAGGACTATATTTCCAGTACAACAATCACCGGAATGACTTTCGTGTTACCATGATGTTGTTTATCATGACAGGTCTTGCTATTGTTGTTTATCTGAATCAAAGCCCAATGCAACCCCGCGAACGTGATTATGCTTATGCGGGTTCATTTTATGCCTTTGCAATCTGGATTGGCTTAGGAGTGTTTGCACTATATGATCTTCTTAAAAGAATCGTACCCAAGTCTTCCGGGGCCATTTTAGCGACCCTCATATCCCTGGTTGCCGTTCCTGCGGTTTTGGCAAAAGAGAACTGGAATGATCATGACCGATCAGGCCGCTATGTGGCACGTGATTTTGCCTATAATTACCTGAATTCCTGCGCTAAAAATGCCATCATCTTTACCAATGGCGATAATGATACCTTCCCGCTCTGGTATGCCCAGGAAGTGGAAGGAATCCGTACAGATGTCAGGGTCATGAATTTGAGCTACCTGGGAGCCGACTGGTATATTCAGCAAATGCAGCGCAAAGCTTATGATTCGGACCCTGTGCCATTTTCAATGACATTGGACAAATACCGCTCGGGCAAGCGCGACATTGTTTATGTACTCGATCGTGTTAAGGGTTATGCCGACTTGCGGCAGGTTATCGACTTTGTCGCCAGCGACGATCCCCGTACCAAACAATTGCCCGATATTACGCAGAAGATTGATTTCATTCCCACCCGCAGGTTTATCCTGCCTGTAGACACCACCATGGTCCTGAAGAACGGAACCGTTTCGAGATCAAACGCAGCTAAGCTTCAACCCGAGATGAAATGGGAACTGGGACCGGAGCGAAACTACATCACCAAAAACCACCTGATGATCCTCGACCTGCTGGCCAACAATAATTGGGAACGACCCATTTATTATGCCATTACGGTTTCGGAAGACAATTACCTGAACCTCGACAATTACTTTCAGATGGAAGGAATGGCTTACCGGATTGTACCCTTTGCCTCCCCGGGAGATATGTTCGGTCGCGGCGGTATGAATACCGACATCATGTTCAATAATATGGTTAACAAATTCCGTTGGGGAGGCGTAGAAAATCCCAATCTATACCTCGATGAGAACGTTCTACGGATGCTTGGTAACTTCAGAAGCAGCTTTGCCCGACTGGCTCTTCAGCTGATCAGCGAACACAAACCCGATTCCGCGCGCAAAGCGCTCGAAAAATGCCTGGAAGTCATCCCTGATAAAGTAGTACCTTTCAATGTTTACAACATCCTCCTCGTTGAAGCTTATTATCAGTTGGGTGATTTTGACAAGGCAAACCAAATTGTAGCAGGTATAAAAAGCAATGTTTACCAGGATATGGACTACTTTATCAACCTCGGAAGGAAGTACACGACCTACCTCATGTATGAAAAGCGTGTTGCCTTTTATACGATAGATGAACTGAGAAGAATGGCTACTACCTATAACCAGACGGAACTGAAAACTGAAATGGAAAAGAAATTGCAGGAGTACGCCAATGCACTGAACATAGCCATGTGATGCGCTGATGTATCTTGTACGCATACCCCGGATATTAAAAAATGTGTTTCCGGAGATTACCTGGGAAATTCAGGATGCAAAACCATCCCTGTATCTCACCTTTGATGACGGACCAAC
>Ga0315284_10017011_pt1 | contig 10308 bp, 14 predicted proteins | sample YL17G09_16_MG_FD_203696 | JGI IMG/M metagenome (GOLD analysis project Ga0315284, IMG submission 203696) | Sediment microbial communities from Yellowstone Lake, YNP, Wyoming, USA - YL17G09_16 | ecosystem: Environmental > Aquatic > Freshwater > Lake > Sediment | place: USA: Wyoming | collected...
AGTCCCCTGTTCTGCACTCATAAAAGTTGACTGCCATCACCATCCACGCAATAGGCCCCGTAATGTACTTCCAGCATCCCGCATAACAGGCATCCGGGGCATTATAACACTCAAACCACGCACCATTTGGATCATCGCGTTGAATCTCTTTCATTTTGTCCAAAATCCTTCTTGCTCTGTTTGGTTCATTTGCTTCCGTAAACGCGATGATAGCCAGTGCTTGGTCGAATATCCAAGCGTTTACATCGTTGTCGCGTTCGTAAGATTGCACCAGCCCGCTGTTGTGCAAATTCTGCTGCCTGCATAGCCAATCTATCTGCGCTTTTCCCGGATAGTTTCCATCAGGGGAGGCCAAAACAAGGGTAGTTCTTCCGAGCAGGATAATTAAAACAAATGATAGCAACGGGAATAGACCTTTGCTTTTGAGTTTCATTTCGCTCCTCCTTTATTCCAAAATGAGAGAACAATAGTATCCGAAAATCAAAGCCGACATACGATAAACAAGCCAAAAATCAACGGATGCGTCTCCTCTTAAAGCCGCTAAGATTATACAAAAAGTCGCTCAAAGTTCAAGCGTTATCCGGCAAAAAAGGGATTTTTGTATCGGTGACAGAATCTGACACTGCGAATTTCTTGCAAAGAGTTTATTGCCGTGACCGCGCTTCGCGAGAGGTTTGAGCAATAAAGCAGTTGAGCCCTTCGACGCACAACGCTTGCTCAGGACAGGCAGAAGACAGAAATCCGTGTTATTTTGCTCCGCTAAAAAGAGGGGATGCCTTTTTTGGGGCCACCCGGCCTGCCCTGCGTCGTGTCCGGCGTAGCGATAGCGAAGTCGGAAGCTTTGCGAGCGAAGCGGGGTGGACGATGACGAATTCTGCGACTAAGCTTGCTTAAAAAGCAGGGTTCGTCGAGAACACCAAGCCGAGCAAAAGCAGTGTTAATCAGTGTCGAAAAAAACTCTGTGTTCTTCGCGTTCTCTGTCCGCCTTTGGCGAGCCGCAGGCCTCGCGGCCTTCGAGCCGAGGGACCTCGCCTTTCGGCGGGTGGCTAAAAAAATCCGTTTAATCCGTGCGAATCCGTGGTTCCAAAGATGGTTTTCATAAAAGGATGTGCTTGAACTTTTAGACGCCGTTGGTTATCCTAACAATGAACGTAATCGCGAGTTTGGAATAAATCTGAGTTGGAAAACTCTTTCTGGGAGATAAATTATGGCAAAGACAAGTCTGCCGCACACCGGCCACAACAAGCACCTTTGTTATTTGAACAATCTTGGTTTTCAACTCAGCAGCCCTAAGGAGTACAAGGCCCTTGTGAAGAACGCCAAATTTCTTTGCAGGATTTGTGGCCGGGTCGCCGCCAGCGAGGGAAATCTTTGTAAGCCCGTAGCTCTCTAATCTGGTTATTCGCCATAACCCACATATCCTCACGCAGGCAAGTCCGGCGTTGCGGGCAGGTCCCATAATCAGCCGCGAAACCCTGGCATTTGTGCTCCCGTGACAGTTTCTGTCAGTGAGCATACCAGAATACATACGAAAAATACGCAATATCCTACTCCCAAAACAGGTTTTTCCCCCCTAAAACCTGCGATGGTTGTGCCGATAATCCTTTCAAAGGGTCTTTGCTTGTGCACCGCGATTAGCTGGCAACAGCCAATGTCTTAGTTGCCCGGTTTGGCTGTCAACCCTGTTTATCATTTTGAGGGTTAAAATCATGCGCAGCTTGAAACCGGTTATGCTGCTGGAAGATGACAATATCGACGCTATGAGCGTGGTGAGGGCAATTAAAGACCTCAAAGTTGCCAACTCTCTGGTCCACGTGGTCAATGGTGAAGAAGCGCTCGCGTACCTGCGGGATAGCAAAAACGCCAGGCCGTGCGTAATCCTGCTTGACCTCAATATGCCCCGAATGAACGGCATCGAATTCCTCAAAATCGTAAAAGCCGATTCCGAATTGCAGTCCATTCCGGTGGTTGCTCTAACCACCTCCAGGGCCGACCAGGATAGATTCGATTGCTTCGATAACGGCATCGCCGGCTATATAGTCAAGCCAACTAATTACGAGGGTTTCGTAAATGCTATGAGAATCCTCGACCTCTACTGGACGCTCAGTGAGCTGCCCGGCGGTAACGTTGAAGCGACGGACGTCGAGCTCGAAAAAGCCGCCTCCCACTAATCAGCGCCCGCCCGGTGCCGGGCTGCGGCGATTTCGCTCCTGATAGTCACGATGACAAAACTGCGCCCGGGCGGATTCGAACCGTCGACCCCCGGTTTAGGAATACTTCCCTCTGATATATACACTTGTCCTGCCCCCTTTTCTCCTGCTTTTAAGAGCGCCAAAACAGGACGCTCACTATAACCAGACACCAGCCGGACTCCGGCCAGAGACGAAACGAACAAAAAGAGACGTAATAAGGACGTATATGCTTTGTCTGCTAATTAAGCTCGATGAGAGAATCATCCTGACGGATTCACAGAACGGGGCGCGGGTGACAATCACGCCTTATCTGCGAACAAAGTCCGGGACGCCGGAGTTGCAATTCGCGCTCGATGCTCCGAAGAATATCAGGATTGAGCGCCAGAAAATCAGGGATGGGGGGCCTGCCGATGGTGGTTAAGGTGCAAAGCGAAAGAAAGCCCATAGCAATTTATGACTACACCGACGAGGCCGGAAAAATTCTCTTTCAGGTATGCCGATACGAGCCGAAGGACTTTCGGCAGCGGCGGTCAGACGGGAACGGCGGATATGTTTACAACCTGGACGGTGTTCGGCGAGTGCCTTACCGTCTGCCGGAGCTATTGAAAGCGCCGATGCAGGATTTTATCTATATCGTTGAGGGTGAGAAGGACGCGGACCGGCTAATATCATTAGGACTGCCGACGACGACAAACCCAGGCGGGGCGAACAAGTGGAAATCCGAATATAATCAGCACCTTCGGGGGCGCTTGGTAGCGATATGCGGCGACAATGACGAGCCGGGACGAAGGCACGTCCGGCAAGTGGCCGATTCTCTTTTCGGCGTGGCGTCACTGGTAAGGGTTGTTGACTTGCCGGACCTGCCGAACAAGGGGGATATTTCCTGGTGGTTTGAACACGGCGGGACGAAGGCGGAGCTAATTCGGCTGACCGATGCTGCGCCCGATTTCGACCCCGCCGAAACAGACGCGGCAAGTCCGAACCTTGTTTGCCTTGCCGATGTTGAATCACTGCCGATTGAGTGGTTTTGGTTTAACCGTATGGCAATGGGTATGCTTACGCTGATTGAGGGCGACCCCGGACTTGGCAAAAGTTTCCTTACGCTGGATATGGCGTCGAGGGTATCGACCGGGGCACTGTGGCCGGATAGCAACGGCGTTGAGAATCGAGCGCCTAAAGGTGCTGTTGTTATCCTTACCGCCGAAGATGACCTGCCGCACGTCGTCCGGCCCCGGCTTGATTCTATGGGCGCGGATTGTTCAAAGATTGTTGCGCTCGAGGGCGTCAAAATTAAAGACGACGAGGGCCGCGAGCGTAAAGCGTATTTCAATTTACAGCGGGACCTGCCAGCATTGCGGAAAGCGGTGCAGAGCCAACAGGATACAAAGCTGGTGATTATCGACCCGTTGTCTGCATACCTGGGCGGCAAGATAGACAGCCACAAGGACGCGGACGTTCGCAGTGTTCTTTTGCCCCTTGTCGAATTGGCAGAGCAATGCGGCGTTGCAATTATCGGGATAATGCACTTAAACAAAAACACAGGCGGCAAGGCGATTTATCGGGGGCTTGGTTCAATAGCATTTACAGCCGCGGCGAGAACGGTTTGGCTGGTGACGGAAGACCAGGACGACCCGAAACGGCGTCTATTTATGTGCGCCAAGAAAAACATTCTTATCGAGCCGACCGGCCTGGCGTTTTCGATTATCGACGGCAAGGGTGTAGTTTTTGAGAACGAGCCGGTGACTATTACCGCAGACGAGGCACTTGAGACGGCCAGCAACATCGAGGCCCCGGCTTTGAATCAGGCAAAGCAATGGTTAAGCGAACAATTACCACCCGGCAAGTCAACGACCGCGACAGAGATTTATGCACTGGCAAAAGAGCAAGGGATAAAAACGATAACGCTGAAACGGGCTAAAAAAGAGCTTGGTGTCGTAAGTTATGCGTTGTCGAACGAAGGCAAAGTGCAATGGTTCTGGAGAATCGACCAGTGAAGATGCTCACGTCCATTATCCTGATACTCTATGATACCCTTAGATACGCTTGGCTTTTTAACCCCAAAAACCTAATAGTATCAGGGGGTAAGGGTATCACCCCTAATCTCTTACAGGAAACCCAACAGTATCATAGAGTATCAAAGAGTATCATATTTTGCTAATGAGCCAGATGGAGTTTTATATGGGCTTTGACGGATTCTGTTTTAGTTGCGGCGGATACATCGAGCCGGGTCGTGAGGTGATAATCGCGGACGAACAAGGCAAGCCGAAGGTGCTTTGCCCACAGTGTTCGGGCGGCAAGGGCGACCATAGGGCCGGGGTGCTGGACGCGGTGCGGGGTTTTATGACGGGCAGGCGGTTTACAAACGGCCATTCGGCTTGTGAGAATAGTGCGGGGGGTATGTTTGTATGGACTGGGCAGGGAAAGTTGATTGTGGGCAGGGCTGAATAGATGGTGAACGCAGATAGAGACAACGACGGTAAATTCGCGCCGGGTAATAAACTGGCAGTCGGACACGCGGCACCGCACGCGAGAAAAGTCCGCCGGTTATATCACGAGCTGATTCGTTCTGTGACGGTCGAGGACATTCGGGATATTGCGCGGAGTTTAATTACAATGGCAAAGTCGGGCAACGTCCGGGCGGTTAGCGAACTGTTTGACCGTCTATTCGGGCGCGCCGTCCAGTTTATTGAAACTGATTTCGGAGACGAGAAAAAGTCGGTCTGGTTCAGCTTTGCACCGCCGACGCCGAAAGTCCCCGCGATGGTATCGGAGCAAGAGCCGAGCGGTGAGGTAGGGCAGGCCCCGGCACCACAGCAAAGCGAAAATTCGCCTACGAAAGACGTATTGGGGCCGCATTGAGGACGTATATGGCGGCAACTTGTGATAAGACTTATGATAAGACCCTATTTGACAAGGGGTTATACGCGGTCAGACCTTCGGATATACAATCCGAACGTCCTGAAAATCAGGACGGAAGGGCAGGCGTGCGGACAGCGAAAGAAATTTTTGAAAAAAGTGATATTTTTGTTGCTGACCTGCCGAAATATGTTATGGTGTTACTTGTGACACACGCTCGTAAACGACAAATATAGGAGAAACGTAATGAGCAAAGACGAATTTTTGACAATGCGGCTCGACAAAGATGAGAGGGATTTTTTGAACAAGTTGGCCGAGGAATGGAGTATGAGCCGGTCAGAAATTGTGCGTGACTTGCGCCCGGACGACGATTTTATCTTGATGTTGATTGAGGGTGTGGATGACGTAGGGCACCCGAAAAAACTTATTGGCGAATTGTTGGCGCGAGGTATGAGGGCGGAAATGGCCGAACACCCATATTGGCCGCTTTGTGCTGCCGACCTTAATGTGCCAGACGGGCGGGAATTATACGAGCTTTACCTTGCTTTTTGTCGCGGGGTCTCCTGTTTGTATGCCGACGAGGGATATTCGTTTGAAAAGGTTAGTGAGGGCGGCAAGGAGAAGTGGCATTTGAAACGCCCCGCACCGGCAAACCCCAAACAAACTGCCAGCGTTCTCACCAGGGACGAGGAGGAGGTATTTCGCAAGATGTTGAAAATTAGCGGTCTGGACAAAAAGGCGATTGACAAGCGCGTTGAAAAATATCAAGAACAGTGCGAAAAGGAAAACGAGAAACAAAAATAACAATGTATATTTGGAGATAGAATTATGTCAACATCTTTGGAAGTAGTTTTGGGTGCAAAGAATCTAATCGGCGTCATCGAAGCCATAAAGCCGGGAAGCGGGGCTGCGGATTTGTTACCGCCGGCCTTCCTGGTCCCGACAAAGACAATCGAGGGCGATTCCGGCGATTATGACAAAATTAACAACACCCGCGAAATCGCCCGGCTCGTTCAATACGGCAGTCCGTCCAGGGCAAGGAATTTGCAGGGCGTCAGCAAGGTCGGCGTCAAATTGCTGCATTCTTTTGAGCATATTAACCTCGATGCCAGCGTTTTAATCAATTTGAAAGACCCGACCGATTTCCGGCAAAACTTGGGGCAAAAAGAGGTTGTCCGCCAACTTGCGGCCTTTAAGAATTATTTTACGAACCTGCGAGCGGGGGCCGTGTTCAGCGCGTTGGCGACGGGCAAGATTTCCTTCGATGTGAACGGCAACCTTCTGCCGGATGACAGCGGTGCTTACACCCCCATCGATTTCGGTATCCCGGCAGGGAATTTGACCCAACTGGACGTGCTGGGGACGGGCGATATAATTTCTGCCAAGTGGAGCACTGCGGCTACGGATATATCCGCCCAGGTCGAGAATTTGAAAACAGCCGCAATGGCCTTAACCGGCTACCCGATACGTCACGCGTTCCACGGAAAAAGCATTCTTGGTTTTCTGGCTACGAACAACGGCCTAAAGGGTAGCTTATCGCACAATCAGGATTTCTCAAAATCGGTTGGGCAGGGCGCGATTCCCGACGGGTTATTGGGTTTAAGTTGGCACCCGATGTCCGAAGCTTATTCGCAGTTGGCGAGCGCCGGTAAGTTTTGGTGGCCCGACGACGCGGTGGTTTTCACGCCGGAGCCATCACCCGATTGGTGGGAATTACTTGAAGGCACGACGCCGATACCAAGCAACCTCAACATTGTCGGGGCGGAGTCAGCTTGGGGACAAATCCAACTTGCAAAAGGGATATTCAGTTACGCTCAAATTATGAATGACCCCTGCTTGATTCGGCTTTTTTCCGGCGATACTTTTTTGCCACTGCTTAAGGTGCCCAGAAGCGTGTTTATCGCCGACGTTGATTTCGAGTAAAATGGACTCCTAAATAGTTTCAAACGTAGATATGACGAAGCGGGGCGGCGGTCAGACGTTCGCCCCGCCCCGTCGGCACAACGAGAAGGTTATGACAAAAGAAAAAATACGACAGAGGATTGAGAAGCTAAAAACGCAGCTTCGCGGGAAGGCAGCGGACGTGGCCGTCACAAAGTCGGGACTGCTTATCTGCGACAAAGAGAACGGCGTTTTGGTAATCAAGGCCCTCCGCCTGGTCCGCTATATGTTTGCGCTTGAGTCAAAAAGATGAACGAACGGCAGGTTATTTTTGCTGGTGAAGTTTTGTCCGACGGCGCGGGCGGGTTTATGCCCTGCCCTGCGATATTGACGGAATCGGAGGCAATTCGTTTTCTGCGTTTGGATAAGCAGCGAGCAAAGCCGGAAAATACCTTGGCGCACTACCGAGACCGGGGTCTGCTTAAAACAACTGTTATCGGGAAAAATCTATTCTACACAAGAAAATCGTTGGTCGAATTTCTCGACCGTTTAACAAATTCTACATAACCATTTTTTAAGGAGACGAGTATGGACAAGACGAAACAATTAAGCATAGTGAGGGACAGCCGCAACAAAGACAGTCCCTTCGCTGTCCGCTGGTATGAGCCGACAGACCCCGAAAGCGGCAGGCGAAGGCGGCGCTGCAGGAGTTTTCCCACAAAGCAAGAGGCCCGGACGTTTGCTGCCGAGCTTCGGCTGGAGCGGCCAGCGGCGAGAATATCCGGCGGCGTGACGCTGGGCCAGCATTGCCGGGATTGGCTGAAAACAATCAAGCCGAATATCAGGCCCGCGACTTTTGAATGTTATGAGCGGACTACTAAACGGCTGATTGAACACTTTGGGGACGGGTGCAAGCTGGCAGAGATTACACCACAGAGCGCCGAGGGTTTTATTGCTCACTTGGTGAAGGTGACGAAAGAGCGGGCAGGTGAGCCATTGTCGATACCGACCCGGCAGCAGCACCGGCAAAACTGCATTGCTATTTTTGGCAAGGCCGTTGTTTGGGGCAAGTTGCAAGATAACCCCTTCGCCGGACTAAAACGGGCAAGGATTGTCCCCCGGCGCTGGCACAGATTGTCCCCGGCGGAGTTTTTGGCTTTGGTCGATGCAGCCCCGGATATGCCGACAAAGTGCCTATATGCTTTGCTCTACACGGCGGGCCTGCGGCGGAGCGAAGCACTTGCGCTGCGGTGGGACGGCATAGATTTTGAGCGGGGCAACGTGACGATTGCCAGCCGTAAGGGGACGGACGACTGGCCCCCGTTCGACGTGAAGGACCACGAGGCACGCTCGATACCACTACCGGCCTTCACGATGAATCTTTTGACGACGTGGCAGGCACAGGCCCCCGAAGGTGTGCCGTTTGTGCTGTTGTTGAAAGAACGCTGCGAGAATATCAGGGCCAGGTGGCGGCGACTTCGCAAACAGGGCAAGCCCTGGCAAAACCGCTACTGGCAAAATAACACGCTACGGAGTTTCAAAAGAGACGTTAAGCGGGCGGGCATTGTCCCTGTTGGTGTTTTGACTATACACACGCTGCGAAAGAACGCTGGACAGAATTGGGCGGACTGCCTGCCGATGAATGTAGTCAAAGAGTTTATGGGGCACGCGGACATTGCCACTACACAGGAGTTTTACAGCCAGGTTGATAAGCACCACGAGCGGCTTGCGGCGGACGGGATTCAGGGTATGCTGGACGGCGCAGAGAAAAAAGCCGGAAAACAGGACGTATTGAGGACGTATGAGCCGTCCCCGGTGAGGTAAACGCTAATGAGTATGGGCAGGACAAGTCATTATATGTCAAGAGTTTACGAGGGAATGCGCCCGGGCGGATTCGAACCGTCGACCCCCGGTTTAGGAAACCGGTGCTCTATCCTTCTGAGCTACGGGCGCGAGGGTAATGTTTAAAAGAAATTTGGACAAGTCGCATACTTGCCTGACTTGTCGGGTAACGCAACTGATGGAGCATTATACGTCGATATAAATGGCAAGACAAGGGCGAAATGACTGAATAACAGGCCATAATCCTGCCGGTATGTACGACCATCGGGCCGTTTAACCTGCTACCCCCCAGCGAAGGAGTTTTCAGGCCCGAGCCGATAGAAATCCCCCAGCGTATGCAACTTGAAACCCATTTGTTTTCGGTCTGTTCTCATTCGGCGCAGTTTTTCGGGGGGAAGGTCATTGTTAACCACAGATTGACATGGATTACACGGATTTTTAAGTCACTGAGGGCACAGAGATTATTCATTTATGATTGATGATTTGAAATATAGAAGCTGACCAAAGCAAGTTTTTCAGATATAGAAGGATACAGGGATTCAATCGCCCACCGCCAAAGGCCTCCTTTTTTCGGGTTCTAACATGCCGGCACTCTAATTACAAGTGGCGCAGTTTTCGGGGGTAAGGTCAAACTGTCCCTAGTTTTTCCAGTTTTTAGTTTTATTAGTTTTATTTTTAAAAAATGGGCTCAGGACGAGAGAAATGGGTATGATGTCTTCATGTTTCACAGGTATCTGTGTGCAGACTAATTTTGGGGAAAGTCATAGGTTTGAAGTTTATATGGGAAATATCAGATGAAGAAGTTCGTGTTATTATGTGTAATTGTGTTGGCTGGGGGTGGATGTTCGTCTGTGGAGAGGGGATCGCCGGTTAAAATTATCTTTGATACGGATATCGGCGGGGATGCGGACGATTTGGGCGCTTTGGCGATGCTGCATAATTTTGTGGGTAAAGGGGAATGTGAATTGTTGGCGGTGATGAGCTGGAGTCATGATGAATATGCGGTGCCGGCCATTGACGCGGTGAACCGGTATTATCATCATCCGGATATACGGATTGGCGCCCGAAAGGATAATATCTATAATCTGGAAAGATTATACAATAAGCCCATAGCCGACCATTTTGAGAATACTCTGACCTATAAGGATGTTCCTGATACCACCGCCTTATACCGCGAAATCCTCTCAAAACAGAAAGACGGGGATGTGGTGCTGGTTACGGTGGGTCCGTTATTGAATATCAAGAGATTGATAGAATCTCAGCCGGATTTGGTTTCGGATTTGAACGGCAGGGAACTGATATCGCGAAAGGTAAAAGAAGTGGTCGTCATGGGCGGCCATTTCCCCGGCGGTAAAGGTGAATGGAACTTCAGCGGGAACATGCCGGGCGTGACCCGTTTTGTTTTAGAGAATCTGGATGTGCCGGTGGTTTTCAGCGGGTTTGAGATCGGGGTGGCCATTCGCACAGGTGAGGTTTTTAATGAGATTGATAAAAACACTCCTCTCTACGTAGGATATTTGCATTTTTGTCAACATGC
>Ga0315284_10017012_pt1 | contig 10308 bp, 20 predicted proteins | sample YL17G09_16_MG_FD_203696 | JGI IMG/M metagenome (GOLD analysis project Ga0315284, IMG submission 203696) | Sediment microbial communities from Yellowstone Lake, YNP, Wyoming, USA - YL17G09_16 | ecosystem: Environmental > Aquatic > Freshwater > Lake > Sediment | place: USA: Wyoming | collected...
GTTAGGTTCATCCTTATTCTGCAACTGGATAAGGTTACGAGTCTGACTTGAGATACGGAACCACTGCCGTCCTTCAAAGAAGGCAATAGCCATAGCCCATTCAAGTTCCATCTCCTGCCTTGCTCGATAAGCAATATCAAACTGACCTTTGACAAACTTGATTATCTCAAGCTTCTCTTCATCTGGTGCTTCAGGTAATACCTTCCACTCATTTGAGTTATGGTCAATCGTTAGATTGTTATTGTTGATAGTCTCATCATTTTTGAGTTCAGCTGCTCCAGGAATACCTTGAACCATACGCTTCTCAAAAGCCATAACCTTTGGTTCTGATTCCTCTTGCATCTTCTGTTCTGCAAAAGACACTAGCCCGGACATAACGTCCATACCAACAGTATTCTTATTCCTTTTGCGTTGCAGTGGAAGCCTCATCAGATGTACCAATCCTTATCGTCCCGTTCTTTTTTGACGGGGATATTCCTACGGATACAGTGTAATTCATACGCAGTATATACACACGCACAACTTACTATAAAAGCAAGTGTACCAAAGTAAATGTTCATCGGTCTCACAAGTAATCCTTCCTACCGTATCCATCATCAGCCCATAGTGGTTTCCAGTTCTGCATATCCGTTGTTTCAGGACACTTCACTGGATACTCACGCCACATCAACCCATAACGAAATGAGTCAATTGCGTGGTCACTACGTGTTCCACCATCAATATCTTCAGGGTCTCGTGGGTCAGCCATCGTATTACTTAATTCACGTATCAGGTTAGGACAAGCATCACGCACTATACGTAACCTTGGTCTAGTCTTATCTCCATCCATACGTGTTGCCATCAACCACTCTTTAACCCTACGCCATCCAGCCTTCCTATCCTTGACAGCCCTTACGCAGGGTAGTCCCTTCTTCCACCAAATCTCAACTGGATACTCACCAATACGTTGTGCAGGATTTTCAGGTGGGAATGTATTAGCCCAGTCAAAAGCAATAGCCTCTAACTTTGTATTCCACTTACCTTCCCTGAATCTCCTATCGACTGGTTCACCTAATTTGAATTTCTCCACTAGGAGAAGTGTATTGTCGGCTTGCCTAGATGATACGTGACCTGCTTCATAAAATTCACCAATGACATAGATATTTTCCTTCTCATCACTTGCGTAAAGTATGAATGCAGCAGGACTACCTGTACCAAAGTCATGACTTGCCCAGTAACGCCACCAGGGTTGTACCTCAACACTATCAACAACGTGCCAAGGCTCACCATCACTTCCATACTCTTTGAAGTCACCAAAGAAGCGTCCACCAACACCTACTTCGTGTTGGCACTCTCTAAGAAAGGCGATGATTCCAAAGTCATCAATCTCACGCTGGCAAACCTCAACTGACTTATGTTCCCAGTTAGCAACACCACCAGTAATCTTGTAACCAGTACGACCATCATCCTTTTCAACGGGTTGATAATCTAAGTTCTCGATAGCTGGAACAATAGGTGATTGGACTCTGTTCTGTAACATATCTAACTCACCACTAAGGACACGACTCATAACAGAGTTAGCGTGAATCCTATTCTGTACAAATACGATTGCACAATCAGTACTCTTCGCTGGGAGAATAGTCTGAGTAATGGTTTGAATCTTCTTTTCGACCCTATTGACTGAGTCATCAAGTTCATCAATATCATCCAAGATAATCATGTCAGGACGAAGGTTGTCTAACTTGACACCACGTGCGCCGGTATCAAGTCCAAAGGCTAGAATATTAAACCCGTTAGCAGTACGTAGTTTTTCAGCGTTCCAACCCTTTGAATATCCATACTTATTAATGGCACGTTGAATACCACACTTCTCCATAGTGTTTGCAATATCTGCAACGTGACGGTTAGCAGCGTCCTGAGTTGAACAGACATATAGAAGGAATCGCCTAGTAGCCTTGACTGCAATACGACTAGATATAAGTTCCATAGTAGTGGACTTACCACCACCACGAAACCAACACTCAATAAGTGCAGGAGGTGGATTGCCAGTCTCTATACCTTCAGCCCAGTCCCAAGCACGTATGTGATGTTTAGCAAGTGGAGCCGATGCAGCATGAGGGGCATAACGCTTTAACCACTTAGAGTATTCTAATTCGTGTCCTTCAATAGGGTGAGCAACTGAACCAAACTCACTTCCATCTATGTTCTCATCAAACTTTTCTTGCATTGCTTCAAGCAACGCTACAGTCAATGGCTTATTCGGACGGACGAACTTCCTCAACGCCTTCGGAGTAAGTCTCGTATTCACCTGACTCTTCTGTGCCATCAATTACCTCAGCATCAATAATCATGTCATCAATCGTGTGTTGATAAACAGCGAGCAATTTACCTACACCAGCCTTGATACCTTGTAACTCCTCCGCATTACTGACGTTGTCCTGAATGATTTTAACCATCTGCATTACAAGACTAAATGCTTGGTCCACCTCAAGAGTATAGGCTTTCTGATGAAGTAAGCGTTGCTCTGTCTCAACAATAGACGTTCTTTTCTCAATGAGTTCAATAACATCTTTGGCAGCTGCAAACTCAGTCATTACATTTTCTAAGGCTCTGCCCATTTCAGCGAACACTTCCCAGAAATCATCTGAGTACTTCTTCTCACAACACGTTCTGTATATCTCTTGTATCTTTTTATACTGGTCAATACTTACGCCTTCAGCCGCAGCCTCAGCCCTAGTATCAAGAAGTGCAGTTATATAAGCAGCATCATCTCGAAGTGACCACAACTCAGGGTCTTCACGTAGTTCATCAATACGACCTAGTAACCTTGAACCTACGTTCCTAAACCGACCTGATGCGTTTATACTTTTAACGCCTGTCTGAAAATTAAGGGTATTAGTATTTGCTACTGCCGGTACTCCGCCGTGGCGTAAACAAAAGTTGGAGTTCTTAATTGCAAAGTTTTTACATAAGTAATTGAGCTTACCTTTAGTAATCTCTGCTTCACATAATTTGACCAAGCCACCATTACGTGTCTTATAACGGACACCATCTTTTTCCGTAATGGGGTCATCAGCCTCAGTTTTTGAACCGAAGCCTGGATAGTATCTGAACTTAGCCAATGTTTTTACTTAGTACCTTTGACAGTGTATACTTACTGTATGTCAGATATATCAGTACCAGACCATTATCGCAAAGGAACAATCCAACCAGTTGAGGCTATTAGGGACTGGGAACTAGGATTTACCCTTGGAAATGTAGTCAAGTACGTATCTCGTGCTGGCAAAAAAGAAAGTGCCAATCGTCAAGATGACTTGATGAAGGCACTCTGGTATTTAGTTTATGAGTTGAATAGTGGAGACGTTGAGTCTACTGATGAGTTCCTAAAGATTTATCGTGAAAAACCATAACCAAAGTTAGGTTTGACATTCTTCTTTGCTTCTTCAGCATTTTTCATTTCCATTGCTTTAGCAGGATTAAACGCTGATTGAGTTTGGAACCACTGTCGCATTCCAAGTCTAACCTTTTGTTGTGAGTCTGCATCAAGTTTACGGAACTCTTCTGAGCCAGATAATAGTTTCATATATTCAGAAGGGTCTTTTTTATCACCCTTTTTCATAGACTCCTGAACAAGCGACACTCCATACGCAAGAGCTTTACCTGGAGGTGTACCTTGATTACCTCTAAGGAAATCTAGTGTATCTCCACCAGACTTTGGTGCTTTACTAGGTCCAAATACAGAATTGTCAGTATTACCCATACCGTATGACATTCCAGATTTCATTTTCTGACGATTAGATGAAGCATATGGATTTTCAGCAAATGCTGGACCATATGTTCCACTAACTTTAGGTATTACATTTCTTGTGATAACTTTATCGTCAGCCATTATTTCTTCTTGCCTTTCATCATAAAGGCTGGCATCTTCTTAGCACCCTTTTTCATATCAGCCTTCTCAGCCTTCATAGGCATCTTGTCCCTTGCAGACTCAACACCCATCATCTTTGACATCGACATCTTTCCCTTAGGATAAGGCATACCCATTGGCATTTTAGTTACTTCCTCTTCTTATAAATAGCAGTAGCCTTGGCTTCCTGCTCTCGACTTGGTTTGATTACCAACTTACCCTCAGCGTTGGAATGCTCTGCGTACTCGGCTTCCATTGCTTGTCGCATAGTCGGGCGATTGCCTAACTTATGCTCACGTTGCTCCATTTTCAGAAGCTCCGTTTTGGTAGGTGCTTTCTTGAGATTATGTTCCTTCGTTTCTGCGGTCATCAAAGTACCCATAGAAAGATGGTTCATATGTTTGTTCATCTCATTCAGCATTTACTTAGCCTTCCCTAATACTTTCTTCAGTCTAGGATTCTTAGCCTTTGCAGCAGGACTAGCCTTACGTGCAGAAGTTGCTAGGATAGCACCAGCACTATCCATAGAAATACCTTGCTTCTTTGCAATCTCTGCTTGTACTACTTTAAAGCCACGATGTAGTTTAGTCTTCATCCTTGCCAGCCTTTACGTTAGATACACCCATCGCCCTAGACATATCACTTTGTCCTGAATAAGGTTTAAATGTTTTACGTGCAGCAAATGCTTTAGGGTCTTTACGCCATTCTTTATACTGAGGGTCCATCTGTGCTTGTTCATTAAAGTACTTCTGGATACGCTCACGCATATTATTTACAGGAGTCCCAGTCATACCTGGTAGACCACTTGACTTGTAACCTAGTTTTTCAGCTAATGCGTTTAACTCATTTAAACGAACACTTTCGTCAGCCCTAGCACGATTGTTTAATTTATTAAATGGCAACAATCGAGTAATGACATTTTTCATTTCATCAATAGGCATCATGCCATAATCGCCATTTGGATGGTCAATTCTAAATTGAGGAACAGTGCTATCTTTGACACGTTTATTAGTTAGATACTCTGGCACTTGACTTGTTAGTAGTTCACTTTTGTCACGCTCAATACGTGTATTTGGTCTAGAAGGTATTTGTGGCATTAGTTACAGTTCCAAGCTCTTAGGGATTTATTGATACGACTATTCGGGTCTCTAGCAGTCTTAGGGGATGTATTCTTGGCTCGCATACCTTCCATCCTAGAACAGAATGACTTACGGCGAGCAGCATCTTTAGGTGTCTTAGGATTAGGTGCTGGCGGTTTAAGGTTAGCACCAGTAGTCTTCTTGAAATGCGCTCTACCAGCAGCGTTCAATCCACCCTTAGGATTTTGGTATTTCTTGACAACGCCCATAAAACGATTGTAACGTATATCCCTAATATTACATACCTGATATTATTGTCATATGGCACAGAAATTAATCACTTCAACTGATGACCCTTTGTACATCAATGCAATCGTACACCTAGCTAATATCCTTGATGAACGCACCTTTGGTACACCTATGGGAGTATCCCCTAAGTGGAAAGAGAAGTTTACTGGAAAGCAATATTGCGAAGAAGGCTGCATTAATGGACGTTGTCCAGGTCACAGTCTAATCTGTAATCTAGGGACTATCACCAAGCATCCAACATATAGTTTCTTTGTATTCCACCGGGAAGAATACTCGAATGGAAAGAACAATAGCGTCATCTACTTTTATGAAGATGAGGCAAAGGCTGAAACTCAATTCAATACCCTAAAGCGGAGAGCAAGGGATGTTTGACAAGTTAACCAAACGTGAGCTTGACATCCTTCACTTGATTGCCATAGATAGGCTAACCGTTAATCAAGTTGGAGAGAAGTTACTCATCTCTAAAAGGACAGTGCATTTCCATTTACAAAACGTATACAAGAAGTGCAATATTGCGGATACTAACCGTCACCTCATAAACCTTGCATTAGATTACTCTGAATACTACAGGAACTTAGTTGACAAAGAGTAGCGTTCGTGTATACTGTCTTTGTCTGGATTGCCACCTACCTACCTGATTCAGATAACCTTTCTACCTAGATAGAGCCAGCCGTACTCCCAGCGGCTGGCTCCTCCTCATTTACATCCCAGTAGAACCGAATCCACCTACACGTACAGCATCAGCAGTCATGCGTGGATACATATCAGCATCGCATTGAGCGAATACCAACTGAGCAATACGGTCCCCTGCGTTGATGTTGAACTTCACACTATTCTTTCCATTAGGTACTTTAGACAGGATGACCTTAATCTCAAGGTTATAGTCTGAGTCGATAATACCGGGCGCATTCAGCACGAATACACCATACTTGGCAGCAATGCCTGAGCGTGAGCAAACCATAGCGTAGTGACCGCTAGGGATGTCCACAGACACACCTGTAGACACAACGATTACTTGACCGTCACTCAGTTCATAGTCATCAAGTGCATATAGGTCAAATCCAGCTGCGCCAGACGTAGCCCTAGTAGGAACACGAGCTTCCTTAAACAGTAGGTTGAACATTCTTCTCTTCTTCCATCTCTTCCATTACTTCAGCAATAAAGGGAAACTGAACTTTGAACTCAGCGAATATCTTGTTAGCAAGGTCTTCGTGTTCACTCTGCGTACCGTTACCTCGACGCACGTTCATATAGTGAATCCAATTACGGATGTATGAGTTAGCGTATACCTTTGTAGGCGCACACTCAGGCAGGATAGCCCTAGCGGTTTCGTAAGCTACTCCGCACTCAATCAAAGAATCATATGCGTCTTCAATCTTGCGAATTGCATCAGAAACAATGCAGTCAGCATATACCTGGACATCAGTAGGTAGAGGAATGGACAACTGTCGATTGTAGGGATGCTTTCCACGCATCTCTGGAGGTGCAATACTATCTTTGACTTCTGCATATCGTTGACTGAACTCCTGCACTCTGATACTTGAATGCCTTATAAATTGACGGCTAACCATCCTACTGGTCTTTATCTCTATCGTCCAGTTAGCCATTTCAAAGATTGACCAATGACCATTACGTATGCAGTACTTTAGTAGACGCTTGTTTTCCTTTTCAGTCCTATTGGACTGTGTGCTAGAAGAAACTCTAGCACAATAACAAATATGTTCTTCAGCATCTGGTGTAGACCAGATTGTTCTTACTTCGTTCATGTTAATCCTATAAAATCGATTATGCGTAAGTTATTTGAAACACCTGCTAATCGACAGGCACAAGCATATGCAGCACTCAAACTACAAGGAAGGCTGTTCTGCTTATATGGCGAATGTGATGTTGAACTAACACCAAAGACCTGTAAGCATGACATCAACTGGAATACACCTGAGTTATCTGGAATATGCGAATACAAGCAACGTACGCATCGCTTTGGAACTTACCCTGACGTGATGATTACCAAGTCAAAGTGGGACTACCTACGCTCATATGACGGGTATGCAGTACTACTAACAGAGTTCACTGATGGTGACTACATAACCGAAGTCCAAGGAATGCCTAACTTAGAATCAAGATTAGCTGGACCAAGAGTAAAGAGGAATGAGTTTGACGAAGCGCAGTCAGTTTTCATTCCTCTTACTTATTTCATAAAACTTGAATTATGGATACCTAAGCAAATGGGTCTGTTATCTCATCCATTGCTACAGGTGCAGAATTTGCCGACTGACCAGGCTGACCCGGTTCTCTAGTCTTTCCACTATCCAAAGGCTGAATCGTATCAGCGACAACTTCCCATACCTTGCGTTGTTGGTTGTCTTTATCAGTGTATTGGCGAACCTGCAAACGACCCTCAACAGCAACAAGTCTACCCTTAGATAGATATGTAGAAGCAAAATCCGCAGATTGACCCCAAGCTGTGACATCGAAGAAGTCCGTTTCTTTTTCCCTGCCCTTACGGTCTACTGCAACACGAAGGTTAGCAACACCCTTGCCAGTTTGAGTCATACGGTGTTCAGGGTCAGCAACTAAGCGACCTACAAGGATAACTCTATTCAGCATCAGTAACCTCTGGATTGAGTGTTACGTTGTAAGTATCTTTACTCTTGAGCGAAGATGCAATAGCCAACTCAGCAAAGTCAAGCATCAACTTAGCAGGAACTTTAGTGGAAGTCATACGAATGCGAAGCCAAGCTTCACTAGCCGTTAAACCAGACTCAATAGTGATTCCGTCATCATCAGAAAACGACAAATCGTATGTACCAGGATTAGCTGGATTGATTACGAGTTCAACCTCAGAATCCCTTGAAAAACTAATTAACTTCATTACTAACTCCTCTGACATTACCTGTCATCAGTGCCAGTATATCACAAATCACTTGACACTACTGTCAGAGTTACGTTTGAAACTGCGATTGGTCGCAGGTTTCACCAACCGTAGGTTGGAAGGTGCGTTAGTACCACCCTTTGAAAGAGGTTTCTTGTGGTCGATATCTTTACCCTTACGGGCTACTCCGTTTGCGTCCATAACTCTACGAGCCTTCTGGCGTTCCATACGAGCAGGATGTTCAGCCCTAGCGACCTGCTGTGCGTATTCCTTTTTGTAGGGTCTTTCCTTGTTGACGTACGGCATGACAGCATCATACCAAAACGTCTCTCTTACGTGCGTGTATTTAATATACATACTTAGTATGTATATATTCTTGTTAATAGGGGTATAAAATTCTTTCCCCTCCCCCCACAAGATATTTACCCCCTAATAGCCGGGTATTACACCATTCTAAGGTCTTTGATATGATGCTTTATGAGCGTTGCAAAGAAGACTAATCCATCTAAATGGAAGGCTGTTGTAGCCAAGGTAAAAGCCTCTACCAAGGGCGGTGACCCTGGTGAATGGTCGGCACGTAAAGCTCAGTTAGCCGTACAGGAATACAAGGCTTCTGGTGGTGGATACGTAGGTAAAAAGTCTTCTGATAACAGCCTTTCAAAGTGGACTGACCAGAAGTGGAAAACTAGTGATGGTAGTCCTAGTGAAGGGAAGAAACGATACCTTCCTGAGAAGGCTTGGTCTTCACTATCGACTGGTGAAAAGGCAGCAACCAATCGTGCTAAAGCAGCTGGTAATGCACAAGGCAAGCAGTTCGTAGCGCAACCTAAGACGGTTGCAAAAAAGGTTGCTAAGTTCAGGTAGAACTAGTACACTTATCAGTAAGTATAGGGAGATTACTGAAGATGACGTTTGGTGATGTATACAACGCTATTGCGGTAGGCAAGAAGGTATCTCGCGTTCACTGGGATAGCGATAAAGCGTATCTTCGTTGGTCTGAAGCATTCAACGCCTTTGTATTCACCATAGACAATCAGGAATCAGTCCTAGATGGCATTACGTTACCTACTGAAGACTTCTTTGCTAGTGACTGGATTGTGATAGAGGAACCAGTTTGGTAGACAAATACATACTCCATTTAGGTAACTGCCTTGATTCACTCAAAGGTATGCCAGACAACTCAGTAGACTCGATTGTTACTGACCCCCCATACGGTATATCCTTCATGTCTAAGAAGTGGGACTATGACGTACCAAGTGTTGAGATATGGAAAGAATGCCTACGGGTACTCAAGCCTGGTGGATTCCTTTTATCTTTTTCAAGTACACGTACTTACCATCGAATGACTATCAATATCGAAGATGCTGGCTTTGAAATTAGAGATTCCTGCACGTGGAATTATAGCTCAGGTTTCCCCAAGTCACATAACATCTCTGCATCCATAGACAAGATGTATGGTCACCCTAATCGAGGTCGTGCAATACCTACTGCCTCGTCATATCAAGCGTGTGATGTAGACCAAGATAACAAGTTGACCAGTAATCCTGTTGGTCCTTATGAACCTAAGACAGATGAAGCCAAGCAATGGCAAGGTTGGGGTACTGCACTAAAACCTAGTCAAGAGTTTATAGCAGTAGCACGTAAACCACTAGATGGTACGGTAGCCAATAACGTACTTAAATGGGGTACTGGGGGCATGAATATAGATGCTACACGAGTACCTATGTCTGATGAAGACTATGAAAAGTTATCTTCTGGAGTAGAACGCATACGTGAAAAAGGTGGCACTATGGGTAACTCTTGGAAGAACAGTAGTGACCTATCAGGTGCTAATCCAGTCAATCCTGCTGGTAGATGGGCAGCAAACTTTATACATGATGGTAGTCAAGAAGTACTAGAGTTATTCCCTGATGTCAAAGGTTCAGCTGCTAGATTTTTCTACTGTCCTAAAGCCTCGAAGAAGGATAAAGAAGAAGGCTTAGATAACTTTGAGGAGCGTATCCAGGCTGCCACATATGGTGATATTGGACCTATGGAAGGTAACCCTAGAAAGCCTAATACAGGTCATACTCAAAGGATACGAAACCATCATCCAACAGTTAAGCCTACAGAGTTGATGAAGTACCTATGCCGCCTAGTCACACAACCTGGTGGAATAGTAC
>Ga0315284_10017013_pt1 | contig 10308 bp, 8 predicted proteins | sample YL17G09_16_MG_FD_203696 | JGI IMG/M metagenome (GOLD analysis project Ga0315284, IMG submission 203696) | Sediment microbial communities from Yellowstone Lake, YNP, Wyoming, USA - YL17G09_16 | ecosystem: Environmental > Aquatic > Freshwater > Lake > Sediment | place: USA: Wyoming | collected...
GGAACGGTTAAGGCGTGCAGGTCAACAATACAAAAAACACACTCATTTTTTTCTTGAAGCTCAATCCATTGTTTTATGGCTCCCAAATAATTTCCTATATGAATATCTCCGCTTGGTTGGATTCCCGAGAATACTCTCATATGAATTTTATACTTCTATTACCACGGGCAGAATCATTGGTCGGCGGTGGGTTTTTGTGAAGAAAAATTGGCCTATCTTATTCCTTATTTCGTCTTTAATGTAGCTCCAATTTACCGCACCTCCCGAGCCGGCAGTTTTATTAACGATTTCAATTACTTTTTTCCTTGTTTCATTTAATAATCCCCTTGATTCCCTTAAATAAACAAATCCTCTTGATATTATATCAGGAGAACCTTTAACCTTGCCAGTTTGTTTATCCACCACTACCACAATCACAAACATACCGTCTTTGGCCAGCATTTGCCTGTCTCTTAAAACAACCTCTCCCACATCTCCGATTCCCAAACCATCAACCATTACATAATTTGAGGGGACTTGAGTTCTTTCAACTGTAATTTTTTTAGAGCTTAAATCAATTATTTGGCCATTTTCCGCAATCAGGACATTTTTTTCCGGCATTCCTGCTTCTTTGGCGATTTCTGCATGGGCAGCCAACATTGAATACTGTCCGTGAATGGGAATAAAGAAATCAGGTTTTATGATTTTAATCATTTGTTTTAATTCTTCCTTCTGAGCATGTCCTCCGGCATGGATATCCATCATCTTGTAATGGAAAACCTTGGTTCCCTGGCGCAGAATGTCGTCTTTTAAGATTTGAACCGTTCTTTCGTTGCCCGGGATAACCGAAGAGGAAAGGATGACCGAATCTCCTTTTTTCAACCGAATATATGGATGATCTTTCTGGGTAATTCTCATCAAAACCGCCGAGCCTTCTCCCTGGGCTCCGGTACATAAAACTGTTATTCTGGAGTCCGGATAATTATCAATTTCTCTGGGCTTTATAATTGTTCCTTTTTTGAATTTGACATAGCCCAATACCTTGCTGATTTCTACGTTAGTTTTCATTGAATAACCTTCAACGACCACCTTTCTTTTATATTTTTCCGATAAAGAAATAATTTGCTGGATTCTGTTAATCAATGAGGCGAAGGTGGCAGCTATAATTCTTCCTTCCGCGCGCTGAAAAATTTCCTCCAAGTTCTTTTCAATTGTTTTTTCCGAAAGAGAATGATTTTCTTCTTCAGCACCCGTAGAGTCTGACATAAGAAGCATAACCCCTCTCCTTGCAAATCCTTCCAATTTTTGAAAATTGGTTGGCAAATCGTTTACTGGTGTAGGATCAAATTTAAAATCAGAAGTATGAACGATGTTTCCTGCCGGCGTTTCAATAAACAATCCCAGATTGTCGGGGATATTATGATTCTGTCTGAAAAATTCAACCTGAAAAGGCCCTAATTTGACTTTTGAGCCATCTTTGACCTGAGTTATTTTTAAAGGTGGCTGGCCGGAAAAATCCTCCTGCCTTTTCAAGATTATCCCTCGCGTAAGAGGGGAGGCAAAAATTTCTAGTCCTGGTGTCCAGATTTTTTTAAACAGATAAGGGAAGGCACCGATGTGGTCGTAGTGGCCGTGGGTAAAAACAATGCCCACTATATTTTTTTGTTTTCCGTTAAGATAACTGATGTTGGGCACGATAAAATCAATGCCTGGCATGTCTTCTTCCGGCATTCTGAATCCTATGTCAATAATTAAAATCGCCCTGCCGTATTCCAGGAGCATCATATTTCTTCCCACTTCGCCCAAACCGCCGAGCGGAATGAGCTTGAGATCTTGTTGTATTTTTTTTGTATACATATATTATTGTGGGCGAGAGAGGATTTGAACCTCCACGGGATTTCTCCCACAGCGTCCTGAACGCTGCGTGTATGCCAGTTTCACCACTCGCCCCGATGGAGTAAATTTATTTTATTATATATGATGATTAAACTTTTTATTTCCTTCGAGTTTTTTAGTTAATTCTTTTACTTTTTGAGATTGCTCTTTGTGACAGATTAAAACTATATCATCAGTAAGAGCAATTATCAAATCTTTTATCCCGATGGTAGCGACCAGCTTATCTTCCGGCGCATAGACCATGATATTTTTAGAATTTATTCCGATATGGTTTCCCTTGATAAAATTTTTATTCGGGTAAATCAAAGAATTTTTTAAAACTGTCCAGCTTCCAATATCAGACCAGCCCACGGAAATCGGCATAACTACATTTTTTTTGTAATTTTCAATTATTGAATATTCCAGAATAACCTTATCCATCTGAGAATATTCTTTCTCCAGCACCTTTCTGAAATTATTTTTCCCGAAAGCAGCCTTTATTTTTTCATACCTTTGGTAATTGTCGGGAACAAACTCTTTTACCAAGCGCTTCATGAGGTTTGGAGTAAAAAGAAAAAGTCCGGCGTTCCAAAAGTAGCTCTTTCTTTTTAAGAAAGACTTTGCTCTTTTCAGGTTCGGTTTTTCTTTGAAAAAAGGAATTCTGTATATCTTGAAATTATCCTTCTCGGCTATAAATTTGCCCTTTTTTATGTATCCCAATCCTATGTCAGGTGAGGTGGGTTTTTCACCGAAAACTAAAATATAGTCAGGATTTTCTTCAATAAATTTTTCTCCAGCCAATATTGCCTGCCGTAACTTACTTTCATCTTTTATCAGATGGTCGGAAGGGAGAACCAGAATCGGTTTTGAAAGGTCTTTTTCCTCCAAATGAGCGAAAAAAAGCAGGATTGCCGCCAACCTTTCTCTGTGTACCGGTTCTAAAATAATATTCTTCTTCGGTAAATTCGGTAATTCTTTTCTTACTTCTTTTAAATATTCTTTGTTGGTGGAAATATATACATTATTAACCGAAGACAACGGTTTTAAACGATTAACCGTTTCCTGAAGCATGGTTTTTTGGCTAATCAGTTTTTGGAACTGTTTTGGTTTATATGTGGTGGAGATGGGCCACAATCTTGAGCCTTTACCTCCGGCCAAAATTAAAAATTTCATGGTGCAATTTTTAGATTTTACAAATTCAAACCCTTGAGATATTTTTTAAATTCTTTGGAAACTTCGGGATGAGAGAGGGCGAATTCGGTTACGGTTTTAAGATATTCCAATTTATTGCCCGTATCGTAATATTTTCCTTGTTTTATTTCACAAGCGTAAACCGGAAAACCTTTTTTAATTAATTCATTAATAGCGTCAACCAGCCAGATTTCTCCATCCTTTCCTGGCTTTAATTTTTTAATAATATCAAAAATTTCAGGTAATAAAATATAGGCGCCGTGAGTGGCTAAATTAGATGGAGCGTCTTTAATTGACGGCTTCTCAACTATTTTCTTGATTTTAAAAACGTTTTTTTCAATCGGTTCTATGTCGGCAATTCCGTAGCGCGGAATCTGACTTTTTGGTTTGATTCTGACCGCGGAAATAACCATTCCCTTGTATTTTTTATAAACCTCAAGCATTTGAGCTAAACGTGGGGGATTGGCTTTAAAAAACTCATCTCCCCACATCACGGCAAATGGCTCATTGCCGATTACTGGTTGGGCGGTTAGAACGGGAATAGCATTTCCGTAAGCTTCTCCCTTTTGCCTTATATATATGAAATTTGCCAAATTAGCAATTTTTTTAATTTCCGCTAATTCTTTTTCTTTTCCGTGGGCTTTTAAATGTTTTTCCAGTTCCAAGGACCTGTCAAAATGGTCTTCAATTGCTCTTTTTTGCCAGCCGGTAATAATAATTATATCTTTAATTCCTGAGGCAACTGCTTCTTCCACCACATACTGAATAACCGGTTTATCGACAATCGGTAACATTTCTTTCGGCATAGCCTTTACCTGGGGCAAAAATCTTGTTCCCCAGCCGGCTGCCGGTATGATTATTTTGCGAATTTCCATGGTTTTAATCTTTAGCCAGCCTTTCTTTTAATTCATCTACTATCTTTATCGACAAAGGATCGATTTTTTTGGCCAAGGCCAGATAATAAGAAGTCCAGTTGGCCAGCATAATATTAGAGAAAATTTTAACCAAAGGTTCTTTTTCAATCATATCAATAAACTCTACCCCAATTCCTCTTTTTTTCAAGAGCTCGGCCGTAATTTCCATTTGCTTCCTAATCTTTGGCAAGTCCTCATTATCTCTTAAAATGATTGCCTGAAAATCCTTTTGAGGAAAGGTAAAACCGGCTAATTCATTGTGGTCGAGCTCCGGAAAATAATTAAAGAAGGCCGGAGTTTTGGCATTTTCATTCAGGTTTATTTTAAAAATTCTAGCCAGAGCCAAATTTTCCCTGGAACTATAAATGACGGGAATTTTTTTGATTAATTTCTGGGCAATTTTTTTCCCTTTATCTTCCCAATCGCTCGGTTTTATTTTTTTACCTAATGAAAGGACTTCTGATTTTAGACTTTCGGAGACAAAACCGCAATTATTTAAAATCTTAACCAAGGCAGTAAATTGATAGCCAAGGGCTTGGCGGGGCATCAGGCCCGAAGGAACTTTAACCCAGGGTATTTGTCTTTCTCGACAAATTTCAGCTATTTTTCCGTTGCTGGTAATGCAAGCCGCGGACAAATTTTTCTTCAGCGTTTCTTCTAAATTAGAAATAGTTTCTTCTGGGTTTCCGGAATAAGAAACGCAGATAATCAATTTTTTTTCATTAACCGTTTTTGGTAAATAAAAGTTACGATAGATCTCAAGAGGAAACTCATTTCCCGTTTTTTTCAGCCAGGTTCTTAGTACTTCGCCGGGTAAAGCCGACCCGCCCACTCCACAAATTATTACCCCATCAAATTTATTGAGAAATTTTATCGAAGCGGCAGTTTCGGTTCCGGATGAAAATTGTTCGGCAAAATCCAAAATAATCTGGCGTACTTTTTTTTGTTGTGATAATAAATTTACTTCCATACCCTTTTTGTTTTAATATACCATTTTTCTACGTTGCTGAAACGCTGGGAGAAGTCAATGATTATTTTTGTGTCTATTCCCTTTATTTCTTTGGAAACCAGATAAAGATAATCGGGATTGTAGAGGAATAAGGCCGGTGCGTCAGCCAATAAAATATTCTGGAATTTTTCCAAAGATGTTTTTCTTTCTTTTTCATCCAGCGCTTGCCGGCTGTTTTCCAAAAGCTTATCGCTTTCCTTATCTTCAAATCCAGTCAGATTTAATCCCGGGTCTCGCATTTGAGAAGAGTGCCAAAAGGGGAAGGGGTCGGGAATAGCGCCTAGAACCTCGCCGAATAAAATCATTTCGTAATTTCTCGGTTTTATAACATCCTCTCCCAAAGAAGATATGTCCGAGGTTTTAATTTCAACGTTAATTCCCAACGGTTCCCACTGTTTTTTTAAAAGATTGGCGACTTCAATCAAGATTGGTTGGTCAACGGTAATGAGAGTAAGGGTAAGCGCTAGGGTTTCTTCCGAGGGCGCAGAACAGAGCTCATTTAATTTATTTTGGGTGCTTTTTTTAACCTCTCCGTTCCCTTCTTTTAAATCATTGGGGGTTAAAATTTCAGCACGATATTTTTCTTGGAACCTGATTACCGCTGCCTTGGTTTTTTCACCGAAATACCCGCTGATTTCCCCCTCCGGATAAATGTCGGGTCCGCCCACTGCCGGATTGGCCAGGCATTTTTGAAGTTCTTTTACCTCGTTTCCTTGGGAGCCGAGCTTGAGATAGCTTTTAAATTGAAAGGCTGGTTCTTTTTTAACATTCTTTTCTCTTGGACCGCTGGCTTTCTCAATAAATCCCGCATCAATTAAGAGCTGTTTGGCTTTTTCCTGATTGAACTCATAGATCTTCGAAGGATTGGCCAGGCCGTAGATTTCCGGAAGAATGGGGGAATTAACGATTTTTCCTTTGCCCAGCAAGATTTTATCGATTATTTCCTGTTTATTGGTGCCATAATTCAAAGCCTGTCTTATTCTCTGGTCGGATAAAATCTTCGTGCCGAAATTGGGATTAAAGAAAACGGCAAAATATCTCGGCAAAGAAAGCTGCTGGTCGGGAAAGTTTTTGCTTTTTAAGTCCTGGTAGTCTTTGACTGAAACAAGGGAAAGGCCCTGTATTTTTTTTGATTTAAAAACTTTTATCAATTCTTTTTCGCTTTCAAAGAAAAGAAAAGTAATTTTAGGAATGTTGGGGACGTTTCCCGAATAATTGGAATTGGCGATCAACTCAATGGACTTGATGTTATTCTGGTCGTCCTGGACAAGGTTTTTAAATTTGTAGGGGCCGGAGCCGATCGGCTTTAAATTATATATTGACAAAGGAAAGTTCTGGGAAGAAATATCCTGCCAGATGTGTTCCGGCAGTATTTTTATCGTACAGCCTTCAATAAAAACCGCTGAGGGATTTTTTAATTCAAAACGGATTCCCAGGTCAGAAATTTTATCCGCCTTTACCCCCAGCCAGCTGGCCCGGACAGGGCTTTTAAAAGAAGGGTTTTGAATTGTTTTTATGGTAAAAAGAATGTCATCGGCCGTTAAAGGCTTTCCATCCGACCAAAGAAGATTTTCTTTCAGATAAAATTCATAGATTTTTCCATCTTCGGAAATTTTGTATTCTTTTGTCAAATCAGGAACTATTTTTCCCTCCTTGTCGTATTTCATTAATCCGGAATAGATTAATTCGGTTAAATCCCTGTCAACGTCGGAGGCGGCCGAATAGATGGGGTTGATAAAACGGGGAGCGCCGATTATTCCCTCCACATATGCTCCGTACTGGGCCGGCTTTATTTCCGTATTTTTTAAATACAAATCAATGCAGAGAAAAAGAAAACTGGAAAAAGCGAAAAACAATAAAATGAAGAAAGCTTTTTTCTCCTTTTTATTGAGGACTTTTAAAAACTGCCCCCACTGTAATTTTGAGGGCCATTTATCATACATAATTAGAACATTAGATTGAGCAGGGACAAAACAATGAAAGCTGTTCCAAAAACAATTGTTGCCCAAAAGATTTTTTGCTGAACCCCACGCCTGGTGGCGTAATATCCTCCTTCCTGTCCAAAAGCCGAACCCAAGGCGGTTCCTCTTTGCTGAAGAAGAATCAAGACTATTAAAACAACAGACACAATAACCTGAGCAAAGTTTATATATTGAGGATTAATCATTGTTTTTTATCTGACCAGAATAAAGTTTAGTATCGTGAAAATAATGGTTGTCCAAAAAAGGGGGACAAGGCCGGTAATAATCAGTTCCGGGAAAATAATGTCCGCTGCCCAAACTATTGCCATATTAATTATTATACTGAAAAGCCCCAAAGTTAAAATCCTTAAAGGGAAGGTTAATGCTTTTAATAGTGGTTGAATGAAGAAGTTAAGCAGTCCCAGTACGGCTCCGACCAGAAGCAAGGACTGGATTCCTCCGGTAATTTCCACTCCGGGAACAAATTTATCGGCTAACCACAAGCTGGCTACGCCGGCAATAAGTTGGAATGCTAGTTTAATCATTATGGATATATGATAGCAAGGATTTGTTTTTGGGGCAAGGTTTGGGCTATACTTGATTTTTTATGCCGTATTGTTATCATGGGGCATTGGACCTTAAAAATGGTCTGAAAGGAAGCGTCCCATGACAGATAATGAAAGTCTCAAGGAAAAGATTGAAGAAAGAAAAAGTCTAGTATCAGACATCTTTTGGTTCGTACGAAGGATCGTCAAAAAATTGGGAAAAAGAGAACTTGAATCAGAAGTTTTAAGCCCCACTATCTACGTGGAGAATTCACTGGAAAACTTTTACGGATTTTCTTTCCTTATAGGTTATTCCTACCATCATTCTCGTCATGATGCTGAACACATATTTGAGGAATTCACTGTTCAAATATGGTTCCGCCCGCTTGATGAAAGATTATTGGTTTTTTCAGTAACTTATAGTGGAAGCAAGTTGGATGATTGCAAAGTTCAGGAATTTAACGAAGATGGTAGCTGGCTATCCGCCCTCAGAGATCTTATGAGTCGTGAGAATAAGATCATTACACAAGTTAAACAATCAGAAAAAGATCAGGAAAAGGAACGCCTTGAGCAAGCAAAGAAAGCTGTTGAGCGTACTAGATTGATCAAAGAGGCGACCGCACTGAAAATGGAAATATAAGGGCTGGATAAGGAAAATTTTTAAATTTTCTAATCCAGCCTTTTTTGTTTGTGTAGTTTTGAAAGGTCTTGACAAAACTTTTTGCTTCTTTAATATGTAAAATATACATAATTATCACTCAAAGGTCATAATTGCTAATTTTTAAAGCTATGAATATTAAACCACTATCAGATCACGTTCTTATTGAGCCCATCAAGGAAGAGGAAAAAACCAAAGCCGGTATTCTGCTTCCTGATACGGCTGAAAAGGAAAAGCCCGAACAGGGACTGGTTGTTGCCGTTGGCCCGGGTAAAAAAGACAAAACCGGCAAGTTTATCCCTTTAGATGTTAAAGCCGGCGACAAGGTTTTGTTTACCAAATACGGTCCAACCGAGATAAAGGTTGAAGATAAAGAATATTTAATTGCCAGAGAGGAGGATATCTTGGCAATCATTGAATAATTTTATGGCAAAAGATATTTTATACGGCGAAGAAGCTCGAAAAAAACTTAAGGCTGGCGTTGATAAGCTGGCCAATACGGTAAAGGTTACCTTAGGTCCAAAGGGCAGAAATGTTGTTTTGGACAAGGGTTTTGGTTCTCCCACTATCACCAATGACGGAGTAACCATTGCCAAAGAGATTGAATTGGAGGACAGAATAGAGAATTTAGGAGCGGAAATCGTCAAAGAGGTAGCTGAAAAAACCAATGATGTGGCTGGTGACGGAACCACTACTGCCGTCATTTTAGCTCAGGCCATAATTAGCGAGGGGTTGCAGATTGTGGCTGCCGGCGGAAATCCCCTAGCTATTAAAAGAGGAATAGAAAAAGGAGTGGAAAAGGTGGTAGAGACATTAAAGAGAATGTCTAAACAAATAACCACCAAAGAAGAAATGGCTCAGGTTGCCACTATTTCTGCCGAAGACAAGGATTTGGGCAATTTAATTGCCGAGGTTATGGAGGAGGTTGGCAAGGACGGAGTAATCACGGTTGAGGAATCAAAAACCTTTGGTATTCAAAAAGAAATAGTCAAAGGATTGCAGTTTGACCGGGGATACATTTCTCCATATATGATTACCGATGCGGAAAGAATGGAATCAATTTTTGAAGATCCATATATTTTAATTACTGACAAGAAAATTTCTTCTTTGCAGGAAATTCTTCCTGTTTTGGAAAAAGTTGCCCAAACCGGCAAGAAAGAACTAATAATAATTGCCGATGAGGTTGAGGGCGATGCTTTGGCAACCTTGCTGGTTAATAAATTAAGAGGCATATTCAGCACTTTGGCGGTCAAAGCGCCTGGTTTTGGAGACAGAAGAAAGGATCTGCTCCAGGATATCGCGGTGGTTACCGGCGGCCAGATGATTTCCGAGGAAGTGGGCTTAAAACTGGAAAACATTGAGTTAAAGCAGCTTGGCCGGGCCAGAAAGATTGTTTCTTCAAAAGAAAACACCACTATTATTGAGGGGAAAGGAGAAAAAGAAGAAATTGAGAACAGAATCAAGCAAATCAAAAAAGAATTGGAAATCACTGAATCTGATTTTGACAAAGATAAGCTTCAAGAAAGACTGGCTAAATTAGCCGGCGGTGTGGCGGTCATTAAGGTTGGTGCTGCTACCGAGATTGAACAGAAAGCCAAACAGCACAAGACTGAAGATGCTCTGGCTGCTACCAAAGCAGCGGTTGAAGAGGGAGTTGTCCCTGGCGGCGGAGTCGCTCTTCTTAGGGCAGCTGAGTCCTTAAATGAACTTAATCTGGAAGGAGAGGAACAGACCGCAATTAAGATATTAAAAAAGGTTTTGGAATATCCCATTCGCTGGATTGCCCAGAATGCCGGAAAGGACGGAGGAGAGGTGGTTAATGAGGTTAATAAAAATGGTGGAAACTTTGGATTCAATGCCCAGACCATGGAATACCAGAATCTGATGGAAGCTGGCATTGTTGATCCTACCAAGGTGGTCAGAAGCGCACTTCAGAATGCTGCTTCAGCTGCCACCATGTTCTTAACTACCGAAGCGGTAGTAGCGGAAAAGCCGGAAGAAAAGAAAGAAAAACAGGGAATGCCAGGAATGGGGCAATACTAAAAATTGGAAAATGGACATGAAGAGCCCGCCGTTTAGCGGGCTTTTCAATTCAAGAAAAAAGGTTTAGAATGTGTCTAGAATAAAGAAAGGTCGTTCTGAATAATTTTAAAAAAACATAAAAATGTATCAAACT
>Ga0315284_10017014_pt1 | contig 10307 bp, 13 predicted proteins | sample YL17G09_16_MG_FD_203696 | JGI IMG/M metagenome (GOLD analysis project Ga0315284, IMG submission 203696) | Sediment microbial communities from Yellowstone Lake, YNP, Wyoming, USA - YL17G09_16 | ecosystem: Environmental > Aquatic > Freshwater > Lake > Sediment | place: USA: Wyoming | collected...
GTGACCGGGCACCCAATCCCTGGAGGTCCATCGATCAGGATGAGTTTCGCCTTTTTCTCCTCTGCGATCTCCATCGCTTTCTTTCGTACCTGGGTGACCAGCTTGCCGGAGTTCTCCTCGCCAATCCCAAGTCGAGCATGAACGAATGGGCCATAAGGGGTCTCCGAGAGAAACCAATCTCCCGAAAGGGCTTCCTGCATCGCGATGGCATCCTCAGGACAAACATGAGAACAGAAACCACACCCTTCACAGGATATTCGATCGACCACTCCGTCGTTGATCGCATGAAAGCGACAAACCTCCGTACAAAGGCCGCATTGCGTACATTTCTCAAGGGTGACGGATGGAGATCTCCCGCCGTAGAATTTCTCTTGGGTTAGAATCGTTGGCTTCAGCAAAAGATGTAGATCTGCCGCGTCTACGTCGCAGTCCACCATGACTTTGTTCTTCGCAAGAAAGGCGAATGCCCCTGCAATGGTCGTCTTTCCAGTTCCTCCCTTGCCGCTGACAATAGCTAATTGTTTGATGCTCTTCTTCTCTTGTTCCATGATGTCTTCCGAGATGACAGATGCAGAGGAAGCAAGTTTTTTCCCGTCGGTCGTGATTCCAGCCAGACCTTCTGTTTCACGGGCAAGTCGGCTGGATGCCCCGCAGGGAAGGAAGCCGACCCTGTAATCATCTCTACATCTCCCGGAAGCCCCTGCCGTGTGGGGGCTTCACTAGGCACCGGACTTGGTTTCTCTTCGTTTTTCCAGATAGTTCTGGATGGCTTGATGCAATCCTCTAATCGCAAGAAGTGAGCAGTGTGCTTTTCTCGCGGGAATGCCCCCAGCGGCATCGATCACATCGTTATCCGTGAGTTTCAACGCCTCCTCAATCGTCTTGCCGATTGCCAGTTCTGTTGCGATGCTGGAAGTCGAGATCGCTCCAGGACATCCCTGGGTTAAGAATTTGAAAACGGATATTTTCTCACCTTCCACCGTGAGATATACTCTGATGAAATCCCCACAAGCAGGATCACCGACCTCTGCCATGGCGTCAGGATTGTCAATTTCTCCGACATTCCTGGGATGCATGAAATGGTCCATCAGTGTTTCGTTATATACGAGGTAGCCGACTTCATCACTCAGTTCTTCTGTTTTTTCGATTTGACTCATGGAGTTTCTCCACTTTTTGAAATAGATCCTTAAATCCTTGCATGTAAGAAGGATGTTCGACAACAATGGGAACTCCGTTCGAATATGATTCTGCAATCTTGCGATCCATCGGGATTTCCATGAGGATGGGAATTTTTTCTGAAGCGCAGTAGTCCCACACGGTTCGATCGCCCACATCCGCCTTGTTCACAACCACCCCCATCGGGACATCAAGGCTCTTTACCATCCCTACGGCGAGCTCCAGATCATTCAAGCCAAAGGGGGTAGGTTCCGTGACAAGTAGACAGACATCGCTTCCCTTCACTGTTTCAATGACCGGACAGGCAGTTCCTGGAGGAGCATCAAGGAGGACGACCCGATCTCTTCGAACACGCTCCTTCACTTTTCGAATGACAGGTGAGGCCATGGGTTCTCCCACATTGAGGACTCCGTGGGCGAAGGAGAGTCCATCCGCAGATCCTTCCTCGATAATTCCGATTTCTCTCCCAACTTCCTGGATGGCCTTTTCAGGGCAGAGATAAGAACAAGCACCGCAACCGTGGCAGAGCTCATCGAAGACGAGAACCGTCTTAGGAAAAACGATCAAAGCGTGGTATTCACAGATTTGGGCACACTTTCCGCAGAAAGTACATTTTGATTCATCGATACGGGGGACCGGAATGATCACAGGGGAAAGGTGATCCATCCTGGGGTGCAGAAAAAGGTGTGCATTGGGTTCCTCCACGTCGCAATCAATCAGTTGGACGGTTTCTCGGGGCAGAGAAAGCGCCAGATTGACTGCCAGGGTGGTTTTTCCGGTCCCCCCTTTTCCACTTGCAATAGAAACGATCATAGTAACGATCCCGTTTATCCGCCTAATGACTAACTCACGAGGGTCTTTTCATAATAGCAATGGTGCTGATGCATCCGGTGGTGAATTGCCCCTTTTTCTGCGAGGCGACTGAGATGTTTCATGACCTCGTTCAGGTTCATCTCCAGGGAGCGAGAGATATCCTCAGCCGTACACGGTCTTCTTCGTATGAGTTCAAAGATTTGAGCATCCTTGTCTGCATCGTCCCCGCAGCCCAAAGGCCCGGCAACTTCTGAGATGATCTCTGCTCTGTCTCCAAAGGTTCTTCTAATCTTTTCCAGTTGGTCGAAGACCAGAGGGTAAGCGTACTCCTCGACCGGCGGTCTCACCGGAGTGTTAAGCTGGATTCGATCCGGATTGATTCTCTCGATAGCCTTCCGCAAAGCTTCGACCTCCTCACTCCCGTCGTTGATCCCCCGACAAAAGACGATCTCCAGCCAGATCTGTTTTCGGAATTCCTTTCTGAATTGGATGAGGCCAGAAATGATCTGATTCAAATTCAGTGAAGGGCACGGTCGATTGATATGTTCAAAAATCAGTGGCGTTGCAGCATCGAGAGATGGGAGTACCACGTCGGCATCTAGCAAGTCGTCGCGCACTTCTTTCATCCAAAGGAGAGATCCGTTGGTCAGGACTGCGACCGGGACCGAGGTGAGATTCTGGACACCTCGGATGATTTTTCCCAAATCTTGATTCAGCGTTGGTTCCCCTGAGCCAGACATGGTCACAAAATCCGGTTTTCTCTCCAGGGCGGAGAGAGCGGTTTGAAATTCCTCAAGAATTTGATCTGGCGGAAACCACGACTGTCTGGATAGGTTCTTCTGGGTCGTCCTCCCAAGATCACAGTAGATGCAGTCAAACGTGCACGTTTTGTAGGGGACGAGATCGATTCCCAAAGATCGCCCTAATCGTCTGGAAGGGACTGGTCCAAAGACATGTTTGAAATTCGTTGAGGAATGCTCCATGACGTTGAACTATCTCCTCACCATGCTTGCGCCGCATTTTGGACAGGTCTGCTGGGAGCAAGGGACACCTGCAGTGTGGGGAGCAACTGTTCCACATTGGGGACAAGTGCACTCTCCGACTGGCCCCGCTCCTGCTCTGGAGCCTCCCATTCCTCCCTTTCGAGATCGTCCCATTCCAGCCCCTTTCCCTGTACCTGAACCAGTCCTCCCAAAAGGCCCGGTTCCATCTTTTCCTGGCATGTTATTCACCTCCCATGAATATGTGAAGCTGCACGCCCTAAAGGGCGTGGCCGTTCGGCAGAGCTCACGGCCCTGAGTATACCGAAGGGCTTCCCCTTAAGGTACTTTCTCTATATTGTGCCCCTCGACCCCGCCCTGATGGGTGGGGCTTGCGGGGCACTTGCCGGTCGAGCGAGTGTCTAATGGAGCCCCACGGGCTAAGCCCGTGGTACCTCCACAAGAATACCCTCCTACGCCCCTGGGCGCTGAAGCACTTCGCTGCGCAGGCGCCAAGGCTTCGGAGGGTTATCCGCCAGTGGCGAAATCCGCCGAAGCAGTGATACCTCGGTTCACGACTAGCACAAACACCGCTCACGCATTCATCCACGGGCAGAGCCCGTGGTCTTCTGCGTAGGCGGATAAAATTGGGGGCGAGAGGGGATCGGCGCCGGGACAACTATGAATAGAGACGGTGATGAATCCCGCAGCGAGTACTCTTCCGATCCCCAAAGGTTCCATCGAGGTCCCCATGGAACTACCACCCACGACGGAATCCTCGCCCGCCACCAAAAACTCTTCCGCGACCCCCACCCCATGGGAGCCCTCCACGGCCTGCACCGAACGCAGGACTACCGTAGGGCATTCCCTGGCCGGGGAGATTAGGTGCTCGAAAGCCATAGCCGAAAGACCCGTAAGGCTGATGCGGCATGGCGCAGAAGCCTCGACCGCCGCCTGTCATCGGGCCCTGTCCCCGTGGACCTGTTCCATCAAATCCTGGCATAAACATCCCTCCTTTCGTGAAAAAGAGTCAAAGAGGTGAAGGTTAAGGTATAGACGCCAGTTCCGTCTGTTGGGCTATATCATGGGCCTTAAATCATTAACCCTGGCCGCCTTACCCTGAACAAAACTGGCTTCCTAACCCTGACCTGAAGACAATCTTCATGACTGTTTCTTTAACTCGTCCAGCCTTTTTTCGACCTGACTCAACTCTTCTCGAAGAAAATTCGCATTACCTTCGAGCATCTGAATTTCCTGCTCCTTGTTCGGAGGTCCCCATGGCGGCGTTGGTGGACCGTACCCCCAAGCATTCCGGCACCAACCCCTTCCAAAACCGTAGGGATGATATCCCCATCCAGCAGGTCCCATTCCGTAAGGCATATAAATCCCTCCTTTCCTGATGTCGTAAGGGGTAAGTGAAGCTGCACGCCCTAAGGGGCGTGGCTTCCCGATAAGGTGTTTTCTTTATATTGTGCCCCTTGCCCCCGCCCTCAGGGGCGGGACTCACGGGTCACTTGCCGGCCGCAAGGGGCAAGCCGTAAACTAAAGGCCTCAGCGACCTCGACCCATTCCGCGACCGCCTCCCATCCCTGAGTGGGAAGGAACGGTCGGACCACTTGCCTCCTTGAGGGTCCCGGCATTATATGCCCCCACAACTTCTTTCACGGTCCCTCCTGGAGACAGATAGGTTTTGATCCCTGAAGCTGAAAGCGCAGACGCAGCGTTCGGTCCCAGATTGCCGGTAATCAGTGCTGTCGCCCCTTTTTGAACAATCAGTTGAGCAGCCTGGATGCCTGCTCCTCCGGAAGCCATCAGCCCTCCGTTCTCGATGGCCTCAAATTCCATTGTTTCCGAATCGACCAAAAGAAAGTATTGACACCTTCCAAACCTCGGGTCCATCTGAGAATCAAGGTCCTTTCCGGATGAACTGACAGCAACTTTCATCTCTTTTCCTCCTCGCACCCATGCTGGTCATGGTGTTCACAGGCCACAATCCCTTGAATCTGCCCCTTCAAGTAAGCTTCCACCACATCCCTGATCTTCCCTCTTGCGCCTGTGGCCACATCGATTCCCAGTTCAGTGAAGAAATCGATGGCTCTTTGCCCCATACCCCCGGCGATCATCACATTTGCCTTCTGGGAGTGAATGAACTGTGGTATGACCCCAGGCTGATGATTTGGAAAATAAGGATTCTTGACCACCTCATGACCCACGATGCGATCGCCATCTACATTGACGAACGTGTAGTAGGGACATTGACCGAAATGGCCACTGATGGTTCCTTCAAGACCTGAGTTATCCTCAGACGCCAGTGCAATTCTCTTCATATGTTCACCTCCGTTTTTTGGGAATGATCAGTAAATTTCTCCGTCTCTTTTCCTTTCTCTTTACTATGAAATTCCATGTGCGCTTTGCAGCGTTCAGCGATCTGCTGGTAAGCCTTTGCTGCCTCTGAGTCCGGGTGAGCTATGACAAAGGGCATCCCGCGATCGCAATCAATCACCATCTCGGGATCGATGGGTATTCTTCCCATGAAGGGAACCTTCAGGTCTCGAGCAGCTTTTTCCCCGCCGCCGGTTTTGAAGAGGAGGATCTCTTTCTGACAATGAGGGCAGATCAATCCGCTCATGTTTTCTACGATTCCAATGACTGGAATGTTGAGCATGCGACTGAAGGTCACTGCTTTTCGAGAGTCGAGGAGGGCTACGTCCTGAGGTGTTGTGACCACGATCGAGCCATCCACCTCTTTGATTAAGTGAGCCACGCTCAAGGGTTCATCTCCTGTTCCTGGAGGAAGATCCACGATAAGGTAGTCGAGGCGCCCCCAATCTACCTCTCCCAGGAATTGGTTGATGGCGCTGTGCTTCAAGGGGCCTCTCCAGACCACGGGATTATCTTGGTCTCCAATAAAAAAGGCCATGGAGATGACCTTCAGGTGAGGTAAGACCTCCACGGGAATCATTCCGTTGGCGCCTGCTTGAATCTGCGCGGACTCGATCCCCAACATTTTTGGGATGTTGGGGCCATGAATGTCAGCGTCCATAATCCCCACGTCGAGCCCGTCCCTCGACAGGGCCACGGCCAGGTTGGTTGCCACCGTGCTTTTCCCAACGCCGCCCTTACCGCTCATCACCATGATCCGATGCCTGATGAAGGACAGCTTAGACCTTAGCCGTTCCTCAGCATGGACCTCTTTCTCCTTCTGACTGCAAGAGCTAGACTCATCGCACGATTCACACGTTGTTTCGTCATCACATTTTTTGTCGGTCATTTGTTTTCGCCTCCGGTGTAGTGTCTTATTCCGTCTGCTGTCTTGCTCCTTCATTCCTACTGGATTTCGAATGTCCACGGAGGTCCTTTTTTCCATGCGCACAAACGTCGCCTCCTCCCACGATCACAGCAGAAACCAGGCCTGAGCCTTCCCCTTAAGAGGAGACCAAGGGCGACCTCCGCCTCTCCTGTGACGTCCTTGACGACATCAATCCCGTTCCGCTCGAGCTGAGCAAGGCAGAAACCATCGATGCCTCCACACACAACCTTGTTGATGCTGTTTGCGGCCAACTGGTCGAACCTCTGAGGAAGACTGAGCTGGCCCAAAGAGATTTTTTCCTGGTCAATGACCTCCCCGCCATTGACCGTAACAATCCACATCTCCGGGGAAGAGTCGAAGCGGGGTGAGATTCGAAGGCCAAAAAGAGGGAAGGCAATTTTCATCATTGTCCTTAAGGAAAGCAAAGGATGTGCCAAACATTGGTCTTGCAAGGAAAGGGTAATGATTTCAAAGGATAAGGCTTCTTTTGTTTAGAGGTGAGATTTGAAGAGGGGCCGTGAGAACGTTGCAGAAACAAAACTGATATTGCAACATATGTTGCAATTGTGAAGTCTTTTTCAGGCTAGACCGTATTTATGCATCTTCCTCCACAGGGTTGTCCGATCAATGGTCAACTCTTGGGCCGTGCGGAGTCGGTTCCCTCCATATTTCTTAAGGGTTCTTGCAATGAGATCAGCTTCGGCTTTTGCAAAAGGAGTCTGGTCCTGGGAAAAAACTGTGGGATGTTCTCCCTCGGCCCCCTGGAGGATCTCCTTGGGGAGACAGTCTAAATCGATTCGGTCCCCTCTGCATAAGACGAAGGCGTGCTCGATGATGTTTTCGAGCTCTCGAACATTTCCCGGATACTCGTAGCTCATCAGCCGACGAAGGACGTGATCGGTCGCGCCTGTAATCTGTTTCTCCATTCTGGCATTGAACTTGTTGATAAACGCATCAATCAACAACGGAATGTCTTCTCTTCGTTGAGAAAGGAGAGGCAACTCAATTTTGACGACGTTGACTCGATAGTAGAGATCGTCACGGAACTTGCCCTCCGAAACCAGCCTGGAGAGATCTTTGTTCGTGGCTGCAATGATTCGGACGTCCGTCTTCCGGGGACTCACCGAACCTAAGGGATCATATTCCTTCTCCTGGAGCACACGGAGCAATTTTGCCTGTAGGGAAGGTGACATGTCCCCGATCTCATCCAGAAAGATCGTGCCCGCGTTCGCCAGGGCAAACCTCCCGGGCTTGTCTTTTTTCGCATCGGTAAAAGCGCCCTTGACGTAGCCAAACAATTCCGATTCAAGAAGGGTTTCAGGGAGCGCCCCACAGTTTACTCCGACAAAGGGCTTTTCTTTTCGATGACTCCAATTGTGAATCGCTTTTGCGAAAAGTTCCTTCCCCGTCCCGCTGGCACCTTGAATCAAGACGGTGCTGTCGCTTTCGGCGATATTCGGGAGGACATTGAAGATCTCATGCATCTGATGATTCTTGCTGATAATATCCCCAAAGGTATATTTCTGTTGAAGCTCCTTCTTGAGTTCTTCGATCGTCGAAAGGTCCCTGAACGTCTCTACGCCGCCGATGATTTTTCCTTTTTCGTTTTTGAGGACTGCCGTGCTGATGCTAATGGGAATCTTCTTTCCTTTCTTGTTGAGGACCGTGACCGGAAGATTGATGATCTCTTTCTTCGTCCGGATGGTTTCCTTCAGTGCGCAACGGGACTGACAGATATCTGCCCTGAAAATGTCGAAACAGAAGCGGCCCAAGGCCTCCTTGCTTGTGAACCCTGTGATCTCTTCAGCCGCTTTGTTAAAAAAGGTGATCTTACCGTCGCTATCCGTGGTGAAAACACCGTCAGCAATGCTGTTGAGAATGACGTTGAAAAACTTGTCGGAGTCCCTCTTTTTCATCAAAGAAATCATAGCACAAGTTGGCATCCTGCGAAAGCACTACGAGGATTAGGTAAGAAGATGGAGCTTTGAGGCAGGATGCTTCAAATGCACGGCGACCTTACTTAAGGTCCGTCGAGTATCTCATAAAAATTTTTGAGATATTCAGAATTTTAAATCGCAATCAGGAAAGCCAGATTCCAGAAAACAGTATTCAGAAAGAAGACTTGTGTGCAGGCTTGAGGTTCTTCAGGATGAGGGAAAAGGCAAAATGTTCAAGTGTGTCTCGTTTCACTGGAGTCGTCGCCGAGGAAATGGCCGGTTATTTATACATGATGCCCAAAAAACAATTGCGGGTTTCCCGGCTTCTTTTTTTGTTTTTCTTGACACACAACTCCCTTTTTCTTATATTAGATCCACAAAAAATGGAATTCTTATCATGTTAACACGTTTGGAGTAATAGAAAGGAGTAAATAATCATGCCTCACCCTAAGCGGATTGGAATTATCATTTGTAATCGCTACCATACCTGTGCAGGCGGTAAATGTTTACGGGCCTTGCGCAATCGTGAAGGTGCTTTCAAGCTCTACCAAGGCATCGAAGTTGAACTGGCTGGTTATACTACCTGTGATGGTTGCCCCGGTGGTAATGTCGAGTACTCCCCAGAAGAGATGAAAAAGAACGGCGCCGATACCATCCACCTGGCCACTGGTCTTGTTGTGGGCTATCCACCTTGCCCATCTATTGATGATTTCTGCAATTTCATCGCGCAGCGCTACGGTCTGGAAGTGGTCATAGGCACACATCCGATACCTCAAAAGTACTACCTGAATCATCAGGCTCTGGGAACGTGGCAGACCCCTGAATGGCAGAAAAGAATCAAACATGTCCTGGACGATGAAAAAGTGCGATTGAGCTACGATTGATCGCATACGAACCGGAAGAAATCATATCAAAAGGGAAGCAAGGCGATAGAGGCATTCTTGATAAACGAGTGGCAGGAGGGGCAGGCTCGGTCTCGCTCGGTCCTTCACGCGTTCCTCGCGATACCGACTGGCGGTATTGCACTCCACCCCGATGGCCGAGACCCTGTATCAATCCTTGGACTGTGCTCTGTTTTGCGTATGTGCTAGTTACCATCAACCGACTTCTTATTAGAAAATAAAGAGGAGAAGCTGAAAATGTTTGTCCCAAAAAAATTGTTTTTGACCCGTGGAGTGGGTGAACACAACGAGGAATTGCAGTCTTTTGAGCTCGCACTCCGAAAAGCAAAGATTGCCCAACTTAATTTGGCTCAAATATCAAGTATCTATCCCCCCAACTGCAAATTAATCAGTAGTGAGAAAGGACTGCGCTTGGCTTATCCAGGCCAGATTACATTCTGTGTTATGGCCAGGGCCAGCAGCAATGAGCCCAGGCGTCAAATAGCCGCATCCATCGGCCTGGCACGCCCGATCGACAAACGTTCTTACGGGTACCTGAGCGAGTACCATGCCTTTGGAAAAACGGATGAAGAGGCTGGAAATTATGCTGAAGATCTGGCTGCAGCCATGCTCGCCTCAACGCTGGGTGTAGAATTTGATGAAGATGAGAGCTGGGACAACAAGAGACAGCTCTGGAAAATCAGCGGCAAAATCGTTAGCAGCCGGAATATCACCCAATCCGCTGCCGTGAGTAAAACCGGCAAGTGGACAACCGTTGTAGCAGCGGCTATTCTTCTACCTTAGGTGTGAAAAACGAGATTTGACCTGATGGTTATTGTCAAGGAGTATTTCGGCTTTTTCCTGAAATGCTGATTACCAAGTTTTTCTCTCTAATCCAACATTTCTAATCGCCATAGACGAGTGTATGTTTTCCGCGAAGCCGTAACCTCCCACCCTGCAAGCGGGAAGCTTCACTTCGTTTGCATCTCTAAAAAACGATCACGTCGTAACCCTCATCTCCATACCGTGAGATGCTTGGATGACCTGACATTTCATTGCATATGGGAAGGTGCTGTTCTTTTGCACTATCCAGAGATCCTGTTGCGGTGGAACAGGCCTGACAGACACAATCAATTAATTTATCCTCTTTGATTTCTTTATAAAGGTTTGCGAAAAGCTTTCCCTGATCCGAGAGATCCTTAATCTGTTT
>Ga0315284_10017018_pt1 | contig 10305 bp, 7 predicted proteins | sample YL17G09_16_MG_FD_203696 | JGI IMG/M metagenome (GOLD analysis project Ga0315284, IMG submission 203696) | Sediment microbial communities from Yellowstone Lake, YNP, Wyoming, USA - YL17G09_16 | ecosystem: Environmental > Aquatic > Freshwater > Lake > Sediment | place: USA: Wyoming | collected...
AGGGCAGGATGACGCTGCGCGCCGTCAGGCTGAGCTTGTCCCGGATGAGGCTGTTGCGCTTGACCGGCTTGTCGTTCTTGATGGCGATGTGGAGGGCTTTAGCCGAACCGACGATCATGCTCAGCTTCTTGGCCCGGGTCAGGGCCGTGTAAAACAGGTTCCGCTGCAGCATGATGAAATGCTGGGTGAGGAGGGGCATGATGACGGCCTGGTACTCGCTGCCTTGGGCTTTGTGGACCGAGATGGCGTAAGCCAGGGTGAGGTCGCCCATCTCCTCCTTCTCGTAGCAGACCTGCCGGCCGTAAAAATCCACGAACAGCCGGTAGCGGGCCCGGTCCATCCCGCAGACCAGGCCGATGTCCCCGTTGAAGACTTCCTTCTCATAGTCGTTGCGGATCTGCATGACCTTGTCGTTGATCCGGAACTCCCGCGCCCCGGCCCGCAGCCCTTCGCGGGACGGGTTGAGACGCTTCTGCAATTCCTCGTTCAAATGGTCCACGCCGGCCAGGCCGCGGTACATGGGGCTGATGACCTGGATATCAGCCGACAAGGCCGGCAGGCCGAGCTTGCGGGGCACGCTGTAGCAGGCCAGGGTGACGATGGTTTTAAAAACACCCTCATCGCTCTCCTGGCGGAGGAAGTAGAAGTCGGCGTCCTTGTCCCCGTAGGGAGGATAGATCAAGGACTGGCCCTGGTTGATGCGGTGGGCGTTGAGGACGATGAGGCTGTCCTTCTCCTGCCGGAAAATCTCATCCAGCCGGCTCACGGACACGCGCTCCGAGGCGATGATGTCCCGCAGCAGGCTGCCCGGCCCGACCGAAGGGAGCTGGTCCTTGTCGCCCACGAACACTAGCCGCATCCAGGCCGGCACGGCCCGCAGCAAGTGGTAGAGCAGGACCAGGTCCACCATAGAGAATTCGTCCACCACCAGGGCCTCGCCGGCCAGCGGCCGACGCTCGTTGCGCCGGAAGCTGCCGGCCTTGGGGTTGAACTCCAGGAGGCGGTGAAGGGTCTTGGCCTCCCGGCCGGTGGTCTCACTCAGCCGCTTGGCCGCCCGGCCGGTGGGCGCGGCCAGGAGCAGGGGCCGGTCCCAACGCCGGTAAACTTCGGCCACAGCCTTGATGATAGTCGTTTTGCCCGTGCCCGGTCCGCCGGTGATGACCAGGATTTTCTTGCGAAAGACCTGGCGGATGGCCTGGCGCTGAGCCTCGGAAAAACTCAGGCCGGCGTCCTTTTCCACATCGGCCAAGATCGAATCCACCTCGAAAGGCGGGTCCAGAGGGGGGGAGTCGGCCAGCTCCTGGATGAGGCGGACCACCTCGTCCTCGGCCTGATGGAGGAAGGGCAGATAAACAGCCGGACCGAGGTCTGTCGTCTCGACCACGACACTCTTGGCCTGCCGCAGGGCGGCCAGCGCTTCGGCCGTGCGGTCCGCCTCGGCGCCCAGTTCGGAGAGACAAGCCGCCTCCAGGTCGGACTGGTAGGAGAAGACATGGCCCTGCTCGTTCTCCTTTTCTAAAGAATAGAGCAAGAAGGCCTTGACCCTGTCCGGCGAGCCGGGGTCCAGCCCCAGCTTCAGGGCGATTTGGTCGGCGGTTTTAAAGCCGATGCCCCAGATGTCCAGACAGAGCTGATAGGGGTTGGAGCGCAACACCTGGTAGGAACGCGGCCCGTATTGATGGTAGACCTTGGTGGCCAGGCTGGTCGAGACGTTGTGTTCCTGGAGAAAAATGATGAGGTCTCGGATATCCCGGTGCTCGGCCCAGGAGCGCTTGATCTCAGCCAGCTTGGCCCGCCCCACGCCCGAAACCTCCATCAATTTGTCAGGGTCGTTTCCCAGGATCTCCAAAGTCTGGGCGCCGAATTTTTTCAGGATGCGGCGGGCCAGCACCGGGCCGATGCCCTTGATCAGCCCCGAAGACATGAACTTCTCGACGCCCGCGGCCGAAGCCGGCAGGAGGGGAATGAGGGATTCGGCTTTGAACTGGCGGCCGAACTTGGCGTTGATCTCCCAACGGCCGGTGACCTTGAGGCGCTCGCCCGGCGAGAGCGGGGGGAAGGAGCCGATGACGGTCAGGACGGCCGCGTCGTCCGGGGCGAAGCGGCAAACGGTGTAGCCGTTGTCCGGGTTGTAAAAAGTGATCTGTTCGACGGTACCTTCCAGGCTCTCCAGGTCGGCGGCGGAAGAGGGAGAGGCCGGGGGCTGGGGCGGGAGGCCTCGGCCGGGCGGCTTGGGGCCGATGGGATTGCGCTTCATGGCCGCCATCCTCTACACGCCGGCCTGGACCACAACCACATCTCCGAGCTCGGCGCCCAGCGCGGCGGCGGCCGACCCCTCGCGCTGCGCAATCTCGACGAGACCCAGGCTCCCCACCAGGAAGAACAAGTCGCTCCGGCCGCCCTGAGTGTAGTACTGGCGGAACTGGGAGATCGTCTGTTTGCGGAGAGTGAGCTTCAGGTCGGGCGGGCGGCCGGCCTCCGGCGAGAGGGGCAGCATCCCGGCCGGTATGTCGGTGATCACATCACCGAATTTGTCGATGTAGGCCACGTGGCCGATGATTTCATTTTGCCGGATATAGGCCTTGGGCAGGGGCAAGGACATGTAGTCGTTGATCAGGGGGCCGAATTCGGCGGCCGGAACTCCCAGGGACAGCCAGGCGGCCAGGGGCGCCAGCCGGTCGCGGCCTTCGAAAGTCGTAAGGCTATCGGATAAGAAATAACTGGTATTGGTCACGGCCCGCACCCGCCGCTCAGGAGAAATTTCCAGGGCCGAACTGAGCAATCCGTTATCAGGGGCGATGAATTTGTACCGGTCTGTCTCAGCCGCCAGAATGCGGCGTCCGGACCCCACCCCGGGGTCCACAATGGCCAGAAAGATCGTGCCCGAGGGGAAGAACCGGAAACAGGCCTGGAGCAGAAAAGCGGCCGAGCGAAGGTCGAAGGAACGGACCGAGTGGGAGATGTCCACCAGGCGCGCCTCGGTGTTCAGGCTGAGGATGACGGCCTTGAGGGAAGCGACAAAGTAATCTTCCTGGCCGAAATCGGTCAGCAGGGCGATCAAGGGACAGTCCGTGGGGCGCTCCATTTAGACATAATCTTAAGTCAGACCCCTCCACCCGGTCAACCGGCTATGGCCGGGTATGGCTGTTTGACCGTCCCGAATGAATCATGATAATTTGAACCGCATGAAATTCCTCAAGGCCTTGTTCAATGCGCTGCTGTGCGGACTGTTCTTCTGCGCCCTGCTGGCCCTGCTGGTGGCCGGGCTGAACATCAACGCTCAGCTGAACCTGCTTTTCCTGGGCCGCCTGACACTCACCCTCTTTCCCATCTACGGCCTGGCCGTAGCGCTGCTCACCCTGGCGGCCTTCTTCATCTTCGATTTTATTTCTTCCAAGAAGAACGCCATCGCCTTCCTCTCTCCGACGTTCCTGGCTGTGGGCTTTTCCTTGCTGGTTTTCCTCTTTGTGCTCCTCTTTTGGGAGAATTACCGCCATTTCCAGCCATTCTTCGACGCCCAGGCCCGGGCCCGCCTTCTCACCCAGATGAAAATTCTCTTGGCCGTCGGATTCCTGGGCTTGCTGACCTCTATCCTTTTCTACAAGTGGAAAAAAAGCCCTTATCTTTTTGTGGTCTATGCCTTTCTATGGGCCGCCGGCTTGGCCTGGGTCGTCGCCGAAAGGCCGCTCGCCTCGCTGCCCCAGCCGCCGGCCAAGCAGTCCAACCTCGAAGCGCCGCGCATCACCACCAAGCTGACCCTGCTGGGCATGGAAGGGCTGAGCTTCGATTTCATCATCCCCCTCCTCGGCGAGGGCAAGCTGCCCAATTTCTTGCTCCTGGTGGAACAAGGAAGCTGGGGCCGGCTGGCCGGCTTTACGCCCAACGATCTTTATGTCCTGAGCGCCTCACTGGATACCGGCAAGCTGCCGTCCAAGCATCGCCAGCTTTCGCCCTTCGGCTACCGGTTGAAGAACTTCAGGGAACAAATGGACGTCGTGCCCCGCTACATCTTTTTTAACCAGTTGACCCGGACCGGCTTGCTCAAGCTGTCCCCGGCCGAGCCGCCCGTCCGGCCCGTCGACATATGGCGGATTTTCGCCGACTGCGGCCTGACCATCCTGAAGCCCGACCTTCCGGCGCCCGGTCAAAAATCCGAGCCCGGCCAAAAGGCCGAGACCGCCTTCGGCCTACTGTTCAAAAACTTTCAGCCCGAATCCTCCCCCATCTTCGCCCCGGCCCGCCGGTCCTTCTTCGAGGACTTCCGGCAGGAAGACGAAGCTTACCAAGAACGGCTGCAGGCCCAACCCCACGTTTTTTCCCTGATGCTGACCGGCCTGAACACCGTCGAATCGCATTTCTATCAATACAGTTTCCCGGACCTTTACAGCGGGGTGGACAGCGACGAGGCGGCCAAGTTCGGGCCGGTCATTGAAAAATATTATCAGTTCTACGACCAGGTCATCGGCCGCTACCTGGCTTCCCTCAAGGAGGACGAAACCCTCATCATCTATTCACCGCACGGAATCGAACCGCTCCCCTTCCTGAAAAGGTTGTTGGGCTGGGTTTCGGGCAGCACCGGCGTTTCAGCCGACCACGAGCAGGCGCCCGAAGGCGTGATCTTTTTCTACGGAAAAAATATCGCCCGGGCCAAGAACATCGAGGGCATGCGCGTCATTGACCTGGCCCCCACTCTTCTGTATTCCCTGGGACTTCCCATCGGCCGGGACATGGACGGCATCGTGCGCAGCCAGGTTTTCGTCAAGGAATTTACCGCCGAAAACCCCGTCTTCTACATCTCCTCCTACGAAGACATCCGGATCAAGCCCCCCCTGTGAAGGGGGGCCGGCCTGTCATTCGCGGCCGGGATGGGCCGGCTGGGCAGGCTCACTGGACGGTCCGGAAGAGGCGGCGGGCCCGGCCTTCCTTAACCAGGATGACGATTTCCTTAAACAGGGTCGTCTTCGTCCCGGGGGAAGGAGGGGCGCTCGAGGCGCTGAGCGCTTTATAGGAAAAATAGATGATCCAGGGGCGGCCTTTGATATTGCTGAGGGGGAGGAACCTCCACACCCGGCTGTCGGCGCTGTTGTCCCTGTTGTCGCCCATGACGAACAGGTGGCCGGGGGGAACAGTCACCGGACCGTAGTTGTCGCCGTCCATGATGTAGTTGGGGTAGATGTGGACCTTGTACTTTTCCTCCAGGGGCAGGTCGTTGATGAAGACCTGTTTGTCTTTGATGCGGAGAGTCTCCCCGGGCAGGCCGATGACCCGTTTGACAAAATCTTTGCTCAAGTCCGGGGGAGACTTGAAAACAACGATGTCTCCGCGCTTGATGTCCCGCCGGGGCAGGATGACGTTTTCCAGGGGCAAGACGGTGTGGGCATGGATAAATTTATTGACCAGGAGAAAATCGCCCACCAGCAGGGTGGGCTCCATTGATCCGGTTGGGATCTGGAAGGCCTGGACGATGAAGGTCATGACAAAGAAGACGAAAACGGCCGTCTCGGCCACCAGTTCGAACATCTCCCGGAAAATGTTTTTTCCCTTGTCTTTGGCTTCCTTCTCCTTCTTTTCGAAGAAAAGGGACAGCAGGATGCCGCGGAGCACATACAGGACGATGCCGATGAGCAGGGCGGTCAAGGCTTTGTTGACCGGGTAGAACAGAGCCACCGCTACCACGGCCAGGAAAGAGAGCCAGCGGACGATCCTAAACGTGCTCACTTCATCTCACCTCGATTGACGTTCAGCCGAAACAGGGTTAGCTACTATATAGGAAATCGGATATTTCATCAACCGTGCCACCCCTCCCCATGTATCACACGATTGGAGATGCTTGCGCTATCTCCCAAAATTTCCGCAGGAGACCCCCTAGCGGATGAGACGCAGGAAGCGGTCCCAACGGGCCTTGGGCAGGAAGGTGAGGAACCGCTTGAGCTTCTCGCTCAGGCTGGTCTTGAGATAAGCGTCCGGCTCGGCCTTATAGGAAAAATAGATGAGCCAGGGCCTTCCTTTAATATAGTTCACCGGCAGATATCCCCAGACACGGCTGTCGGCGCTGTTGTCCCGGTTGTCGCCCATGACAAAGACATTTCCGGCCGGCACGGTCACCGGGCCAAAGTTATCCCCCTCGAGCGGCAGCCGGCCGTAAAGGTGGACTTTGTACTTTTCCTGAAGAGGCTGGCCGTTGATCAGGACCTGTTTATCCCGGATCTCCAGCCTGTCGCCTTCCAGGGCGATGACCCGCTTGACATAGTCTATTTTCAGGTTTTCGGGCGGCGCTTTAAAGGCCACGATGTCCCCCCGCCTCAGCTTCCGGCTGGGCAAGATTTTGCTTTCCCAGGGAAAGGCGGTGCTGGCGTTGATCATCTTGTTGACCAGCAGGAAATCTCCGACCAGCAGGGTGTGCTCCATGGAGCCGGTGGGGATGCCGAAGGATTGGACGACGAAGGTCAGGATGAAGAAGACGAAGACAGCCGTCTCGGTCAGCATTTCCAGGTACTCGCGAAAAACGTTCTTGGTCCGCGGCTTTTTGGCTTTCTTGGCGCTCATTTGACACATCCAAAGGTTTCCTAGAATAAACGAATCCCCTCAAAATAACAAGCCACTTCCCTTGACAGCCCGCGACGATAAGGCTTTACTTACCTCATGAACTTCGCCCTGTTCGGGTATCCCAAGACGGGCAAGACGACGTTGTTCAACCTCTTGACCGGGGCCCATCTCGATGCAACGGTTTACGACGACGGCCATCGGGAAGCCAGCCTCCGCTCCTGCCCTATTCCCGACGAACGCCTGGACCGACTGGCCAGCCTCTATATAGAGAAGAAGAAGACGCCGGCCGCCCTGGACATCACCGACCTTCACGGCATCTCCTACGGCGAAGTCAAAAACAGCGCCCTTCTCGGCCTGCTGCGCAAGGCCGACGGACTGGTCCATGTGGTGCGGGGTTTCACCGACGAATCCATCCCCCACCCCCGGCCGGTCAACCCCGACCAGGACATCCGGACCATGGAAGAGGAGCTGGCCCTGGCTGATTTCATTTCCATTGAAACCCGTCTGGAAAGGCTGGACAAAGACCTGAAGAAGGCCAAAAGCCCGGAGGGCGAAAAGGAAAAGGCCGTGCTGGAGAAGCTGCGCGCCTCGGTCGAGGCCGGCCGGGGCATCTGCGGCGCGGACCTCACTCCGGCCGAGGAGAAGACCATCCGCAGCTTCGCCTTCCTCAGCCAGAAGCCTCTGCTGCACCTCATCAACGCCGACGAAAAGGACGCCTCCCGGCTGGAGGGCGCGGCCGGCCTGTACGGCCTGGGCCCGACCCGCGGCCGGCCCCTGGCCTTCTGCGGCCGGGTGGAGAGCGAGATCCTCCAGCTCGAAGCGGGCGAAGCCGAAGCATTCCTGGCCGAGTTCGGACTGCGCCGCACCGTCCGCCAGCAGTTCTTCGAAGCCGCGCCCCGTCTCCTCGATCTGATTTTTTTCTTCACCATCGGCAAAGAGGAGGTTCGGGCCTGGGCCGTCAAAAGAAATGCCTCCGCCCTGGCCGCGGCGGGCGCCATTCATACCGACATCGAACGCGGTTTCATCCGGGCCGAGGTCATCTCCTGCCAGGAGCTCTTCCATTTCGGCTCGCTCCAGGCGGCCAAGGACAAGGGCGCCGTGCGGTTGGAGGGCAAAGATTATACCGTCCAGGACGGCGACGTCATTTACTTCCGCTTCTCCACATGAATGTCCCTTTCGCCGTAACCGCCCGCGACCCTTCCTCCGCGGCCCGGACAGGCCTGCTGCGTACGGCCCACGGCCGGGTGGAAACCCCGGCCTTCGGCCCGGTGGCCAGCCAGGGCGCGGTCAAGGCCTTGACCCACCGCCAGCTCCGGGAACTGGGCGCCCAAATCATCCTGGTCAACGCCTACCACCTCTACCTCCGGCCCGGCCCGGAGGAGGTCGCCCGTTTGGGGGGAATTCACCGCTTCATCTCCTGGAACAAGCCCATTCTTTCGGACAGCGGCGGTTTCCAGATCTACAGCCTCAGCCCTCTGGCCAAGGTCAAGGAGGAGGGCGTTCGTTTCTCCTCTCACCTGGACGGGACTAAAATCTTCCTCCGGCCCGAGGACGTGGTGGACATCCAGGTCAAGCTGGGCACGGACATCATGATGTGCCTGGACACCTTCCTGCCCTACCCCTCAGCCAAAGAAAAAATGGCGGAGGCGGTGCGGCTAACGACCCTATGGGCCGGCCGGTGCCGGGCCCGCTTTGAGGAGCACGATAGCCGCCGCCAGTTGTGGGCCATCGCCCAGGGCGGCGTGGACTGGGAGCTGAGGCAGCGCAGCCTGGAGGAGCTCCTGGAGATCGGGTTTTCGGGCTATGCTTTGGGAGGCCTGGGCATCGGCGAGCCCAAAAGCCTGCTCCTGGAGACCGTGGAGAAGGCTTGCCGCCTGCTGCCCGAGGACAAGCCCCGCTATTTGATGGGGATAGGCTACCCGGCCGATATCCTGGAGGCCGTAGAACGGGGGGCGGACTTCTTCGATTGCGTGCTGCCCACCCGCAACGCCCGCACCGGCTCCCTTTTCACCAGCCGGGGCACGGTCGTCATCAAGAACCGCAAGTATGCCCGCGACGAGCGGCCACTGGACGAAGATTGCCGCTGTTACACCTGCCGGAACTTCTCCCGAGCCTATCTCCGTCATCTTTATGAACGGGGGGAGATCGGCTCGGCCGTGCTCAACACCATCCATAACCTGCATTTTTATCTTGACTTCTTCGCCAAAATCCGGCAAGCTATCTCATCAAATTCCTTTGAAAAGCTGAAAAGGAATATCTTCTCAAAAGAGGTACAATCGTCATGATGCCTTTGAACCTTTTCGCCCTTCAGGCAACGCAAGCGGCGGCACAGCCGGCGGCCCGGCCCACCCCCGCGTCCGGCCAGGCGCCGGCGGCCGGCGGCTCGTCCCTGATGATGTTCGTCTTCATGTTCGGCATCTTCATCATCTTCTACCTGCTCCTCATCCTGCCCGCCCGCAAGAAACAGAAGAAGCACATGCAAATGGTGGAAAACCTCAAGTCCGGAGACCGAGTCATCACCACCGGCGGCATCCACGGCACGATCATGGGCCTCAAGCAGGACCGGCTTGAAGTCAAGATCGCCTCCAACACCGTCATCCAGATCACCAAGAGCGCCGTAGGGGCCATCCTGCCCAAAGCCGAAAAAGAAAAATCGGACTAGCGCAGACTTTCCGACGATAGCGGTTTAGCTATTTTTAGGGACTGAATCCAAGGGACAGGGTCAACAATGAAAAGAAACCTGCTTGCCAGAAGCATCCTGGTCCTGGTCGTCCTGGGCGTAGCGCTCATCCTTTCCTACCCCCCCAAGAAAATTCCGCTGGGGCTCGACCTCCAGGGCGGCATGCACCTCGTCTTCCAGGTCGCCACCGACGATGCCATCAATGTCTACACCGACCAGTCCATCGGACGGCTGAAACAGCTGCTGTCCGGCAAAAAAATCAAGGTGAGGGCCGTGTCTAAGGCCGGACTGGACCAGATCAAAATCCAAGACTACAGCCCGGAAAATGAGGGCAAGATCGACAGCCTGCTGGCCGAATACATGAAGGACTGGAACTCCTCAGTGACGGGCACTTCGGCGACCGCCAGGCTCAAGCCGGAGGCCATCCGCTCTATCCGGGCCGAGACGGTGGACCAGGCTCTGGAGACCATCCGCAACAGGGTGGACCAGTTCGGCGTTTCCGAGCCGACCATCCAGCGCCAGGGAGGAATGGAGGGCCAGCAGATCGTGGTCGAGCTGCCCGGCATCAGCAATCCCGAGCGGGCCATGACCTTGATCAAAACGACCGCCCTGTTGGAATGGAAATTGGTCCAGACCGGCCCGGTTGCCGATGAGGCTACGCTCCTCAAAGACACCGGCGGCACAGTCCCGGAAGACATGGAGGTCCTCCGCGGCGATCCCAAAAGGACGGAGGGCGGCTATTACCTGGTCAGCCAGGTGGCGGGCATCACCGGCCAGGACTTGAGCGCGGTCAACCTGGACCGGGATGAGAGAGACAACCCGGCCGTGGGCTTCGAGCTCAAACCGGACGGCTCCAAGCGCTTCGCCCAGCTGACCGGCGAGAACGTCGGACGTCAGGTGGCCATCATCCTGGACAAAAAAGTCCAATCCTCGCCCGTCGTCCAAAGCCAGATTGTGGACCGCGGCATCATTTCAGGCGGTATCCGCGGTTTCACCGTGGAGGAAGTTCGGGACTTGATCATTATCCTTAAATCCGGCGCCCTGCCCGCCTCCATTAAAATCATAGAGAACAGGACCAT
>Ga0315284_10017020_pt1 | contig 10305 bp, 10 predicted proteins | sample YL17G09_16_MG_FD_203696 | JGI IMG/M metagenome (GOLD analysis project Ga0315284, IMG submission 203696) | Sediment microbial communities from Yellowstone Lake, YNP, Wyoming, USA - YL17G09_16 | ecosystem: Environmental > Aquatic > Freshwater > Lake > Sediment | place: USA: Wyoming | collected...
CGAGCGTCCCGAGCCTGCATCTGCCCGAGGGTCATCAGTGGACCACAGATCGTGTCCCCCAGCGCCCGGTCCATGAAGGTGGGCGTCGATCTCACTAGATGTTGGAAGGGTCCCATCACCTTCTCCTTAGAACGGTCCCATCGGTAACGGCTCCCGGCCGGGTATGCTGAACGGGTTGGATGGCATGTGGTTGTCCAACGGCCGGGGGGTACAGGCCCGTTCCAGGTCGGTGGACGAACTCGGCTTCCCAGCGTAGAAAGAGTCCACCAGTGCGCTCGTCTGCTCACGCCGGTTGTGGACATCCCAGGCTGCGTTGAGGCTATTCCGTGTGTTCTGCTCACGTTCCCGTGCCTGCTTGACACTGAAGGGTACAAAGCCTATCGGCTCGGGCGGCGGTGTTCTTGGGGAGAACACCACTTCGGGCAGATACCGGGATAGGTCCAACGGTGCCGCCACCTTGAGAAGTGATTGCGGTTGCGGTGCTAAAGTATTCAGTCGAGCAGCCGTCCGAAAAGAAAAACTCACTGCGGGGAGTGTAGGCTCGAAGGATCGTGCCAGCTGACCCATCAACTCCCGGTGTTCCCGCGCCCGCTCCGCAGCCGCCTCCTCCCGCTCCCGCTCCCGCTCCCGTCGCCGCTCGTCGGCGTCATCATCGGTGAGGAGGTGGGAAAACGTCGGTGTCGTAATCTGCGCCTTGAATCTTGTGGGTTCCCAGTCATGGCGGATCGTGTTGAAATTGGTGCGGTTCTCTTCCCAGTTGTATGTCTCAAACGTGCTGCCCCGCGCCTTGCCCTTCCGCTCTTCCTCGGCCCAGTGCTCGCGCATCTCGCGGTTGCTGGAACCATTGAGGCCCACCGCGCGGATGAAAACCCCAAACACAATGTCGCCTAGAGACATGGCCATCTCCTTTCAATCGGCGGGGAGGGGCTCGGAGCCACGCCCCTCCATCGCCGTCAGTGTCAGCTGTGGCGCATCGGGGGCGGCTGCTGCGTGGGCATCTTCCACTGCTGCAGGGTCTGGCCGCTCTCCGGGTTGATCAGCCGGAGATCCTGCTGCCACGGAGTGTACGGCGGGTGCGACCCGTGATGCGGGCTGGTGTGCTTGTTGTCGAACCGGAACTCGGTCTGAATCTCACGTCCCATCGTCCTTCTCCCTTTCCGCCCTTCGCATGGAGGGCGACCACTTGGCGTGTCGCTTCCGGTGCTCCGACTACCCCGGCCCCGACATCGCCTGTCCCTGGAGCTCCTGGCTCCCCCGCACGGAGGAACAACCCCCGCACAGACATCTCTCTTCACGGTACGTCTGACTGATGGTGCGCCGCTCGATGTCGGCGCGAAGCTCATAAAAGTCCGGACGCTTCTCTTCGACGGGCAACGGACAGGGCGAACGCTTCCCGCGCCGCAGACTTCCGTACAGGCTGGGGTAGCGCTCGACGTCCCGGTCCATCGGCATCCCCTTTCCAACTACTCTGATATAACCCAAACGACGCTTTGAGTCAAGTCAATTCCAGAAGAATCCACGGTCTCGTCGCTCATGCCGTCGCCTCCCGCTTGACGTCGTACTTCAGGCGCTTGTATTGCTTCAGGCGCTTCTCGGCAAACTTTTGGCAGACCGGCACAGAGTCCACGATGTCCACGACCACCGGCTCCTTCTTGTCCTCGTGCCAGCGCAGGATCCGCCCGATGGGCTGCTCCACGTCGCTGTGCGGCGACGCCAGGAACAGGGTGTCGACCTCGGGCAGGTCCAGACCCTCCTGGGCCATGGCGAAGGTGCCAAGGATCAGGTCACATTGTGCACTGACCGCCCGGTCCGCGTCCTTCATCCCCCCGATGTAGAACCCCGACGTGAAGGCGCTGCTGCACTCCACGTCGAAGGCCGTCTTCAAGTCCTCCAGGTGCTCGATGCGGTCGCTGAGAACCATCACGCGCCGGTCAGCCTTGCAGGCTCGGACGCACTCCCGGGCGATCCAGTCCGTACGGTTGTGGAGCTTGCAGAGCTTGGTCACCAGCTTGCCCAGGAACACCTTCTCCCGCCACTTGTAGATCTGCTCCGGGATGTAGACGTCGAAGGGCACCTGGTAGACCTTGGGCGTGGTCTCGGCCCCCACCATCTTGGCCGCCACCTTCCCGATGTGCCACTCGAACACCGCCTGCAGGCCATCCCCGCGCCGTGGCGTGGCCGTCAGGCCCAGCCGGTAGCGCGCCGGGAACAGCGGGATCGCCTGGTTGAACACCGGGGCGCCCATCCGGTGGGTCTCGTCGCAGACCACCACCCCTGGCCAATCGTAAAACGCCTGTGGGTAGCTCCGTTGCGTGATCGACTGCACCATGGCCACCACGATCTTCTTGTCCTGGAAGTCACAGGTATCCCTCTGGACATGGCCGATCTCTTCCGGCTTCAGGTGCAGGAACTCGGCCATGCGTTCTTTCCACTGCTCCACCAGGAAGTCCTTGTGCACCAACACCAGGGCCGTCCGGCCCAGCTTGGACAAGATCTTCAGGAGCATGACCGTCTTGCCTGTGCCACACGGAGCACAGGCAATGCCACCCTTGAAGGGAGTGTCCTGGGCTTCGAGCGCCGCCAGGTACTCGCCGATCAGCTGATCCTGCCGTGCCTTCAACTCGGGCCGCTTCGCCTGGACAGTATCATCGAACGTCAGCTTCACCGGTGTCCCGTCGACCAGCCGATCGTCGGCCCCAAGACAGAGCTTGAACAACTTCTCGTAGGCATACCGACGCGGCACACCCACCCAGGTCACCCCGGCCTTCTGCTCGGTCTTCATCAGACTGACCACAGATGGCTTCCCGAAGCCGTACTTCTCCCCGCCGAATGACTTGAAGCCCAGGTCGTCGTTCACCTGAGCCACCTCCATCGGGCTCAGGGCGTCCTCGGGAAACCAGAAGTCAGCGTGCAGTAGCGGCTTCAACCTTCTCCTCCTTCTTTGGCTTGGCCTTGGCAGCACCCCAGGATACGCCGGCCATGGCGTCGGCCTGCAACGGAACACGCAGGGTCGTCACGCCCTCCATGCTCGCGCTCACAAGCTTCTTGACCTCTTCAACGAGCTCGTCGGGCGCCTCCACGATGAGCTCGTCATGCACCTGCAAGATCATGCGAACCAGCTTCCACCGGGCGTCCAGGTGGGCCCGCTTGATCAGCTCACCCCGCAGGTTTCTCATGGCGATGGAAATCAGGTCGGCCGCCGAGCCTTGAATCGTGCAGTTGATGCCCTGCCGGTAGGCCCGATTCTCGTCCCTGGCCATCTCCTCCTTCAGGTGCCGGTAGCGCCCGGTGATGGTGTAGACGATGCCCTTCTTCCGGATCTGGTCCTCAATCTTCCGGTAGTACCTCGGGAGCCCGGAGTACAGCTCAAAGAACCCGTAGCGCCACCGCGTGCACTCGTCCAACGTCTTCCGTATCCGACTCTTCACCCACAGATGCTTGCGGAAGCCCTCGGCCCCCATGCCGTACAGCAGGCCGAAGTTCAGACCCTTCCCAACCTTCCGGTCATCGACGCCCAGGGCATCCATCGTGATCTGGTGCAGGTCCTTCCCGGTAGCGTAGGCGTCCAGCATCTTCTCGTCTTGGGACTGGTGTGCCATAATCCGGAGTTCCAGCTGGCCGTAGTCGGCCACCACCAGCTTGAACCCCGGCGGCGCAATGAACGCCAGCCGCAATGGGTGTGGCTCTTTCGGGTGCTCCGGGTTCTCCGATGGGACGTTCTGAAGATTGGGATCGCTGGACGACAGGCGGCCGGTCGCCGTGCCCGACTGCCACAACGTCGTATAGATGCGGCTCTCGCTATTGGACGTCGCCAGCTTGATGAGTGGGTTGACGTAGGTGCCGATCAGCTTCTGGCGCCCGCGCCAGTCCAGGATCATCTGGGCCACCGGGAAGTCCACCGAGTACTCCGACAGCACGGCCTCGGCCGTCGAGTACTCCCCCGGCTTCCCCTTCTTCCCCTTCCCCCGCACCATCCACGGAAACGGCCTCAAGGGCCCCTGCGGGCCGAACAGCCACTTGGAGATCTGCTCGGGACTGCTCACCAGGATCTTGAAGCCGGCCTCCTTCTGGATCTGCACTTCGAGATCGTCGGCTTCCTTCTGAAGCTTCTTCCCCAGCTCACGCAGGTACGGAACATCGACCATGATGCCGGCCATCTCCATGTCGGCCAGGCACCGCACCAGCGGCATCTCGATCTCCCAGAAGACCTTCTCAAGCTTCATGCGCTTGATCTTGGGCTCCATCTTCCGCCACAGCTTCCAGGTCCACTTGGCGTCGTCGCGGCCGTACTCGTCGGCGGACTTGCCAAACCCCGGCAGCGTACCGGACAGGGCGGACATCTCCCACTCGTCCAGCAGGACGTCGAACTCCTCATCTATAAGTCCGCCCTTGCCCTTCAACCGCAGGCGCCCCGATCCCGCCCTGGTCTCATCCACCAACCAGGACGCGATCATGGTGTCCGCAATCTCGCAGTTGACCTCCACGTCACCGAGCTGCAATAAGAACTCCAGGTCGAACTTGATGTTGTGGTTGATCCACAGCTTGGTCGGGTCGGCCAGGATCGGCCGCAGCCCGTCCATCACCTCGGTGAAGGAACATCGCTCGGCGCCAGTGAAGTCCAGATACCAAGTCTGGTCCTCACTGACGCCGATGGCGATGCCGATGATGCGGTCCGTCCGGGCACACAGTCCGGTGGTCTCAAGGTCAAGGACGAAGGCGCTGTGCCTCCGCAGGGCAGACAATGCCTCTGCCACGGCGCTGTGCGCGACGGTCGTCATGTCTCGAACCTAGTACTTGATGGAGTCAGCCGAATCGCTGGCGGGCGCGGTGCCACTGGTCGCACCCTTGAACCCGGAGCCGTCCACCACGTTGTGCTCGGCGAAGAGCTTCTCGATCTCCGCCCGAGGCATGGGCGCCAGCAGCTTCATGTAGAAGGCCACGGTCTGCTCGGCGCTGAACCCGTAGGGATCCAGGTTGATCCCCGGGTACTTGGCCTTCAGGTCGTCGACCTTGTCGGTGAAGTCGAAGTCGCCACCCACGCGCGGACTGCGCTTCTCGTGGCGAGCCACGCTGAACCGGCAGCCCGTCAGGTTGCCGTCGCGCTTCTCCTTCTTGGCATTGAGCATCACCAGCGCGTTCGGCGTGCCGGCGAAGAGCTTCTTCTCCGGCTTCACGATCTTCTGACCGGTCTGCTTGTCCTGGAAGGAGGTCACGTCGAGAACGCTCAGGATCCCGACGCAGGTCTTCTTGAGCTTCTTCTCGCAGCACAGGCAGCCGTTGTTCGGACCGACGCAGGTGATGTGCTTCTTGTCCTGCCAGTCCCCGTCGACTTCGAGCTGGTGCTCCCAGACGACGAAGGGCACGGCGTCGCACTCACGACCCTCGCGCTCCATCTTCAGCTTGAAGTTGTCGAGGAAGATGATATCCCGGGCCTTGTCGGCCCCGATGCCGACCCAGAACCGACGCAGGTCTCCGGTCTGGTTTCGGCGGTCCTCACGCTCTTTGTTGAGATCCTGGGCAACCTTGAATCCGGTCTGGAACCACTTGCCTTCGTCACTCATCTCGTTTCTCCATCTCTCGTTTCCCTGTGGGTTCTCACACGCGCTCAACCACTCTCGGCGCACAATGTCGACAGTAAGTCTCTTGGCCGGCACCTCCTTTCACGTGACCTAGTGTACCCCAAAGCCCCTCCTGGTTCAAGAGAAATCTGCCGCATTCGTGTTCTTGAAGGCGGCGCAGCCAAACTCCGGAACCAGGATCTTCCCGTCCAGGTGACTCGACAGGACGCCCACCACCAGCACCAGGTGCTCCTTCCCGAAGTCGTCGCTCTCGGACGTGTAGGGCACCCGGGCGACGTGCTCGGCGATGCCCCCCTTGAGGTCGCTGGGCGCGAAGAGCTTCCCGAACCACGACTCCGGAGCGCGGTAGTCCTCGTTGTAGATCTGGCACAGGAACTCCTGCATCGGCTCCCCGCCGGCTGCGCGCTCGATCTTCTCCAGCCGCTCCTCCACCGTTATCAGGTACTCCGGCATCCTCGGACGTGTGTGTGTGTCCGACCCGAACAGCCGGCCCGTGACGCTCACCCACTTGGCGCGCATCATGCTCCAATCCATCGCGCTGCCCTTCAGGTGGACGTGCTTGATCCCGACGTCCGGTGGCAGGCTCGATCCCTGGGCGCCCTGGCAGCCGCAGTACTCGTAGTAATGCTTGGCCATGTCCGCGAAGGCCGCGTGCTGGGCCAGCCTGGCGGACACGTCCGTGGTCGTGAACTCGGCCAGGATCTCGTCAGCCAGCCCGCCGGGAATGTTCTCCCGCAGCAGCGGCATGAAGGCACTGAGGTACGCCGCCAGATCGCGCGGGTTGCCGGTGATGACCCGCAGCTCCATCCGGCCCTCCTCCTTCGGGTGCACCGTGAACCGGGTCCGGTAGAACTCGGGGTCGGCGTCCACGATCCGGGCCACCTCGCAGAGCAGCGTGAAGTACACAATGTCCGGAGTCAGCACGATCTCCCGGCCCTCGTAGTAGGCCCGCTTCAGGTAGGCCATGTAGTCCAGTTGGTAGTCCCCATCCACGATGTGCTCGGATAGGAACTCGCCCAACCCCATGATCTCTTTGTTCAGACGCTGAACAAAGCCCGTCTTCTCCGACACCATCAACACGGTCTCTCCCTTCTCAAACGATCCGAGCCTTGGACAGACATTCCAACAGCTCTTCCCGGGTCAGGTCGTCAGGGTCCTTCCCCTTCGGCCCTCGCACGTCGAACACCGGCACCCTCCCCTCAAGCATCGGCCACAGATGCCGGCGTCCCTTCTCTCCCGCCACGTCGAAGTCCAGCAGCGTGTAGATGTCCAGCCCCGTGGCGAGTATCTTCTCGACCTGGGCAGACGACGCGTAGGAGCCCATCAGCGACACCACCCGGCGGTAGCCGATGGTCCACAGCTTCAGCACGTCGAACATGCCCTCCACGATGACGAGAGCCTTCGCACCCGGCAGATTTGGGTCCACCGGCCGCTGGTCATCGACCATGTGCTCGCCATAAAGGTACTGGCTCTTGGTGAAGTTCCAGTAGTTCTTGTACTTCGGCTCCACGCTGTCCAGCACCGCCCGGCCCACCAGCCCCACCAGCTGCCCATCCTTCCGGCGGATCGGGAACACCAGGCGCTTGGCACCCTCGTCGTAGCCCAGCCCCCACTCCCGGCAGGTGTCCAGGCCCACGCCCCGCTTCAACACGTAGCGTGGCACCTTGCCCTTGAAGGGCTCGGCCTCGGACTCGTCCCACACGTCGAAGTTGGCCTTCTTGGCCCGGTCGGCGTACTCAGGCCCGTAGTTGACAAAAGACTGCTCGATCACCGCAGGCAGGTCGACCGCCTCCTTCTCCTTCACCCAAGGGATCAGGTCTTCGACAGGGTAACCGAAGCGCCGCAACGAGTACAGCAGGCTGGTCAACGTGCCCCGGGCGTTGCAGGCGTAGCAGATGAAGACACTCGGCCCAGTGGTGTTGACCTTCACGCTCATCGACGGCGACCGGTCGTGGCGGCTCTTGTGGGTCCACGGCGCCAGCGGGCAGGAGACGTTGACGTTCTCCCTCGCCGGGCGCACCCGCTGGGACTGCAGCTTCGTGAACAGCGTGACGATGTCGGCTTCGGTCATCAGAACTGAACCCTTGAGTCGTCGTCCTTGTCGTCCTTCTTGGCCAGCTCCTCGCCGCTGACCACGCCGATCTCCGAGAAGTTCATGCTCGTGAAATCCCAGTTGACCAGCAGATTCACCGGCTCGCCCTCGCGGTGCTCCAACACCCGCAGGAGCATCCGCCTCATGGTCCGCATCTCCTCATCCTGGAACATCCCGATCAGGCAGTCCGCGTTCTGGCTGATCTCGAAAGCAAAGCCCACGTCACCGGAGGTGGCGTCCTTGTTCTCCTTGCTCACCTTGCGGCCGAATTGGGAAGTGGCGATCAGCGGCACCTGCTTGCGCTGCGCCAGCTTTTGCAGATCGTCAGCCACGCTCGCCACCCGCTCCCACTTCCCACCATTTCCGCTCCGACCGCCCACGGACGGCTGCATCAGGTACATCCCGTCGACCAGCACCACGTCCGGCTCCAACTCGTTGATGAGCACCTCGATGTCCTGCGTCGTGCGCACGCGCCCGTTGCCCACCAACCACATCGGCGTCGGACTCGGGTTGCCCACGCCCTTGAAGGCATCCAGCGTTGCCTTGAAGCGGTCCTCGAACACCTGGTCCAGCTTCCCGCTCTTGAAGTCGCCATATGGGATCTGCGCGGCAATGGCGTCAATGCGCCTGGCCACCTTGCTCAGGCTCATCTCCATCGAGATCACCAGCGCCTTGTAGCCCATCACCCAGAAGTTATGGGCCAGCACGAACTCGGCCCACGACTTTCCCGTCTTGGTTCTGGCAACGAAGAACCACAGCTCGCCCTTGTGGACTCCCATGGTCGCCTGGTTCAGGATCGACCACGGCAGCGGCAGCCCGTCGATCTTCCCACCACGGGCCTTGACGGCTTCGTAGTCGGCCAGCCGCTGGGCGGTGTTGTCCCGCAGGTCCACCAGGCCGGCGTCGGGAACGGCGTCCAGGTTGGAGACCCGGGCAACCATGTCCTTGATCTTGTCCAGCGCATCCTTCGGCCGCCGGGAGGCAATCTCGTTGGCGGCCAACTGAAGACCGGGCTTCAGCTGGTTGCCCAGCCACCGGTCCCGAACCTGGTCGGCGTAGTACTCCAGCGGCTCGACAGGGTTCTCGTTCAGGACGACGCCGGTGGTGTTCTCGACGGTGGCCTTGTCCGGCATCTTGGCGTACTGCGCATAGAAGTCCATCACGAACTTCAGCGCGTCCTTGGGCTTGTCGAACAGCATGTCCGGCTCGACCCGGCTCTCCTTCAGCCCGGCCAGGTCCGGGTGCTGAAGCATACGTTCGACGAAGGCGACGTCCAGGTTCACTTCGCACCGCCCTGTGGTCCCTGCATCAGGAACGTGCTCATCCGGTCCTTGCCCATCTCGTGCCAGTTGACGCCGAACACGGGCAGCCGCACGGTGTGCTCCTCGACAGCCTGCAGGAAGGGTTCGCCGTAGGCGTTACGCAAGGCGTCCTTGGTCAGGTTGGTGGTCAGCACGGTGGCCCGCTGCCGGTCCTGCCGCTGGCGGATGATGCGCTCGATGACCCGCTTCTCCTTGATGTCGGCCGGCTCGCTCAGCTCGTCGATGACCAGCAGGTCGACTTCGAGCACCCGCTTCTCGATGGTGGTCTCGGTCGTCCCGTTGATGAAACGCTCCCGCTCCATGACGGCATGGATCATCTCATCGGCCCGGGTGAAGTAGACCTTCCCGCCGTGGGCCGCTGCGGTCTTGGCCACGATGGCAGCAGCGCACGTCTTCCCAGTCCTGGTGTCGCCCCACAGGAACAGGCCCACGCCCTTGTTCACGCACTCCACGATCCTCGTCGTGTAAGTCGACAGCGCCGCCTTGTAGGGCGCGGTGTCAGGGATGCTGGCCAGGCTCACGTGCTGCATGGCTTTGCCCACGTTGATCCTGGCCAAAATCTCCGGCGTCAACTCCACGATCTGCTCGGTCATAAACGACACAGTGCTGTACCTCCCTTCAAGCCTTGTCCCACTCCCTCAGCCGGCGCTCCATCTCCGCCTTGGGATCGGCCAGCTCCACCTTCTTCAGCTCCGTCCGGTCGAAGGCGCTCACCCGATTCGATCCGTCGGTCACGCCCAAGTTCTCATAGGCCCGCGCGTAGATGAACTCCCGGAGCTGCTTGAGCAGTCCGATGGTCGGGAACGGCGCGTTCTTGGCTTGCCAGCACTTGGTCTTGACCGCGCCCCAGTCAAGTATCAGGATGTCGACCATCTTCTTGGCGAGATTCATATCGTAGCCGCACTGATCCAGGATGACCTTCATGTTCCCGATGTCCGGCCCGGTGGCGTTCTGGCCCACCTTGCTGGGTCCCCAGTGCTCCAGCATCCGGCTTCTCCAGTGGTGCCACAGCATCGCCTTCTGCGGCACGTGGGTGTCCTTCCGTTCCTTCCTGGGCTTGCTGCAAGATCTTGCTCGGGACTCACCCTCGTGTTCCGGCGCGGCGTCCGCGTCCACCTTGTGCCCAGCACGAACCACGCGCGGCGGATCGACCATCATCTCGATCACCCCTCCGCCGGCCGCCCCGACCAGCGCCACCTCGAACCCATCCGGAACGCCTGTGAGATTAGTGCGTTCTAAACATGACTTTTCGGCTGCACTATATTCGTCTACGCCTGGAAACGTAGCCAAAGAGATGGCGTCAGCCTTACTC
>Ga0315284_10017022_pt1 | contig 10304 bp, 12 predicted proteins | sample YL17G09_16_MG_FD_203696 | JGI IMG/M metagenome (GOLD analysis project Ga0315284, IMG submission 203696) | Sediment microbial communities from Yellowstone Lake, YNP, Wyoming, USA - YL17G09_16 | ecosystem: Environmental > Aquatic > Freshwater > Lake > Sediment | place: USA: Wyoming | collected...
TCAGCTCTTCTGTCTCATCCGGTTCATCATACTGGGCACGGGCTTTTCCTGCCGATTTAATGCAGGACGGGTACGGTTTCCCACGCTGGGCCGGTTCGATGGTTGTCAGTTCTACACGGAAATGCCATTCGTCACCGTAATCGAAGAGAAAGAGCATCTTCTTTTTCAGGTGAGTGAATACGCGGTTCACCCGGGTCTTTTTCACGCCATCAAACTTACAGTCATCATCGATCCACCGCGTCTCCGGATCATCGGCAAAGAGCTCATACCCTTCATCTGATGCGTAGTATTGTGTCAGGTTGCTATAGAACCCGAACGGGTGATCGAACGAAAAACCAAAAATTTCGTTGATCGCTTCGGCAAACTGGTAAAGCGTGAACTCCTCCGGGACGGCAAGTATCCGGTACGGGAAGCCACGGACCAAGCCATAGTGATTGCTCTGGATTATTTTGAAGATAAAAATGCGTTCGCCGGGTTTTGCCACGCGTTTTCTCATCGGAATGACCTCATGCAGATAATGATTGATAACCCCGTGAAATATTTAAGTGCTGGTTTTTGTTAACGGGTCTTCTCAAGCATCCGGCATTGATCTTTTTCTGTCATGAGATCCTGCAGGAACGATGCGGACAGGGTACCGGGCGCTTCTTTACTGGATTGTTCAGCAGCGGTTTTCGATCGAAGGAGGAGAAATCGAAGTGATTTGTTGTTGGATTGGAATCGGCCGGATTTTATTGAATGTACGTCCTGCCATGTCACCTGACCTTTCCACGGTTGTTGCGGCTCAGTATTATCGCCATAAGAGAAATCTGTAGCCCGGTATCCCTAAACCAGGATAGCAGTTACCTCGTATTTTTTTGCACCAAGTGCTACTTGACGATCCGCAGTGTTTTCGCCAATTCCTTTTTGATCCACTAAACGTGAAAACGCCAATCCAATTTTGATCCACCTGAAAACAAGTTCCACCCAATAGCGGGATCGAACGAGGTGGGACGTGCGGTGAAGAAGAACTTCTGACAATACGCACTCCGGGCATGGTAAGACAGGCCAGGGAATGCAGGGGAATGATCTTATCCGGGTGCATTACAGGCTCTGATTGGTAAAACAAGCGATCTTCGATCCAACTGGATTTGAATTTAGTGCCTTAATGTGCGAATTTAGATGCGATATTTTTGCAAATAGTGAATATTGAGTTTTTACACCAAAACAGACGGTTTTACTGGCAGGAAAAAGTGCCCTAATAGCACCTATTGGGAGGTAAATCTCTTCTCAGATGACCTGGAGTTCATGGAAAGGGAAAAAACCCCAGTTTTAGCAATAGCTGTTTCCTCGGGGTCCGGGGAGAACAACGGGAACCTCACCTAAACAGGTACATGATCCCCAATAAGCCCAAAACGGGCTCCGTTTGGCAATCGGACGATCCTGTTTTTGGTTCCAGCGGAAGTGCGTCAACGCCTGTGGAAAATATCGCTATAATCGGTTATTTTGAGAAACGACGCGATTTAATCAGGAAAAAATCTGTTAATTTAGCGGGCCTGCAATGCCCCCCTTTCTGAGCGGGGGGTGTAGCAGGGTCAAAACGATTGCGGGCCGTTATTGATTGCCTCCCGGATCCCTGGTTATCAGTCGAACCAACGACACATCCTCAAAACGTGTCGAAAAAAACTAAAATTTTCGATACTTCGTTACGGTTCTGGACGCAATTTCAGGAGATCGGGATGGATGAACACTTTCTCACGCCCGACTTTCCGGGATTCCAGTACACCAATTTCTTCAAGGTTCTGCAGGTATTCGGCCGCAGTCTGCCATTTTTAAGATCCCCGCATCGACTACAAACAAGATCTTACTGCAGGGCTGGATATCAGAATCGGTGAGGCTCTTTAACCATACCCTTATTTTCACCGGTTACCTAACACCTTACGTAAGGAAGTGAACGGATGCCCGGGCAGCTCGCATCGCAGTGGAAGAAAAGTATTGTACTAAAAAAACTTAAAACCGCAGCCCCGGCTATCCGTACACAATTCGGCGTAACAAAGATCGGCATCTTCGGCTCATTTGCTCGCGGAGAGCAGACTCAGAAGAGCGACGTGGATGTGCTTGTCGATTTTGTACAGGGATATGTCACTCTCCGTAACTTTGTCGGGCTTGCCGACCATCTCGAAGCGCTCTTCAAACGAAAAGTCGATCTGCTCACGGTGGGAGGGATTGACAAATACATTCGTCCCTATGTTGAGGCGGAGGTGATCTGGATTAAAGGATGATCTGGTCTGGCTCAGGCATATCCTTGACGAGATAGTTTTTTTGAGAAAAATTGCGAAAGACCGGACATTCGATGATCTTATCCACGATGATTATTTTGCCCATGCGGTCAGAAGCGCGATTGAAGTGATCGGGGAAGCCTCAAAAAACGCCCCGGACCCGATAAAACAACACCATCAGGATATCCCGTGGCGGGATAGGGGGGGCACTCCGGAACAAGATCATCCACGGGTATTTCCGGATCGATTATTCCATAGTCTGGAGTGTCATCACAAATGACCTGCCGGTACTCGAACCGAAAATCTCTGCACTTTTCAATGAACCCGGCGCCGCTTCCGGTACTTCCCGGCCTTCCCGCAGGAAATCGTGATCTGATACCCTTCCCGGCGAATATTCCGAAGATACCCTTGTCGAACTGCCGACCATTGCGTTATTTGCGGACATGCACGGGAAGACGGCGAACTGTTATACTGAAACAAAAATCACAACATTAAACGGTGATAATAATAATTCTATAATCGATAGTGATGTCTTGTCCGAAATGTGGAAAGGAGAATCCCGATATCAATCAATTCTGCGGTAAATGTGGCGAATCTCTTAAAAATAATACTCACTTAAAGAGCGAATACAGACCGAGGTTGTTTCTGATATTATGGGGTCTATTCATCATTTTATCAATGTACCTATTACCTATTTTTTCGAATCAAGTTTTTTTTGGTTATGGTTTCACCACTTTAGCAAAAACTGTAGAATCAGTTTCATCTTTTCTTGTTAGATGCCCTGAGTTTATTTCATGGATTTTTTTCTTCGGATGGGGTTTTAGTGTTTTACTTATCTTTATAGGAGTTACCCATAAAAAGGAAATATTGGGGTAGGATTATGGGCAAATGTGTTGAGTGTGGAAAATCTCTTGGATTCTTATCACTTAAAAATAAATGCGACGAATGTACGTTAGCAGAACAAAAAGCAGACAAAGATCGAAAAGAACAGGAGCGAAAAAAAGCTCTCGGAGCTGCAGCGGGGAACCTGCCGCATCATGGCAGTATACTGCTGCTCAATGAAGCAGAACGGCAATTGGCCCGGATGAACTCTTCAGATTACACGCACACCTCCTATGTCAACGAGGAGAACGGGACGTATGATTACGATTGTTCGGGCTTTGTCGGGTATGCCCTGTACCGTGCAGACCCCTGTGCAATCAGTGTACTCCTGCATAAAGGGTTCAATGTACGCCTGCATAAACGGCCTGATACAGGTAATTTCTATTACCACCTGCTACAGTTCGGGCCCGACCCAGGCAGTGGAGGCTGGATGAGGGTCTCAACCCCGCTCGAACTCCGTCCCGGGGATATCATTGTCTGGCTGAAACCGGACTCTTCAGATGCGAATAGTACCGGTCATATCATGATTGTGGCAGGAGATCCCATAGAAAACCCGAAAAGGACAGGTGAAGTGCTGGTCCCGGTCATTGACTCAACAAAATCCATACATTCCAGTGACACCAGGAGCCCCGGGCAGACCGGACTTGGAAAAGGGATCATCGGGATTATGACAGATTCCTCCGGCCTTCCTACCGGTTATTACTGGCGTGGTGGAAAGTCCCGGACCTTCCACGAGACGGAGATGGTATTCGCCCGGATAGCATGAGATACCGGATAACTGTACTGTGTTCGAAAGATACTATACACAGCGCCTTAACTGATTGAGCATAATCGAGTCAGAGCATCATTCGGAAGACTCCAACGGGAGAATTCCATCTGGACAGCTTGGACGAGATCGGAAAGCGCCGGGAAATATCGATTGTGTGTAGCTTTTTGTCGGGTATGTTTCCACACCCGTTCGATTGGATTCAATTGAGGGCTATACGGTGGCAGAAAATCGAGAATAATTTCCTCTTTGTGTTCATCCAACCAAGGTTCCAGTAATTTTGCATGATGATATCTGCTGTTATCGAGAATAAGATGAATTACCTTCGTGCGTATTCGAAAAGATAAGAGATTTTTGAGAAAATCCAAAAAGGTAACTGCATTAAACGTTTCACTCATTTGATGAACGAGCCGCCCGGTTCCGACATTCACCGCCCCAAGGACACTGATATGAAATCTGGGTGGCTCCTGTAAAACGATAGGATCTTTTTCCTCCGGGGGGATCCTCATTCCACATCGCGATCCGTGCTGTTGGAAGTGACACTCATCAACTGACCATATGTCAGTATTTTCATCTTCACTCAACTCAATGAGTTTTTTTAAAGGCTTCTTGAGCGACAGGATCGCCCCTGGATATTACGGGACGGTTTATGCCCGGTTTACCGTGTATGAAACCAGAACTGCATTTGGCAAGGTATATTAGTAGAAAAAATATAAATTCAAACATTTTGTGCCCGTTTCCGTGCGGTCACAAGGGAAACACTCGTGTGTGAACAGATGGGAGAGAAATAAGGTGAAATATCACGTGAATACCATGAAGAAACGAAAGGTAATACCTCTGGCGCTGTTGGGTATCCTTGTTATTACGGTTCTTGCGGCACCGGTGGCCGGTCTCGTTGCTGTAGAAGGTGCGAAGATCACAGCTACGGACGGAACTACTTCGCCGGTGATCACCATCACCAATGCATCAATTGAAGACGGTGACACCATCACCATCAACGTGAGAGATTTACACGAGTATGTTGCCAGTGGTAACTTCACAACCGATAATGTCGTGATAGAGGATATTGCTGCCGCTGCAAATTGGACAGGTGCAGTAGCAGGGGACTTCCTGACGCTGATGTCAACCGAAGGCGCTACGGCTCCCGGTGAAAATGTCACCGTGACCTTCACCGGTGCAATAAATCCCTGGGTTGCCGACTCGGGCGGAGATTATAAAGTACCCCTGACGGCAACCAGAACCGATAGATCCGGAAATGGTTACTTCAACTTCAGGATCTGTACAGTGCCTTTGGGCGGTCTCACGGTAGCAGACGGTGCGAAGATCACAGCTACGGACGGAACTACTTCGCCGGTGATCACCGTCAACAATGCTCCAATTGCTGAGGGTGGCACCATCACCATCAACGTCACACGCTTAAATGCGTTTGTCGCCAGGGGGAATCTCACAACCGCAAATGTGGTAATAGATGACACTGCTGTCAGTGCAACCTGGACGGGAGAAGTGACAGGTAACACCCTGACGCTGACGTCCACCGAAGGCGCTACGAATATCGATGAAAATGTCACTGTGACCTTCACCGGTCTAATAAATCCCTGGGTTGTCGACTCGGGCAGAGAAAAGACTGCGGGACTGACAGCAACCAGAACCGACACCGGTCAGACAGCCACCTTCGACTTCGTGATCAGCACGGGCGGTCCGGTTGCAGATTTTTCAGCTTCGCCAATGTCGGATATTGCACCTTTGACAGTTGCATTTACCGATACGTCCCAGGGAAGTCCGACATCATGGAGATGGGATTTTGGTGACGGGTCAAACTCGACAAGCCGGAACCCGTCCCACACCTATACTTATGTCGGGACATATACGGTTAATCTGACTGCGACATATGCTGCATACGGACCGAAGACTAAAACCCGATCGGATTACATCCATGTGCTCAACGGTGCTGTCAGGGAAGCAAATACAGCGATCGAAGGGCTGATCATTACCAATTGCCGCGGTCCGCAGACAATCACGGTTGACACATCCATCCTGCCGGCCACATTGAGCCCTAATAATTCTGTGCTGGAAATCCTGCCGCCCGCAGATAGTGGCTTTAACACTATCACCATCTATGGAATGAAGGGGGGTGGTTTTTCGCAGAACGGTACCCTGATTACCGGGAATCCTACCGGTGTTCATCTCGTATCAGAAGAGATAGCTCCCTCCCCGGGATTCTCCAGCGACATAGGTACAAACGCCTCATTTAACTATAGTATAGATCTTCCATCCTATCCCTGCAATGCACTGCTCAGCACAAAAATCTGGGAAGGCGTGATTCCCGAGTACGACAACAAATTCCGATGGATCGCATCGAACAATAGTGCCTTTCCTGTCGGGACAGCATATACAGCGAAAATTGCCAAGATCAATTTCCCTTCAGGTGCACGAGCTACAGTCCACATGAGCGTCAATTCAGGCTGGAGGGACTGGCTTGGCGATCCAACGAGCACTATATTTATCTGGCGGATAGCCGATGATGGAAAATCAGGACAGATACTTCCTACAAAGTACCTGTATACAGATCCGGAGAATAATCTCGATTACTATGAGGCTGATTCTCCCCTTGGGCTTTCGACGTTTGGCATATCTTCCCTCACCGGTAACAATAACCCGTTCCAGGTGATCGCCTTTATTGCCACAAATATCATCATCCAGGCAAATAACCCGGGTTCCCCGGTTGTTGTGCCGACTACCATCGAGCCGGAGATACAAAAATCCACTCCTCCGGATCCCGGCAAAACCGCCAAGATCTATACAAACACGCAGGGCGTCATCACGCAGGCCACCATGCTCCAGTCAACTGACGGTCTTGCAAACATCTCCCTTGGCCTCGGTATTGTTGCAAGGAACAGCAGTGGCATGCCCCTCGCTTCCCTCAGTATCAGGCGGATACCTGCAGACGAACTGCCTGATGTTCCGCCGGGAGCGGGATTGTCCTTTACCGGCATGGCCTACGACATCCTGCCGGATGGTGCGACCTTCTCCCCGGACATCCCACTCTCATACACGATCCCGCAGGTGCAGTGGGGACGGGAGTATGTCATACAGGAATATGATACTGTAACCGGTACATGGCAGGCTCTCCAGTCAAGGTACGATCCCCAGACCGGTACAATCACCGTGCAGGTCTCTCACTTATGTACCTTTGCATTGTTTGCAAAATCGCCGGAAATAACAAAAGCAGCGACCCCGGAACCGACGATAATTGTCTCCTCAAAATCTCTCATTTCCACCGATGTCGAGATGTATGGCTGGATTATTTCCTCAGTCGTGCGGAACCCGGTGATTATTGTCATCGTGCTTGCAGCACTTGCACTCGTGGCCTACTTCGGGTGGTGGAAGCGGCGGTTGTAATACCGTGAGTGGTACCATTGATCTTCGTTTTGCCTGAGAGATGGTATGTCCGCTGGTGAAATATGTTCGACCTTTGTTGAAATTGATTCGTTCCATCAGTCATCGGTTAACGAAAAAAGTGCAGAGTAAGTAAGAAAATCTTTACCGCAATTTTTATGTTGATCCCGAAGAGAAATCCTCTATAGCATTTTTGTTCATCACTCCCGCTGATAGTTTGTCGATACGCGCCTTTGCTCCGGTATCCCTACGGAAGAAAAACAAGAGTTTGCAAGAATCAAAAAACACTCAAATCCGGGCATGTTACAAAGCAGATCCTGATACCGGGGACATGATCTATTTGGCGTTCATTACAGGCGCTGTTTGCCCATCGGACGAACCGGTTTTTGGTTCCACGGGAAGTTGTGTCCACGCCAACAGAAAATACTGTTTCATGAGGCTATTTCTCAAAAATACCCCATTTAATCGGATTTTTGACCCTTCAATTTAGCGGGCTCCGGTTGGTCACTTTTTTTGCAACCTGTCTTATGTTATGGGAGGTGTGAAAGGCAGCCGGAAGCCCGCTGGTGCCCGCCCATGCGATCACGTCGGAGAATTGGGGGGATGGGCCTGTTTAATCCACTTCCCGCCGAATCGGGTTAACAAGTAACTCGCGGGTTAGATCTTCCCGTACTTCTTGTGAGCCTGTTCGATCGTCATGATTTTGTCAATCCATACCGTATCGGAATCAATGTAGTAGAACAGGGTATATTTCAACGATACGTGCATACGCCAACGGGGTTTTTTGGTATGGAGTCTCTTAATATTCCCCGTCGCACCCGGATGCTCAGACAGCCGTTCGATATGTTCGCCGATTACCCGGCGATCTTTCCCGGGGAGGTCCCGGATGAACTCTTTTACCCGGTCTTCGATTTTAATCCTCACATTATCTCCGTTTTAGAGCCCGAGTTCCTTCTTAGCCTCATCCCACGAAATGAACTGACCGTTCGCGTCAATCTCGTCGAGGTCCCGTTCCAGCGTCCGCTTCTGGTGCTCGGTGATGAGATCAGCTACGGTATCGCCAAGGGATTTTCCCGGGGGTTTTATATTCGAGAGTGCTTCCCACGTACTCGGGGTGAGAGCCACCCTCTTGTTCGCTATTTCCCCCAGTTTGCCCTGTGCTTCAGCCATGTCTTTGCCTCTCCTCTCAATAAGAATACTTTGTCATCTTCATAGTTCCTGTATACCTTGCACAACTGTATAAACTTATACAGTTGTACAATAAGAAACTCCGGCTACAATAAAGTTTGTCGTTGGACCCGATCCGCCCCACTTCTTTGAACATGACAGATCAATTACCAGGATCATCGTAGCCTTCGGGGAATTCCTGATAGCAGGAAGTTTTAAAAAACCTGCATGAAGCCCAAAGGTCTCCCAGCAACACAATGAAAATTTTTACATCACGACAAGCAAGCTCCTGTTGTGTATCAGGTTGCCGGCAGATCTCAACATTTTCATGAAACATTATTTCCGGATTTTCCGGCCAATGAAGATTATCATCAGTCCCAGCGCAGCGAACACGAGTGTCGTGCCAAGCCCGGTCTTGCCGGTTCCTGAACCGGCTGCGGTTCCGCCACAGGTAACCATGACGGTCCGGATGCTGAAGCGGTTGGTGGTGGCAGACACGGTTAAGGCGTTCCGCTCGAGCGTTGTCGGGAGGAACGTCCACGTGTTGTCTGCATCATCGTAGCGGGCAAGAGCCAGTTTTGAAACATCGCTGCCGGCAGCCTCAAGGTCAGCGCTTGAATATTTTACCACCACGGTTGCATCCTTGGCGAGCAGCCCGGTGAGCCCGTCGATGCGGAAACAGGTGGCTCCCGGTTTCGCATCCTGCAGGGCAGGGGGGAGCTTGTCCTTTGAAAACGGTTTTACGGTGACACTGACATCAGAGAGCACCGCACCGGCGGGGAAATGTCATGATTGCCGGGATTATGTCGGGCACATGGTAATAAGCGGGAGATATCACTTGTAGGAGTTGTACCAGTGCTCGTACTCCTTATGACTGGCGAAGCAGTGTAAAATATAGGTTCGATCTTTACTGATATCGTAGATTATTCTCGCTTGTTTAGTCACTTTCTCTACATGACATATTATACCATGTTTCATGTGTTTGCGGGGAGGCCGGGAATGTATCTTCTCAAGATGCATAAGGAATACTGCTTTCATATCCTGAGACAGATTTGCAAGTTCTTTTTTGGCAGCATCTGAAAAAACAAGTTCCATAATTCTTTAAACATCATCCTTTGAGGAGTTTTTTTATTTCATCAAAGGAGTGGGAGGGAGTCTTATTGGCTTCAATCTCACTCACTTCTACCGTAACTGCTCTATGTACAAGCATGAGTTCTTCGTCCTCAAGCATTCGCTCATAGGCAAGGATAGCCTGTCGTATTACCTCAGTCTGGTTTCCGGCATACCCTTTCTCGATGATCCTTTTTATCACTGCCTCATAGGGCGATCCAATGCTGATGTTCATAATCCACAACGCTATGTATATTGAATGAACATTTAATGATATAAATAATACGCATGAGCTCTATTTGCGGGTCAGTGTCCTTTCAATCTGAACCCGCCTTTAACCATGTATAGTAAAAAACCTGCGATGAAAATTTTTACATCGCGACAGGCGATCTTCTTTTGTGTGAGAAATCGCCGGCTGATCTAAAAAATTTTCATGGCACATTATTTCCGGTTTCTGTGGCCAACATACAATATCATCAGCCCCGGCGCAGCGGACACGAGTGTCGCATCAAGTCCTGCCTTGCCGGTATATCCCGGTCCCGCCGCTGGTTCTTTTAATAGTCGTTAGGGGACCGGTAAAAAAGGTTATCTGGTTATTCATCTATGAGAATTTCGAAAAACACCGATAGTACTTTATTGTAGTACAGACGATAGCAAGTATGGAAAGTCTTCTTGATTTTGCCTTACAGGAACGATATAAAAAGGTAAGCGAGCTTGGGGATAAAGTA
>Ga0315284_10017023_pt1 | contig 10304 bp, 10 predicted proteins | sample YL17G09_16_MG_FD_203696 | JGI IMG/M metagenome (GOLD analysis project Ga0315284, IMG submission 203696) | Sediment microbial communities from Yellowstone Lake, YNP, Wyoming, USA - YL17G09_16 | ecosystem: Environmental > Aquatic > Freshwater > Lake > Sediment | place: USA: Wyoming | collected...
AGAATCGTGGATGTCTCTTTGCTGAACCGGGGTACTGATGCCTGAAGAGATGCCGACCGGCGAATCCCCAACTGGCAATTCCTTTCCAGCGCAACTGCCCGAGACTGCCCTATCTGCTTTCAGTCTCCCTGACCAACCGGTTGTAAGGATCCGCCCTAGCCGTCGCTGGGTCGCCCTCGATCTCAAGGAGCTCTGGGCCTACAGGGAGCTGCTGTACTTCCTGACCTGGCGCGACGTGAAGGTCCGCTACAAGCAGGCCGTGCTCGGGATCGCGTGGGCCGTGATCCAGCCGCTCGCCACGATGCTCATCTTCACGGTCTTCTTCGGCAAGCTCGCCAAGGTGCCCTCCGATGGAATCCCGTACCCCATCTTCAGCTACGCGGCGCTGCTCCCCTGGATGTTCTTCCTGAACGCCGTCTCTAACAGCAGCAACAGCCTGGTCGGCAGCGCTAACCTGATCACCAAGGCGTACTTCCCGCGGCTCATCATCCCCGGGGCTGCGGTCCTTGCCGCCCTGGTGGACTTCGGCATCGCGTTCGTTGTGTTCGTCGGGCTGTTCGCCTACTACGGCTATTCGCTCACGTGGGCTGTACTGCTCTTCCCCGTGCTCGTCGTGCTGACGGTGTTGCTGGCCCTTGGTGTTGGGCTATGGACATCTGCCCTGAACGTCAAGTACCGCGACGTGCGCTATGCGCTACCGTTCCTCCTCCAGCTCTGGATGTTCGCCACGCCCGTCATCTACCCCTCGAGCCTGATGCCCGAACGATGGCGATGGGTCCTAGCGGTCAACCCGCTCACGGGCATCATCGAGGGCTACCGCGCCTCTCTTCTCGGCAGCCCAGTCATGTGGGGCGCACTCGGCTACTCAGCGGCTATAGGGATTTCTTTCCTGCTGTACGCCGCGTTCTACTTCCGTCGCACGGAGAGACAGTTCGCGGACATCGTGTGAGCCGATGAAGCCGATCGTGCAAGTGCGTGGTGTTTCGAAGCGTTATCGCATTGGTGCGCACCGAGCACGCTACGCCAGTTTGCGCGAGTCGCTCACGGAATGGGCACGGCAGCCCTTTCAAGCCCTGCTAAAGAAAGGCGGTCAACAGCGCCCGACCATCTGGGCCTTGAAGAACGTCACCTTTGACGTGATGCCGGGCGAGGTCGTCGGAATCATCGGCCGTAACGGCGCCGGGAAAAGCACGCTTCTCAAGGTGCTGTCGCGCATCACTGAGCCGACGGAAGGGGAGATAGACCTCTTTGGGCGCGTCGGGAGCCTCCTCGACGTAGGCACGGGCTTCCACCCTGAGTTGACTGGGCGGGAAAACATCTTCCTCAACGGCGCGGTGCTGGGCATGAAGAGGGCGGAGATCGACCGAAAGTTCGATGAGATCGTGGCCTTCGCGGAGATCGAGAAATTCCTCGACACCCCGGTCAAACACTACTCCTCGGGCATGTACGTCCGCCTCGCGTTCGCGGTGGCAGCACACCTCGAGCCTGAGATCCTGCTGGTCGATGAGGTACTCGCGGTCGGCGATGCGGGGTTCCAGAAGAAGTGCCTGGGTAAGATGGAAGCCGTTGCGAACAGCGGCCGCACGGTCCTCTTCGTGAGCCACAACATGGGCACCATCATGCAGCTGTGCACGAGTTGCATCCTGCTGAGCGCCGGGGTGATGGAGCTGAAGGGCACGACGAAGACCGTCATCGACCGGTACCATGACGATTGGTCCGTGAGATACGTCGGCACGGGCGGCGAGGGGAAGGGCATTTGGTTCAAGAGCATCGAGACGTGGGGTGAGAACGGCCCGCAGTCTTCCTTTGCGCATTCCGAGCCGATCCGGCTGAGGATGGTCATCGGGATCAACGAGCTTTTCTCCTTCCAGAATGTCGGCGTGGCGCTGCTCACCCGCGGGAAGAGCCGGGTCTTCACGGTCAACAGGTCCGTGGCGGACTTCGCGGACGCGTCCACGCGGGAACTCGTCATGGAGTTCGTCATCGAAGGCCATCTCATCGCGCCGATGGAGTACTCCTTTCTGGTGGCGCTCAATACCCGCACGGGGACGATGACGTACGAGTGGCATCCCGACATTTGTCCGATCAGGGTCTACGACGACGGCACGGGATTCGCATTCGCTGAAGGGTTCGATTACGGGTGCATCATCGTGAAAGACGCCTGGAACCTGATTCGCAGGAGCTAGAGCGCTAATGCTGCGGAGCATCAGGCTGCTTGGCAGCTTCCTAAGACTGAACTGGAAGTACCTGGTTCATCTCCCCAGGAGCTGCTACTTCAATCTGAAGTACCTCGATCTCAAGAGCGCCCTGCGTCTGCCGATCTTCATCTCGAACAACTGTCGTTTTGTCAATCTTGGGGGATCGGTGGAGATCAGGGCCGAGCTGCATGCCGGGATGATCAAGATCGGGTTCACCACGGCAGAGGTGTTCTTCGACGAACGGTATCATCGCGGGGCGATCGACAACAGCGGCAGGATCGTCTTCCTGGGGAACGCAACCATCGGGCAGGGCACGAGGATCTTCGTGAAGTCCTCCGGCGAGCTGATCTTCGGTGAGAACTTCTGGGGCACAGCCGAGAACGCCATCTCGTGCCACAAACGGATCGAATTCGGGAAATCCGTGCTGCTGGCCTTCGGCATACTCCTCATGGATACCGACACCCACCAGATCGTGAGCGCCACGGACGAGAGGGTCCTCAACCCGGACAAGGCGATCGTGATCGGCGACCGTGTGTGGATTGGGTGCAATGCGACGATTCTGAAGGGCACGGAGATCCAGGAGCAGAGCGTCGTCGGCGCGGGTGCGGTCGTCAGCAGGAAATTCGACAGGCCGCACGTGATGATTGCCGGCAATCCCGCGCAGGTCGTCAGGGAAGGCATCTCCTGGGCCGGCTGAGTCGGACGATGCCGATGGGCGCGCTCACGTGCAGGGTCTGCCGCAACGAAGAGGGGAATACGACATTCCATGCCCGGGAGATGATGTTCGGCACACGAGAGGAGTTCCTCTACTTCGAATGTGCTTCCTGCGGCTGCGTCCAGATAGCGGAAATCCCCGAGTGCATCGATCGGTACTACCCGTCGGAATACTACTCATTCACCAAGGGCGACTACGTTGCGCCTGGCCGGCTCTCTATCTTCCTGAAGAAGCAGTTGGTGTCCCATTACTCAGGGCAGAGGAACATACTGGGGATGCTTCTGTCTCTCCGGTATCGCAATGAGCTGCCGTGGTTGACGGAGGAATTGGCGAATCGGGAACTTCGGATGCTGGATGTCGGTTGCGGCAATGGCCGGACGCTCAATCAGCTGTTCTCTGCCGGCTATCGACGTCTGAGCGGCATCGACCAGTATGTCGAAGGCGACCTCGAATACCCGAACGGCGTCAGGATTTCGAGGATCGGCATCGAAGAGGTGCGGCCCGAATTCGACGTGGTCATGTTCCATCAGTCCTTCGAGCACATGCCCGACCCGGCCGGGACCTTACGGGAGGCGCACAGGATCCTTGCCCCCGGAGGCCATCTGATCATTCGCAGCCCGACCGTGTCGAGCTTCGCCTGGCGGAAATACCGCTCCAACTGGGTGCAGCTCGATCCTCCGAGGCACTTCTTCCTGCATTCAACGATGAGCATGAGGCTGCTGGCAACTGAGGCCGGATTCCAGTTGGGCAAGGTTGTCCATGACTCGACAGATTTCCAGTTCGCCGGCAGCGAGGCGTACCTGCTGGACATTCCACTGAAGGAATACTATGCGGGACGGGAAATCTTCTCTCCTGCGCAGAAGAAGCACTTCTCCCGCGAGGCGGAGAGGCTGAATAGAATCAGCGACGGCGATTCGGCATGTTTCTACCTCCAGAAGCCTCATTGACGCGCGGATGATCTCCATCGTCATCTGTTCGAGAAACCCCGGGATAGGGGAGGCCTTGCGGAAGAACATCGATGAGACCATCGGTGTGCCGTACGAGTTGATCGTGGTCGACAACAGCCGGAACGAGTACTCCATCTTCACGGCGTACAATCTCGGCGTATCCAGGTGCAAATTTGACGTCATCTGTTTCATGCACGATGACATTGTCTATCGCTCTGACCGTTGGGGTGCGGTGGCCCTCGATCACTTCAAGGATCCAACCGTCGGCATGATCGGCGTGGGCGGGTCACGCTATTTGAGCCGCATCCCGAGCACCTGGTGGGCCGGCGGGCTCGGCATGACGGACGACGCGAAGGGAACGATCTGTCAAAACTCCATCGACACGGATCCTTTCGCGCCGTGGGACAGCAAGCGCCGGGTGATCAACCCCGCTCAGTCCGTGGCGGAGGATGTCGTCGTCCTAGACGGGTTGTGGTTCTGCATCAGGAGGGATCTTTTCGGCGCCATTTCGTTTGATGCGGCCACCTACGATGGCTTTCACTTCTACGATCTGGATATCAGCCTGCAGGTTAGGCAGACGACGAAGCGCCTGCAGGTGGTCTACGAGCTGACCGTCGAGCACGTGTCGCACAGTAGGCACGATCGGAGCTGGATCGCGGCCTGCTTCACGTTCTACGAGAAGTGGGCGCCTTTCCTGCCGCTCTCCACGGTGGAGTATGAGCCGGAGACACTGGCAAGGATCGAATTCGCCAATCTCAGGGTGTTCCTCGATATTCTCAAAGGGAACGGGTGCTTGTTGCGAGGACTCGGCAAGCTGGCCCGCTCGCACTTCCTGGCCCTCGCCCGCTATGCGGTCGTCTATAACTGGTCCTCGGCCTACCGGGCAAGAAAATGGTCTTCCCGCCCTTGACGAGCTGCCGGTGAAGCGCCTGGCGCGTGCGCTCGCCAACGCCCTCGGCTTCGAGGTCACGCGGCTTGCCCCCGAGCAGAAGCGCCTCCTGGCGGGGGACCCTGCGCTTCGCTACCGGCACCTCGTGGCGCGGGATGCGATCGTCGGGGAGGGGCAGATCACCGTGGCGGAGGGGCGCTTCCTCGTTGAGCTCGTGCGCGGGCTCGCGGGGCCAGGCCCGATCGTCGAGATCGGGACGCTCTTCGGGTGGTCGACGCGGGTGATCGTGCTGGCGAAGGAACCGGGGCGCGAGCTGATCACGGTGGACAACTACTCGTGGAACCCCTTCGGGCTGCCGCCGGCCCTGCACGAAGCGACCACACGCGCGGCCCTGGCGGATGCGGTCGCCGGCGAGCGCGTGCGGGTGCTCGCGATGAGCGCCGCCGATTTCTACGCGGGCTACGCGGGCCCGCCGCCGGCGCTCATGTTCATCGACGGCGACCACTCGTACGAGGCGGTCGCCGCGGACATCCGCGGGTCGCGGCAGATCGGAGCGCAGGTGATCTGCGGGCACGACTACGACCCGAAGCTCTTCCCCGGTATCGCGCGAGCGGTCGACGAAAACGGCGGCGTAGCGCGGCGGGAGGGGACGCTCTGGGTGCTCGCCGGCGGAGCGGCACGGTGAAGGCTGCGCTCGTGCGGCCGCCGGCCGGCCGGGCGTCGGCCCGGCTGCGCGCGGCGCTCGCCGAGAAGGGCGTGGGACACGTACTTCGTCGCGCGGTCCCGGCGGCGCTCAGCCGGCTCGCGGAGGCTGCACACTGCCTTGCGTGCCGGCACCTGAAGAGTCGGCGCTTCACCCTCGGGGGCCGCAGCTACCCGTACTTCTCCAGCCCGGTGAGCCCGGTATCGTGGGCGAGCGAGCGCACCGTTGAGCTCCCGGTCGTGCTCGAGATCCTGGGCGGCCGCCCCGGGGCGCGGGTGCTCGAGGTGGGGAACGTGCTGAAGGTCTTCGTAGAGGGCGACCACGACGTGCTCGACAAGTACGACCCGACGCAAGGGATCATCCGGGCGGACATCGTCGGTTTCCGGCCCGAGCACCCCTACGACGTGGTCGCCTGCATCTCCACGCTGGAGCACGTGGGCTGGGACTTCGGCGAGGCCCGGGACCCGGGGCGCGCCCTCGCCGCATTCGAAGCGCTGCAGGGGTGCCTCGCGCCGGGCGGCCTGCTCGTGGTCACCGTCCCGCTCGGCTACAACGAGGCGCTGGACCGGATGATCGACGAGGGCGCGGTGCGTTTCGACCGCCGTCTGTGCCTGCGGCGGCTCGGGTGGCGCAACGCGTGGCGCGAGGCGTCCTGGGAGGAGGCGCGGGTGGCGCCGTACGACCACCGCGTCCCGACGGCCAACGGGCTCCTGATCGGCCTCGTCGGCACGGTGGCGAGCGACCCCTCCCTGCCGGGGTCGGCGCCGTGAGGATCGCCATCACCAGCCCGGCGCTGCGGTTCGGCGGGCTCGAGAAGTACACGCGGTCGCTCGCAGGTCAGTTCGCGGCGGCGGGGCATGAGGTCGCGTTCTTCGAGACCCGGTGGCGCGGCGACTGGGCGGGGTGGTTCCGCGAGAGCGGGCTGGCGGTGCGCTCGTTGCCGCTGCCGGCGTTGCGGTCGCCTGCCGGTCACGCGGCGCGGGTGGCGCGGGCGCTCGCGGGTTACGACGCGGTCATCGCCAACGACGACGCGATCGCGCGGGCGGGGTTCGGGCTGCTGCCGGCGGCGACAACCGCGATCGTCGTCATCCACGCGGACCTTGCGGGCCAGTACGAGACGGCCCTCGGGGCGTCGGACGACTGCGACGCCGTGGTGGGCGTCAGCGACGCGATCGCGGAGCAGGCGGCGGCGCGGCTTGCAGGCCGGCCGGCGCGCCTCGTCCGAGTCCACGGGGGGGTGCGGGTGCCCGACGCGTGGCCGAAGGCGAACGTCGTCCCCGCCGGGCTGCTCGCGCTTTGCTTCGTGGGACGGGTCTCGGACTGCTACAAGGGCGTGTTCCTCCTCCCGGGCATTCTCCAGGGAGTGCTCGACGCCGGGATGAATGCGCGGCTCGTGGTTGCGGGCGACGGGCCGGACTTGCCGGAGCTTAGGCGGCGCTTCACCGCTGCGGGGCTCGGCGGGCGGGTGGAGATCGCGGGGGCGCTCAGCTCCGGGGAGGTCGAGCGGCTGCTGGACCGCAGCGACCTGCTGCTGCTGCCGTCGCGCTTCGAGGGCTTCCCGCTCGCGCCCCTGGAGGCGATGGCGCGGGGGGCGGTGCCGGTGGTGACGCTCCTGCCCGGGAGCACCGACCGGATGATCGAGGACGGCGTGCACGGGGCGCTCGTCGCGTCGGGTGACGCCGCGGGCTTCGCGGCCGCGGTCGTCGCGCTCGGGCTGGACCGTGGGCAGCTGCGCCGGATGTCGGAGGCGGGGTGGCGGCGCGTGCACGAGGAGTTCACGGAGGAGCGGATGGGAGCGGAGTTCCTGCGGCTCATCGCGGAGCTGCGCGCGCGGCCGCGGCCGGCACCGCGCTCGGGGCGTGTGGACCGCTCCGTGCTCGGCGACTTGCCGGGTCTGCCCTCCGCGCTGGCGTATCCGGCGTGCAAACTGCGGCGGCTGGCGGCTCGCGGGGCAGGACTGTTGGCTTGATCGGGGTGGGCTGTGGTCGTGCGAGGCGGTAGCGTGTCGGGAGTGGTCGGTTTCGTGGAGGACCTGGATACAAGCACGCGACGAGCCAAGCTACGACTGCTGGCCTGTGTACGAGAGGCGCATATAGACAATATCCCCTGCCTGCAGTCGCTCCTGTCGTACCTTGCGGAGCATGGCTTCGAGGTCGAGGTGCTCTGCACGCAGGATCCGCGATGGCTGAGACCAACCGACCAGCAGCCCGAGATTACCTATCGCGTCGTGACGCAACGTGTGTCGTTCCTGGGGCGTTCCTTCCGGGTGCCAGTTACCGTGGCCCTGCTGGCAGAGGGGCTCGCTCGATGTCGCGGGCCGCGCCGACCCGAGATCGTCCTGAGCTGTGGCGCGCTGGGGGGCATCGCTGCATGGATGCTCGCCAAGCTCCTTAGAGTGCGGCGCATCTATCAGATGCTGGAACTCCCTGTGGTCGACGCGAAGGTCATCCGGAACTCGATGCCAGCAATTCCGAACTCGAGAAATGACGATCAGCAGGTCGGCGGTGACCGCAGCCAACGGCGCCCTAGACCGTGGTCACAGCGACTTATCGATGCGGCAGACCGGCACGCACTGCGGACCGCGGATGTGGTCATCGCTCACGACACCTATAGGGCCGACTTCTCCTCACGCGCATTACAGGTGCCTGCGACGCGCTTCGAACTACTTCCTAACGCACCACGCGGCCGCGGACCGGGTCATAAAACTCGATGGCTGGCCGAGAAACTGGGAATCCCGAGTGACTACCGGATTGCCTTGCACTTTGGCGGGATGAGCCCTCACTTTGATCTTCTTCGCCTAGTCGCGGGGGTGGAAGCCTGGCCGCGTCGTTGGTGCCTCGTCATCCATACCTCATTCAGGGCCGAGGGCGAAGAGTACTTTGAGAAAGTCCGCGGATTGGCAGGTGGGAAACCAGTCTTCTTCTCCCTCGACCCTGTGCCGTCTTCGACCGCCGATGAACTCGTGGCCTCCGCAGACGTTGGGCTCGCGACCTACTCGCTTGAGCTTCTGGGCTATCGGGCGACGCTGATGGGGTTAGCCTCTGGCAAGATCGCTCGCTACCTGCGGTGCGGGCTACCGGTGGTTGCCTCCGACTTGCCGACGGTGCGAAAGTACCTTGAGCGTTATGACTGCGGGTACTGCGCCGGCGACCCTGCCGGTTTCGGAGCACTCCTGCCACTCATCTCGGATCGGTACAATGAACTGAGCCGTAACGCCAGCCGGTGCTTTAAGGAGCTCTTTGCACCCGACGCATATTGCAGGAAGATTGCGGAGAGGCTCGCCGCAATGCAGGGGCATCACTGACTTTTCCGGCCCAGAGTGGCTGGTTTCCAGTCCGTCGCGACCCCAGGATGGCGATTCAGCCGCTGGGGGCCAAGACCGTCCCCGCAATCGCCAGGAAGTAGGTTTAGCCAACTGCAGGGCCCCCAGACGAATGCCAGGGGTTCTCATCCCCGGGGTGGGGCTGGTCTGCTGAGATCCTGGTGATGCAGGGCGGACAGTGATTCTTTCGCCGAACTCGCCCTCTGCTGATCTTGGAGTACAACGAGCCTTACCGATCAAAGTGGAGCCGGGATACGGTGCTGCTGGTGTTGGGAGATGGTAACGAGGTCTTTCGGCTCGGGCGTGGCGGACTAAGTGATCGAGATCTTGAGAATTCCTGGAGCTGTGTGGCGGTGGACGGGAATTCGATGTTCTACGACGTTTGGCGGACTGTTGAGGGGTAGGGAAAACAGCGAAGACCTGGTGCACTTTGGCTAGCCAACGAAAGAGCACGTCCGAAGCCCTCAAAGCGCTTGTGCCGCGGAAGGCTCGCCGTCTCTATCGCAGGTTTGTGTCGCCACTCTTGAGGGACAAGTACTATTACGAGTACGCGCAGCGCCGTGACTTCTTCCGGAAAGCTTTCATGGTGCTTTCATTTAACGGGATAAATGGGGACTACGCCGAGTTTGGCTGCTGCGGAGCGATGACTTTTGGACTCGCGCATCGGTTTCTGAAGAAGTACGGGCATCCCGGCAAGATGTGGGCGTTCGACTCGTTCCGGGGCCTCCCCGCACCTCGAGGTCCCGAGGATTCCCATCCCATTTGGGTCCGTGGCAGTGCTGCAATGGATATCGAGGATTTCCGGCAGGCATGTCGCAAGCACCGCGTATCGGAGGTGGACTACACGATCGTCCCAGGCTACTACGAAGACACCCTTCGGGAGCTATCGAGAGGTCCCCGACCGGTCAACATCTGCTTGGCCTACGTAGATTGCGACCTGTACAGCAGCACCAAAGAAGTGCTGGGGTTCCTCATGCCGCGACTGAAGCACGGTATGATCATAGCTTTCGACGACTATCACTGCTGGTCAGCGTCCCACGCCTCGGGCGAACGGATGGCGTGCGCCGAGTATTTCTTGGACAACTCAGAGTGGGCTCTTGTTCCGTTTGTCCAGTTCGGCTGGTCTGGAATGTCATTCGTGGTTGAAAGGCGATCGTTGGGCGCGAGTTCGAAGGCGACATTCTGATCGTAAGGTGACACCGGCCTTCACATGACGCGTGTGATTTATTTTGCCTCTTCTCACGGGATAGGACTGACAGCCTTGCTGGTAGAGAAGGCGTGTGCACTGAGGGGACTCGATGGTTCGAAGTTTCTGTTCGTCTCGGGAGAAAGAGAGCAGTTCCCGGGCCTTTTCGCGAAGCTCCAAAGGCACCAAGTCAGACAGGTCGCCATTCCTGGTCTTGACGACCACGGTGGGTTCTTCCGGCTCGTGCGGGCGTTCAACACGGAGGTGCAACAGTTCTCTCCAAACATCGTTCATGTCCAGACCAACTGGCAGTTTGCCATCGCTACGGTGGCGAGGATTCTTTT
>Ga0315284_10017024_pt1 | contig 10304 bp, 10 predicted proteins | sample YL17G09_16_MG_FD_203696 | JGI IMG/M metagenome (GOLD analysis project Ga0315284, IMG submission 203696) | Sediment microbial communities from Yellowstone Lake, YNP, Wyoming, USA - YL17G09_16 | ecosystem: Environmental > Aquatic > Freshwater > Lake > Sediment | place: USA: Wyoming | collected...
ACACGCCCCTGGCCGCCCTGTGGGCCGGGGCGAGGACGCTGCGGCTGGCTGATGGCCCCGACGAGGTGCACCTGGGGACGATCGCGGGGCTGGAGCTGAGGAGGAGCAGAGACGCGGAGGAGGAGGAAGCTGGAGGAAAAGGCAACCGGTCGAGGTTGTGATTTGCTTCTTTTTTTGTGACGTTTTTTTTTCACGTTTTTTTACACCTTTCTCCATTCTACAAGTCTTTCAGCCTCTCTCTTCTGCTCTATTTCAAAACCCTTCGTGCGGGCCCACGACGCACCCGGGCGCGTCCTCGCTGCCCGCGCCGCAACAGTCGTAGAACCGCAGCAGGCCGCTCGCGCCGACGACTGCGTCGAGCCAAAACTCTCTGCCCTGCGCCTCCCTGCAGAACCCGATCGCCTTTGAGACTTCCCCGCCCGTGAAGAGAGCGGGGTGGCGGCGGCAGGCTGTTTGGGGGTTCTGGGAGGGGTCGAAGCGGCGTTTGCAGTGGCGGCAGGTGCGCCAAGAGGGAGGAGCGGTAGCGGGAGTGGAAGAAGGGGTGGAGGAGGAAGAAGAAGAACTGCAAGTCGTCGGGGTCGAGGAAGCATTGACTTCGACGGGAGAAAAACGTTCGAGCGATCGCGGCGGGCAAACGCGACATCGCCTGAGCCCCTGTCTTCGCCGAGGGAAAGAGAGGCACGAGGCAGAGGCGCAGGAGTGGGTCGCCGAGAGGAGGCTCGAGCCCGCGACGACGCAACACATCAGGGAGTAGAGGAGAGATGCTGCTGGAGGCCGAGGTTGACAAAGCAAAACTGAGAAAGAGGGAGAAAAACTTCGCCTCTCTCTCATCTCTTTCGCCGTTTACCCTCTTCATTCGTTCAACTAACTCTGAAATTGCAAGTCATTTCTTTTCGTCACGTCTCCCGTTCACTCTTGATACCGTTCGTGCGTGTCGGGGATGGGTGCTGGTGTTTGAAAAAGAAAAAAGGGAGGGGAGGGCGCGGGCGCTCTCAACCCTTGAGGTTGGGGCAGGGCTGCACAAAGAAATCAAATATCTCTCTCTCCCATTTTGCACTCTTTTTCTCCGTAAAAGAGAGCACCCGAGCGGGCTCTCTCGACGACAGAGGTAAATTAATACGGGGCGAAAAAGGTTAACTCCTCTGCCGCCGCCGCCGTCGCCGCAGCGCGTTGCAAGCAAGTTTTTTTTTTTTTTTTTAGCGAAGAAGAAGAAAAATCTTCCGTCACCCTTCTTTTCTTCAGTTGTAAATCTTCTTGATCGGCCTCGGGACGTCCCCGCGGTCTCTGCAGGCCTGCCACGTGTCCTCGGACATCGTCAGGTAGGCCATCGCTCCCGTGAAGCCTGCGTTGTAGTCGATGGCGACCTGTTTGTTTAAAAAATGTTTTTTTATAGAGTTTTTGGATTTTTTTTTAAAAGAGAGAAAGGTGAGTTTTTTTCTTTTTCATTCTTCTTCTTCTCTTTCTCTTTTCATGCTCTCACCTCGTTGAGGACGTAGTCGTCGCGCTTGTCGTTGTACCTGCGAGAACCAGAATAAGAGGTTTTTTATCAAGAGGCCAAAGAGTGAGCAGGTTTTTTCCGTTTTCTTCTCGGTGCTGCTGGCTGGCTTGACTCTTTCGACCCTGTCTGGAAGAAGGGGAAAAAAAAAAAAAGCTCACCAGTCGTTCGAGTCGGGCCCCCCAGCCAAGGCACCCTTCAGCACCTGCGGGTTCGGGTTGGGCGAGTTGAACTGCGTAAAGTCGCACCGCGGCTGGTTGGATCCCACGGGTCCCGTCGAGTCGGGGCACGACGCCGAGCGGTGGTGCACCATTTTGGGGGAGTTCTTCCCCATCCCGACGACGAACGAGCGGCCCGTGTCCCCCAGCGCGTACCGCAGCTGGTTGCGCGCCCAGCAGGTGTACCTGCTGCTGGCTCTGGGGTCCGTGCTCCTGATCGAGTGCCCATACAGCAAGACCATGAACGCGTTGTTGGCCATGGTGCGCAGCGAGCCCCACTTGGAGACGAAGGCCAAGCCCGCCGGGGTGTAGAAGACGGGGCGCCCTCCCTGGACCCACGCCTCGGCGTGCGCGTGCGCGGCGTCCGAGTACTGCTTCTCGCCCGTGATCTGGGCCAGGAGCATCGAGGCGCCCGAGTGGCAGCCCTGCCAGGACTCGTCGTAGTAGTAGGCGGCCTTTCGTTGCGATGAGGTTTTAGATTTGGGGAAGGGGAAAAAAGTGAGTTTTTTTTCGCCGCCGCCGACCTCGAGATGACCTCCGGAGAAGGAGAATGAAACAAGTCGGAGGGGAAATAGGCTTCAAAACTTTTGTTAAACTCACCCCGGCCTCCTCGGACCGCATCCTCTTCCAGTAGTTGGCCGCGTCGGCGAGGTAGGCAGGCTCTCCCGTCCTGCGGGCCAGCCACCCGGCGGCCATGGTGAGGTCGTCGAGGTGGGTGTTCGAAGGATACATGTTCCCGACCTGAAGTTTTTTTTCGGTTTTTTTTTCCTTTAGAAGAAGAGGGATACAAATCTCGTCCTCTTTCTTCTTCTTCTCTTTCCTCTCTCTGCCCTCCCAAAACTCAAAATTCAAAAAACTACGCACGCTCAGGCTCTTGGAAAACTTGCCCTCCCACCGCGTCGCGAGCGTGTAGAGCTCCCGGGCGTGCGCCTCGCACCGCATCGCGTACTCGGGGTCGACGGCCTCAAAGGCCATCGCGATCGCCGCGAGCGCCGCCGCGGTCTGTCCGGCCAGGTCGGACCCGGGCTTCCCGGGCCCGATGGCGATCGCAGGTCTGGCCATCTTCATGTCCTCGGGCCTGCCCCAGAAGCCGTGGTCGGCGCTCTCCGTCCCGACCTGCGCGACGTACGACAGCTCGTCGAAGTGGCACTTCATAAAGTAGTCGGCGGCCCACTTCAGGGTCGCCCGCATCTGCGCCGCCTGGCCCGCAGCATCGTACCCCTTCCGGAAGTCGAGATAGCCCCAGGCCAGGTGGGTGAAGGTCCACGCCATCGGGAAGTTGAGCTTGAGGTGGTCCCCGGCGTCGTGGTAGCCGCCCGAGATGTCGCTGCCGTCGGGGGCCTTGTCGGTGAGGGACGAGTCGTTGCGGAACCTGATCCTGTTTGTCGCGGGGAGCTTGCCGGAGCGCTGGGCCTCGTAGAAGAGGAGGGAGGCCTCGAGGTGGTCGGCGTAGTCGTAGCCTGGAGAGAGTTGAGAGGGGGGGGGGAGTTACGGTGGAGAGAGAGAGAGAGAGTTTCGGGTTGGTTTTCGTCAGGTCGAACGAGTTGGGTCCTCGTTGAACGAGAATGAGGAGAGAGCTGTTTGCTGCTCTCTCTCTTCAACGTCGCTCGCCTCCGTTGGGGAAACGCGAGCCTTCTCTCTCCCTCTTTCTTTCGCCAGCTCAAAGCTAGAGGCTCTTCAGACTGCAGAGAGCCGGAAAGGAGGAGAGAAAGAGAGGAGGAGAGCGCCTCGAACGAGACGGAAGAAGCATGGGAGGTGTTTTTTCCCCATCGTTCTCTCGAGTCGCTCCTCGTCGTCGTCGCGCAGTCCAGTGTCGTCGCCCAAAACCGTTTTTTTTCGGACCCCGTTCTCGTGCTCTTTACGGGCATCTTTCGAGCGCTTTCTTGCGGTAAGCGTGACTGATGCAATCGTCTATCCGTTACCGGGGGGAAGAAAGAGCCTCAAAGAGGCGAGAGGCGCTCATTTTGCTCAAGCATGCTTCAATGCATGGCGCGTCGTTTTCACCGGGGGCGGAACGACATTCGCCATTCCAAAAAAAACGCATCGCCGCTGTTCGCTCCCGCACGCCCTCTCTCCCCAGCCTTTGTTTCCCTCTCTCGCGAGAGGAGACAACGGAGGCCGCATAAAAACACAAGAAAAACTCACCGTCAGCGCCCCCGACGTCGCTCTCGGCGACGGGCGTCTGCCTCCGGTCCTCGCCGCCGGCGTCGACGCTCGCCGCGCCGACGCCGACCGCCTTCACCTCGGGCCTGTCCAGCGCGTACTGCACGTCCGCGTACGCCGAGGGCGGCGGCAGGTCCCGCAGCGGGGGCACGCCGCCGGGCCAGTACTTGGCGGACATCTCGAAGCGGCCGTAGGGCGACTCCTCGTCGACGAGCGCGCGCTTGAGCGCGAGCTCCCCGTAGCCGGAGCCGGCCGCGGGCGCGTCTGCCAGCGCCGCCAGCGAGGCCGGGTCCGGGGACAGGAGCCTCGCGGGCTGCCACCGGCCCGAGACCCTGCGCGAGGGTTCTCCGGCCTCGGTGGCCCCGCCGCTCTCGGCGGAGGCGGCCGCTCCGACCGACGGCTGCAGCTTGGCGAGGTAGATGGCCTGCTGCTCGGGAGTCAGGGACTCGGCAAAGGCCTCCGGCGAGATGCCGCCCTTGGTGAGGGCGTCGACGATCGCGGCCGTCTCCTTGGAGACCGGGGCGAAGGCGGGTTCCGGTTGAGGGGGGTCGGCTGCTCGGGCTGGGCTCGCCGCCGCCGCCGCCGCCGCCGCGAGGGCAGTGGCGAGGAGGAAGAAGGAGGAGAGCCGCTTCATATTTTTTTATTTTGTGAGGGGAGGACGGAAAGAAGGAAGAGAGGAAAAACTTGCACAGAGCACGCCACTGTTCACCTCCTGAAGTTCAACGAATCGAACCTAGAGGAGAGAAAGGAAAGAGAGCGCGTGCTCCGTCACTCTCTCTCCTTCTTTGCGTTCCCTCGACTTGTTGTCCACGGCGTGTACGACAGCGACATGGCGCCCGACGCGAGCATACGAAGGCCCCAGGCTGCTGCAGTTTCTGCTGCTGCTGCCGCCGAAAGCAAAGACAATCATGGGAAAGAGGACTCGAGCGCCACGTCATTGAGACCAACTCCAGCTTCGACGCTCGTCGCTCCCTCCTCCCTCGTTTCGGGGTTTGCGAAGTTCACGCACAAGGGAGAGGACACATACAGCAATTTGACGGGGCTGAGGGTCGACGTGCCCGGTAAGCGGAGATGAGAGAGAGAGAGAGAGACAGGAAGGGAAAGCGAGGGCTTTCTTCGTGGCATCTTCTTCCGCGTCTTCAGTTCTTCCCCTCGCTTTCGCCGCCAAGCGCGGCTGGAGGTCCTTCCAGTCTCAGCGACAGTAAATCGAAATCGGATCATGTCGATTGGAGGAGTCGAAGGGGAGATTCGGTGAAGATTCGGTGACTGGAAAGGGTCGGGAAAAAACGTCGACGCTTCTTGACGCTCTTCTTCCCATTGACGCCCCTTCCCCCTCTTGGTCGACCTCGCAAGCCTTTCGACCTCACTCGTGATATTTTCTTGTCTCTCTCTCTCTCTCTCTCTCTCTCTCTCTCTCTCTCTCTCTCTCTCTCTTCTACCCTAAAAACTACAACAGGGACCTCCTCCCACGCCACGCTCCACGTCTTCGGCGTGTTCGACGGGCACGGCGGGAAGCAGGCCGCCACCGCGGCCTCGAAGCAGCTGGTCCCGGCGCTGCTGTCGAGGCTCAGGGAGAAGCTGCTGCTTTCGAGCGAGAAGGAAGGAGAAGAACAAGCGGCTCCGCAGGCGCCGGCCTCCCCCTCTCGAGCGGGCGAAACCCCTCCGTGCTCGCTCGCAGACGCCCTCGCCGCCGGCAGCGGCGCCCTGCCCCCGGCCCTGCTCGCCCCGCTCCACGAGGAGGCCGCCGCCGCGGCGCGCGAGGCCCTGCCGCTCTGGAGGGCGCACGACGCCGCCGCGGGCGCCGTCCCCGCGGCGCTCGTCGCGGCGTTCGAGGACGTGCACTCCGCCCTGGAGTCCCGGCGGGCCCCCTCGGGCACGACGGCGACCGTGGCCGTGCTCTGCGGCTGGCACCTGTTCGTCGCCAACGTCGGGGACTCGCTCGCGGTCTTCGACACGGGCTGCGAGGTGCTCAACCTGACGGCGTCGCACCGGCTCGAGGACGCGCCGCTCGAACGGGCCAGGGTCGAGGCGGCGGGGTCCAAGGTGGGCAGGGCCGACATCGGCGACGGGGTCGCCGCGGGGCCCCTGAGGGTCTGGCCCGGCGGCCTGGCGATGGCGCGGTCGCTCGGGGACCTGGACGCCGGGGCGGCCGTGCTTGCGACGCCCGACGTGCGGGCGATCGCCCTCCCCGCCGCGTCGTCGTCGCCGTCGGGCTTCTCGGGCTCGAGCGGCGGCGGCCGCCTCATCCTGGCCTCGGACGGCCTCTGGGACGCCCTTGGCCCCAGGGGAGCGGCGCACCGCGTCCGCAAGCTCCCGGCGGGGAGGGCCGCGGCCGAGCTCGTGCGCGCCGCCCTGAGGGAGAAGGGACCGAGGGACGACGTGACGGTGCTGGTCGTCGACCTCGTGCCCTCCCCTTCTTCAAACTCCTCTCCTTCGAGCGCCGCCGCCCCGCCGCCGGCGCTCCTCGAGGCCGCCTCCGCGCACCACCACGGAAGCGGCGCCAGCACCAATGGCTACGCCGGCGGCGTCACGCCGGTCCACAGGCCGCTCGACTCGACCCAAGGCCTCGCTCGGCTCGGCTGGGAGCGCAGGGCCGCGGCGCTGCGCGAGCTCGCGGCCGCGGCCGACGCGGCCGAGGCCGAGAGGGCCGCCGCGGCGGCCGCGGAGGCGGACGCGCTCGTGATTGCGCTAGCCGCCTCTGTCGCCGCTGCTGCTTCTGGAGGCGAAGAAGAAGGAGAAGCCGCGGAAGACGACGACGAAGACGGCGACGACGCCTGGGAGACGGTCCCGGTGAAGCAGCGGAGGGGCTCTTCTGCCGATGCGGAAGCGGCAGCAACAGCGGCCGTGCAGCCCCCTCCGATCTCGCTCTCGCTCCCTTCTTCTCCTTCTTCTTCTTCCGCTCCTCCTCCCGTCGAAGCCGAGGACCTCGTCGTGACCCCTCGCGGGCAGATGATGCCGGCGACGGCGACGCCTCAGCAGCAACAACAGCAGCAGCAGCAGAAGCCGGGCGGAAACAACAAGAACGGGAAGAAGAAGGAGCAGCAGCAACGCAAGCGCGGGGCTGCGGCGACGACAACGGCGGCAGCTCACCTCGGCACGCCCTCTTCCTCTCGCCCCGTGAACGCTGCCGCAGCGAACGCCGCCGCCGGCATTCCGACGATGGCTGCTGCCGCATCCTCCCCTCCCGTCAGCAGACCGCAAAAGGCGCCGACGCCGGACAAGGGCCTCGGCCGCGGCAGAGGCCGCGGGAACGGAAGCGGCGGCGGCGGCGGCAACGCCCCGCGCGGCGCCGCTGCTGGGAGAGGAGGGGGAGGGGGAGAAACAGGCAGCGGGGGCGCGACGAGCCCTCCCCGGCCCGTCGCGGGCGCCGCTGCTGCTGCTGCTGCTGCCGCCCCTCGCAACAACGACAACCGCGGGAAGCAGCAGAACGAAAGCCAAAACCAGCAGCCGCGAGCGACGACGACCGCCCCGCAGACCCCTCCGACGGCGACGATGATGGCCTCCTCTCCGCCTCTGCCGCCGCCGACGCAGAAGCCTTTCGCCCCCCCGATCCCCGCTGCTCGCGCTGCCGCCGCCGCTCTTCCTGCTTCTTCCGCCTCCGATGCTCCGATGCTCGTGTTCGGGAGCCGTAGCCCCCCGGCGAGGGCCGCCCTGGCGCCTCCCCGTCCGGCCTCTGCCGTGGCCCACGCGCCGTCACCTCCCTCCGTCTCTTCGACCTCGGACGGCGGAGCGAGCATAAAAAAGGAAGGGGGCCGCGCGAGGCCTCCGTCGCACGTCCGCAGGGCGCGCAAGCTGCAGCAGGCCGCTGCCGCCGAGCCAGAGGCGAGGGCGGCTGCTGCTGCCGGTGCTGCAGCTTGATATAAATCGAACACAACTGTACATAGTAAAAGAGAGAGATCAGGAGAGAGAGAGAGAGACAGCCAGGCCAGCCCCCCCTTTCGATAAACAAGTTGAGTTTTTTCTTGTGTTTTTAAAACGAGAAAGTTTTTCGTCAAAAAAAAGTAAAAGAACAAAAAACATTCAAAAAAGGATAAAACGTTTCTTTTCTCTTTCTCTCGCGCCATCTCCCTCTATTTATTGATCTCGCTCCGTCTCAGTCTCTCTCTTTCTCTCTTGTTTTCACTTGCGCCCAGCGGCGACCGGCTTGGCCGCCGACGCCGTCGTCGCCGCCGCGACCGGCGCAACAGCAGCAGCCTTCTCGGCCTTTTCGGGGACGCCCAGCGAGACGTTTTGCTCCGGCGCGAACGGGTTGCTGATCTTGACCCCGGACGTCCCGGTGCCCATGGGCGCGTCGGGAGCAGACAGGTCCCCTACCTGGACCACGGGGGCCCTCGCGATGGGGGCCGGACCGGGGGCGAAGGCGGTCAGCCTGCCGAGGGGCAGCTCGGGCAGCGCGAACACCGAGCCGCCGACGGGGATCTCGAGCTTGGGCAGCGTCAGGACCGGCCTCTCGTTGCTGGGCTCGACCTTGTCGGTGGCAAAGATGTTGAAGAGCGCGTCCGAGGAAGAGGAAGAGGAAGAAGGGCCGGTCTTGGAGGAGGAGGCTGCGGTCTTCGCCTTGGCCGGCGCGGCGGCCTTGCCGAACTTGGGCGCCTCGACCTCGATGACGGTGGGCGGCGCCGTCGCCTCCAGGAGCGACCTCCTGCTGCTGCTCCTGCGGCGGCGGTGGTCCTCCTCGTCCAGCGGCTCGACGGTATCCATCTCGAGGTCGCTCTCATCCTCGGCGGCCTCCTCGGAGCCGATGGCGGAGACGTCGACAAAGTCGCCCGTCGCGGCGTCGTCGACGGCCTCCTGCACGGCGGCCTTGGTCGAGGAAGAGTGCGCGACGGCCGGGGAGGAGAACAGGGCGCGGCCGTTGTTCCGCTGCTGGGGCTGGGGAACGGCAGCAGCAGTAGCAGGCTGCTGGGGCTGCTGGACGGCGGCGGCCTCCTGCGACATCGAGACGTGCTCGGGGCCGGAAGCGGCGGCGGCGTCGGCAGCGGCGGCGCGGCGCGCGGCCGGGCCGCGAGGGGGCGGGCCCGAGCCCGAGTTCGAGGTCTTCACCGCGACCATCTTGGGCGGCTGCGGCGGCACGACCGAGGCCAGCATGGCGGGGTTGACGGCAAGGTTCATCGCCGGCAGCGCGGGGAGTCCCAGCTGCTGGACCGCGCCGAAAGCGGGGAGGGGGACGCCAAAGGTGCCGGGGGCGGGGGCCGCTTTGGTCGTCGCGGCGGCGGCTGGGGCAGCGGCGGCAACGGCGGCGGGCTTGACAGCAGCGGCGACCGCGGGAGCAGCAGCAGCATCAGCAGGGACGGGCTTGGTCGCAAGCAGCGAGCGCGGCGCGTGCGGGCCTGCGCGGCGCGGCGGCGGGCCGCGCAGGGGAGCGTCGTCGTCGCCGTCGGCGGCCTCCGCCGCCATCGACGCGCGTGACCCGGCGGGGCCTGCGGGCTTGCCCGCGTTCTGCTGCTTGACAGCGACCATTTTCGGGGGCTGCGGCGGCACGACCGAGGCCAGCATGGCGGGGTTGACGGCAAGGTTCATCGCCGGCAGCGCGGGGAGCCCGAGTTGCTGCACGGCACCGAACGCCGGCAGGGGGACGCCAAAGGTGCCGGGGGCGGGGGCCGCTTTGGTCGTCGCGGCGGCGGCGGCCGGGGCCGCTGCGGCCGGGGCGACAGCAGCAGCTGCGGCAGCAGGCTTGACAGGAGCAAGGGGAGCAACGGGTGCGGCCGCCGTCGTGGCGGCGGCGGCGGGCTGCTTGGCCGCCGCGCCAGGGGCAATGACGGCGGGGGACGAAGCAGCAGCGACAGCGGCAGCGCTGCTCGCAGGCGCCTTGGCCTCGGTCGCCGTCGTCGCGACGGCGAGCAGAGCCCTGGGCGCGGCCCTGGCTCCGGGGCCGGGCCTCTCACCACGGGGCGGGGGGCCCCCGCGCGCGGACCTGTCTCCGCCGTTCTGCTGCTTCACCGCGACCATTTTCGGGGGCTGCGGCGGCACGACCGAGGCCAGCATGGCGGGGTTGACGGCAAGGTTCATCGCCGGCAGCGCGGGGAGCCCCAGCTGCTGGACCGCGCCGAACGCGGGCAGGGGGATGCCGAAAGTGCCCGGGGCCGGGGCCGCTTTGGTCTTCGCGGCAGCGGCGGGGGCAGCGGCGACAGGGACCGTGGCAGCGGCCGCGGGAGCGGGCGGGGCCATGGCAGCAGCAGCAGAGGGGCTCTTGGCGGGCGCCTCCGGGGCCGCCGCCTTGGCGCCGGGGATTGGGGCCGCGACCGGAGCGACTGGGACGGCGAGGGGCGCGACGGGCATGGTGGTGGCGGCCGTGGCCAGGAGCGAGCTGTTGTTTTTCGGTTTTGAGTTGAGTTTTTAAATGGTTTCTTTTCGTGAGAGAGAGAGAGAGAGAGAGAGAGAGAGCGAGAGAGAGAGAGAGAGAGTGAGAGAGAGAGAGGGCGCGAGGG
>Ga0315284_10017025_pt1 | contig 10304 bp, 5 predicted proteins | sample YL17G09_16_MG_FD_203696 | JGI IMG/M metagenome (GOLD analysis project Ga0315284, IMG submission 203696) | Sediment microbial communities from Yellowstone Lake, YNP, Wyoming, USA - YL17G09_16 | ecosystem: Environmental > Aquatic > Freshwater > Lake > Sediment | place: USA: Wyoming | collected...
AATTATGATAGGTTATGGCCTGCTCTTCTTCCTCTTTTGTAGGGATGTCTTGAAATGGGACTCCCATATATCCAACAGATAACGTATTTTCTATGCTTTCCAAAAAGTCTTTTGACGAAAGGGTATTTGTAAGTTCTATTTCAACTTCGTTCTTATAGTAAGTCTCTACTCTACCCCCTTCAAACAAAATATCTTCTTTTACTCTTGTTAACTCGACCTTGTAAGGAAGTATTTTATTGGTATAAGTCTCTCTGTTTCTTGTTCTTGTAACTAAAAGCTGTATTTTGCTAGCACTCGATTTATCGGATTCTCTGGCTATTTCTAACCACTCTGAGTCAAATTTTGTGTTCTCATTTTTGGAACCATCAAGTTCTCCTTCCTTTGATTTTGATATTTTAACACCATAATGCACAGATTTAATGTGTTGTAATTCTCTTGTTTTTTGTTGGATTTCCTTTTTCTTTCCTGTGATGATTTGTCTCAATCTAGTTTTTTGTACAATCCTCACAATATCCGAGTGTTTGCTATGATCAAATGTCTCATTAACATCAAAATGTTCTTTTAACAATCCAAACACAAATAACGTAACTCCTGGTCTAAATTTACCATCAACGTATCTTCCAATGCTTGCTTCTATTTCTACTTCCTCTGAAAATTCTTCTAGATATGTTTTAAGCTGCTCAAAGGCTTCAAAATTAAGTAACCGACGACCTCCTTTTGCTGTTTTAGCAGGTATCACTCCACTTCTACCACCTTCCCTTTCTCTGATATATTCTCCAGGTACATATCCGCCTGTTGTAAGCGTTGGATAAACAGTTCTTAGTGCATCGATTTTTTGTTTTCTTTCATCTCTTTCTCTTATATACGAGTCAATGTCGACCACTTCTTTTGTGGCTACTAGAGGTTGTGACATTTTTCTTTTGATTGCATCAAAAATTTCCATCTGTCTTTCTGTCAAATGAGAGGTCTCTTGAGAAACAACAAACACCTTTTTAGGTGCTTTAGTAGGAACTATTTTTTCTAATTCTTTGATTGCTTTTTCTACACTCTGTTTGGAAGGTTTTTTATGAGGTTTTTTCAAAGGTCTTTGTATTGGTTTTTTGTACAAAGTTTGTTTAGGTCCCCACATTTCTCCTTTTTCGGCAAAAACAAGCCTTTCTTCAAGTTCACCTATTCTTTCTTCTAATTTTGCCTTTGTCATTCCTTGCAACGTTTTTTTGTGCTTTGTTATCAAGTATTTATCACCTTTTGACTTTTTCTCTCTACTTTCGAGCTCTTCTAGCTTTACAAGAAGTTTTTCCTTTTCCTTCAAATCTTCAATCTCTTTTTTGAGGTTAGATACAACCTTTTCTTTTTCTCCTATTTTTATCATATGAAAAGCTTCAGTTTCTTGCAATTTTTCCAACGCTTTGGAATATTCATTTGAATATTTTTTTCCATCAGAAATGACAACATCGCCGTATTTTTCCACAAGAGAATGCAATTGTTCTGTGTCTTTTTGAGATTTTTTGACCTTTTTGAACAATTCATCCCTTTTCTTTAGTTCAGGAATAACAAATGTTTTCAAATTAGAAATGGTTTCTTCAAACGTTTTCCCATCCTTATCACTAACCATAAGCGATTCTATAAACGTTTCTACAGTTGCATCATCAGGTGTTAATATATTAATACCTTCAGTTCTTTTCTTTTGGGCTAAATGTTTCAAATCCTCCAAAGACATACCAGAATATATATTCTGTTCCTCTTCTGATAGTTCCTCTTCTGATAGTTCCTCTTCTGATAGTTCCTCTGATTGTGCTTCTTCCTTTTCAGAAGACTCTTCATCAGATTCTTTCTCTTTTTTAGATAATTCCTCCTCTGATAGTTCCTCCGAGGAAGATTCCTCCTCTGCAAGCTCACCTTCCGATAACTCTTCTTCTTCTGATGACGACTCTTCGTCTGATCCTTTTGTTTCCTCTACAGAGTTCTCTTCGGAACTCTCTTCGAATTCTTCTGTAGAATTAACCGATTTTTCGTCTGAACTTTCATTTGAGTAATCTTGTTCGCTGCTCATATGAATCAATTTAATAATAATCAAGAAAGTTTTCAAAAGTAACCAAAACATCACATTAATATGTAAGTTTTTTCTGATTATTTTAATGTTAAAATAATCAGAAATTATTAAAACCAGATCTAAACATGTAGAATAAAAAAAATAAGAGGATTGTTTTGATAGGGAAAACGAAGTTCCGGAAAAACCAGGTCCAAATTTATGCTTATTTATAAATTACAATAGTATTTTCTATTGTAAACCAAGGTAAGGTAAATATTTTGGACCCGGTTTCTTCATAATTCTACTTTAGGGGTAGTCTCCAAATACTACAAAAAATAAGAATAAATATTAAATAACTGTGGTATAAACTTTACCTGACTATTTTTCACTTTATTCTAAAGTGAAAATAAAGTAATTAATCAACGGAGTGATTAATACCTTAGTTTAACAACAATTTTTGTTATTTTTTGTAGCGTTAAAATTAAGGGACTGTGTCCAAAAAGTAAAATTAGGTAAACCGTACTTGTTACAAGTACGAGGACACAGGTACGCTCTCGCGTCATAAAATGTAGAAAACCCGAAAATAGTTTGGAGACGACAGACACATGTAGAAAAGCCAAAAATAGTTTGAACACAAGCGCGTTTCCAAATTATGTTTTTAAAACATAATTTACAAATTTAAACAACATGAACACAATCGATAGAAACGATATCTTTGCTGGATATTGGATACCTAACGCTCCTTATGTATTCGTTAACAATGATGATGATATAAAAGAATGTAAAAGGAAATATCTTACGAAAAAGGGTGTTTCTTTGGTTTCTTCATCCCAAAACGAATGCGGTTGGGTGGTAAATTATTTTAAATCGACTTCTGACATTCAAACAGAAATTAGCGTTCGTATGGAGGGACGAAATTATTATATTACCGATATGAACTCGGTTATGAACTCGATCATGGAAACTTTAACTATACCAAAGCCTTTTCCTAAGCCTTCGCGTAAGTTGAATACAGAATTAATACCATTTGAACAATTTAACAATATTAGATTTGATATGGCATCTCTCATTTGTTTAGGATTGTCTGGGAATACCACCCGAGGAGACAACATCGGTTTACTAAATTTTTTAAAATCATGTGATGTATTAACTAGCGAATGTAAGCCTTGTACTATGGTGGGTAATAAAATAGCACAATCTTTGATTAAGATTGCTTCAACCAGGATATTTGCAGATCCTTCTCAGTCTATCATGGAACTGCCTGTAAACAGCATTGATGCATATAATCCGAACAGAAAAATAGGAAAATTTGGTATGGGATTTTTTTCTATCTTATATTGGTTGATTGGTCATCCAAAAAGGAGCTTAATAATCGAAAGTTTTTACCATGCTAAAGAAGATACTCCATATGTTTCTTCTTATAGAGTCGTCATTCAGGAACATCCTAAACTTAAAATTCTTACTTTCACACTGACAGTCTTTCCACTATCTGACATTACAAAAAGCGGCGTGATGATGGCTTTGGATACAGAAAGAGATCCTTTTTCCAAAGAAGAAACAAATGAGTTCATCAAACAAATGAATAAATTTAGATTTGCACAAGGAGTTCAACTATATTTTATATCCCCATACGAAAGAGTTCCATATTGGGATTTTAGTTCTGGAAATAAACACAATTTTTTTGTTGCCGGAGATAGCCCAGATAAACAAATTTTTGTTAGAGTGAATAAAACGGGAGTTCTCGTGGAGGATTATGCTACAGGTATTCCTATTAGTATTTTATTAGGCTCGTTATTTGTTCCGAGTATTTCTACCAAAAAAATAGAAACATCCCTTTTTGAACCAGAACCATTCATAAATAAATCGCGCATCACAAAAGAAGGGTTTGGACTATTTTTCCTCATAGGTGGTGTAAGTATTCTTCATATTACGGGAACACCGAGAGGGTTTATATTAGATTTACCTCTGAATACTAGATTACCTGTATCCAGAGATGATATCATAATGACAGAAGCGACAGAGACAGAAATTCTAAAAGGGCTAGAGATTTTGTTCGAGGAATCTGCAAAAACTTATAAATCTGTCGCCTCGTTACAAACTTTGCTTAAAAAATATATAATATATACTCCTAACTCGGCGAACAGAGACGTTATCGAAAAAGGAATGGATGTGGCTTATATTAAATATGAATCTAGATTTGTGCCTTATGATTACGGGCTTTATAAATTTATAAGTGACAATTTCGTAGGATCTTTGGAATATAATGTTTTCGTAATAGAAGAGGAAATTACGAAACTCAAAGAAAATTCTATAGATAGGAACATATGGTATGGCGTAAAAGTACTATTTTTGGACGAACCAACCTTTACTGTAGATAACGCAAAATTACCAAATTTCGTTTTCATTGGTAATAATTATAAAAAGAACCTTAAATTAGGATGGAAAACCACAATTACGAATAGTTATACAAAAAGGGCCTTGTACCCTGTAGGGGCTGCTTTTTCGGAAAAGAATATAGAAAAATATAACGTGAACTCTAGCGGAAAATTTGTGTCTAACGTAATTAAATCAAAAAAGGTACTCGATATGGTTTATACCACCATGAATATCATCGATAACTTTGATAATAAAAAGTACATTTTACAGTTAGGTGACAAATTTTTTGGCGCAATAATAGATGTTTTATTGAAAATTTATAAACTGACAAACGAAGAACAAATGTTAACTATCCTTGAGGCTATTGTAACAAAAATAGTTACGTACAAAGGAAACGAAACATACGGAGGAACACTAGATATTCTCATCCGCCCAAGCGCTCACTTAGCAGTCAGCAAAATCGAACACGCAAAAAAGGCGCACAAAAAGTTTTTATTTGAAGACATTATCGCTCAAATAAATGCTACCCAAGAGACAGGCATGTTCGAAATACAATTAGGTACATTTACAAGTGTTTGTGATTATTGGGCAATAGCTGACTATAGACAAAAAATTCTAGAGGAAATTAGGTTAGAAGCTCTCCGTCAATCGAAAAAGTTTGTAATATACACTACATTCTTGAGAGGCTTTTTTGTTGGAATCATGAAAGCTTCGCGTGATATAGATATTTCCTTTTTGTCATCAACAAAAAAAAAGTTGGTTTCAGATATGATTTCCAAAATAGAACTTTTTAACTGGAGCCCCGATGAAGCTGCTTTACTCTATAAAAACGATCACCTTGCAAAATCACCTATTCGATACAGTTATAAATCGCCTGTTCCTTTCATCGACAAACAGACGATTTATGCACTGGAATTCATTAAACTTCTTTCAAAAACAAATTTTTCTGTTATACCTCCCGTTCTTCCTGAAAAAGTCTATCAAACTTTTCGGTTGACTCAGCTGATAAATACAGCTTTTAAAGAGAATATACCTTCTAAAAACAAAGATTTATTTGACTTTTTTAAAAAATCATCAAAGGAATCACAAGATTTACCTTTGCAAATTGTCGAAATCGCAATCAACGAAGGTACAGTCAAATCTTTTACTGAAGCGATATTAACAGAGTTATTTCAGAATTCTCTTGACGCAATACGAGAAATGAATCCTCATAATAAAACGATCGATATATCTTATGGTATGAATGCGAAACACATAGTTCTCAGCATCAAAGATTATGTTGGAATGTCGACAAACTCTTTTATTTACATTGGTATACCGTTTTTGAGCACAAAATCTCCATCTGAACTCGTTACAGGAGAAATGGGTAGCGGATTTTTTAATGTATACAGAGAAAGTGATGCAGTAAAAATCACAACAGTCAAGGATGGAATCATGAATATTTCTTATGATAAGCCTATTATAAGGAATAAAAGAGCTGTAGACGTCGAAAAGATGGTTTCTGTTAATTTAAAAACGAAACATCCTAATTATACAGAAATTTCGATATCTATTCCTGTAACTACAGAGGACCAAAAAGCGGAATTTGCTTCAAAAATAGAGTATACCGTAAGGAGTGTTCTCTCAATTGCTAAAATGCCTGGAGAACTTAGATTAAATGGTGATGTTGTAAACATACCATTGACAGTCCTCGCGAATGCAGGTGATTTTATTGAAGTTTGCGATTTTGGTGAGGTTATAGAAAGAACAGAATCAACACAAGAGTCTTATATTTTAACAAAAGGGATACCTTTTTCTACTCTCAAGTCTTTTTATGAAGGATTAGGTATGGATGCTCAAGATTTAGAAACAGGAGTATGTTTAAATATTAAACATGGTGGTTATACACCTGTACAAACAAGAACAAAAGTTATTATAGACCAAAGTATGCGAACTGCTTTTGTGACAGCAAGAGCGTATTTAATGTTTGTAAAAGCATTAAACAAATTTACGTATGATACGATCCATTATTACTATCTTTTGGACCATTTTTTTTCATATTCTTCTGTAAACCAGCTTAGAATGGTTGAATATACTACTATAGACCCTTTTAATTTATCTCAAGCGTTAAAATATGTTAATTTTGAAGGAAATTTATCAATTGCAGAGTTAATCAACGAATGTATCACGATCATGGGAGAAAAAGAATATTCAAAAGTTGAGTCTGAGATATCTAAACACCTTGAAAAATATAAAACTTCAAATGCTTCTATCAGCGATAAAGTCAAACTTGTTATCAAAGCGTGGTTAAAACCTAAGAACAAACAAATAGTTAAAAACCCACCTCAAATTATAATAGTCGATGAAGAAGACGACGAAGCAGAAAGTAAAGACGATGAAGCTGGAGACGATGAAGTTGGAGAAAAAGACAAAACAATGACTCATATTTTTGATGTTTTATCTGAAGAATACTGGTCGTTGGGTTCTATTTTAAAAATTGAAGGATTTAATAAAATAAGGCCTCGTGTTGTAGTTTATAAACCTAGAGCAAAACCGTTGAGCTATTCTGGAGTATATAGACCAATTTCAAATTCAATAGATTTTGAATTATCATCACAGTCGCCAGATGAACTACAAACTTTCGTGAAACTCGTAAAAAATAAAAATCAAGATGCACTATTCGAAAAAATGCGTGGTACCAAATTTTGGAATAACTTTTTTGAAGTAACCACGTTAACATCTACTTTTGCACATGAACTTGAACATGCTCGAAGAAAAGATGATCATTCTACATCAGGACACGGCCCTATATTTTATTCTATGATGCCATGTGAACCAAAACAAGAAAGAAGTTTTTCTCAATCTACAAATTTCTGTTATAATACGATATCAGCACGCGGGTTTTGGGAAAAAGCATTGAAGAACATGAATATATAAGCCAAAGTTACAGCTTTCCTATATTTTATGGCGCGTTCGCGTATCTAATTCTACTTTATTTTCCAAACTTTTTCTACCTGTTAGGAGTCGTCTCCAAACTATTTTTGGCTTTTTGACCTGTAACTATTGTTTACTTAATTTTACTTTGGACGCGGTCCCTTACAGTCTCGCTCTGGCTTTTACATGAAAATGGTTAAAATACAAACAAAATGTTACTATAATGGAATTTATAGTATTATCATTTTGGAACAATAATATTGTAGCAAAAATGAACATAGAAGATAATTTGAGCTTTCCAGTGACCATAATTCATTGTTCTCTGGAACGACCAACATTAACCTTTAATTCAGGTGATATTATTATATTACGTAATGGCGTGATTCATCATAAGGGATGCAAAACGCAAGCAATAACTTTCAAATATTTTAATGATGAACTACAAAAAGCGCCATTCCTGAGGATTATCGAACTCGAAAACAAATTAAAAGAAACCTATGAAAATATTGAAGTTATTAAATTACAACTTGACGAGGTAATAAAAGACGAAGAACTTTATAAATCATTTTACGAACATTTCAACGCATATGGTGGTATTAGGGACTGTGTTCAAAGTAAAATTAGGTAAATAATCACATCTACAGGCAGAAAAGCCGAAAATAGTTTAGAGACGACCATAAGTGACAAAGTGGATTAGATAAACAAAACGAAATTGTAGAAAAACCAAACCTGGTTTAGAGACCACGACCATTCCTTCTTTTTTACATCGAACTTAAAGCTCTCACAACTCTTTTTTAAATTCAAACTCGTTCTAGATAATTCTAATATCTTCGTGGTCTAAATAATCGACGATATTGCCATTATAATATTCTATTTTCAAAAAATTATATCCCAGCATACCAGGACATGTCTGTATTCCGTAAAAATTGTGACCTGGCCCCAAGTATTCTTTAATTTCGTCTGTAACATCTTCTCCTTGGTCGTTACTAACTCTTTTTATATTACATGGTCCTCTTTTTTTGGGAAACGCTATTTTATAACTGTAACTTTGTGAACCATGGTATACATTGTAGAAAAGCGTGTAATAATTTTTTTGGGATGTTAATTTAATTCCGTTTATATTCCACGAATACCACTCCTTAAAATTATAATATTTTGCCATTACTGTTTTCATAATAGACAATACTACGTAACCAAACATTTGTTTATACTTCACATAGTTTTAAACAATTTTATTACTGTAGACAATGGCTACAATTAACCAGTTTAAATAGTTTACACACATTCATAAAAACTGATTTACAAATAATATCCTTAAAACATTTCTATACGTCTACATAACATGATGAACGCTAAACCAAAGTCAAAAGTTGTTAGAAAAGCCAAAATCGAAACTAAAAAAAATATCCAACCCACTAAAGAACATTCTATCAATTCTCCTGTTAGACGTCTCCTAAAAGCAGGCGCTGAATCACAGTTATTTGCGTATTCATCTTCTAGCGACGCGCAAAAGGTTCAAAAAATTAAGAAGGCTGAGAGCAGAGATTTAAAAGTAAGCCCAGATTCAAACCAGCAACTTTACAGAATTAAACCAAGATTGAGCAAAAATGCGATCGAAGCAACTTCTATTGTCGTTTCTAACTATATACAGGCTTTGGGGAAGGAGTGTCTATTATTAACACAACATTCTAGACAAAAAACAATTAGTTCAGATTGTTTGTTTTATATAGCGAGCATAGCAGGCGGGAAATGTTCATTCAAAGGTTCTGGTGAAGCATTACGATATTGTTCAGGAATGGCTCTGCCGCAAAAGAAAAAAGATGTAAAAATCTCTTTTTCAGCCATTAAAAGAGAATTAGGAAAGGTGATGCGCCTTGAAAAGTCAAATAATGAGAACCAAAATTTGGAAGTTGTTAGGGTTTCTGCTGATGCTAAAGTATATTTTGTTCATTTAATTGAAACATATATCAGGTTGATCGGCGCAAGAGCTATTTTGTTTACACATTCCGCAAAAAGAGAAACAATTAAAACAGAAGACATCAACAAAGCTATGTTATGTTTATAAAAAGGCGTAACCACGACGGTTTATTGTGGATGGTTATTGGTAGTATAATAGAAAATTCTATTATAAAAGGGGTCGCATCCAAACTATTTTTCGACTTTTCTACATTTTATGACGCTCTCGCGTACCTGTACCCATGATTGTTTATCCGATTTTAATTTGATTATGGTCCCTTACCTTATTTTAATTCGCGAGTCCCTGATACAAAAATATAATTGTGGTAGTAGGTACTACTCCCCAAGGGGGAAAAATCAAGTCTAAGTTTTTTACTTTTGGTAGATTAATATTATAATTTAACCTAGTAAAGGTTAAATTTAGTAAGAATAAATTTTTGGACCCGGTTTTTTCATCGGAACGTTTTACAATAGTTTCATCATTACCTTTTTCTAAATATAAACAAAAATATATATAATAAACATGTATCGGATATTTTTTGCTATTATGGTGATATTAACGGGATATTGTCTACTAAACTCAAAGAAAGAAAAATATACAGACTCATCATATTTCCTTTTTTACGAATACCCAACCCCTAACCCAACGCCTTTGATCAACGTATACGCGGACGACTTGCCTTCAAAAAATGTTTATAATAATCAAATGAGGAGATGTCTCGATTACAGTCAATGCCAAGACGAACAATGTTTAAATGAATGCGCTGTAACGGCTGTAATGGCTACAGGATTTGTTGGCGACTATCCGCCTTTGGCAACCTTTGTCAATCCAATAACATTCAAAATGGAAGCATAAAACGTTATTATTTTTTGGGTTTTGTATTTTAAATATGAAGAACACAAATATACTATTGGTAGGATTGATAGGGTGTTTGATCATTTGGGTCTTATTGTACATTAAACGCGAACACATTCGCCGTGGTTCTCGCCGAGATGGATACGCTTACGAAGGTTATTATTATCCTGT
>Ga0315284_10017026_pt1 | contig 10303 bp, 13 predicted proteins | sample YL17G09_16_MG_FD_203696 | JGI IMG/M metagenome (GOLD analysis project Ga0315284, IMG submission 203696) | Sediment microbial communities from Yellowstone Lake, YNP, Wyoming, USA - YL17G09_16 | ecosystem: Environmental > Aquatic > Freshwater > Lake > Sediment | place: USA: Wyoming | collected...
GGCGAGTGCTTCAGCACGATTCAGAGCACGACTGTGATTGAAGCACTCGCCGTCCTGATCATCGTCAGCCACGACGATCTCGCGCTCGCCCCACCACTCCTGACACCATGTCCACAGGGCAGCGCGGTGATCAGTGGTGTCGCGCCAAGGAACGATAATCGGATTATCGGAGTCGAGCTTCACTTCCACGCCCAGATAGAAGGATGAACGATGTCTCGGACCTCGGTGGAGTCGCCGCCTCGAATCCTGTCGTAAAAGTTGGGGTCGTAAGCCATCAGTGAGAGCCTAGTCGCAAGGACTCGCCCAAAGAAGGATCACAGATAGGGCGGTGATCTTGACACCAGCCGATTCCACTCTCCTCGAACAGGACCACGAACTCACTGCACGCTGCACATGTATCGGGAATCGCCTCCACCCACCGCTCCACGCCCAAGTCAACCAAACGGGCAAACGAACCGACGTCAGCTTCCATCTCCACTTCAGCCGCTCGACGCTGCAAAGCCGTGAGAGGATGGTAGGTCGAGAAGAAGACACGTCCGCCCACCATGAACGGTCGTGCGCGACCAAAGGCCATGTCCAGGTCAGAACGCATGGCCTGAAGATTCTGCCGACCCAGAACCAAGACAAACTCAGCCCCTGAATAGTCGAGCTGCACCACCACGTTGGGTGCGCAGGCTTGCAGATGTTCCAAACTGGGCGGTCCGGCGGTGGCACAACTCACGGCATTGACCCACGCCAGGTCCGCCGGCTCGAGTCCCGCCCCGGTCAACAGCCGTTCAAGTAACTCCCTGGACTTGCCGGCGAAAGGCCGGCCGACAACATCTGCCTCAAGAGTGAGGGACTCGCCCAGAATGGCAACCCTTGATCTCCCCTCCATGAAAACGGGACCGCCATACCCCGAGGCGAGTTCACAGGCCGTGCATTCGAGCACCTGCCCAACGACCTCAATCCGATTCAACATCTCCCGCTTCACTCGTTGCGATCGTGAATACCACGGGAGGCTTCCGCATCTGCACGTGAGCTTCGTCAACGATCTGCTGAACGGAGTCGATCAGGTCGGCGAACAGGGCCTCGCCGATGATCCCATGCGGAATGTCAAGCATCCGCACCGACTGGATTCCCGTCGTCCGATAGGTTTCATCATCTTCGAGATACGCCACCTGGACGAACTCGTTGAACAGCGATACCTGCTGGACCCTCATGACCGACCCGCGAACATCTTGGCGATTTCGTCGCCTGCCGACCCGACCCTCCCCGGCTGCAGCGGCATCCTGATCACTTCTTCCACGCCAAGATCAGGTTCAGCATCGGCGTTGAACGGTTCAACCCGCAAACCTGGCAGTTGGGGATCGTCCTGGTCTTCCTCAAGATTGACATCATCAGCCTGTCGCTCAACGGCTGCCTCGGTAACAGCAGCCAACGCTTCGGCTTCCTCGTCGACTTCAACGATCGTGCCCTTCACGACCTCTCCCATGACTTCTCCCGTGTTCCTATCGACCGGAGTGTCCAGCAGTCGGATCGTCAGATCCACCGCCGACTCATCGTCACGCATCTGCTCGGCGTAGTTCTGCACCAGATAATTGCCCAGCCTGTCCATCGCCTCCGTGTCCTGCGAGCGCCCCTCACGAATGAACCCGACGTGACCCTGCACTCCCTCGTAACTGAGAAAGACAATGGCCTGGTCCCGCAGTTCACCGGCCAGGGGAATGGCCGTTTCGATTTTCTGGATGTTCTTGCGTGTCGCCTCACCGGCGTCCTGATGAGAGTCGATCTGAGTCTTCTCCGTACTGGCAGCCACGAGCCACACGGTGACTTTCCCGGTGTGGAGACCCTCGGCGAACTCGGGGTCCACATCGAACGTTCCCGTGAACCGGGCCAGATACTCGGTGATGGTCATTCCGTCGAACGTCTCGCGCAACATGGATCTCTTTCCTGTGTCCTAGTTTCCTATCACGGATTCTTGCCATTCACTGAGGGCTTGACGTCGAGCATCAACACCCGCAGCACCCAAGAGGCGATTCCGCCACGACGGTCGCTGCTCGCTTTCCAAGGCCAACTTGATCAACCCTTCCACCTCGTTGTCGACACGGGAAGGATCCAGCTCCGGCAGTGCTCCGGCAACCCACGCTTCTCGGAACGCCATGACCACCATCCACACCCGTTCAAAACGCTTCTTGCGACCCCGACACCAGACCGCCAACCTGCACAGAGTGTAGTAGTCGGCCTGAGGGTAGTGATCGAAGAACTTGTCGATCTCCTTGCGGAGGGTTGCCAGGTCGGACACCGTCGGCCAGGGAATCCCGAGAGTTTGTTGACAGTAATCGGCAAAGGCTCGCGGCCCATCCTTCGTTCCATCCGCCGCCATCGCCACCCGTTCGGGTGTCCAGACCGTCATCCACGTTTGTGCCGGTACCGCATTGGTCATGAAACTCTCCTTCTCATAACGACAACGTGCTCATGGTCAACCCGGATGGTCGCGTTGGCGCCAAATCCCAGTCCGGTCACTGGGATTTCGATGTCCTCGATGACATCAAGTCCACATCTTTCAAGTTCGGCGATGTGCCAGGCAGTAACGGGCTGCACAACACCGGCCCTGATGTGATCCTTGCAATTGAGAACGAACGCTCCACCTGGCCGCAGAACTCGGAGCGCCTCACCCCACGCCCGAACATGGAAGTTTCGGTAACTGTCACCCCACTGCAGGGCCCCTGAGTTGTCGGGATGCAACCGCCGGCCGAGGTCATGAGTATAACTGTGCCGCACCGATCCATCCTGTGCATGATGCGAGTCGGCAAGGCGGTTCGCGTAGCAAGGTGATGTAACGACCCCATCGAACACGCCCTCGAGAAAGGGGAGATGGAGGGCGTTGCCAACGATCGTTGCCGAGTCCAGGTTCGCCCACTCGGGCTCGATCTCGACGCCTACCGTCTGTCGCCACAGGTTGCGAAGCTGGTGAATCCTGCCCGTGCCAGCAAAAGGATCAAGAATGAGGCCAGTCGGTGCCCGATCGTGGAGGACTTCCACAATCGTCGCTGTGAACTTGGCCGGATGACTGATCATCGCAGATCGACTCGCGAGTTCTGTAGGTCAACTATCCGAGGGTCCACGGGAGGGACAACGACCCGAGGATCCACGGTGGGAACAACAAGTTGTTCTGTCTCGTACTCCGGAACATAGTCCAGATGTCCCTCGAACCCCGTCCGATGCCGATACACCGCCTTCTCCCACGAGTCCTTGTAGATGACCTTCCAATGGAACTCCTGTCGAGCACGGGCCGAGAACTTGTCACCCTTTGGAACCATCGCCAACGACAATGGGGCGAACTGGTACTCGAGGAGGACACCCTTTCCTCCATGTCGAGACTTCGCGATTCGACCGTGGATTTTCCCGGTCTTCTCCTCTTCGTTGCGGGCAAGACTGTTGTCGGGAGACCAGATCGTGATCACGAAATCGGCCGTTTCCTCGATGACTCCGCTGTTCTTGACGAGAATGTCGTTGGCGATGAAGTTATGCAGGCCCACGACACTGATGTCGAAGACATCCTCCGTCCCGATCGGCTCGACGGAAAGGATCTGCTCAAACCGCAGATCACCGACAACCAACGCCCGCAACCACGGATCATCAAGAGCATCGGCCACTTCGAGCGCCCTGGCCCGACTAAGGCCCCTACGTTCATCGACGCCCGAACCACCAAAGGTCTGAGCCCACGTCATGCCCTTGCTCTTACGAACCCGGTGGATATGCCCCCAGATCGCTGGCGGCAGGCGATCATACTTTGACGACGCCCAGGAGTCGGACAAGATTCGACCAAGAGCCTGACCCTTGTAGCTTCCCAGTCCGATCCAATCCCGAAATGCTTGAAGACAAACAAGCGACTGCACATGAACCACCCACAAGCGACCAGCCTCTCTCTCCTCTTCGGTAAGAGTCGAATGGATGCCGAATCGCAACAAGAGGCTCCGCACATCGTCAACCAGTCCGCGACTGGCCGAAGCATACGTGAGTTCACGAGCCTTCTCTTTGACGCAACCGTCTCCGGTCCACAACCCGCGCAGATAAAGTGCCACGTCGAGTTGACGCGCCGTCCAAAGGCGATCCGGCACCCGACGGACTGGGGATTTATGGCCGTACATGCCTATACCCCTCAGGTAATCGGTGAAGGCGTTCGTACCAACACTCTGATTGTGGTGCGACAGAAACATCTCGAACCCACTAGACCGAATCGTGGGATCAAGCCCTGCCTTTACGGCCAGGTCATACACGTGAGCAAACGTCTCAACGTCCATCTTCGTGTAGCTGGTAGGAGAGGTCGTCAACCCACCATCTGCCGTAAGTGCCCCCAGCAACTCAGCGTGAGGCAAGTGTCCAGACCCGAACACCGGGACATCCCGAGGAACAGCAACCCAATCCCCTTCCTGCAAATCGGAAAGCCGCTCCCATCCGTCCACGGTGAAGAACGGATGAGAATCGGTACACCTGACCTGTCGATCCCCACTGAGGCAGACATCAAAGACCTCTCGCTCACCCTTGTTCCAAATCCGATTCGCTTGCCGCTTCTCAAACTTGAAGTCGTTGTTCATCACCACCAGTTCAGGGGTGGTTCCGACCAAGTCCTTGATCGGAACACGTCCGCCATCGGCCATCTGAACGAGCGTTGACCCCACCACGCTGTCGCGTGCTGCGTCGGCAGCGAACTCCTCACCATCCTTGCCGACGCGACTGACCTGGTGGGGAACTATGAACGAAAGCCTCAGTTCCTTGCCGAGACCCTTCATCGACATCACCGCATCAGACACTCGCTCGTAACGCTCGCCCCTGAACGACTGTGCCCAGTAGCCTAAATAGTCCACGAATACGCAATCGGGCATCCCGCCCATCCGGTAGGCGTAGTCCTCGATGACGTAACGAAGTTCGGCGTCAGAAACCCTGTTCTTGTCGACGAGCATGATGTGGTCCTCCCACCAGCGAGCCGCATCTTCATCGGTGGACTCGATGTTGTAGAACCGATGAATGCGACGCGCCCGCTCCCACCACTCACCTCGGGTCTGCTCCAAGGAAACAAACAGGAACTTCTTGTCCTCCTGTCCGGGGACCATCCGCATCCGGTGCATCTGATTGAGCAACCAGATCGTTTTCCCGACGCCGGTTTTGGCCAGCGGAATCATGAGTTGGCTTGGCTGCAAACCAGGCTCGATCATCAGATCGAGTAGCTCGTCGCCGAACTTCAATCCCGCCTGCGACTGAACGAGACCATGCTCCTCCATGGCCTCACGAACGGTGATGAGCAGACCACCGCCCCGTGCCTCCTGTTGGAGTTCCTCAAAATCCGCACGGGTGTGCCCGAGTTCATGGACCCATTTCGTCGGATCGCATTTCGTCCCCTCGGGCGACAACATGACGCGCCGGGCCTTCGGTCCAAACAGTTCGACAAGTTTCTGCGCCCCCTTCTCACCGGCTTCGTCCCGATCGAAGACCAACCAGATCCGCTTCATCGGGGCGAGATAGCCATTCCAGCTCTCCTGCCACGCCTTGGCCCCCGGCACGCCAACCGCCGCGTATCCGAGTTGCTCCATCACGAGACAGTCCGCTTCACCTTCCGTGACAACAATCTCCTCGGCATCCCAGGCGGCGTCGGTGTTGAACAGTCGTGTGGTCGTTCCGCCACAACTCTTGTACTTCATGGGTGGAGGTTCGTATACCTCGCCCTCCCAGCCTTCCCAGTCGTCAACGTCGAAGGGGAAGGTGCGGCCACGAATCGTCGTCACGTTACTGGCGGTGTGATAAGGGATCGTCACCATACCGGAGAGGGAATCGACGATTGCCCGCTTGGTCTCCCTGACGAGGCCAGTAGCCAGGATCTCCTTCGGTTCGAAGCCCATCGTCCGCAAGTGCAAGTACAGTTCGCGGCTGGGTGTCGTGACGGTCTTCTGCTGAACCACATCCCATTCAGTCGCCATGGGGGCGTAACCGATCTGATGCTTCATGATCGTGGCTCCGGTCAACCCACGACGCGAACCGCGCAAGTAGTTCCAAACCGCCACGTAGTCGGGAAGCTGCTCGTGATAAAAGCTGGCCGCCGCGTGCATGATCTGGAATTTCGAATCGTATTCGACCTGCTTCTTGCCCACCGTGTCACCAAAGTGCCGACGCAGGGTGACAAGATTTCCCTTAGCCTCGCATCGGTGGCAGAAAAAAAGCCCTGGAAGTTCAGCGTCAGGATCGACGTTGATGTAGAGCCGCCGCTTCTTACCCGACGCGTCTCCGCCCTCACCACAGAACACGCAGGGAACGTTTACTTCTTGACCACCAGCCCGTCGAAGTTGCAGACCCTTGCTCTGAAGGTATCCAAGTACGTCCTCGCTCAAGATCCACCCTCAAGATCACGTGCGCCCCGGGACTCCGCCCGGGGCGCCGACAGCACCGGTCTGCTCAAAAGGGTTCGTGGGGTTCGCCCATGAAGTTGGCCATGTTCACGGTCAACGGCATCACGTCCTTGATGTAGTTCCGTTCGTGGGTCTGACCATCCTTCTCCCACGTCCTGTATCCAACGACGACTCGACACTCCTTATCGAGGAGTTCGTCAGTGTCGAGCTGGTAGCCGGGAGGGAGTTGCTCACCCATGATGGCGTTGGCCCAGTTGGAGAGCCTGCACTTCGGATGGTCATTGAACAACGTGGAGGTTTCACCCCACAGATACTCACCATCGTGTGCTCCATCCTCGTCGATGAGCCGGAACTTGAACTCGAACTTCATGACCGGCTTGCCCTCATCATCCTTGTACGGCTTCTCTTTGAGGGCGATGCTGAGGCACGATCCGTGCATCGGCGTGTCATCGTCGATGTACCCACTGAAGCTTGATTCCTCTTTTTCAAGGGAAATCCCCATACCCACTTCCTTTCGCTCACATGAGCAATCAACTGACCCGGATGAGTCAGTTCCTAGCGCTTCGCGGTCTTCTTCTCGTTGAAATGCTCACGACAAAGGAGAACGCGATAACGAATCATCGAAAGATCGGCGTAGTCGTTCGACTCAACCGGCTTGCCGCACACCGAACAGGATCCCCACTCGGCCCCAGCCTCAGCCTCGGAGTCGGAGTCGGAGTCGGAGTCGGCAACCTCAACCTCAACTTCGGCGATCGCCTCCGGGAAAGCCAAACCCGGTTCATCAACAACCGTTGGTAACGGCTCCGCCACCTCCTCGAGGGCGGCCGCTTCCTCGAGAATTACCTCCTCGGCCACGACAGTTGCAACTTCTTCGGGTTGAGGAGTGGGCTCGGGCTTCTTCTCGGGCTCCGGAGCCTTCTTCCTGGTCCTCTTCGCCGGGACCTTCATTGGCTTCGCCGCCTCAGCCGCCGCCTTCCGTTCCTCCTCCGCCTTCTCCTCCTCGGCCTTTTCCACCAAGGTCTGTCGCTCGGCGACCGCCTCCAACGCTCCCTCGGTGTTCAGACTCGGAAAGATCAGCTCGGCCAACCGCTCATAATCGTCCTCGAAGTTGATCAGGAACTCACCCGGCAGGGACCCGGTGCGGTCTTTCACCCACTGGAACTGGGCATCAGGAGTGGTCCGCAACACACGGACCAGATGACGTTCCTTCGTCTGTGGATCAATGACAGGTCGGGCTTCAAGGACCGCGGCGATGTCCACGTATGCCGCGATCTCGTCACCCATCGACCCCTGAATCTGCGGACGGAACGTGACCCGACCGGATTCTCCGTCGGTCTGTTCTTTCAGGTGGACGTTGAAGATGACGTTCAGATCGTCGAGATTGCGGAACCCGATCACAATGTTGCGCATCAGGTCGGCCAAGTGCCCCCAGTCCTGCACCTGCATCACATCATGTCGTTCGGCCACCAACCGTTCCTTCATGATCATGCGGGCCAGATCGTCACACGTGTCGAGAACGATCGTGTCGACCCGAAACCCCATGCGCTGTTCCCGCACCGCCGGCTTCTGATCGAGGGCGTGCTTCAGTTCCGACAACTCGGCGACGCTGTTGATGGACACGCCATGCACGTCCCGATCACGAACGGACATGAGTCCCTTGTTCATGTCGGCGTACAACACGTTCGGTGCCGTTGACGGCCACCGGGTCTTGCCGCTGCCCGGATCCCCGGCAACCAGAATCTTCAACCTTGGTACCTGGAGCATGGATTTCACATTCTCGTAAACGAGGGCCATGGACTTCTCTCTTTCCCTTGGGTATCAGTAGCCCGTAGGCCGATGAACATACGACTCACGGATATGCCGCGAGGTCGTCCTCTTCCTGTTGCTCAAGCGCATCAGGTATTTCCAGTGGACACTGCTCCTTGTAGTCGCAGAAGAAGCAGGCATCGCCTATGTGTGGAACGAACACTTCTAGCTTGGTGGCACGGTCGATCGCCTCGACAACGCGGTAGAGGCGTTCAAAATCCTGCCCGACGCGAGGACCAACACCGATCTCTTTGCATGTGCGGAGATGAAACCACACTCCCTGACGCTGCAAGTCCTTGCACTGGTCCCACAATTCGGCCCCATCGGGAAGACCGGGAAATTCCGGCGTACCGTTGCCGATCCAAAACTCGACCTGACTGACAGCCCACATATAAGTCGTGAATTGGGCATCCAATCCCAGCATCGCCCGGTTCGGAGTCTTTCCGTTGGACTTGAGGTCGATGATCCGCAGGACGTCTCGGCCACGACCGTTGCGCTTAATGTCGACGAGATCGACAAATCCCATGAGTTCGTGGCGACCGAAGGGAACGACGAACGGTATCTCTGTGCCGATCACCGTTCGCTTCTGCCACGCCTGGGACTCATGGAACTGGGTCAGAAGCTCGACACCCAGTCGACGGTACGAACCCCAGTCTGTGCCCTTAGGCCAGTATTCCGGCACCACGCCCAACTTCTCCGGGTTGAACCAGAGATCGATGAACCTGTTTACGGCCCCTTCAAGATTCCCCTGGCCTTCACCGTTGAAGCACGAGTCATTGTACTGCTGGAAACAATGATGAATGATCGTGCCGAACGATGCCGCTGCGTTCTGCTTGGTCTGGATCAGCTCGTCATAGCGCAGGTGAGCTGCCAGCGAACATTCCATCCAGAGCCGGATCCTTGACGCACTAGCCCTCACCTGAACACCCGTTCAAGGGAAGTCCACGGTTCAGAGGTGTCGAACTCCCACGCGCTCTCCGCCACCCCGACGTGCAACCTGCCGTAAACCCAGCCGATCAACCGCCGCGCCTCGACCAGCTTCACACTGTCGCGGCTGAGACGGTCAATCTCGTCTTCCGCCTCTTCCAAGGCGGCGACCAGAAAGGTCCCTTCGCTCGCTGCATTCCCAAGGACGACAAGTGCCCGTTCGATTTCACGCCAATCAACCTCAACGGCCCTGATTGATGCTTTCACCCGATCTCTCCCATCGCCTCGCCTATCGCCTCATCATCGCCACGGGGTGTGACAGTTACCCACGAGCTTCCTCGCACAGCACCACGTACACCTCACCCGGCTTCATGCCCAGGACCCTTACGAGCTTGGCGACCGCCCTGAACGACGGTTCCATCTCTCCGGCCTCCAGTTTCCCGACGTAGCTCTCAGACAATCCCGCCTCAAGCGAGAGCTGCCGAGCGCTGTACTTCTTCGCCTGACGGAACTGACGGATCGCCTCACCCACCACCAAGGGGGTTGATGCTCCCGCTTCCACCACTGCCTCCGTTCGATGAGCACTCGCCCACGACCGATATTGGTACACCGTCGATCCGCCAGTATCAAGCGCCCTGACCCTGTGGATAACAAGCGCGTGCGGTGAGAAACCCTGAATGACACGGGTGTAGTCCGTCGGCCAGGCAAAAAGAAATTGCTTATCCCCAGGGTTTCCCCAGCGCGAAACGATCGAGTTCAGTCCTCGGCCCGGGAAGCGATGGTCCGTGTCGGGGTCACTCTCGATCGCACCAACACAGCGAGGACGGCCGCCGACACCGCCATGATCCCGCCCACCTGATCGGCCGAAAGGTCCAGGCCGAAGGACACGGCCAAGGCCAGGACGGCTTGCAGGACTCCCACAACGAGGGCAGGTTCGTTGCGCAGCTTCTCCAACATCAGCGCTTGACCTTGAGATGCTTCGTCACACCGATGGCGATGCCGACGACGTAGACCACGACCCCGACGTACTCCAAGACATCCAACGTGTCAGTCAGCGACGGCGGGTTGCTGATCCCCTCGGCAAGGGCCGAGAACATCACGACGGTCGCCCCGGCCAGCGCCACGAACGCACCGCTGCCCATCGTGCGGCTACGACTCAGGTAGAAACGGATCATGCCCGCCGTCGC
>Ga0315284_10017027_pt1 | contig 10303 bp, 12 predicted proteins | sample YL17G09_16_MG_FD_203696 | JGI IMG/M metagenome (GOLD analysis project Ga0315284, IMG submission 203696) | Sediment microbial communities from Yellowstone Lake, YNP, Wyoming, USA - YL17G09_16 | ecosystem: Environmental > Aquatic > Freshwater > Lake > Sediment | place: USA: Wyoming | collected...
TTGGTATTTTGTTGTTAAGAATAAGTCTGTCTCCTTCTCTTTGTCCTGAGGTTGCCAGTTCTTTAAGGATGAATTTTTGGAAATGTTCAGGGCTCCTCCTTATATAAGAAGCAATGTTAAGAAAATTGCTTAGAATTGTCTTTTTACCTTCAATATGTCCTTCTATTGGAGGTATTTCAAATCTTCCAGTCCCTCCTTCAACAACTTTCACTTTTGTATATGCTTCTTCAAGAAGTTTTTCATATTCTGTCATTAATCTATGCTGAAACTTGACTATATAAATTTTTATAAAGGGTTATTCTGTGGGAATTTTATGGTAAAGATTGAGGATGTCACAGTTGAAAATTTGCATAGCAAATTCAAGATGAAGAGAATTAGAGGATTGGTTAGAGAAGTTTTTGGAAAATCTATTAAGGTTAGTGAGTCTGAATTCGGTTTATCTGTTGCAAAGAGATCTAAAGAGGAGCATTTTCTTAAGATTTCTTCATATACACCCAGATTTATTTTAACAGATAAAGAATATTTTGATAAGACAAAGGAACTTGCAAATAAATATGAAACTAATTTTGGTGGAGAAGTAACTCTCAAAACAGATTACTCTAAAAGATAAATAATATTTACCCCAAATATCTTACTTTTCCTGGGCGAGGTTCAAATATAATTCCTTCTTCAAGAAATTTTTTTATTTCCTGATTTATTATTTCAGGGGAAACATCTTTTAACCTCATTATTAATTGTTCTTTTTCAATTCCGCCTTGTTCCTCAGCTTCTTTTATTGCATCAATTATGCTGTCTTTTATTGCTATAATCTTGCTTTTTTCAATAGGCGCGGTTTTTTGTGAAGGGCTTCTTTCAAGTTCTAATTCTCTAATTCGCAGGTATTTTGTATTCTGCTCTTTTATTATTTCAGGTTGGATGTAGGTTTCATTGTTCCAGTATCTTAGAACACCAATTACAAGAACTGTCAATCCTTGTGTAATTTCTTTGAATTTTTCTATATCTTCTCCGAAAACTTTAAGACTTATCTGCCCCGAGCCATCATCCAGTTTGAAAAAAATGTATTTTCTTTCTCCTTCACTTTCATACTTTTCTATTATGCTCCCGATTACGTTAACACGTACTATCTTTTTGTCCCCCAATTCCAAGAAAGAAAATTTTTCCCCATTCATAACCGGTTTTCCAAGAAGAATATTACCTATCTTTAACTTGTATGCAACGTTTCTTTTGAATTGTCCTTCTTCTGCCATCTTTTTTATTCTTTATTTTACTCTCTAAAAATTTTACAGGTTTATAAGTTTTTATGAGTTAGAAAAATACTTTCTAATATGGATTGCCTTGTTTTTGATAATTCTTTTTTCTCTTCAGATGGCTGGGGAGATTTTTCATCAAATATCTTCTTGCACCTGAGATACATTTCTTCTTTTGTTTCTTGAATAATTATCCCTAAAACTTCATTATAGGTTAAGCTGACAGATTCCTTATCATTATATACCTTTATTCGCCTATTGTCTAATTTTTCTAATATTCCACTGAAATATATATAATACCCCACATTTCTTTTACCGGGATTCTTTATCCAAAAATGACTTACCATTTAAAAAACTCCTATATATCCTTTTTTTGGTCTATAAAGTTCATTATCTTTAATCAATCTGTTTATTATTTCTTCTAATTCATCTCTTCCCATTTTTCCTTCAAGTTCTTTTTCTAGTTCTTCATAAGGAATCATTTTTCCCATTTTACTTTCTAGTGCAGTTATAACCTCTTTTACTGCAAATATCCTTGTCCTCTGAGAAGAAGAAAATTTTCCTGATATTTTATCTATATCGAAGGTTTTTGATTCATAATCATATCCCACTTGTTGCAAATAATATTTCATTAATTCTATAGATCGTTTTGCATCTTCTCTTGATACCTCTTCGCTTAACCTCATTTTAGCAGAAGCTTCTGCCATTCTTATGAGTGCTTGTAACTGTCTAGCCGAAATAGGAATTGGCCTCATTGCACTCTCAGACATAACTGGTTTGTTTCTTAGTTCAACATAGAATCTTTTGAGCTCATCAACTGCATCAGCACTTAATATTGGATTTACTTTTTGTTTTGCATATGCAACATATTTTCTGAATAAAGTTGTATCTATCAAAACTTCTTTTGTATCTTTTTGATGTTCTTTTAAAACGTGGGTTGCAATTCTTTCGTCATTATCTCTATTTGGTAAGTCTCTCAAGGTGAAGATTATATCAAACCTATTGATAAGAGTTGGAGGCAAGTCAATTTGTTGGGGAATTGGCATGAAAGGATCAAATCTTCCAAATTTTGGATTTGCAGCTGCTAAAACAGAAGTTTGTGCTTTTAGAGAAGCCTGAACATTTGCTTTTGAGATTGTTACTGTATTATGAAGAATCATGCCATTAGAGACAAAGGTTTTATGGGGCTCAATAGTAACATCATAAACCCATTTTATTCCATTATTCTCTCTAATGGAAACTTTCTTTATTTTAACCCATCTGGCATAGCCAAATGCCAATTTTTCCAATTCTTCTAGCTCTTCAATTATTTTTCTATTTTTTTCAGTATCTTTTAATGCTTCTTTTTTTGCTATTAGAACGAGCTTTTGCAAAAATAATCTATGCTTTTCAACATGCAAATCTATAGAATGCCCAATTTCTTTATTAGCAGAAATTTTAAGCTCTTTGAAGATTCTATTAATTTTGTCAGTACAATTAGGAATTAAATCTCTGATTGACCTGTAAGTTTTTTCCTTTTCTAAATATTGTTCTAATCTCTGCTTCTTTTTTTCAGATAAAAAACTGATATTTAACAAAAATTTTGAAAGATTTTCCTGCCCTGTTATATCTACCCTAAAAAATTTACCATCTTTAAAAATAGAAGATTGAATACCAAATCTTAAGAGCAAATCTGAAACTTGTTCTGCTAATTCTCTGTTTTCTGAAATAAGTGTAGCTCTACACCCATTTCTTTTTTGGAATACTACTGTGCCATCCCCATCAAATAAAGCTCTTAAAATATGTTTTATATTCTCGTTTGGAAGTTGCATTATTTCATAAGGAATTATTTTTTTATCTCCTTTTTCCATAAGCAAGGGGTCTATTTTAATAATTTCTTCAACAATTCTCTTTGAAATAACTCTTACAGCAAATTGATTTTTTCTTTTTGTTATTCCGGCTTTAATTTTGAAATAAGATTCTATCGCATTTTTGTAATCTTTTATTAGTTCTTCATTATTATTCCAGAATTGAATTCCTGTTTTTTTACCTCTGTTTAATTCATAGCATCCATCTGTAATATGATAACCTAAAATCTTACAAAGAGTGTCATTTTCTTTTTTATAATCGTCTGTTTTAATATTAATTTCAGAAGGAATTGGGAAAAACATGCCTTCTTTTAAATTTTCTGCAGGAGAAGTAATAATCTTGCCATTGTCTGTAATCCAACAGGGATGTTCGGGAGTAACAATAATTTCTCTTCCATTTGCAAGTTCTATTTTAACAAATTTCTTTGGAGCCATATGCCTGCTTATTCTATCTGCTTTAAACGGAAATGATTTTTCAAAATCTGTTGAAATAAGTTCAACATCATTAACAGAGAGAATCTCACAATTTTTTCCCTTGTATACTTCGTTTTTATTTTTTTCCATAAGATTGTCTATGAATTTTCCTATTTCAACTTGTTTTCCATTAGAAAAAAGCAATTTAAAGTTAGGTAACATGCATTGCTGCTCCATTGCCTCGTGCATGGCGCTTCTATCCTGAGGATCCATTTTTTCAAGTTCATCTATACAAACTAGTCCTTTGTTAGCAAGAACCATAGCTCCTGCTTCAAGACTCCATCCTTTCAGATATTCATCTCTTACTACTGTAGCAGTCAAACCTGCTCCTGATGCTGATTTACCAACAACATACCTTCCTTTTGGAGAGATATTTGACATGAATACTAAGGTTACACTCTTTGCAACACCTGGATCCCCTATTAATAATATGTGTATATCTCCTCTGGATTTTGAACCATCAGACATTTGTTTTCTGACACCTCCAAATAACTGTAAAACTAAAGCTTTCTTTATTTCTTCATAACCCCAAACACTTGGGATAATGCTTTTTGCTAAATTTTCAAATATTTTAGGATCTTCAGATAATTCGTGAATTTGTCTCTCATCTTCATCATTTATATCTAATTCTTCAAAAGTCTCTTCCATTGGAATAATATTATTAGCTTCTACTGCAAGTTCAAATCTTGTTGATAATCCTCCTGTGCTTAATGGAACAGGAACTTCTTTTAAAATTCCTATAACTTTTATCTTTGCTCCTGGAGTTGTTTTGTCTTCCATTTTTGGTTCAACTAAATCTTCTTTTACAAAGACATTCATTCTTTTGGGCTGTTCTCCTCCTGAGAGAGATTCAGGTGATTCTTCAATAACTAATCTTTGAGTATCTACCATATCTTTTGACATTAATCTAAATCCTCCCCTTCTTCCACAAGAGCATCTGGATGGTTCTCTGAATTTCTTTTCAATCTGAAGGACAGAGATGACTGTTCCACAGCTTGGACACTCGAATTTTGCATTTACAACTTGAGGACGAACATCTGATGCCTGTCTTATTATTCCTTCAAGTATTACAAGTTCGTTGAGATTTTTTGAACGAATGCTTCTTATTTTTATCTGATGTGCTTCAGAGAGATTTTTGAGACGTACACGAGCTTTCTCTATAAGTCCAAGTTGTTCAACTGCTTGTTCTAGTATACTCAATGTTTCTTCAGGATTTGTTATTATTTCATCTGAAAGTGTATTTGAAAACTCTGTAAGTTTCATAAAATCAAGAAATATTACATTTGTTCTCTTACGAACTGATTCTCCCAAGTCTTCTTTATTAAAATTAAAGAAATTCTTTGCTTCTATAATCAATTCCTCTGATTTTGGTTTTTTTGTTGAAACACTTTCAGAAGACCTCATCGAAGACTCTTCTTCTGGATAATTGCCCTCACCTTCCATGAAATTTACATAGAAAACCCTTTTTTATAAATTTGTATGTACTATAAAGTGTATTGTTTATTTATAGTTTTTCAAAGCAGTTTTCACATTCTTCAAAAGCTGATCCATGCTGTCTTCCAGCTGTTGCTTGTTTTTAGTGCCTGTACATACTAATTTTCCGTTTGAGAAAAGCAGGAAAGTGGCTGTTGGCTCTATTAATTTGTAAACCAATCCTGGAAATTGCTCTGGTTCATATTCTGTGTTTTCCATTTCAAGTGCAAGGAAATTAAGGTTGAGCTTGAGTTCAATACTTCCAGAGGCTACTATGTTCTGGACAGTTATTTTTGGTTTTCCTGTAATATTAACATTTATCTTCCTGAGCTGTTTTATTACAGCATCTATTACTTCTCTGACTTGTGTTAGAGATTTTGTTCCTGTACATACAAGATTCCCTGATGAGAAAACAAGTACTGCTGATTTTGGCTCTTTAACTCTCAAAACCAATCCAGGAAAAGTTTCAGGATTATATTCTGTATTTGGCTGAGTCCTTGCGAGTTTTGTTAAAGGAACTGGTTTGCCTAAAGAAGCAGTTGCAACAATATTTTGTATCTTATAATTGCTCTGTGCCTGTGCCATTATGAGTTTATAAAGAAAAATTGGGTTTATAAAGGCTTCGAGGAGAGAGGCTTTGCACAAAATGAACTTTAACGGGAATTTTGCACAACTTGAGAAGGATGTTGCACAAGATAATAATCTTTATAATGAATAACTTTTTGGGTTATTTATGGCTATTGACTGGTCTTCATTTCTGCCAACTATCTTTGCTACATTTTTAGGGATTGGTTTGGCATTTTGGCTAAATCATTTATATGATAATAAATTAGAAAGGATAAAAGCCAGAAGGCTTTTGTTTTTGTTAAAAGAGGATATTGAATTTAATATAGGCTTGTTACATGAACTAAAAAAATGGTTGCCTGATTCTAAATCTGTGGTCTTTTTTAATTTAAATTTTGTTATTTGGAACTCGCTTCCTTCAAATATTATACCTTTTTTGAAGAAACCAAAAATAGTAACCGAGATATCTAAGTTTTATTATCAGCTTCAACATTTATCCAGAAAAGTTGACATGCTTTTCAATTTGGGTTTCGGGTCTAACTTAACTAAGGAAACTGAAGATAAAAGGAAGCACTTGGTCAAATCTATAAACGACCATGTCTCTTCAATTCTTGAGGGAGGAATATGCAAATCTCCCTTATCCATAATCCCAGAAATAGATTGTCTAATGAAAGAATTAAAATAAGGCAAATAGTTAAAAATAAAGGTTTCTTAAGTTATTTTATGCTAAATATCTTAACAGCAATTGATAATATATCTTCTTTTAGAGAAAATAATCTAAAAAATTATGCTACCAAATATCTTATTAGGATAAATGCTGTAGGAGATAAGCTTGAATTTTATGTTCAAGATGCAATTGCTGGAACATTTAAAAAAAGTATTCAAGAGAAAGAAACAGAATACAAGAAAGTGTTTTCTTGGCAAGGAAGTCAAAATAATCCTCCAGACCTAATAATTAGAGGAGGAGATGCTTTTGAAACAAAGAAAATAGAAGGTGTTAATAGTTCTCTTGCATTAAATAGTTCACCTCCAAAGAGCACACTTTTGATTACAGACCCAAGATTAACTTCAGAATGTAGAAAATGTGAGAACAATTGGAAAGAAAAAGATATATTTTACATTGTTGGTTCTGTAGATAAGACTCAAAAGATGAAATATCTATTTTTTGTACAGGGAAAATGTTATTGTGCAAATCATTCTGTCTATGATAACCTTCATAGTTCTTTAAAAAATGAGATAGAAGAGGTACTAACAAAAAATAAATTGAAAAGTAAGGAAACTGTAGAATTAGGCGGGGTGGATAAAGTTGACCCTCTTGGAATAACTTCCTTAAGGATAAGGGGTATGTGGAATATAGAGAATCCAAAAGAGGTATTTTCTAAAACAATTAATTTTGATGGAACAAAAGAATTTTCATTATTTGCTATTATGGAAAGAGAGAAGTATAATTCTTTTCCACAAGAGGATAGGAAGAAAGTTGAAGCAAATAAGAATATTATAATAGAAGATATAACAATAATAAATCCGAATGATACCAATAAGAATATTGATGCAAAATTAATATCGTTTAGCTTTTAAATTCCTTTAAATCTTCTTTTATTTTTTGTGCAATTGCTTCTGCAAATTTTACAGGAACTGCATTTCCAATCATTTTATATCCATCTGCAATATCTGTGTAATAAAAGATAAAATTATCTGGAAAAGTTTGTATTCTTGCACATTCTCTAACAGATAATCTTCTATATAGGTGTTCACTTCCTTTTGCAAACTCTCTTTTATTTTGTTCTATAAACTTCATTTTAGGGGCTTGAGGATGTATTGGAGCATGTCTACCTCCAGCTTGTATTGTAAATGACTGTTCATTCCATCCTCTTACACGATTCCTTGACATATAAATTGTTGAAAATCCTCCATTCATATATTCATTATTTGGAATATCTAATTTACCATTTGACTTATTTCTTTCACTTGCTGGTTTTGGTTTAGGTAAATCTCCTATTGCTTCTCTTAATGTAAACAATCTAAGATTTACTTTAGGAAATTCAAATGTCTTTCCCAACTTTTTATGATAACCAACAATAATTACTCTCTTTCTTTCTTGAGGAACCTCATAGAATTTTGTATCCAGAAGTTTGTAAGAAACATTATATCCAATCTTTTCAAATTCTTTTATAATCTTCATAAATTCAGGTTGGTGTTTTGGAGAGAGGATTCCTGCAACATTTTCAGCAAGAAAAAATAGAGGTTGTTTCTTTTGAATTAATTTCACATAATCATAAAACAATTGCCCTCTTGGGTCTTTTATTCCTTCCATTCTTCCAGCTAAACTCCAACTTTGACATGGGGGTCCCCCAACAAATCCCACAACTTCTGGAATCTCTTCAGGGCTTAAATCTGTAATTGATTTTTTGTTAATTGTTATCCCATGGTTCTTTTCAAAAGTTTCCCAGCAACCTTTCCAATTATCATTTGCAAAAGCTAATTTGAATCCAGAATTAGTAAAACCTAAGTCCAATCCACCTGCTCCAGAGAAAAAAGAGGCTATTTTTAATGTTTTATTTTCCATTTTTATTTTAAATTATAATTATAAACTATCTTCTTCTTAAAGCTCTCAGTCTCTTTTGATTACAATTGCTACATATTGCATAACCCATTGGGATAATTTTTCCACACATGATACACCTGTTAACAATTTGAAATTCTCTTTTAAATCTAAATTTTATTGGTTTTGCCATTTTATTAGTCTATCTTCCCCTCTTTTTTTAGTTTAAAAAGATGCCCTTTTACAATACTAGGACTTAAACGAATCTCATAATCTTTTTTTAATTTAAGTGTTACTTCAGTTATACTTAATGGAGTATATCCAGCATCAGATAGTATCTCTAATATCTTTTCTTCAATTTCTTTACTATTGCTCTTTTTTCTCATTTTGTATCTTTTGTATAAACCTCCCGTTTATTGTGACCTTGCCATTATCATCTAATATGGTCCATCCAAAGTCATACCTATCGGGTTCTATTCTAAAGTCATTAATTATCTCTATTGGAATCTTAATGACTAATTGTCTTTTTTGCTCAAATATTTTACTTCTTATTTCTCTGATTTCTTTTGTTGTTTCTTCCATTTTTCCTTTAATTTTTCCAATTTATTTTTTTTCCATGCGGTAAATTCATTGGGGCAATCTTTACAGAAAGACACTAAAATATCAAACATTTGCCATTCACTTGGTCTACATTCATAATATATTTTATCTGCATCATCTAGTGTCTCTCTTTTTACCCCAATGTTTTGAATTTTGCCGTTGCCCATTGATTTTTATAAGATTCTTACTTTTATAAATATGTTGTTTATACATTTTATGTTTATTATACATATACTACATAATCTATATATAAACATTACCAGCCATTGGCAAGTAGAAACATTTATAAGCAGAGAAAATATATATTTATATCTGCCATAGGCAGATAATAACGGCTAATCAAAGCCGTTGCCCAAATTAAATGGCAGGATTCCAAAAGGGGGTATAGTCCTGCCTTCATATTGACATGGAAAATCAAACAACATTAGATAAATTTGACAATGATAAAAACTTCAATTGGAGAAGTTACAATCTTAGTCAGACACGAGAGAAAGTGTTATTCTTGAATTTACTGAAAGAACTTTGTAATACTCTTCCTCAAAAGTTCAGAGTTAATAAGAAAAAACCATTTGAACTTTCAAATGTGATATTTTGTTTATGTCTTAAGAGTTATTGTCTAAAGAGCGGAAGAAGAATAATAGGAGAAATAGAATTATGCAAGAAGTTAGGTCTGATTGACAAAATTCCCCACTTCAATACAATTTTTAATTATCTAAAAAATCCTGCTTTAACTCCAATATTTCAAGATTTAATCAAAGTAAGTTCTCTCCCACTAATAGCAGTTGAAAGAAAGTTCTGTGGGGATTCAACAGGAATAGGAACAAGAATACTTCATGACAGATGGAGTGCAATAAGACAGAACTATTCAAAACATCATGAATATATGAAACTCCATGCAAGTTTTGGAACATTAACGAATGTTGTTACAAGTTGTAGAATAACAAAGGGGACAGTAAATGATACAACAATGCTCCCTGAACTTGTTGAAGAAACTGCTGAAAACTTTAGAACAGAAGAATATTCTTTTGACAAAGCTTATTTGTCAAGAGATAATTTACAGAGGATATGGGAAAAAGGATGTTTACCATTAATTCCATTCAAATCAAATAATAAATCAAAGGCAAGAGGTTCAATGATATGGAAAGAAATGTATGAATTCTTCAAGAAAAATAATGAACTCTTTATGAAGAAATATCATCTTAGAAGTAATGCAGAATCAGGATTTTTTATGATTAAATCAAGATTTGGAGATTTAACTCAAATGAGAGATGAAACAGGAATGATTAATGATATTCTATCAAAAGTCTTAGCTCATAATTTGGTTGTTTTGTGCCAAGAAATATTTTTACTTGGAGTTAAAGTTAATTTTGCACAATTTAAGGAACACCTTGCACAAGCTATAATTTGAATTTGTGCAAAGCCGAGGAGAGAGGAGAGATTATAGTATATATTTTATATCATGTAAATTCTTTTAAATTTATTTTTCTAGTGACTTTTATGAAATATGGTACAATGAGTTATCTTAATTGTGATAAAGGAATTTTAATGCTAAAAAA
>Ga0315284_10017028_pt1 | contig 10302 bp, 7 predicted proteins | sample YL17G09_16_MG_FD_203696 | JGI IMG/M metagenome (GOLD analysis project Ga0315284, IMG submission 203696) | Sediment microbial communities from Yellowstone Lake, YNP, Wyoming, USA - YL17G09_16 | ecosystem: Environmental > Aquatic > Freshwater > Lake > Sediment | place: USA: Wyoming | collected...
AGCTCGCCATCCCCAACTTCGACCCTGCGTAGGGCGGGGTCTCCTGGCCCCGCCGTTCCGTCTGTCACTCCGACACCATGCCGCCGCAGGCGGCAGGCGAGGAGTCTCGCTCTCCTCTTCCCCTCCCTCTTTCCCTCGTAGGGCAGGAGCGAGCTCCTGCCTTCCCCTCCTCTCTGGCGGCCTCGCCCGATCAGCGCCGGAGGTGCGGTAGACAACAGCCCAGCACGTGAGTGCTGGGACCCGGGAAGAACATGGTGACAGTCACCGTGTTCTTCTGTTGACAGCACCAAATGGTGGTGACAGTCAGCATTAGGGCTGAAAGGCAGGAGCACGCTCCTGCCCTACGAGAGAGGGGGAACAGAGGGGACCCCCCTTCGCCAAGGCTACGAGGGACGGAACGGGGGGCAGGGCGGGATTCCTCAGGCGGGCTTGCCGCCTTCGGAATGACATCGGTTTCCGGCCTATCCACCTTCCGGGAACAGCCTCCGCCGGATGCGCCCCAGGGTGCGCAGGTGTTTCTGCTCGTCCCGCACCAGGCCGGCGAAGGTGTCCACCATCTCCTCGTCCAGGGCGAGCTCGATCCCATGCCGGTAGAGCTGGATCGCCGCCTGCTCGGCGGCCAGGTGTTCGTCAATCACCTGCTGCAGGGGCTTGGCCAGTGCCTTGAGGGGAGAGAACGAGTAGCTGATGCCCCCGCCGAGGCGCAGGATGAGCTCCCCCAGCGCGGCCGCGTGCTCCTGCTCCATACGCCCGAACTCCAGGAACTTCGCCCGCAGCTCCGGGTCGGCCACCTCCCGCGCGTGAAGCCGGTAGAGGAAGATGGCCTGGTACTCGGTCTGCAGCCCCTGCTGCAGCAGGGCCATGATATCACTCGCCATGCAGGCTCCCTCATTGCGGTTTCTCGCCTGCTTCCGCCCGCCCCGCCGACCTTCCTGGGCGGGCGGCCGCACATTTGCCTAGCGGCGGCGGGTCGCCGGCGCCCACTGCTGGGGCACCACCGGCAGCAGCACCAGCGAGGGGTGGTCCGGCCCCAGGTACACGGTCTGGTGGGCCACCTGGGGGGAGCCCTCCCCCCACACGTTGGGATGCACTGCGAAGCGGGGGGCGTTGCTGGAGGAGATGTCCACCCGCAGGCGGTGGCCGCGGTTGAGAATGAGGCTGGTCGAGCCCAGGTCAATGGTGAGCTGGTAGGGCCGGCCCGGTTCCAGGGGCTCCGGCCGGGACCGCGACCGCCGGCAGGCCGCCCGGATGGCGCCATCAGCGATGAGCAGGGAGCGCCCGTCGGGGTACACGTCGCACAGCTTGGCCATGAACGTGGTGTCCCGGGCGGTGCTGGCAGCCCACAGCCTGACCATCACCCTGCCGGTCACCTCCAGCGGCTGGTAGAGGCGCGGGGTGGTGAACACCAGCACGTCCGGGCGCCGCTCCAGCACCTGCTGGTCGAAGGGCCCGGCCGGGATGAGCAGGTTGCGGCCGCCCCGGGTGGGCACCGGGTGGGCCGGGTCGTAGTCGTAGGCCAGGCTGGCCGGCGCGGGCAGCCGCGCGGCAAGCTGGTGGCCGCCGGAGAGGAAGAAGGGCGTGGGCCGGGCCGGGATGGGCCAGGAGTCGGCGCTCCGCCACTCGTTGCCGGGGGCCCCCCGCTCCCCGCAGGCACCCATCACGTAGTACTGCACGCGGGGGAGCGCGCGCAGCCCGTTGTCCACCCCGCGCAGCCAGTAGTCGAACCAAAAGTTGGTGTCCGTGCCCGGCCGGGGGATCTTCAGGGCGTTGGGGGGGAAGTCCAGCTCCCCCACCCGGCGCTTGATGCCGTGCGGCCAGGGGCCCATGATCAGCCACTGGTTGGGCGCCAGGCGGCTGCGGCTGACGAAGCTGTCAATGGTGCCCTGGGTGAAGATGTCATACCACCCGCCCAGGTGCAGGGCCGGGATGCTCACCCGCAGGGCGGGAATCCGCCGGGTGGCATCGGTGGCCGCCCACAGGTCGTCGTAGCTGGGGTGGGCGAGGATCAGGGCCAGGTTATCGGTGGGCCAGCCGGTGGCCTTCAGCCAGCCGGCCATCAGCGACTCGCCGAACACCCCGCCCGGGTAGACGGCGTCGTGGTACATGCTGCCGGTGCCCACCACGATGTGCTGGGCGGCCACCCCCGGGGGCGCGGTCCCGGCCAGCAGGGCCTGGGTGATGCCCAGGGCGCTGCCGCCCATGGTCCCGATCTTGCCGTTGCACCAAGGCTGGGCCAGGATCCACTTCGCCGTGTCCAGGCCGTCCCGGTGCTCGCCCCAGCCGTCATCGAAGAAGGGGCGGGCGTACCCTCCGGACTCCCCCCGCCCGCGCACGTCCTGGATCACCGTCGCGTAGCTGCCCGCCTCCGCCTTCATCTTGCGCCCGTAGGGGGTGCGCATCAGCAGCACCGGCCAGGGCCCCTGGCCCTGGCCCAGGTGCACGTCGGTAGCCAGGGTGACCCCGTCGCTCATGGCGACCTGGTAGGTCTGGGCCGGGGACTCGGCGGCCAGGGCAGGCGGCAGCAGCGAGATCGCCAGCAGCAGGAGCAGGCCGGCGAGCAGGGGGGACGGGCGGCGGATCATGCGCTCTCTCCTTCGGTGGTGCTACCAGGGCTTTCGCCCCGCGGGGGAGAAGACCTGCGCGCCCTCCCCCTAGTCGGCGGCACGCAGGGCTTGCCGGGCAGCCCGCAGCCGATCATGCCGGCTCCACCGGCACCATCGCCTCCGGGCCGAATCCCAGGGCGGCCAGCATCCGGTTGAAGGAAGCGCAGCCCAGGCTCCCTCCGGTGGCGGCCAGGTGGCCGTGAGCAGACTCCTCGTCCGCCCCCCGCTCGAGCTCAATCCCGCGCAAGAAGGTGACCAGGTCCAGCCGCCGGTGGGAGCGCACCGCGAAGCTCACGCGGCCCGGGAGATAGCCCACGTTGGCGGCCATGACCACGAAATCGCGCAGCCGGCGGGCCCAGGACACCGCCACCAGCCCGTGCACCAGGCAGGGGCTGGCGAAGCGGAGCAGGGCCACCGGCCCGGAGAAGGTGGGGGCAGTGCGCCGGGCGCGGCCCAGCTCGGCGGTGACTTGCTGCTGGTAGATGTCGAGCTGCTTGGCCTCCGGGATGGCCAGGGCCGCGATCTCCTCCGGCGACCCGGCCGCCTGCAGGGCCCGCACCGCCGCCGCCACGTCATGCTCGGCCGCCCGCCGGGGGGCATTCACCAGCGCCGCGGCCCGGCTCAGGGTGCGCGCGCCGTAGCGGGCCTTGGCCTCGGCCAGGGAAGCCACCGGCGCGCTCCCGCCCGCGTCGGACTGCACCCCCAGCGCCGCCAGCCAGGTGCTCCGCTCCCGCTCATAACCGGGCAGCCCCTCTGCCACCAGCCGGGCCAGCTCCGCGGTGGGCAGCGAGAAGCCCAACTCCCGGTGACCAGCACCGCCCCCGGCGGCACCCCCTCCACCGCATGGTGGTCCAGCACCAGGATGGGGCCGGGGGCGATGGGCTGGGCCCGGCTGCCCATGTCCAGCACCACCACGGAGGTGGGCCGCGCCTCCCCCAGGCGCTCGCGAAAGGCCGCGCTGAAGCAGTGCTCGCCCTTGCCCGGCGAGAGCAGGGCCGGGGCGGAGGCCCCGCCCCCTTTGATCGCCTGGTGCAGGATCAGGGCGGCCGCGCACCCGTCGGTGTCGCCGTGGAAGACCAAAGCAAGCCCGGCCGGGCCGTGCTCGGCCAGAAACGCCCGCGCGCAGGCCAGCCCCCCCGCCCGCCAGTCGAGCACCGCCATCCCCCGCTCCGTCCCCGTCGCCATGCGCCCTACCCCCGGTCACATTATGCGCAACCGGCGGCGGATGCAGGGGGCGGAGTTGCCCAGGGCGGGCACATGCGTGGCGCGCATCCCCCGCACGCGGGGGCAGGGGCGGGCGAAAATGGGGGCAGGTCCGGCTCGGCCTGCTGCTACTCGATCAACCCGGCCCAGCGGCCCATCCAGTAGGCGCGCAGCCAGTTGTGCGGGCCGTCAAGCGACCCGCCCTCCACGGTCACGGTCTGGCGGGGGCCCGATTCGGGCGATTTGCCCCCCACCTCCACCTGCCGGCGAGGCATCTCATAGCGCGCCAGCCAGTCCCACATGGCCGGGTTCATCTCGATCTCGGGCAGCACGTGCTTGCAGGCGATCTGGTAATAGGGGAAGGCCTCCGCCTGGTCGCCGATCCAGTGGCGCTCCACGCTGGCCCGGTAGTACTCGCGCAGCTTCGGGTCCTCTTCCCAGCGCCACAGCGCCCACAAGGCGTTGTGCGCCAGGTTGTCGTCATAGAGCGGGCTGGAGCCGTGGGGGAGGGTCTTGGCCAGCGCGGCCTTCTCGGCGTAATCGTGCTCGCGGATCAGCCGCTGGTACTCGCGCTCGTACTCCTGCTTGCCGCTCATCACCGCCGCCGCCTTCAGGTTGCTCAGGGCCTCCAGGGCGTTGATGTTCTCCTCCAGGATCCAAGGGTTAAAGTTCCCCCACAGGGTCATCTTCCCGTCCAGGTCCAGGATGCGGTGGCCGTCCCGCATCACCCGGCCGATCAGCCGGTCCACTTCCCGGCCCACCCGGGCCCGCTCCGGGGCGTCGGCCACCAGCTCCCAGTAGACCGCGTAGCCGTGCATGATGCCGTCCAGGCTGTCGGAGCTGGGGTCGCCCAGCCAGCGATATTCCCCGTTCTGGTGCCACTCCCGCCAAAAGAAGAACCAGCGCTCGTCCGGGCTGGGCGCCAGGGCGCGCTTGAAGCCCCGGGCGAAGAAGCCGTCCGTGCCGGTCACCCGCTGCAAGTGCTCGAGGGCCAGCGCGGTCTCCCGCGCCTGGCGAGCCGCCTCCGGGTCGCCGGTGACCGCGTACTTGAAAGAGAGCGCGGCCAGCCACTGCCCGGTGTTGAGGGCGTTGCTCTCGAAGTTCCCGGTCTGCCAGTCCTCCCGGCCCTCGGGCGGGAGCACCACCAGGGTCAGAATCTGCCCCGCAAAGAGGTGGCGCGCCCGCACCTGCTCCTCCAGCTCCGCCGCCTTCTCCGCCAGCGCCTTCCAGTCCGGCATTTACGCCTCCTCGGTGAGGAATCCACAGTGGCGGGCCATCCAGTAGGCCCGCAGGAAGCCATGGGGGGAGTTCTCCGTCACCGCCTCCATCTCCCGCGTCTCTCCGTCCTGGGGAAGGTGGAAGGTCCGCTGGCGGCGGGCCGGCTCGTACCCCCGCAGGTGGTCCACCACCGCCGGGTCCATCTCCGCCTCCGGGCGGTAGACCTTGTACACCAGCTGGTAGAACGGATCGCGGTCGGGGGGGAGCGCCTGCCAGTAGCGGTCCAGGCTGATCTGGTAGTAGCCGGCGATATCCGGGTCCTGCTCATAGGCCAGCAAGTGGTAGAGCGCGGTCAGGCCCAGGTTATCGTCCCAGGGCGGGCTGGAGCCGGGCGGCAGCACCTTGGCCTCGGCCGCCCGCTGGCCATAGTCGTGCTCTCGGATCAGCTCCAGGTACTGGTCCTGGAAGCGCTGCTCGCCGGTGACGTGATAGGCGCACTGGAGGTGGTTGAGCGCCTGCAGCGCGTTCAGGTGCTCCTCCAGGATGTAGGGGTTGAAGTTCCCCCACAGGGTCATCCGCCCGTCCACGTCCACCAGCCGCATCTGGTTATCGATCAAGGCGCCCACCACCCGGCTCATGTCCTCCCGCACCTGGGCCTGCTCCTGCTCGTCGGCCACCAGGTCATAGAAGAGGCAGAGCCCGAAGGTGCGGCCGTTGAAGCTGTCGGAGCTGGAATCGCCGAGCCACCGGTATTCCCCCGCCTGGTGCCACTCCCGCCAGAAGAAGAAGGCTCTCTCGTCCCAGGTGGGGCCCGAGGCCCGCTTGAAGCCGCGGCCGAAAAAGCCCTGGGTGCCGGTGATGGTCTGCAGGCGCAGCAGCGCCCCCATGCTCTGGCGGGCGCGCTCCCGGGCCTGCTCGTCGCCGGTGGCCGCCCAGCGGAAGCATTCCGCCCCCAGGTAGTGCCCGGTGCAGATGCAGGCGTCCTCGAAGTTGCCGGTCTGGTAGTCGCTGCGCCCCACCGGGGGGAGCACCACGTGCGGGAGCACCAGCCCCTCGCAGTAGTGCCGCTCTCCCAGCAGCTCCTCCATCGCCTGGGCCTTCACGTGCAGGCTGCCGCCATAGGGTGACACGGTCATGCCCATGCTCCTCCTGGTCCTCACGGTGCCGCTATTCTACCTCTTCCGGGGGCGGGGGTGCTCGCCCCTCATCCAGCGTGCCATAGCGCGAGGCGCGCATGCGGTCCACCATTTCCTGGAGCAGGGCGGTGCCCGCCCCGGCCACCAGGATCACCGCGAAGTCGTAGATGGCAGGCTCCCTTCCCCTCTGGACAGATGGTAGCACGCTGCCGGGAACCGGAGTGCGCCCCCGGGCGCTCAATGCTATGGCAACCGCCCCCAATCGCAAAGGCCGTGGGAGCAGGGGCTGTCCGGCGCACCGGGCCAGGCAACTTCTCGGCCTACTTGTGGTATCCTATAGGGCAAGGGGAGGTGCACTTTGGCGCAGAAAGTGGTACGCAAGAGCCCCCGAGCCCCCGCCCGCCGGAGCAAGCTGCCTCGGCTGATCGCCCTGCTCGTGGCGCTCGCGCTGGTGTGGGTCGGCTATCGGCACTTCCAGGGCCCGTCTAGCTGGAGCTCCATTCAGTACGGCCTGTCGTTTACCCTGCTGGTGCCCGACCCCATGCCCCCCGGCTTCTCGCTCAAGAGCGTGAGCTACGAGCCGGATGGCCAGCGCCAGCAGGTGACCAAGGTCACGCTGGAGTTCATGTCCGGGCCGGAGCACTTCACGCTCGAGGAATACCAGATGACGGGCGCACCCGCCATCCCCACCACCGGGCCCCGGGGCAAGCTGCCTGACACCGCGGACATCGGCCCCTACCACGTCACCATGCTGCCCAATGGCGACGGGGCGATTCTCTACTTCGACTACCAGCTCACGCGGGTGGTGGTGCAGTCCGCCAGCATGGACCGGCAGGAGCTGAAGCGGGTGGTGGAGGTGCTGGTGATCGCCCGCTGACCGAGCTCCCCTCGGCCTAGCCCAGGTAGCCGGGGCGGTGCCCCGTTGGGCAGGCCCCACTGTCGCAATCGGCCGGCCGGCGCAAGGGTTTCCCCCCGCCAAAGCGGAACTGAAGCGATGGTTTACGCCCGGCTTATCTCACCCCGGTCCAGTCAGGCTTACGGCCCGGGAGCGCGGCTGGGCAGCGGAGGGACGCATGGCGGCGGCGGGGTTCGACAACGAGCGATACCTGGCGGAGCAGAGCAAGGCCATCCTGGAGCGGGTGCAGCAGCTCCACAACAAGCTGTACCTGGAGTTCGGGGGCAAGCTGTCCTACGACTACCACGCGGCCAGGGTGCTGCCCGGTTATGACCCCAATGTGAAGCTGCGCCTGCTGCAGCGGCTGGGAGACGAGGTGGAGGTGATCTTCTGCGTCTCCGCCCGGGACCTGGAGCGCGGGCGCATCCGGGGGGATTTCGGCCTCACTTACGACGTGGCCACCCTCAAGGCCATTGACGACCTGCGCGACTGGGGGCTGGCCACCAGCGCGGTGGTGATCAACCGCTTCGCACAGGAGGCGGCCGCCGGGCGCCTGATGCGCAAGCTGGCCACCCGCAGCATCCCCGTCTACACCATGGCCCCCATCCAGGGCTACCCCGCGAATGTGGACCTGATCGTGTCTGAGGACGGCTTCGGCCGCAACCCCTACATCCCCACCAGCAAGCCCATCGTGATCGTCACCGGCACCGGGCCCGGCAGCGGCAAGATGTCCACCTGCCTCTCCCAGATCTACCACGACCACCGCGCCGGGGTGCTTTCCGGGTTTGCCAAGTTCGAGACCTTTCCCATCTGGAACCTGCCCCTGGACCACCCGGTCAACCTGGCCTACGAGGCGGCCACCGCCGACCTGGGGGACGTGAATATGGTGGACCCCTACCACCTCAGCGCCTACGGGGTGACGGCCATCAACTACAACCGGGATATCGAGAACTTCCCCATCCTCAAGGCCATGCTCGACCGCATCACCCAGGGGGAGAACGGCCCGGTCTACCGCTCTCCCACCGACATGGGGGTGAACCGGGCGGCGGCCGGGATCGTAGATGACGCGGTGGTGCGGGAGGCGGCCGCCCAGGAGCTGATCCGGCGCTACTTCCGCTACCACTGGGAGCATGCGCTGGGGGTGGAGCGCAAGGAAACCGTGGAGCGGGTGGAGCTGCTGATGCAGCAGGTGGGGCTCAAGGAGACCGACCGCCCGGTGGTGCAGCCCGCCCGGGACGCCGCCGCCCAGGGCGAAGCCGAGGGCCGGGGGAACAAGGGGCTGTTCTGCGGCGCCGCCATTCAGCTGCCCAGCGGGGAGGTGGTGATGGGCAAGAACTCCCCCCTGCTGCATGCCGCCTCCGCCGCCATCCTCAACGCGGTGAAAGCCCTGGCCGGTATCCCCCGGGAGATGCACCTGCTCCCCAGCAGCGTGGTGCAGAACCTGGCCCGGCTGAAGAAAGACGTGCTGGGGTCGGCCTCCGAGAGCCTGAACGCGCAGGAAATCCTGGTGGCGCTGGCCATCAGCGCCGCCACCAACCCGGCCGCGGAGGCCGGCGTGGAGCGGCTGCGGGACCTCAAGGGCGCCGAGATGCACCTCACCCACCTGCCCCACCAGGGCGACCAGGCGGGCCTGCGCCAGCTCGGCATCAACATGACCACCGACGCGCAGCCCACCAGCAGCGGGTACTTCCTGCGCTAGCGGCCTAGCCCGAGATGGTGACCGCCAGGCGGGAGCCGGCCTCCAGCAGCAAGGGTTGGGCGAAGCGCACGGTCAGCCGGTTCCCCTGCCACTGGGTGGTGTACCCCACCCTCCCGGCTCCCCGCACCTGCACCCGGCCGGCCTCCCCGCCCGCCTCCAGCACCAGGGTGGTGAGCCGCAGGCCGCCGGCCCGCAGCGCGATGCTGTCCGTCTGCCGCCGGCCTTCCCGGCGCTGGCTGAAGGTGCCGTAGCCCTCGGCGGTGGAGAAGAACGAGCGGAAACGCTCCGGGGTGATGCGCGGGGCCAGCTGCAGGATGCCCTCCGGCCCGTGGTACCAGTATCCCTGGGCTGCCAGCAGCAGCGCCCAGCTGCTCATGGCCCGGGCGTAGTGCTCGCCACACTCGATCTCGTTCCAGGGATTGCGCTTGAATGGCGGCCGCGCCACCCCGTCGTAGCGGTTACGGGCCGCCCGCACCAGCTGATAGGCGGCAGGCACCATCCCCTCGTAGATGAGGTGGGAGGCCACCTGGTACTCGATGCCGGTCCAGGCCTCATCGCAGTAGAGAATGGGCACCTCCGGGCGGCCTCCCTGCGGCCAGGTGCAGCAGAGCAGGCCCATGTCCCCGTCGCCGGCAAACTCCCGGGGCGCCTGCTTGAAGCCGGTGAAGTCCCACCGGAAGTTGTGCTTCATCACCGCCTGCAGCGCCTGGCGCACCCGCTCCTGCGGCAGCAGGTACCCGAGCCCGGTGACGTGGGCCAGCCACTGTCCCAGCATCTGGTCGGAGAGGCACCCCTGGCCGTACTGGTGCTTGACGTACTTGGCGTCGTCGTAGACCTGAATATAGTACTCGCCGTTCCAGAGCAGGCTGTCGTTGGCCGCCCGGGCCTGCTCGAAGCGGTCGCGGTACCGGCTGGCAGCCTCGGTATCCCCGCACCCCCGGGCCATCTCCTCCGCCGCGCGCAGGGCGCCCAGGTAGAGGCCGGCGATGAAGCTGTTGGGGCCATAGACGGCGATGTCGTAGGTGTTCCACTGCTCCCCCGCGATCAGCCCCGTGCCCTGGGGGTCATAAGTGGCCATGGCCCAGTCCATGGCCCGCTTCACCTGCGGCCACTTCTCGCGCAGCCAGCGCTCGTCCGGCGACTGCAGGTACTCCCGGTACATCTTCATGATGCAGCCCAGGTGCCCGTCACAGAAGGGCCCGCTGGCCCGGGGCAGGGAGAGGGGGAGCACGGTGCGATGGTGGACGAAGCCGCTCTCGTCCTGCTGCACCCCGAAGTCGGTGTCCCGCATGTTGCGCTCCAGGTCGGGGAACAGCTTGGCCAGCGTCTGCTCGTAGTTCCAGACGTGGGTGCAGTTCATCGGGCAGCAGGAGCACCCCTCGAAGGCGGCAAAGGTGCCGTCCTCGATCCACATCACCGTTTGGCTGCGCAGGGTGGACACCTGCGAGGAAATGCAATCGAGGAACCAGTAGGGGAGCGTGGAGTCGTAGAAGGTGTCCCGGAAAAGGCGGGTCTGGGCGGTCAGCCGCTCCAGGTTGGCCGCCAGAT
>Ga0315284_10017030_pt1 | contig 10301 bp, 16 predicted proteins | sample YL17G09_16_MG_FD_203696 | JGI IMG/M metagenome (GOLD analysis project Ga0315284, IMG submission 203696) | Sediment microbial communities from Yellowstone Lake, YNP, Wyoming, USA - YL17G09_16 | ecosystem: Environmental > Aquatic > Freshwater > Lake > Sediment | place: USA: Wyoming | collected...
AGCGGTCGAGGTCGTGATGGAGGCGCTCAAGAAGAATCCGCCGCCCAAGCACACGCGCCCGGCATTCCCCAAGTACCGCCCCGGCGCCATCGCGCGCATGTAGCGGCCCGATCAACCACAAAGACACGAAGAACCCGGACCAGCATAGCCGGAACCAACAGAGCCGCGAGTGCAAGACGGGGGGCCGGCGAGACGCCAGCGCTCCATAGGCGGCCGTTTATGGAGCGCTGGCGTCCCGCCGGCCCCTGGTCGAGCGTGCATTTCGCTGCTAAAGAAAACAGCGACTGGTACGACTGCTACACGAAGCGCACAAGGAGCAAGCACTCTGTGCGCTTAGTGGTTCTGTCTCCTATCCCAAAAGTGTGGAGGCGGAACGTGCTTCGGAAGTGCTTTTCCTTCAATGAATTCGGCCCCTCGCCGAGGAAGGCGACCAGCGCGTTGCTGCCCGGGTCGGCGTGCTTGCGTAGCGGGGCGCAAAAAGCCAGTTGGTGAGTGGCGCTGCTGGCGAGAAGGCGGGGGCGCGAGCCCGAATGCGGGCGAGCCCGCGAAGCGGGCGAAAGAGGAAAGCCCATGGCGCAAGCCGTGGGTATCGGCAGGAGCGCCCCAAGAGCCCGCGAAGCGGGCGAAAGAGTGAGGCTCACGCCGCTCAGTGTCCGTGGGAAGTGCGAAGGCGCAGCATCGATTGTGTTGTGCCGCAAAGGGAGCCCTTTCCACAACCGAAAAATCGGCGCTCCGCCCTTGCATCTTTTGCCCCGGCTGGCCGGGGCTGGGTGAGCGCTTGCAACTGATTCCCATCCCGCAGGGCGGGACCATGGGCTTTACTCTTTCGCCCGCTTCGCGGGCTGGTCTTCCCTCTGCTGTCGCTACACTTTTGGGAGAGGGACCGAAAAACAAGCTTCAAAGTAGACCTCCCCGCAGTTACGGCAGACGAGCGCCGGGATCTTCTGAACCAGTGCCAGCGAGTCGCCCCACCAGTTTTCGGCTGTTACGCGGCGTGGTTCGATTTCGCCCCCACAGAAATAGCATTTCGAGAACAACTCGCTGCAAGCCTTAGACAGCAAGCGGTGCTGCAAGGGCCGGGCGTTCCCGCCGACCCGCCGGCTGCGCGGGCATCACGACTTTCGGCGGGTAGCCTGGGGTTGAACTCCACGGGCACCCTTCAGGGTTTCCGCCACTTCTCCGGTAAGCCGACTATTCGGCCGTTGAGGGAACCGGCCAACGAGATGCCGTGCCAGACCCATTCATCGCCCGAACAGCTCAGCATGGCTACCAGTTCGAACGAGAATCAGCTCGTTCTCTGTCACCCTGTAAAGGAGGAGCCAGTCGGGCTCCACATGGCAGTCCCGATGCCCCGCCCAATTCCCGCGCAGCGGGTGCGGGTGGCACCGGCCAGGCAACTGCTCCTGCGCCTGAAGCAGGTTCACGATCGCCTCCAACTTGTCCAGGTCTTTGCCCTGCTTCTTGACGCGCCGCAGATCTCTTTCAAAAACAGTTGTCGTGAGAAGATCGAGGGCCATCAGAGTTGCTCGCGTAGCTCACGAAACGAGCGGTAGCGCTTCAGCGTGGACCGACTGTTTGCCTCCATCATTGCGGCGACCGTTTCCTGGTTGGGAATCGAGACAGGAAAGGGAAGACCCTGGTGGAATTCCACCTGTTTTAGGAAGAGCCGGATGGCCTCCGTTGTCGAGATGCCGATCTCGGAGAGAATGCGGTCGGCCGACTTCTTGAGCTTGGGGTCGATCCGCGCATGGATCATCTCTGTTTTGGCAGGTTGCCGTCGCATGTAATGCTCCTGACCTATTGTATCTCAATTGAGAGATGGTGGAGCGAGGCAGGAGATCGTGTTCCGCCTACCCGCGCCCGAAACACGCACGCCCGCGCCACTTTCCGCGTGTTGGGCGCTCGGCGGCGTTTCTCAGTTCGGAAGCCCGCTCGTTTGGGGCCGCTCGCAACCGTCCGGGTTGCGCCCGCACCCCAGGCGCGTTCACCCGAATTCGGGTTCACGGGGCTTTTCTCGGCCTGCCTTTATGGCCGGGTCACCGACGGGCGCCGCTGCTTCCCAGATAGAGCGATCCCCGGCGGATCCGTGGGACCGTCCCCGATATCCAAGTGCCCACGATTGGCTGCCAGTGCTCGCAGCGGCCGGCGCATCGCGGCTGCCGACCGGCTGCACGTGAGCCACCGGCGCCCGGCAAGCACAGGCTGGCGGTTCATTGCCTTCCGCCTTCTTTGGAAGCCCTTGGATCAACATGGCTTAACCACTGTCACACTTTTGGGAGAGGGACCAACCTTTAGAACAAAAGCCTCCTGAAACGTCCCGCCTGTCCCCGGTCTCCGTCCGGTTTCCCCAGCCCTGGTCGCCTCTGGCGCTGGAACTTTCTGGTTCCGGTTTCAGAAACCAAACTGAGACACTACGCCGTTGACTCGCAGGTTGACCGGGTGTTCTAGTTGAAGTATTCTTGGCTTCCAGCACCAAAAGTTCCTTGGAGCGGGGCGTCACGAACAACTTCGCCGCGCATCGCGGTGCCTACCAATGAGCGGAACGAACTTCGGCGCTGTGCTTCAAGCACCTTCGCACTTTCCCACAGGTAGCATTTGTGTTCATCTCGACCGGCACAGGGAGGGCTGCAATCATGGCTGATGGTATTGCGCAGAAAGACAACTTGGCCGAAATCCTAAATCGCGTCAGCGACAAGGTCTCCTCATCGGAGGCCAGATCCCTGTGGGAGAAAATGAGGGACGAGATGCGGTCGGGTGGGCCAGATGCCGCTGCGAGATATATCGCGGCAGAACTGGACCGCTGCAAGCAGGATTTTGAACGCGAGTTGGCCTCCCTGCGTGAGGCACACGCCAGGAGATAAGGACATGACTAACCAGGGGTACAGAATCCAGAGACTCGCCGCAGCGAATTTCAGGGGTATTACCGAACAACGAACTATCGACGTTTCCGGACGGCATCTCTTCCTGCTTGGCCCTAACAGTTTTGGCAAGTCGACCATCGTCGAGGCCATTAGATGGTGCCTCTTCGGGTCGCCTTCGGGCCAACAGGAGATAGAGGTAAGGAATACCTTCTGCCCCGCCGAGACCTCTGACGTTGTGCTTGATCTGGCAGCACAACACAGGACGCTCACTATTCACCGCTCTCTTCCTCCGGGGCGCACTGAATCACGGGCGATTATCACGGATCACGACGGCAGGAATCTCTTGGTAAGAGATGCCTTTCCTCAGTTAGCCCGGCTCGGACAGCCCACAGGGACACAGGTGATATTTGCCGCCCAACATGCTGCTGGCCGTCGACAGGCCGAAATATCGGACTTCAGCAGAGTTCTCTACTTCTACTTAGCTGTAGAAGAAATCCCTGACCTACTTGAGAAACTACGCAAGCTTGCCGAGGAACGCCGGGCTCAGCGCGAGGAGATGTCGAAGTCCCTCGACGGGTTCCTTCAGGAGCTGCGGAGCGAGCTGTCTGGCCTTCAGGGTAAGAAAGATGAAATCCTAAAGAACCCGCCTTGGGGGAAGGGGCAGATACCCACCAGAAGCGAGACTGACCGGAAGATTGATGACCTGCTCCACGGGGCAGGGCGCCTTACCGAGGCCGAGGCTCCACCTGGGCTCTCTCGCCAGGACAAGATTGGCAGAATCAAGGAATGGAACGCGGCACTTGCTTCCAGCAAGAACGAAGCCCTCAGAGCGAAACTAGCCGACCTTGAGGTCAAGCGGGAGAAAGCGCAAAAAGCAACGGATGAATGGCATACGCTGGCCTCCGGAATCACGAAGGCGGAGGAAAAGATCGCTGAACTGGAGAATAGAGAGCGGGCTCTGCTCGGCGCTCAGCCCCTTGATGGCTTGGCCGATCAACTTGCCGCCGCAGAGCAAGAACATGGTGAAGCAGTGCTTCGCTCCGCAATTCGCAGGCATGCCGCTATCTACCTGGACAAGTACCATCCATCACAATGTCCTGTATGCAATCAGGCGCTGGCCACCGGAACATTTGAACCACAAGGTGAGGATCCTGCTGCCGACGGCTCTGCTGCCCGTTGCGATGAGCTGAGGAAGAGGATCTCAGACATCAAGCAATTGCGCGAGGAACGGAGCACGTACCGGAAGTCCGTTGCCTCGTCAAGAGACAGAGTGGCAACCATTAGCCGCGATGCTGAGACGCTCATAGGCACATCGTCCCCCGCTCCTGATGCCTTGGAGCACTATATCCAGAACCTTGACGATGTCATTCTGTCAGCACGCAACCAGATAAAGGACGCTCAGGCAGAGCATGAACGAAGGGATAGGCGAACTCGTGATTTAGAAGCGGAGGAGCGCTTTCACAACTACCAGGAGAAAGTCGCTGCTATCGAGACTATTCTGGAAAAGGACATCAGTGGGTCCCGAAGCGCGCTCACCGAATACGATAGTTTCCTGTCAACGGCCGAGGATATCGGCAAACTAGTGCTCGAAGCATTTGAAACACAGATCAGTTTCGCAATTTCTCCGTTAGCCGAGGAGATCACTCGAGTATATGCACGCCTTACGGCACATCCGTCCTATGATGGGATCCTTATCGTGAAGCAGCCGTCCAGCTCCGACAGGATGGAGCCAGGGAAACTGGAGCTTCAGGTCACGTCCTCAAGGTGCCCGGGTAAGTGTTTCCCGGCCAACGTTCTGAACGGACAGGCCGCGAGGGCTCTTCAACTTGTTCCCTATTTCGTCTTCTCCGACTACTGGCATGATGTCATGGAGCTCGACCTGCTTCTTGTGGACGACCCATCCGAGAGCTTTGACACCTCCCACCTCGATCATCTCATGTGCGTCCTCCAGTCAGTAGCCTCACACACACAGCTTGTTGTGGCCTCGCACGAGACTGAGAGAATGCGGCCGCTCATCGACAAGTACTTCCGCATTGAGGAGCGCTGCATCGTCTCTGTGGAGGATTTTGACCCGCTAAAGGGGCCTACCCTTGAACAGCAATAGGAACTGCTTCGATATCAAGCCGATGCTTGACTCTCTCCGTGCCAGCATTGGTGACAGCGAGTTCGGATACAGGATGCAGGCGCTCTTCGCGCACGTGCTGTTGGGACTTGGCGGCACGATCACAGAGGTCAATCAACAAGGGCATCCGGATATCAAGTCCGTGAAGGATGGCCGGACGGAGCTTTTCCAAGTGAAGTCAATCACCCACAGTTACCCTGGATGCGTCCTCACGGTTAGCCCGGACGACATTGCGGGGATTCGCCCCTCCGGCCCTGATGAGGCGGGCTACTTTGCGGTCCTTGACTGTGCGGTTCCGGTATCCTGGGTGGTGAGTGGATATAGCGCCATGCGAAGACATGAGACGCGTTCGGTGAGCATAGAGACCATCCGAGCCTCAGCCGATTCGGAACTGTCGATCGAGAGCACCGGGGTATTTGCAGAACTAGTGATGAGACATGAGGACAATCTGCATCTGCTTACATTCCGGGTTCTGCGTAATCGCGCCTTACGCGGAGAACGGCTCTGACGGAATGGACACTGGAGGACAACATATGTGCGGGAGCGACGGACAGGAGCTTACAAACGGTCAGCGCGGGGGCTCTGACGTGCCCGGGGTGGGCGTGATCCTGTTGTTACGCAAGTTGGGCCCGCACGTGGGCGGCTGGTCTTGGGCCGACCCCGGCGGCGGTTTATGCGGGTCAGCCTAAACAGGGCCGAACGGGGACAGACGGGGCGTTTCCTTTTGGAAGAGCCTGGGGCTCCTTCTGGCACCTTGTGCATAGTGGCTTGCCTTGCTCGCATGATCGCCGTCGACACACCGCATGATCTTATGCACGCGCCGCCGCGCTGAGCTCGCAGCGTTCAATCTTTAGAAGAAGAGCCTCCCGAAACGTCCCGTCTGTCCCCGGTTTCCCCGGTTCGTCGCTACCCGCCCCGGTTTGTCGCGCGAAGCAGGAGGCGGATGACAGCAAACATCCTGTGGAACAGGTAGTCTACGTGGTCACTCTCGCCGACCGGAATCTTGTCGGTCTCTGTGTGACGGATCATGAAACGGTTGCCGATCCACGTAAGGTCAGTCATGTCGTCATTGACGTTCTCGCGGAGATTTGGCTCCGCGATGGCTCTCCGAAGCAAGGCCTCGACTGAGGCTTTCTTGTCCGCGCCAGGCTCAATTGTCTTCAGACGCTCAAACGCGTCCCAAATCCTTTCCAGCGCTTCTTGGCGTAGTCGGGGGTCAGGACTCAAGAACTTTGACCGTGCCTCTTCAAGCAGCCGATCAAGTTCAGCGTCACCGGTTGGTGAAAAGCGCCACCCCGAGCGCGTGACGCAGCACTATGGGTGCGAGCCGCACTATTTGCCCGTTCTCTTCGAGATCGAACGCGAGGCCATTTTGGGAGAAGACGGCGTTCACTTCCTCCCTAAACTCTGCGCGCCCCCCCTCAACGTCGAACAGCAGGTGGTAGTGCCCGTAATATTCGTGGTAATCCAGACGCTGCGGCCGTGCGGCGTGTCTGTAACAGAATTCGACAAGATCCAACGCGTCGTGGGTCGAAGGGCATGGAAGTGCCTGAAACGGCCATCGGATGTTGGGGAACTGCCCGCGGAAAGCGTATTCAAAAAGCTCAGCATTCGTGCCGCAGACACCCCTGTCGTCTGGGCACCTCTGAGGGAAGGCGTTCCCGAAGGAACCATTGTTGATACGCGTGTAGACCGCCGCCATGACCGCGATCCACGCATTTTCTGTCAAGTCTCCGATAACCCTGGGATTCGGGCCGCGCTCGCGCTCGCTGAAGTAATGCATGGCATCTGCCTGACAGTGAACCCCCGGCTGCTATCGGCGGAATCGCCGGGCGTCAGCCTGCCGCCGCTTTCGCCAGCTTGCCCGCCTTCGCCGCCCGCGCCCTAGCCCCCACCGCGCCCGTTGCGCCGCCGCAATTCGCCTGCGCGCTGCTACAGACATGTGGCGAGCCGGCCTACGCGGCCGCCGCAGTGTGCGGCTGGTGCCTTTGCTGCCCAGTTCGGCGAGCGCCACGATTGCGCGGTCGAGTTTATCAATTGCTGCCTGGGCGGCGGCGCGTTCGATTCGAAGAGTGCGGATGATCTGATTGAAACCAAGCATGATTGCCTCGGGTTAGGTAGAGTAGCGCAAAAGCCCGGCAACCGCGCGGAACTCGTCTCCCGCAACGGACCCGTCTGTCGCGACTTTGGCCGCTCTGCGGCTGGATAGGCGCCAGCCTGCTTCGCCTCGTGTGCCTGGATAGCGTTTGTCAACCCGCGATTAAGCCGGCCACGCAATCGGCGCCGCGAACCGCGATTCCTGGCGTTCGACTTCCTATCGCTCAATGGCCGCGATTGCGACGCGTGCCCCTATTCGCAAACGGAACGGGCTGCTGCGCAAGCCTCCTGAACGCAATTTAGAGCACTCCCTGGCCCCTCACGTTCAAAAACTCAGACGCGATTGCAGTCCCCGGCCGACCGGTGGAAACCTCCGCTTGTAAATCGCCTGATACAAGACGTCAAGCAAATTGATTATTGCCTCGATCGCACGCCGCACAGCATCTTCGGTAATCTCGGGAACGTCCTTTGCATGCGTCAATTCATTTCGAAGGTCGATTGCACCGCCGAGCTGTGCCCACCAAGCTGACGACCGATCCAGTGGCTTGCCCGAGAACCTAGCATGCAGAAATTCAATGCGATCCTCAAGCCGCACCATTCTCAGGCCGGGCCGCAATTGGAACTCCCCATGTTCCAGCCTCACGTCTTGCTCTAGCAGCAAGCCTCTCTCGTGGGCCGACACGTCGCCACGAATGCAAAACTCCTGCCCAATCGAATTCACGTGCGCCTCCAAACCGCAGAACGAGAGCATTAGGGCAGCGCGCAGATATGCTCCCTTGGCTGTTGAATCCGAAGACTCTCCAGCCTTCTCAAGAAAGCGCTTTGATTCCTCCAAGAGTTGGTCCGCGAAAAGGTCGAAGTCGGCCACTATATCCCCTTAGCTTTGGCTTTAGCTCTTATCACTTCCAGTTGTGCCTGCTTGACGTGATACTGCTTGATCGCTATGTCGATTGCCGATGGAGTAATGCCTCTTCCATCCTCGGCTTGAAGGTAGAATAACTCGACGAAGCGGCCTCTCTCGCGTGGATCTGTTCGATAGCCCAAGCCACGATAGTTCTGCGGGTCTGTCTTGTGCTTACCTTGCGCGAGCGCGGCAGCGTTCAGAGGGTCCTTTGCTACTGCATTTCTGAACGCAAAGTGACGTTTCAACCGTGGCCCGTTCGCGTGAAGCATTCCAGCTACGTATCCCCACGCGGACATGACGGCCATATTGAGAGCTTTTTCTGGATAATCAGGTTTAGTCTTTTGCTTGTTTGACCCCTTGAAGGCATCTCTTTGTGCCTTTGTCAGGAGTGCAAACTCTTTCCCTGCTAGTAGTAGCCCTTTATCAGTCCAAACCTGAGGTCTAGCGGCCTTCAGTTTCTCCCATTCCGTGTCTGGACCACCAGTCGGACACACGACTGGCGTGGTGTCAGTCACTGCAAACTGCTTTGCATCGAGCATCATGCCGTTGAAGTAGTTCGTGATAAATGTCCTAGCCATTTTCACTGAAATAGGACCACCTCTTTCGTAACTATCCGCGAAGTCTTCGCCAACTGCCAAAAGCCCAACCGACTGGCACCAATTTCGCAGCTCTGGACCTTGAAATGTTTCCTGCAGCCTGTCGAATAGGTCTCCGGAGATGGCGATATTAGTATTGGAAATCAGTTGGACATCGAGCCTCTGCGTCTTATCTAGGCCGAGGTAGACCTTGACACCGTGATATTCGTCAATCTCACCGCTAAGGGCCGCTCGTATTGCTTCAAATCTGTGTTGGCCGCCGATGATTTTGAGAGGATGGTCGCTGTCGAATTCCTTTGTGTACTCCGCGACGATATTACTGAATGACCGCCTTTTCTTGGCGTCCTTAATCATCGTTTGGAAGGCACCGTCGTTAACGACAATGTCGCGGTTTGCCCGATATTCAGGTTGTTCCTCGGGATCAAGGGGAACATCAGTGGTTCCCAGGGAAACAATGCTGCTTCCCTTGAGGTGGCACTCACAGTAGGGGGCGCCCGTCCGGCAATCCGTCAGTTCCAATAATTGATCTTGAGTCTCTAGCGGCTGAAATTCTTGGGCAAAATCGTGCAACAGGCCATGGGCCTGTCCATCGCTGAGCTTGGAATCTGTCATAGGCTTGTCCTCGCGCCGTCCCAATCGGGGAAATTAGACCGCAAAACGTGGGGCGCGTCAAGCTGTCCCGCGAATGGCAAGACTTCCGGGCGGTTGGTGGCGCAGATGCTCGCTCTAGCAGGCGGGGTTGCCGATGGCCCATCGAGTATGCTGTGGCCAGAGGGTCGCGTAGGCCGAGGCAAACCATAAGGTGAAATAGCCACATGCTATTTCGGCGGGCGGCTTCGCCGATGGCCGCCGCCGCTTCTGCCCGCTGCCCGCCGGTCAGTGCTGGCCGTCGCGCCCGGTCCGTCTCGACTCGCACCACGGCAATCAACGGCGCGCCGTCCGCAAAGCGCATCGGCTGGAGCCGCGGCTGCACGCTCACCTTGTCGCCACGCAGGAAAACAGTGCGGGCGAGGAAGGCCACGCCGGTATCCGGGCCCGCAAACCGCAAGTCCTCGGGCCGCTCCCAGGCCCATAAAACGAGCCGGGCCGCAGACGCCGATTGGCCAGACGCGGATTGAGTGCGCGACATAAAGGTGACCGGCAGCTCACATCAGCCGGAAATTGAGGGAACCTGCGCGTAGTGAGCACCGGCCAACTGCGAGCGATGGCAGCCCGCTAATGCGCGCAGGGACAGCGAGTTAGCCGCCGGACTGATTGCCCGCCGCGCCGGCACGTGGCTCACAGCCGAAAACCTGAAAAATCGTGTCCGAACTTTATTTGGTTTGTTTTCAACCGCGAGCGAGCCGGAAGGGCCGAAAAACTTGACAGCGTATGCTATGCTGAAATTATAAGAACAGGATGATGATTCCATAACTTTTTCGGCTCCCGCCAGTATATATCCATTAAAATAATGGCTACGGTGATGTAACTATAACAAAACAAACGAAGTAGAAATGGATAGAAGCATCCTGTAACCAATAAAACAGCCAGTTAACAGCCGAAAACTGGCGGCCGGCGCCCAAATGCGCGGGGCAACGGGCAGTTCGTTCGCGGGATGTTGGGCAAGGCGAGCTAATGCTGTGTCTCTGAAATAGGTTTACAGCGATGAAGGCGGAAGGCAGAAGGCGGAAGGCGGCAAACGCAGATGCTTGCTGCCTTCTGCCTTCCGCTTTCTGCCTTCG
>Ga0315284_10017031_pt1 | contig 10301 bp, 17 predicted proteins | sample YL17G09_16_MG_FD_203696 | JGI IMG/M metagenome (GOLD analysis project Ga0315284, IMG submission 203696) | Sediment microbial communities from Yellowstone Lake, YNP, Wyoming, USA - YL17G09_16 | ecosystem: Environmental > Aquatic > Freshwater > Lake > Sediment | place: USA: Wyoming | collected...
GCACTGAGCTCTTCAGTAGTCACGATCTCCTCTGTGTTCCTTGTCAACAGATCCAATTTCCTCTCGCTGTCCATACCACTCAAGGCAAAATCTCCAGACAGTTATAAAAACACTTCGCAATTAATCGAGCGACAACGCTCGATATAGATAACCAATAAGTAGAGGGGTCGAAGAATCAGAAAAATAAGCGGTTTGTGGGCGGGACCATTCGCCCATCCATCCCGGCCTAACCACCCGCCGTTACTGGGAACAGAGACACGACGTCTCCATCCTTCAGCTCGGTCTCGATACCTTTGATGTGCCTGATGTTCCGACCATTAACCAGTATGTACAAGAGTTCCGACAACTGGTCCCCCTTAGGATAGAGTATCTTACGAAGTTTATCCCCTATGTTCTTGACCAAGGTGTCCAGAAGATCCTTCACGGTGTCGCCGGCGACGTCAACCTTCAACTCGGTCGCCCCGATTGTGGTGCCGATGTGTCCGAACGTTCTCAACGTCACGATCGCCATACCCTGTCACTCCAGGTCTAGTTCAGGACAAGCACTTAAAGCTTCTTCGCTGCATCCTCGGCTGCAACATTCACGATGTCCATTACCATAGAGGTCGGTGGGCAGTACGCGTTTTCGAATGCGGTGACGAACTCTTCAACGGTCGTACCCTTGATGATGGCTGCGGTGACCCAGTTCACACGGCCGGTGATTTCCTCGCCACCGACGATCTGAGAACCAAGAATCTTGTGGCTGTCCTTGTCCACCAACATCTTCACCATGATTTTCTTTCCGCCGGGGTAGTACCTCGCTCTTGTCAGTCCGCTTGCCTTCCCTTCGACGTAGTTGAGACCGTAATAATCAGCCAGTCCTCGGGATAATCCTGTACCGCCAGCCTCAATCTCACCAATCCTGCTAATGAACGCGCTCGCAACTCCGGGATAGTATGCGTACCCACCCGCGGCGTTTATTCCAGCAACCCGTCCCTGCCTCAACGCGCTGGATCCAAGTTGACTCATAGTCGGCCCAGGTACGACCGAACTCTCGCACATTATGACGTCCCCAGCTAGGTACACGTCCTTCACGAGCCTCCCCTTCTTATAGGCCTGCAGGGTCGGACTTGTTCTCACCCCTCCGAGGGATCCCACGTCCAAACCCATCTGGTTTGGAATATCTAGGTTCGCCCTCACACCAGTAGACATGATAACAAAGTCGCACGCGTACTCTACATTGCCCGCCACGACCTTCTCGACCTTGCCATCCCCCTTTATCGCTCCAATCGGGATGTTCAGAACGAACTTGATTCCTAGCGTCTCGCAATACTCTTGCACCATGGCGGCCATGTCAGAATCGAATATGCGTGGGATGACCTGAGGGAACATTTCAATAACGGTAACGTCCAATCCAGCATGTTTCAGCCCGACCGCCATTTCCAGCCCGATTACTCCCGCCCCGGCGACAACGACTGACTTCGCGCCCTTCATCGCTTTCTGTATCGCCTTGCCGTCATTGACTGTCCTGACCGTGAACACGCCTGGAAGCTTCGATCCTTCCACCGGCGGAATGAAGACTGTACCTCCAGTGGCGACGACTAGCGAATCGTACTGGTAGGTCTTGCCATCTGCTATTGTCACTATCTTCTTATCCATATCCACAGCGGTCACCTTCGTCTTTGTAAGGACCGAGATATTCCGCTCCTTGTGATAGAATTCAGGAGTGTGCATCACGATACTCTCAAAGCTCTTTATCTTGCCTTCAAGGACGAATGGTATCGCACACGGAGAATACGCGACGTGCTCGTCCTCCGTGAATACGGTCACTTCAGCTTCTTTGTTCTTCTCCCTTACAGTCGAAGCGGCATGCATTCCCGCGGCGCCGCCCCCTATGACAATTACTTTCCTTCCCATCGGTGACACCCTCTTGCGGGGTGATGCCTTATCTACATATTAAATTATTCGCAGTTTTACCCAGTCTGGATGAACGGAATGAACTAGCATGAATCCCGCTGACCATCAATACCTTTCTGGTCATAATGTGTTGATAGAATTCTCTGTCATAGCCTAGATTAGGTTGACAGCAAACATTCAAAAGGCTCAGTCTAGTTTCATTGTTTGAAGATGTGAATGACCTTCGATAACACAACAACACCGGTGTCCGTGTGGAGAGAAGAAGACGTAATCGAAAAGGCAAGAGTCAGGGCTTTTGTTATCATTCTCAGAACGATCGGATGCTGGTGGTCCCGAGAACGTGGCTGTACAATGTGCGGGTACAATGTTGCCAGCGAGCAACGGGTTGGTTTGGAGGACCTAAGAGCTCAATTGAATAAGGCACTGGCATCCTACAAAGATGAGGATCTAGTGAAGATATACAATTCGGGTAGCTTCCTCGACAGACGAGAGATACCAGTCGAATTCATAGATGATGTTGTGAACGCTTTCCCAGGTGCCCATAGAATCCTCTTCGAGACTCGCCCTGAGTTCGTGACCGAGAAAGCACTAGACCAATTCCAAGCTGATAGGATTTCCGTGGCGATCGGTCTCGAGAGCTCCAATGACGCTGTGCTAGAGAACTGCATAAGGAAGGGTTTCTCAGTGGAACAATATGCTAGAGCTGCTGAGATGCTTGCCGAAAGGCGCATCCCACTTAGAACATACTTGCTGATGAAGCCTCCCTTCTTGACCGAGCGTCAAGGGATCGAGGATGTGAAACGATCCGTCTTGTTTGCCTCTCGGTTCTCCGAGAGCGTGTCAATAAACCCAGTGAATGTCCAGAAGAACACACTGGTAGAGGGGCTGTGGCGAAGAGGTGATTACAGGCCACCTTGGCTGTGGTCGCTAGTTGAGGTGCTGAAGACAACGGCGAAGTACAACGAAACGAGAGTCTTCTCCTCGCCCAGTGGAGGAGGAACCCCGAGAGGGACGCACAATTGCGGGAAATGCGACAGAAAGGTACTTGAGGACATCCAGCGGTTCACCTTTTCGCAGGACCCGTCAGAGTTCGATCAGAGCCGCTGCGAATGCATGACAGAGTGGAGAACCTTGATCGAAACACAAGATGTCATGAGCACATCCGTCGACGTGCCTAGGTACCTCAGCGTTGCACATGATCTGGAATGAAGGTCCCCAAAGGACCAATCGTCGAAAAAGGAAATCGGGGGTAGCGAGATTGGAATACGAGATCAAGAAAGGACACTACTCAGAAATCGAAGGAGAAGGTCTGAAGAACATTTTGAACGAGGTATTCGGCGAAGTGGCACATGAAGGGGACTTGTTCGTCTCCTCATACGGAGCTTTGACCCGCATCGAGTCGAAGATATTAGATAAGACCTCTCTTCTCGTCAAAACGCAGACCGACCCGGGCGCACCTGGCGAAGTGGCCTCGGAGACGATTAGAAGATTCAACTTTTTTCTCGAGAGGGCCACAGGTTTCACCTCAAAGCAACGAAGGGACCGTTTGCAGAAGAAAGCCAAGGAAGGAAAGCTCTGATATACTATCCCGTTTCCGTTCAGAACGGTGACAAAAGCCTGGGGAAGAGGGTCCGTCTCCACAGATCTAGAAAGCCATTTGCGATCTGCTTCGCTCCCACTTACCGCATAGCTTAAATATGATCATCATTATGCAAGAAGTCGCTGAACGCACTGAGGACGTTCGACCAGACGTCTTGGGCAATGCATCGAGCACCCCAGTTTCCCTCCTTTACGCGGTTTTGGCAGGGAAAGCGGCGTCACGGTCGAGAGTGAGAACCTCAACAGCAATCAAGATCGAACGTTAGCGGAAGAGAGTGGATTCTCTCACCTCCAGAAAGAGGGAGAATCATGTCGAACAAACGACGTCCAAGGAAAGGTTCAAAGGCGTTTTCGCCCAGAAAGAGAGCGCAGCGACCGTTCCCGCGTCTCGACTCCTGGCCCGAGATAGATGATGGGCCCAGGGTCCAGGGGTTCGCGGGCTACAAGGCGGGTATGACACACGCCTTCTTGGTCGACTACCGTCCCACGAGCAACACCTCCGGCCAAGAGGTCCAGGTTCCTGTGACTGTGTTAGAGGTGCCGCCGATGAAGGTCGCGGCGGTCAGATTGTACGAGAACACGCGCTACGGCCTTCGAACAATTGGCGAGGTGTGGTCGAATGGCGTTGACCAGATTCTGGCCCGATTGCTCCCGATCCCAAAGAATTTTGATGCGAGCAAAGCTTGGGAGAAATTCAATGGCACGGATATCGAGGATGTCAGACTCCTCGCTTACACGCAGCCAGTATTGGTCAAGGGAGTGCCGAAGAAGATGCCGGAGATGATGGAACTGCGAATCGGGGGAGGCACGATCGCGGAAAGGATTGACTACGCCAAGTCGTTGCTGGGCAAGGAGATCAAGATCACAGATTTCGTGAAGGAAGGTTTGATGATAGACATTGCAGCGGTCACCAAAGGAAAGGGATTCCAGGGTGCCGTCAAGAGATGGGGCGTCAAGCTATTGTCCCACAAGAACAGCAAGCACCGCAGGATGATAGGTACGTTGGGCCCCAAAAGACCGGGCTATGTCAGACCTACTGTACCTCAATCGGGTCAGCAAGGTTACCACCAAAGAACCGAATTCAACAAAAGGGTCCTCAAGATTGGAGACAATGGAAACGAAGTGACACCGAAGGGCGGATTCCTACACTATGGTGAAGTGTCCAATCCCTACGTGCTGATCCATGGCTCTATTCCAGGTCCCGCGAAGCGTTTGATAAGACTGAGGGACCCGATCAGGAAGGGCGGTGTGGACTTGAAGGAAGCACCGAATTTGACATACGTGTCGACTGAATCGAAGCAGGGGGCGTGAAGATGGCTGGAGAACATCGATCCATCAACGTCTACTCCCTTAAAGGAGAGGTCGTCAAGAGCATTCCGGTCCCTAATGCCTTCATGAGAGAATTCAGACCAGATGTCATCAGGAAAGCCGTCTCAGCTCAAGAGGCCAACATGAGGCAGCCCTATGGAGCATCGAAAGGCGCAGGCATGAGACACGCGGTCTCCACCTGGGGTAAGGGAAGAGGGGTGGCAAGAGTCCAGAGATTGTCCCAGGGGCAGAGGGGCGCTCAATCACCAGGCACAGTTGGAGGTCGGAGGGCCCATCCGCCATACGTCGAACGTGACTGGTCCAAGAAGATTAACAGGAAGGAAATGGCCGTCGCCAAGCTTTCTGCGCTTGCCGCGATGGCAGACCCCGAGAAAGTAAGGGAGCGGGGACACAAGTTCGCCGAAGGGATCACTGTGCCAATCGTGGTAGAGGATGGTATTGAGAATCTGTCCAAGACCTCGGAAGTGATGGATGTTCTAGAAAGAATCGGAATCGCGGATGTCGAGAGGGTCAGGGACGGTACGAAGACCAGGGCAGGTAGAGGCAAGATGCGAGGTAGAAGATTCCGCTCACCAAGAGGCGTCCTTATTGTCGTTTCAAATGAAGAGTCACCGCTTTTGACAGGTGCATCGAACTTGCCAGGGGTGGAAATAGTGACTTTCGATAACCTGAACGCGGCACTTATGGCACCTGGAGGGGACCCGGGAAGACTGGCGCTTTTCTCCGAGTCCGCCTTGAATAAGATAGGGGAGTGGTAGAACATGGCGAAGAAGGAGATCCTGCTTCATCCATATGTTACAGAGAAGACGATGAACCACATGACAGGAAGCCCGACCCTGGATTTCAAAGACGGGAACAAACTTGAATTCATAGTCCTGAGGAGTGCCACCAAGAAGGAGATCAAGGAGAACTTCGAGGAGCATTTCGAGGTCAAGGTCGAGAAGGTCTGGACCAGGATCGCAAAGGACGGAAAGCATGCAATCATTAGACTCGCCGAGGGATACTCGGCCGAGGACATCGGAATGAGGATTGGAGTGTTCTGAGGGGGATTTCATGGGTAAACATCTCAGACAACAGAGGCGTGGCCGGGGAGGATCGCAGTATAGATCGCCAGGCCACAGACATCTCGGAGACATCAGGATGCCCCGCACAAAACAGGGTACAGGTAAGATCATCGACCTGATGCACGCACCTGGAAGGACAAGCCCATTGGCTGATCTCAGACTTGACGGGAAGACCGTGAAGATCATTGCTGCTGAGGGAATGCAGGTCGGTCAGGTGGTACAGTTTGGCGAAGGTGGAGCAGTCGTTTCGGGTAACGTCATGATGCTGAGCAGCATACCTGAAGGGACTCTGATTTTCAATATCGAAGCCCGTCCAGGAGACGGAGGAAAGTTCGTTCGGAGCTCAGGGAACGCCGCGGCTATTGTCAGTAGAGGTGAGAAGGTCGTTGTCCAGATGCCATCTGGCGCTTTCAAAACCTTTGACCCAAGATGCAGAGCTTCAATCGGAGTCGTGGCCGGTGGAGGACACAAAGAGAAACCCTTCGGAAAGGCGGGCTCGAAGTTTCATGCATATAGGAGCAAGAGCAAGGCATACTTCAAAGTGAGAGGCGTTGCGATGAATCCTGTGGACCACCCACATGGTGGAGGATCGCACCAACACGTCGGGAAACCAAGCACCGTTAGCAGGAACGCGCCGCCCGGAAGGAAAGTGGGCCGTCTCTCACCCAAAAGGAAACCGAGGAAGTGATCTAAATGGCCGAGGATAAGATGACAGGGACAAAGGCCTCAAGGAGGAAAGCGCGGAAGAAGAGAGGCGCGATAACTGCAAGGCGGAAGAAGGAGTTCACCTACCGAGGTTACACGCTGGAAGAGCTTCTGGCGATGCCATTCGATGAAGTCCTTTCGCTCATGCCCTCTAGGGTTAGGCGATCACTGACAAGAGGATTGAACGAGGAACAGAGGACGTCCTTCGAGAAAATCAAATCGGGCAAGTACAAGGTGGTCAAGACCCATAGGCGAGACATACCGATCGTGCCGGAATTGGTTGGAAAGACCGTCGCCGTCCATAATGGCAAGGAGTTCAAGGAGTTCGAGATAAGAGCAGAGATGATCGGTCATTTCCTGGGTGAGTTCGCGATGACAAGGAAGTCCGTCAGGCATTCAGGTCCAGGAGTTGGTGCGACGAGATCATCCAAGTTCCTGCCGCTTAAGTAGGTGGTGAAATGGCCGGATACACAGCAGAATCAGATCCCGACAAGACATCAAGGGCAATAGGCAAGGAACTGCCAATCTCTCCAAAGTTCTCGAGAGAGATATGCACAATGCTGAGAGGCAGGAAGGTGACAGTCGCAGTCAGGATCCTCGAGGAAATCATAGACCTAAAGCGGCCCGTGCCGATAAAGCGATTCAACACGGGGGTCGCTCACAAGAAGGGCATCGGACCCGGAAGGTACCCGCAGAAGGCTGCCAGGGCGATACTCAGAGTAGTCGAGAGTGCGAGGAACAACGCGGAATACAAGGGTCTCGATGCGGAGAACATGAAGGTGGCAGTTGTGACGACAAATCTGGGCAGAACGATGAAAGGTTCCATGCCCCGTGCATATGGAAGAGCAACTCAATGGAACCAGCAGACTGCGAACATCGAAGTGATTCTTGAGGAGTTGGAATAGATGGCTAGCGAGAGGAAGTTTGTTACTGAGAACATTCGGAGGGTCCTTCTCAAGGAGTACCTCATGAAAGAAGTTGGGAGAGCCGGGTTCGGAGGAGTCGACGTCCAGAGGACCCCGATGGGGACTCGTGTGACGCTCGTCACTGAGAGACCGGGGATAGTGATTGGTCGGAGAGGCGCGTCCATCAAAAACCTAACGAGAGCCATAGAGGAGGATTTCAATTTCGACAATCCGCAGATCGAGGTTCAGGAAGTTGAAAACGCTAACCTAAACGCCCAGATAATGGCAGAGAAGCTCGCGTTCGCGCTGGAGAGAGGCTGGCACTTCAGACGTGCGGGACATTCTACCGTGAGAAGGATCATGGATAACGGCGCAAGAGGTTGCCTGATAGTGATTTCAGGCAAGCTCACAGGGCAAAGGCACAGGACCGAGAAGTTCAAAGAAGGCCACATCAAGTTCTGTGGGGAACCCAGACTCAAATTCATTAGAAAGGGCTTTGCGGTGGCAAAGCTGAAACCCGGTGTCATCGGGGTGAGGGTCGAGATAATGGACCCAGCAGCGAAGCTTCCGGATGAGGTGGAAATCCTGACCCCTGAAAAGGCTGCTGAGGTCATGCCAGAGATGGCGGAACAACTCCTTTGGAAGGAGGAGTTGGCTCAACCCGGATCGATTCCGAATGAAAAGAAGGTCACCGAGAGCGAGGCAATTGAGAAAGCAAACGAGACGGTTGAGGAGCAGAGGAAGAAAGAGGGAATAGATAGTGAATCTGGCGCTTCCGCACCAACAACGGAAAAGACAGCGGCCAAGCTGCCCGAGGTTCCTACCAAAGAGAGCTCGAAGGAGGCGTAATTCGGATGGCATTGCTGAAGACCTCAGAGATCAGGCAGATGAGCAAGGATGATAGAGTCACGAAGATCCGTGAGCTAAGGGACGAGCTCATGCATGAGAGGGGTACCGCTGCAATGGGCGGCGCTCCAGCTAATCCCGGACGAATCCGAGCTATTAGAACGAACATTGCTAGGATACTCACCGTCGAGAAGGAGGAAGAGAAGTAATGGCTGAAATCTGTCCAGTATGTGGACTTCCCAAAGAGTTGTGCATGTGCGAAGAGATCGCGCGCGAGCAGCAGAAAGTCAGAATCTTCACCGACAGCAGGAGATACGGCAAGACCGTGACTGTCATCGAGGGAATAGATGCGGATGATATTGACATCGATGACCTTGCTAGGAAACTGAAGACCAAATGCGCCGCTGGTGGGACTGCCAAAGACGGCAAGATCGAGCTCCAGGGAGATCATAAGAAGAAGGTGAAGGAGACCCTGGAAGAGATGGGATTCAAGACTGACGTCAGATGATTGCTCTATGAAGAAAAGGGATTTCATGAAACAGGAATTCATCGGTCTGGAAGCGGAAGTAATCGCCTCAACGCATCATGGCTACAAATCACTTAGAGGCAGAATCGTCAATGAGACGAAGAACACCATAGTGATTGAGCATGAGGGCAAGGCGAAGACCGTGCCCAAGACTGGAAATGAGTTCCTTTTCACATACGGAGACGAGAAGATAGCGGTCCGTGGATCGGAGATACGGCACCGACCGGAAGACCGTATCAAGAAGACCAGGTGAGCTGATGAAAGGCGATGTTAGGGATATTGGAATTGAAGTTGAGGTTCCTGAGACCAGATGCACTGACAAGAACTGCCCGTTCCACGGGGAGCTCGGAGTCAGAGGACACTCGTTAGACGGCGTCGTGGTCTCGACACGAATGGATAAGACGGCGATAGTCAAGCGAGACTATCTACGGTACGTTGAGAAGTATGAGCGATATGAGAAGAGGACCGGTCGATATGCCGCACACAACCCTCCTTGCCTGGCCGTGAAGGTCGGGGATAGCGTCAAGATCGTGGAATGTAGGCCGATCAGTAAGACTGTCTCCTTCGTAATCATCGGGAAGAGGTGATTGATCTTGAAAGGATTGGCTGGCAGGCAAACCCGGGGAATTCAGACCGGGACCGAGCTCGACGTCATAGACAACACCGGCGCTAAATCGGTCGCTGTAATCGCTGTCCCGGGTTACCATGGCGTCAATCGGAGATACCCTAGCGCAGGGATCGGGGACCTCATAGTCGCATCGGTGAAAAAAGGTTCGCCAGAGATGAGGAGACAGATAGTTTACGCTGTCATAGTAAGACAGAGACGACCGTTCCGGAGGTCTGACGGAACGATGGTCACCTTCGAGGACAACGCCGCGGTCGTAACGACTGAAACCGGAGAGACGAAGGGGACGGACATAAAGGGACCAGTAGCCAGAGAGGCCGCGGAGAGATGGCCGAGAATTGCCGCGACGGCCTCGATGATAATCTAGGTGATGACGATGGTGAAGAGCAGCAAAGCAAGGAAGCAAAGGAAGGCTCTATACAATGCCCCAGCGCATGCGAGGAGGCGTACGGTCTCCTCACATCTGAGCCAAGCTCTCATGAAGGAGCATAGTAAGCGATCCGTACGAGTGATTAAGGGCGACACTGTAATGGTCGTTCGTGGAGACGCGGACATCGTTGGGACAGAAGGGAAGGTATCGAAGGTCGATACGAAGAACGGAAGACTGATCGTCGAAGGGGTAACGACGACCAAGGCCGATGGTGCTCAGGCTGCCCGTTCCGTTCACGCATCCAAGGTCGTTATCACCAAACTTGATCTCACAGATTCATGGCGCAAGGAGAAACTCCAGCGCAGAGAGGAGGGCTGACAATGAGCAGACATATGAAGCGTTTGACAGCTCCGAGGAGTTGGCCAATACCGAGGAA
>Ga0315284_10017033_pt1 | contig 10301 bp, 17 predicted proteins | sample YL17G09_16_MG_FD_203696 | JGI IMG/M metagenome (GOLD analysis project Ga0315284, IMG submission 203696) | Sediment microbial communities from Yellowstone Lake, YNP, Wyoming, USA - YL17G09_16 | ecosystem: Environmental > Aquatic > Freshwater > Lake > Sediment | place: USA: Wyoming | collected...
GTTTGTCTCTCCCTTTCCTCTATTCTTTTCGAGGGGTAAAACAATGCCCCGATGACAACACCAATAAAGATACACAAGAGTGCTCTTCCAACTTGATTATTCCAAATTGCGGATAAAAAATTCTTCATACAGTCAATCTCCTATCAAGAAGCCTCAGAACCTAACATCTCACGGAATGTCGACTTAGAAAGCTCAAGTTGCTGCTCTAATTCCGAATTACGCGGCTCTACAACAAGGCCGCCCAACGATATCAACAAAGCCGCAACCGACAATGCATTATTGATAGCAACCCGCGTTACCTTAGTGGGTTCTATGATGCCAGCCGCAAAAGGATCAACGATGGCGTGGGCTTGAGCGTCATAAATGCGCTCAGGCAGTTTATCGGTATTCAAGTATTGGTTTAACGCAAAATTCAACGTCTCTTCTGGATCTTCACCGGCGTTGGTCATCAGCAGCTTAAAGGGTTCTCGTAGGGCGTTCGACATGATGCTCCACGATTGTTTAAATGTCGGCGACTTATCGATGAGGTTAGCGAGAACTAGATGGACCGTACAGCCGCCGGGAACAACCCCCTCCGCTATCGCGGAACGAACAGCTTCTGTGGCATCTTCTACGCGGGCCTTCTTCTCCCTTATCTCGAGCTCTGATGTCCCGCCGATCCATATGGTAGAAACTCCGCCCGTCAGCTTACTAACCGCCACTCGCAAATGCATCTTATCAAATTCACCGATCGCCGACTTCATGATTGATTTCAACTCATTAAGGCGCGCCTCAATTCGCACCATATCAGGAGTAGCAGAGATGAAAGTTTCATACATGTTTGCTTTCGCGCCCGTAAAATGCCCAAACACGGCGGCATCATCCCCAACATTTTCAATAGTAGTAGGATCATACACGGTGCCGCCAGTATAAGCGGCCATATCGTGTAAGAACATCGAGCGACCATTCGGTACACCAGAGACAGGCGTCTTGATCGGTATGACCGTAACTCCGCCTTTCACGCTCTTCACGAAGCGATCCATGGCGACGTCCGAAAAATCATGCGCGAATATGATGATGGGTGACCCCATATCATCCGATGCTTCCCACATATCTTGTATGATCCCAGGAACCTTAAGGTCATTGATCGAGCCATCGTATAAGAACACTACCCCATTGTCCATCTTAACTTGTTGATTTCCTTTATCATTTATGAACGCAGGACCAAGGCGACCTAGTTCTTTAAGCCCACTAGTTATCACGTAACCATCGATCGTCTCAACGCGCATCTGATCGCCTTGCGCTTCCTCTAGCAACACGGAACCATCATCGCCCGCCGCCATGACCGCTTCAACGACGGCGACGGCGATCTCGTTATCCCCGTTAGCAGAGATGCGGGCCACATCGCGCAACTTATCATCGTCTTTTACAGGAACGGAATTCTCACGCAAGTATGGTAATATGATCAAATTATAGGATTCTTGCAGCTCTGAGATGATGCGCTGCGGGTTATATTTGGGGTGTGCTTCTATAAAATCTTGACCATATTTTATGATCGCGTTGGCAAGTACCATCGCTGTGGTAGTGCCATCGCCCGCCTCTTTTGCTGTGTTTAAGCAGATCTCTTTAGCGGCATCGATTATGATATTAGAGCCTGCATTCGCGGCGCCCAACGACTTCGCGACGGTCACGCCGTCTTTAGTGATCAGCGGAGAAAGTCCCTCTCGTTCTAATAGAATTGGGCGTCCCGCAGGGCCAAGGGTGCGACCAACGATCGTTGCCATGACCTCCATAGCCTCGCGAACCGTCTTGTTGATCTCACGCTGATCAGCCATGATATTCTTCGCTTTAGATTTTTGATAAAGCATTATTCTTTTACCTTTATCTTATATTTATCCATATGCGTCTGAATTAGTTTACGATATTGTTTAAGTTTACGCCCATCGCGCTCAAAACCATAAAAACTATGGCCTAGAGCGATAGCGGCGCGCAGACCGGCCGTGGACCCCATGAAAACGTCTAAAATTATCGATCCTGGCAAGCAGTCTGCCATGCGCAGCAACAACTCGGCTAAGTCTACCGGATATGAGTCATCTAACGAACCAACTTCAACGCGCCACGTATTGCCAGGGCAAGAGGTTTCCTCGGGCATCTTCAGATAATCTTTAATGGGGATACGGTCAAGCTTCCACGTATCGCCGTTGCAGAAATGCAGCACGAACTCGTGAGAATTAACCAGATTAATCTCCGACTTCTTACCAGGAAACCAACTTTTCTGAACGACGATGTTATCTATATGAGTAAAACCTTGTGATGTCATAATCTTACAGACTTCAAACGGGCGCGATTTATCTTCTATGGGGGCATAGCAGATCAAGAACACGACCCCGTTGCGCACCATATGCGTCTTTAGCTTTTGCGCGAATTTCTCTAGCATCTCAACGCTGTAGCCGTCCCTTTTCCGTATAGGGACGCGACAGATACAAACTTCTATCGAATGAGGCCATACTGCTTCTGCCGACATAGCGTCTTCTTCGCTGATGCGAACTTGGGTCTGATGAAGGTGTAGTAGGTTGCCCACGATATACCTCGGAGGGATTATACCTAAATCTAACTATTTATGCTCCGCTTGCCCCAAACCCTGACTCCCCGCGATCTGTCTCTGACCGTATAGCGGTCACTTGCACCAGCCTATAGTTGGGTGAGAAGGGGTGCAGGATCAGTTGCGCGATCTTCTCCCCCTTCCTAATGGTGATCGTCTCATCTTTTTTAAGGCATGTGCAAATAACATGCGGAATTCCTCTATAGCCTTCGTCGATTATTCCCGCGTATACTAACAACCCCTTAGAGCCAAGACTTGATTTAGAGGTAATCTCGCCGTAAGTTCCAGACGGCAGTTGCAGCTTGATGTTGAGCGGATGCTTAACGATCTCCCCAAACTGGATTTGGAGATCTGAGGTGGCGTATAAGTCAAAGCCACAGTCGGTAGGATGCGCTTTTGATGGGATTCTCCCAGAAGGCATAACTTCCACCTGTACTAAAAACAACTCGTCCATCGTGTCTTGCAACGTTTGCTTTTGAGCGTCGGTTAACATTTTTTCACCTTTTTTAAAACTATTTTCACTGTAAACAGAAAAAAGTACGTTTTCCCGGGTATAACCTGGATTGACAACACCAAACGTGCAATCCTTACCTACCATCACGAAGATAACAGAATTTTTATACTATCGCATCATCGCGCGCTGCGCGCGCGAAGGTTTGTATGTAGGTGAAAAATAGGAAAAGGAGAAGTGATTACTTTTTGATGATCTGGTTTTCTATCTCTTGCAAGGTTACGTTGATGTCAGCTGCGGTTGGTCCACTAGGTAAGTAGCTAGCGGCAGATGGAGCGGGCGATGATATTGGCGTTAAGAAAAGAACCTGTTCAGCTTGACGCCGTCTCACCAATCCTGCGAGTTCTTTACCGCCGGCCTTGGTCCACTTAAGAAACTCTTTAGAAGCTCCCGCAAAATCACCGGCGTTCGTGAGACGAAGCAGTGTCGATTTCTGCAGGTTCATGAGCCCGCAGTTGTAGCTGAACGATACGAGGGCGGCGAACTGATTATCGTTTATGTTTGATTTTACTAACGCTTCTACGCCCTTCTCGAATTTAGCAAGATCTTGCGCGAGGAGCTGATCGGCTTCTGCTTGCGTTATCGTCTTGCCAGGGGTAACGTCGGGGCCGGTATGTCCAAAAGCGATCGTAAGAACGCCGATCGCATCTTTATACGCGGTTAGGCGGCAGCCCTCAAATGATTTAATAAGTTGTACGCCAGCCTGATTAGTTTGCCTCATAACTATATTATATCATTAAATGTTATTGAAAAAAGAATAATGTGATCAGGAGATGATCTTAACCTTATCTGTAATTTCTCTATAAAACTCAATACGTTGCATAGCGTGGCGATGAAGCATCTTACTGCCCATAGGAATATAGTCGAGTATCATGCAGTGATCTTTACCCTCATATATTCTTAAACCACGCCCAACGCACTGTAAAACTAAACCTTTGGAGGCGGCAAAATTGGTCAAAACTAACACGTTGACGCGCTGCAGATCCGACCCTTCACCGAGCTTTCCTTCCGTGGCAATCAAGCAATTTATCTTCCCCGCGTTAAAATCCTTCACATATTGAGAACTTTCTGAATCTTCGCCAGTAGCGAACGGGACGCCTAGATTATCTGATAACTCCTGACCATGGGCAACCTGATCTACCAGGCAAAGAATCGCTCGGCCGGCAGCCATGAACTTACGAACGTCATCCTCGATCTGCTTCTTCATGACGGGGTTATTTAGCACATGCTCCCTGTAATTATTGAGTTTATCATCGCGATAATCGTTCCCCGTCGTAGGAACTTCTCTTATGAGGAAGTAGGGTTGCGCCAGCCAACCGTTTTTCGCGCCCCACACTACGTCCCGCCGGCAGATAGTTGGACCACACCCCGCTGTTATCATTACGTCTTTACCGTCAGAGCGGTAGTCGGTCGCGGTCAAACCAAAGATCTTGCCCGTGTCGGCCAACGCGGTCGCGATGCTGTAGAACGTAGAGGCGGCGATATGATGGACCTCATCGAAACAGATAAGTCCCAACCCCTTATCTTTAAACTCGTCTACATGCTTATGGACCGACGCGGCGATGCCAACAGTTATATCCTTGATCTTCTTCTTGCCACCGCCGTACATGCCGACGCGATGATCCCCAAAGGCTTTCTTAAGATCACTGTAGAACTGTTGCGCGATCTGATCGGACGGCACCACTATAAGAGCCTTGCGTTTTATCCGCTTTATAGCGTGTACCGCGACGAGAGTTTTTCCCAACCCCGTAGCGAAGTTGATGAGACCGCGCCATCGGTTCTCCATCATAGAGACCGCCTCTTCCTGGTAATCGCGCAGGTCAAAGGGCTTGTTCTTCCAAGGGAGTGCTATAGATGATCCGGTAGCATGTCGCTGATCATTGATATCGTATCCCAATGGTTCTATGATGTGGTAAAAACTAGACGAGAAAGAGATGGTCTCGTTAGGCAAATGCTCCAACAATGTTCCACCAGCTTCTTCCTGCAACTTCTTATAATATGGAGTAGTGCGCATGAACGGGCGTCGCGATAGTTTGCGCAACTGATACTGTTTTGATTTATCACGATAAGACAGTAGCGTATTAAGTTGTGCCTTCAGGGTAGAAGTAGCTTCTTCGATGATGATAGTTTTATTGGTTACAACTACACGCATGGTATCATTATACAGATGCCATCGCGACGCATACCGATGCTTGATTTTGCCGTATATCTAACGGATCCTTGTATAACAGGATTGTGTGAAGACGAAACGTTTGTTGGGTGTAAGCGTGAGTTTTAAGAATACAATACGCGACTCCATGTACTACTGGCTCGGCAAGCGCCGCCCGTTCATCGTGAACGATGAATACCAGATAGATCTCCTCTACATAGACAAAATTAATAACTCCGTTAAGATACTAATAACTAACCTTAAAAACAACCAGCAGCAAATCGTGGAGGCGCGCCATGATGAACAATAATAACGTGTTCGCGGTCAAGGCACGCCTGATCTTAGAGAGATGGGCGGCTGGACTTGAAAAGAAAGACAAGAAAACGAGCCGCGCCGGCGAAAATTTCGAAGAGCTTTTCTACGCGCTCTTTCGGGCCAAGATCCCGTTCGAGATCGCGCATGAACTACTAAGTAAGGCCACCGATCTCCACTACCCAACTACTTCTACGGCGCGGTCCACCTTCAACATCATGAAGCGCCCAGGCCAAGTGTTCAACGAATTCTTCGAAGACTGGAAGAAGAGCATCGCGGACAAGGCGAAGCAAGCGTTCTTCGCCTTCTACCCGATCGACGACGAGAGCGCCGAGCCGGAAGAAGTGGCGCAGTTCGGCAACATGAGCGCCATCGAGTACAGCAAGCAGCGCCGCTATATCGAGTCGTTCCCGATACTAGACACGGACGCGCTCAAGAAGCACATGGAAGAGACGAACAAGGCGGCTAAGGACCTCGAAGACATGGAAAAGCAGTTCAACGGTGGAGGCAGCGATGACGAGACTAAGTGATGACGCCATCAACTCCATCTTGAAGAAGAGCGGTCACGCGACCGAGCAAGAGCGCACGGCCTTGGACGTGTCGCTGGTGGAGGTGGAGAAGCTGGGCGACAAGGAATCGATGCGCGAGATCTTCACCAACATCGCCAAGTACAACCGCATGATCAACGAGCGCATCACCTTCGTGAACGACGCGCTCACGGCCGCGATACCGTTCACCAGAGAGAACCTGTACCTGATATGCGCGTACTCGGGGAACGGCAAGTCGACGATAGCGGCGAACGTCTCTTATCCGCTGTGGAAGCAGGGGAAGAAGACGCTGATCATTTCTACGGAAGAGCCCACTCAAGATATTTTATTCAGGATCGCCTGCCTAGAACTAGGTTTCAATTTCAACGATTACAAGAAGGGTCACATGCCGCTGGAGCAGAAGAAGGAAGCGATAAAGCTGTTCCCGGAGATATCGCAGTACGTCAAGGTACTCGACGTCAACTACAAGAATGGGCTCACGATGAAACTAGAGGGTGTGAAGAACGCGTTGACGGCGGTGCAGAATTCTGATTACTCCTGTGTTTTAATCGATTACTATCAGCTTATTAGATACTCAGTAGAGAAGCCCGACGCGAGCGTCTACGAGGTCCTTAATGATTTGCGAATATGGTTAGGGCGCTATATCAAGAATTCAAACGTGCCAATCGTGATCTTCGCGCAGCTACACAGTATTGGGAAGAGGAATAATAAAGATTTGGATTCTCGTGTAAAATCCGGACCAGAAATACTAGAAACCGCGACAGTTGTTTTAGAGTGTATTCCTAACTTCGAAACGCAAACCACGGATTTCCTCATAGTTAAAGACCGTTTTGGCCTGTCAGGTCATAGAGTTATATGCGCTTTTGACAAGGGAAAGTTCGTAGAGTTGACCGAAGAACACAAGCAGCGCGTCCTAAACAAGCGCTTAAACGCCCTTGTCAGCACATCTACCCCAGAGCGCAAACCGGCTTAATCCTTCCGTTATTAACTGTAAAAACACTGTAACTGGTATAATACTCTATTATGGGTAGAGTAATAATAGAGTCCACTATAGAACGTAAGAAATGCCAATACTGTAATGGAACGACGTCTCCCGGACAATGGTACAGCGGTCCAACCTGTCGCCGTTGCTATCATCGCCTCCATCAGCATAAAGCAAAATTAGGCGGACCATGTACAAAATGCAAGATAAAAGAAAGTAAACATTGGTATGACGGTCCGATTTGCGGTCCATGCTGGTCTAAAACGATAAAACTTGGCGGGCCTTGTATTAAATGTAGCTCTACTAAATCGAAATGGCAATGGTATAAAGGACCAACATGTCGGTATTGCTGGTCACAAAACGATAAAATTGGTGGACCTTGTAGTATATGCGGTTCTACTATATCAAGAATGCAATGGTACGATGGTCCAACATGCCGAAATTGCTATATGCGGGACTATGCGCAGACGCAACATCAAAGTAATTTACAATATCGTATTCGCTGCGCATTGCGCAGTAGATTGTATTCAGCTCTTAAAAACAATGCCAAAGTCGGCTCCGCCGTCCGCGATCTCGGCTGCTCTATCCCTGAGCTCAAACTGCACCTCGAGTCCCTCTTCAAGCCCGGCATGTCCTGGGATAACTATGGCTTAAGTGGCTGGCACATTGACCACATCATCCCACTATCTTCCTTTGATCTCTCTAATGTTGAGCAGTTTAAAAAGGCCTGCCACTACACCAACTTACAGCCGCTGTTGGCCACTGAGAACTTAAGTAAAGGCGGCAAGTTACAAGCCGCCTGGTTAACCGACCGCCTTGTGGTTAACCAACCAGCATGAAGTTAACAAGGACCATATCCCGCGGCCAGCTCTACGTCGACGCCTTCTCCAGCCTCTACGAGGTAAGAGCTGTCGACGCCACGTACTGGATCGTCATCCTTCAGCACAAGGGCAAGACCTTGAAATGGCCTTACGACCGGATGCTTCGCTACATCATGAACGGCCGCCTAACCTATCTAAAATCTAAGAATCCTAGGTATAACCCGTAAGGATAGAGGTTTTTATGGGCATTACCGTAGGCACCGTCTGGATCGAGAAGAGCACGCAGCATAAATACAAGGTTGACAGCGTCTCCTTGGGCATGGTACACCTGCGCGACATGGAGACTAAGCTGTGGGCGCAGTACCGGTATATAGGCGAGGACGAGTTCCTGCGCAACTTCGAGATGTTCCTCCCGCCCTGCGATCACGAGTGGGAGAAGAGGCCGTTGTTCATCGGCTTTTATAAGAAATGCAAGAAGTGCGGTAAGGAGGAATGATGTCGGAGTCAAAGAATTCTTCTAGCAATATCGGGTTTACTGGCCTGCTTACCCTTGCGTTTATAGTCCTAAAGTTGACAGGGGTTATAAGCTGGTCGTGGCTGTGGGTGTTATCGCCAATATGGATTTCGGCTATGCTGGTATGCGTGGTGTTGCTCATAGCTACTCATTTTTATCTTAAGGATCTTAAGGAGAAGGGCAAATGAAACAACTACAAGCCGTTTATTTTTTTACACAGGTAAATGGTAAAAAGATAAGATGGACTGGCTGGGCACAGGGGAAATACTTTGTTCCAGACTCACTGATTACGGTGGGAGGTACTCAGAGCCCACCAACAATTAAAATGCTTGGAACCGTGTATAATCCGTCAGAAAAATCAACTGTTATGAAATACCCAATTGCGAATGGGTTTCTCCCATATGATGATCTGAATAAATGGGAATTAGTAGATGGAGCACTAGAGCTAGCAGAAACAACTAAAGCAATTTCTAATAAATGTGCTTGTAATATCCGCGATTTAATGCTTCAAGGTTGTAAGTGTGGAGGGAAGTAGAGATGACAAATATCTACAATAGTATTAGTGACGATTATAAGGATGGTTGGAAGGCAGCTAAAAGAGATAGCCAGATAGAGATAGACGCGCTGAAAAGTGCGATCGTTGATCTAAGCCGAGAGTTGGAGATCATGATTAAGAAGCGGTTAGATTTCAATATGGAACTTGGTTTTGATCCTACCGAAGGGAACGGCTGGTGATGATGCGAAAAACAGAGATACCGCTGGCGGTGTTCTACTCTCCTGGAGAAGATCGGTTGATCATCGGAGAAACGCGCGATGGGTGTATTTGGGATCTTCGATACAGCGAAGCAGGAGAATTTTTAGGCCTTAACCCGACATATATTGGTTATGAGTTCATCTGCTGGCTAGATGATCCGGAGGAACGATGACGTTTGATAAATGGTGGAACGCGCATAAGCCCGTCGACGTCAGCGATGATCTCCCCGCACTCTTGATCGCTAAGTCATGGGCGAGGGAAGCGTGGGATGATCGGCAAGACGAGATAGACACGCTTAAGCAAGAGATCGATCTCTTACTGCAAGCGTGCAGCGTGTGCCTGCTGCGCGACATGAAGGCCCATGATAGCGGTTCCGTCCGATCTAAGCTTTCCCAAAGAAGCAGGAAGAAGAAAATATGACGTTTGAGGAATGGTATACCAGAGAAAAATATATGTCATATTACAAACCTGTAGCGAAAGATGCTTGGGAGACGGCCAAGAAAGATAGCCAGGTAGAGATCGACTATCTAAAGGATCTGCTTCAACGTATCGTGCATGGACCCTTTACGAAGTTAGCAGAAATAATAACGGAATACGAGCAAAGAGAATTTCCTGAGTTGTGGCAGAATATTATTTTGGAACCGAAAACCAAACTTCCAAAGAAAGGCGGCTCTAAGAGAGCCACGAAGGCCTTAAAGAAACTAAGGAGAAAATAACATGCATTCCTGGGGTGATGATTTCCCATATTTCCAAGAGGTCGGCGAGGCCGCTGACGATATAGGCCTGTTCCTAAGACGCTGGGGCCGTCTCAACGTTAGACAGACCAAGGAGAAGTGGGGGATGGTTTGCGTGTACTGCGATTTCGGTTGGTACCAGATGCACTCCATCACGCATCCTGGATACGCTTTTTCTCAATACCCAAAATGGTTTTGGAAGTTTGACATAGACGTGCTTAGCCGCGTCATCGAACCGTTAAATAAGATCGTGGTCCCGTTCCATAAATGGCTATATCGGCTAGCGTACAAGAAAGCAGTACGAAAGTACCCATACATACAGGAAGAGATACTTAGAGGCGCGGACTGGCCAGAGCTGCTTGAGGGGTTGGCTGGGATGTATCGCGCCGGGCAAT